>Ga0316197_10003289_pt1 | contig 11510 bp, 10 predicted proteins | sample OudBiesiAoxic_MG_FD_204939 | JGI IMG/M metagenome (GOLD analysis project Ga0316197, IMG submission 204939) | Coastal sediment microbial communities from Oude Bieten Haven, Netherlands - site A oxic | ecosystem: Environmental > Aquatic > Marine > Coastal > Sediment | place: Netherlands...
GCACGTTCTGCTGGTAGGTCAGGATCACGGGATGCTCGTCACTCGCTGTTTCCGCGGAGACCTGGCTCGACTCGATCTGGGCCTCGAGGCCGATCTTGCCGTTGGGTAGGATCCACGCGCGTATCTCCGCGGTGAAACCGATGTTCTGATAAGCGTAGGTCCTGACCGGGGCCGCGCCATCATCATCGTCGCGCGGCGCCTCGGAGACCGGGATCGGCACCCGGCTACCGATCAGCAGCCTTGACCTCGATCCTTCCTGCGCGACGACCTCTCGGGTCTTGGTCATCTTCGTTCCGTCGGCGTCCACCGTGTCGTATCGGATCGTCACCCGGATATTGTTCAGCGGCAGTCGTTGTTCTTCAGAGTCCTGCGCGACCACGGGGGCCGCCAGGAGCGCCAGCATGCACAGCAACGTCCACGAGCGTCGAGTCGAAGTCACCTGGATCCCTCCGCTTCGGGCCTGAATCCGGCCCTGATCAACCACAGACTACCCTCGATCTCCTGCCCAGTCACGTCCTGCGTGGTCATCCGGGTCGGAGGACGCCGGCGTGGGCCTCAGGAAGCCGCGAAGCCCGAGGTCGAGCAGCAGCCCGACGAGCGTTTCATCCGCCAACAGCGGAAGCAGCGCCGCGGAGTCGAGTTTCGTGGCGCCGCAGATCAGTTCGGCCACGTCCTTGCGCCCCGGCCCCAGTAGATACTCCTCGCCGCCCACGAACAACAACACCGCATCGTCACCGTCGGCAAACCACGCGAAGTGCGAGGGCGCGCTTCGATGAAAGGACGCACCCGCGCGCAGCAGGCCCCGCAACCGTTCGACCGAATCGACCCGAAGACTCTCGTCCGGCACCACCTCGCCCCGAAGCGGTCGCGTCAGGTGTCGCCCGACGAAGCGATCGAACTCACCGGGCCGATCCAGCAGTACCAGCGCCCCCTCTCGTAGCCGACGACGAGCATCGGCCGCGATCTCACCGAGTCGCGACGGGCGATCCGCCCCCGCGTCGCGGTAACGCACCTGCCCGTAGGCCTCGGGGCCGAGTTGCCGCAAGTACGCCGCGTAGAGTTCGCGAGGGTCGGGCACGCTGAAGCCGATCGAGCAGGTCACGCATTCGCCAATCCCGACGCCGTCGTGCGGGACCAAGGGGGGCAGGTAGAGCATGTCGCCCGGCTCGAGCACCCACTCGCGGTCCGGCTCGAAGGTGGCCAGCACCGGATAGTCCGTGCCGGGTTGTAGCCGAACTTCCGTCAACGGCTCGGTACCGATGCGCCACCGGCGGGAACCCGCAACCTGGATAAGGAAGACGTCGTAGCGATCGACGTGCGGACCGACGCCGCCACCGTCCGCCGCGTAGCTGACCATCACGTCGTCCAACCGCCAATTCGGGACGAAGCGGAATCGTTCGAGTAGTTCGGCCAGCGCGGGGACCCGCCGGTCAGCCTCCTGCACGAGCACCGTCCAGCCGCCGGGTGGCAGGCTGTCGAACGTCTCCTTCTTGAAAGGACCGCGATGCAACGTCCAATCGGAACCCGATTCGGGTCGTCGGATCAGCCGTGCGTGCCCTCCCGATCGCACCGCAAGATCGACGACTTCGTCGCGCGTGGCGAGGGCGGGAAGATCGCTGAGTGCCTGGCGCACCAGCAGCGGCTTCTTCTGCCAGTGTTGCTCAAGAAAGCGATCGATCGTCAACATTCCGATCGTGGCGTCGTGTCTCAAGTGATCATCACCCTTTCTCTGACCGGAAATCCCGACGTGGTATGTTACGCCCGGATCGCAAGGACACCTACCGACAACACCATGACCACACGAATCGCCCTGCTTCGCGCCATCAACGTGGCCGGACATCAGAAGATCGCGATGGCCGACCTACGAGTTCTGTTCGAAGACCTCGGCTTCGACGATGTGCGATCCGTCCTGCAAACCGGCAACGTGATCTTCTCGGCCAAATCCTCTTCCACGTCGGCGCTCGAACGTCACCTGGAAGCGGAATCAGAGAAGCGACTCGGTCTGGGCACGGACTTCTTCGTTCGCTCGGTCAAACAATGGAGCCAGGTCATCGCGGACAACCCATTCCCCGCCGAGGCCGAGCGAGCCCCGAGCCATCTGCTCGTTCAGTTCCTGAAGAAGAGTCCGGTGGCCGGCGGAGTGGAGGCGCTCCAGGCGGCCATCCGTGGTCCCGAGATCGTCCGCCTCGTCGGCAAGCAACTTTACGTCGTCTTCCCGGACGGCATCGGTGACTCGAAACTGACGACGAAGATCGTCGAGCGGAATCTCGGCGTGGTCGGCACCGGACGCAACTGGAACACCGTTCTGAAGATCGGCAAACTGGCGTCGGGCTGAGCGGGATCCGTCAGGCCTGCCGGGCGCGAACGATCACCGCGACGAGACCGGCGATCAGGATCCACACCACGGCATCACCGATCCGGTTGTAGATCGTCAGCCCACTCGAAAGCTCGACGTCGTACGCCGCGACACCGACCTCGAACAGACCGATCCGCTCGTGGTACCTGCCGCGGCGATCCACGAAACCGGAAATGCCGGTGTTGGCCACACGCACGAACGAGGTGCGGTTCTCGATCGCACGAACGCGAGGAGCGTTGGCCAGGAAGTACTGGAACGGCGTGCGTCCGAACCACGCGTCGTTCGTCACCACGACCTGGAATTCCGCGCCGGCGTTCTTCAGATCCCGCGACAGGTCCGGGAACAACTGCTCGTAACAGACCTGCACGCCCACTCGCGCGCCGTTGATCTCGATCACCTGGCTGCGTGGGCCGGGCTCGAAGCCGCCGGCCAGCCAGTGCCACTCGCCGCCGCGCCCCTCGACCAATGGGCCGAAGATCGAACGGAAGGGCGTGGCCTCGACAAAGGGCACCAGGTAGACCTTCGCCGCCCACTGCGGGTTCAGCACGCCCTGGTCGTCGATCGCGACGGCGGCGTTGTAGACGTCGTAGTCCTCGCGCTCCCGCACGCGGGCGTACTCGACGCCGATGAGGTGGGCGACGCCCAGTTCGCGCGCCAGTTGCTGCACCTGCGGCAAGGTGTAGCTCGAAGGCGTGTCCAACCAGTGGATCAGCGAGACGGGCCACGAGCTTTCGGGCCAGACGATCAGATCCGGGTCGTCGAGCGCCGCGGCCTGGCGGGACAGATCGAGCAAACGAGTGGTCTGCTCGGCCTCGGTTCCCGAACCACGCTTGATCAGCAATGGCACATCGGGCTGGACCAGCGCGACGCGGATCGTCTCGGACTGCGGACTCAGCCGGAACCAGCACCAGGCGTCGTAGGCCAAAACGACGACCAGCAACGACGCAAGAATGACGGCTGCCTGCTTTCTCAACCCCCGCCGCTCGGCGAGCAGCGCGTCGTACAACAATCCGTTGACAACGAAGACGGATGCGCTGACGCCGTAGTGGCCGACGACGTCGGCGAACTGGATCAGGAAGGGATAGGCCGCCATGGCGTGGGCCGCGTGGTCCCCCGTCATGCGCAGGTCGCCAAAGGTCTGCAGCCATTCGGGCGGAATCCAGCACAGCGGCAGCAGCAGACCCCAGCTCAGCCCCGTGCGCCGGCGCAACCACGAGGCGAGCAGCATGACCAGCGAGATGCGTATCGCGAGCATCGCCGCGAAGGCCAGCCACAGAACGCCGGCGAGCCACGAGAAATCAAACATCGCATAGCAAAAGTGCAGGCCGATGATCGCGGCCACCATGCCGAAGAAGAACAGCGACTTGAAGCGCGCGTAGCGCGACGCTGCTTCGTTACGGTCGATCCAGTACAGCAGAGGGACGAACGCAACGAGCAACGGAACCAGCACCGGCACGAAGTAACCGGTGCCGAGACTCAGCCCCGAGAGGACGGGAAGCTTCCAGCTACTGGAGGCCCAGCGGTTCATGGCGGCGGCCGCTCAGGCCCGGTCGCGCGCCAGGCGCAGCCCGCTGAACTGCCAGCGGGCGTCAGGGTAGAAGAAGTTGCGATAGGTCTTGCGAATGTGCGATCGAGGGGTGGCGCAAGACCCGCCGCGCAACACGAACTGGTTGCACATGAACTTGCCGTTGTACTCGCCGAGAGCCCCGCTCGGAGCGCGATATCCCGGGTAGGCCGAATACGGACTCTGCGTCCACTCCCACAGGTTGCCCAGCATCTGCGCCGGTCTCGTCGCGGAAGACTGCTGCGTCGGCACCGGGTGGAAGAAGCCGTCCTCGACGAAGTTGCCGCACGGCTCGACGCCGCGGGCCGCGACTTCCCATTCGGCCTCGGTGGGCAGGCGCGCGCCCTTCCACCGTGCGTACGCGTCGGCCTCGTAGTAGCTCAGGTGACAGACCGGCTCGTCCATCCGCAGATCTCGCAGCCCGGCCAGCGCGAAGACGGTCCGGCGGTCACGCGAACCCAGCCAGTAGGCCGGCGCTTTCCAACCGTACTTTCTCGCGGCGTCCCAACCGTCCGAGAGCCACAGTTCGGGATTGCGGTACCCCCCGGCCTCGATGAATTCGAGGTATTCGGCGTTGGTCACCGGCCGCGAAGCCAATTCGAACGCCGCGAGCAGCAACGGATGGCTCGGCGCCTCGTTGTCGAAGTGGAATCCACGGCCCTCGTGCCCGAGGTGGTAGACGCCGTCGGCATACGTGACCCAGTTCGCCGGCGCGGGCGCCACAATCTCGGACTCGGGGCACTCGCGATAGACGGGGTGCAGCGGGTTGATCGACAGCAGGTGTTTCAGGTCGGTGAGGATCAGTTCCTGGTGCTGCTGCTCGTGCTGGATTCCGACCTCGACGAGGTGTTCGAGATCCACACGGCCGATCAGCCGCTCGGCCCGGGCAAAGCAACCGTGGATCTCTCGGTCCACGTGATCGCGGTAGGCCAGTACCTGGTCCAGGCCGGGCCGGGTCAGCAAACCCCGGTCGGGTCGCGAATACTGCTCCCCGATCGTGTTGTAGTAGGAATTGAACAGCACGCGAAACGAAGGGTCGAACGGTACAAAGTCGTCGGTGGCCCGTTCCAGGATGAAGGTCTCGAAAAACCAGCTGGTGTGGGCCAGGTGCCACTTGATCGGGCTGGCCAGAATCATCGACTGGACCGTGCAGTCTTCCGCGGAGAGCCCCTCGATCAGCGAGCGTGTGGCGCCGCGCATCGCGTCGTATCGACGGATCAGATCTTCGCGGGCGTCAACCGGCATGGAAGAATCACTGCTTGGCTCGGACTGCGTCGTCTTCTTCACTGGCCCGTCCTCGTGAGCCAGGAAGTATAGCGCGGAGGTGGAGCAGGGAGAAAAAGTGGCCGGACACCGGCTGCGTTGACGAGGAGGAGTCTTGTCGAGACGCAGAAAACTGGCGGTGTCCGGCCGAAGCCTGGTCAGGCCGCACAGACGCCCGTGCGGCAGGCCCAGTCCTGAATCTTCCCCAGTGCGATGCGTTCGATCTGGCGCACGCGCTCGCGACTGAGCCCCACGACCTTACCGATCTGCGACAGCGTCATGGCCTTGTCCAGGTCGAAGCCGAAGCGCAGCTGGATCACCCGGCGCTCTCGCGGGTCGAGCTGCTCCAGGGCTTCGGTGGCCTGTTGATGCACCTCGCGCCCCAGCGCCGAGGCGAGCGGGTCGGAGTCACCGAACCCCTCGGCCATGGCGCTCCAGCTCTCGTCCTGACCGCTCGTCAGGTCGTCGATCGAGCTGGGCTCCGGGGCGACGTGCAGAAGTTTCTTGATCTTCTTCAGCGAGACGTTCATGCGCTCGGCAAGCTCTTCCGGCGTCGGTCGCCGTCCGAGTTCTTCTTGAAGCGCGTTGCGCGACGCACGCATGCCGCGCAGGTTTTCCCGCAGGCTGTCGGGAAGGCGGATCAACCGTGAATGATTGGTGAACGATTCGGACAACGACCGACGGATCCACCAGTAGGCGTAGGTCGAAAATCGATTTCCGCGGTCGGCGTCGAAGCGATCGACGGCCCTCATCAGCCCGACGTGGCCGTCCTGGACCAGATCCGCGAACGGGATCGTGCCGTTGGCGAATCGTTTGACGATGTGGGGCACGATGTGAACGTTGTCCATGACCAGCGCCTCGCGGGCGGCGTCGAGGTCCCGTTTGTAGCCTCGCGCCAGTTCGACCGCGCGAGAGACGACCGGAGAGGGGCTCAACCCCTCGTAACACAGCAGTCGGTCGTAACACGCTTCCACGCGTTCGAGAGACCAGCGCTTCGCTCGCCGGAGGTCGCGCAAGCTGCCCTCGAGGATGTGATCCTGGCACACCGCCGGAAGCTCGAGGTACAAGGCGACGAGCGACTCCCGGGCTTCGCGCAGATCACGCGCGTGCCGAAGTTCCTTCTCTCGATCCTCATCGACCTCGGCGAAATGTTCGCCGACGGGCTCCACGAGATCGGCGATCTCGGAGGGAAGCTCGGGGAGATTCTCGATGCTAAACTCGGTACCGCTTCCCGGAATGAAGGTCGTACCCTGCAGGACCTCACTGATTTCCATGGCTACCGTCACCGTTCACCCCCGTGTCCAGCTCCCCTCCTTCCGGTCCCACGCCGGACAATCCCGACGAGGCCGTGCACAGTCCGCGGAGAGGAGCACTGCCGCTGTGTTGTCCAAATCGTAAGACCGGGGTGGAAGGCACGCAGTGGCGGGTGGCGTCAAGATGGCGGGATATCACGCCACGGGCGAGAATCGACGTTTTTCCCTTATTTGCGGGGTCAAAACGATCGCTGGCGAGGAGCTAGGCGGAGCTGTTCGGGTCGAAAAAAGGCCGATTTTTCGTCACTCGTCGTCGGAGGCTCGCTTGGTCGCCTGGGTCAAAGCACGGCACACGGTCTTGATCACCTCGACCCTGGCCGAGCGTTTGTCGTTGGCCGCGATCAGGTTCCAGCGAGCGTACTCGGTACTCGTTCTCGCGATCATGTCGTTCGCCGCCAGTTCATAGTCATTCCATCGATCGCGGTTGCGCCAATCGTCCGGGGTGATCTTGAACTGCTTGAACGGCGTCACCTCGCGTTCCTTGAAGCGGCGCAATTGTTCGTCGGCATCGATCTGAAGCCAGAACTTGAGCACCACGATTCCATGCTCGACCAGTTGCTCCTCGAAGTCGTTGATCTCCGGGTAGGCGCGCGACCATTCGGCCTCGGTGGCGAACCCCTCCACGCGCTCGACCAGCACGCGCCCGTACCAGCTGCGATCGAAGATCGCGACGTGACCGGCGCGCGGTAGCTGACGCCAGAACCGCCACAGGTAGTGATGGGCCAGTTCGTCCTCGGTCGGCGCACCGATCGGTACGACTCGATAGAGCGTCGCGTCCATCGCCTGGGTCAGGCGTCGGATGATCCCGCCCTTGCCGGCGGCATCCCATCCCTCGAAGACGAGCACGGTCGAGACGTCGCGCTCGGCCGCCTTGTGCGCCTGTCGAAACAACTTCGACTTCCACTGGTCGAGTTCCGTCGAGTACTGTTCGCGCGTCAGACTGCGAGACTGATCGACGGTGTCGAGCACGGTCACCGGGGCCTCTGTCGGCGCCGGCGAGGCGATCGTCGGTGGCGGCGGTTCCTCCCTCGGAAGGTCTCGCTGCGCCAGGCGGCGGGTCACCGCCTCCAGGATCTTCTCCGCGACGGTCAGGTTCCGGTAGCGCGAATCGGTACTCTCGACGAGTTGCCACGGATTCGGTCCCGTGCTGGTCTTGCGGATCGCTCGTTCCATCAACTCGCGGGCCAGGTCGTAGTTGTTGTAAATGCGCTTGTCGTGCTTCCCCGTGCGCCAGACCTTGTTCGGGGCCTTCTTGGACGCCTTGACCCGCTTACGGAACTCGGCCTCGGGCAGGTGCAGCCAGAATTTCAACAGTAACGCGCCATCGGCGGTCAGCGAGCGCTCGAATCGACGGGCGTGGTCCAGCCAGTGCTCGAACTCTTGATCGTCGAGCGAACCGATCAGGCGCATCACGATCGGCTGCATCGTCCAGCCGCGCAGGAACATGCCGATCCAGCCTCGCGCCGGCAAGCAGCGCCAATAGCGCCAGAAGACGGGGCGCTCGACTTCCTCGTCGGTCGGAACGGGGAAGGCGTTGACCTCGACGTAGCGAGGGTCGGTCCACGAGCGGAGCACGTTGAGTAGTTCGTTGCAGGCCGGACGGTCGTCGCCGGAGATCACGACGATCACCGGGAACTTCGCCTGTCTCAACTCGAATTGCTTCCGGACGAGTTCCTGGCGCAACTCCGGAACGCGAGCGGAATAGCGTTCCTTGTCCAGCTTCTGGCCCAGTTCGGCTGTTTCGAACATTGGAACTCCCTTCCCGGACAAAGATAGGGCGCTAGGCCCGGCTAAAGAAAGTCGGTCAGATCGGCCTGGCTCCAGCGGACCGCGAGCAGCTTCCAGGCCCCACCCTCCTCCGTGAAGGTCAGCTCGACCCGCCCCAGGTCGGCCGTCGATTGACGGAGGTCGGCGATGCTCTCCATCGGAACGGAGGCCACGGCGACCAGCAGCGTGACCTCGGCCCGCCCCGGTGACGTGATCCTGAGGGATCTTTCGATGGAAAAGATGTGAAGCGGGCCCATCTGGGACAGGTAGCCGCGGACCAGATTCAGCAACTCTCGGCGATCGCGACCCTGCGGGTCGGCATACTCCGCGGAAACCAGCTCAGCCAGCTCGCCGTGGTCTTTTTGCTCGGCCGCCTCGATTCCGGTTGCGATCGTGGTGCGCAGGCGTTGCGCGGGGGGAACGGAAGTGCACTGGACGGCGAACAATGCGATGCACATCGCCGCAGCTTGGCGTATGAGAAAAGGGAACAAGGGGGAACCGTGGATTTTACCGGGCGTCACGGAGCCTCGTCCGGCTGCTCGAAGCTCTCGAGCAAGTCGAGGGCTTCCTCGGCGCGGTCACGCGGTACGAGGATCGATGCCCCCAGAACACGGCTAAAGACGCCCCCACCGAATGGACCCAAGGGCAACAGGCCCATCGCCTCGTCGCCCTGCACGACGTACGGAATGCCGGCCGCATCCAGAACGGATTTGACCACCGGCAGAAGATTGCTATCCGAGGTACGAAGCACGGCGATCATCTCGGCATCGTCGTCTGTTCGTTCAGCCGAATCGGCAGGGACCAGGTCCTCTTTGCACCGAGGACAGATCGCACCTTCGGAATATGTCTGGCGGCAGCTGCGGCAGAACAGCATGGGCGGTCGCCTCTTTGGAAAAGTCCAGTAATTCGGATGCTATCATGACGGAAATGGAGCGGTCCAGAACCGAAACCGAGATCAAGCTGCGCTTCGAGTCTTCCGAGGCCGCCGTGCGCTGTCTCGACGGGCTCGGCGGACGTCTGATTCAGCCGCGCGAGTTCGAGGACAACATCGTCTACGACCGTGACGGGAACCCGCTGAAGGCGGCCGGAAGACTCCTGCGCCTGCGACGTTCGGGGCAGACGGCACTGCTGACCTACAAGGCTCCTGTTGCCGGGAACCATCGTCACAAAGTGCGCCAGGAAGAGGAAACGATCGTCGAGGACCCGGCCGCCGTCGAGGCCATGCTCGAAGGGTTGGGCTTTCGCCCGATCTACCGTTATCAGAAATACCGAACTCTGTTCGAGGTCGGCGATTTGCACGTTTGTCTGGATGAGACTCCCCTCGGCTGTTACGTCGAACTGGAAGGGCCACCCGATCAGATCGACCGGGCGGCCGAGGTGATGGGCAGGCCTCGTGAGAGCTACGTGCTGGAGACCTACCGCGAATTGCAGGAAAAACACGCGATGGAACACGGGATCGAGGCCGGAGACCTCGTCTTCGACCCGCCGGCCGAGGACAGGTCGTGAAGGCTATGCTGCTGTCGGCGGGATTGGGGCTGAGAATGCGCCCGCTGACCCTTCGTGTGCCCAAGCCGGCGATTCCCGTGCTCGGCCGCCCCATGGCCGTCGAGATTCTCAACAGAATGAAGGACCACGGCGTCGGCAAGGTGGTCATCAACCTGCATCATCTCCCGGAAGAAGTGGTCAGGGCCGTTGGCGAAGGCGAGCCGGCGGGATTGCCCGGCGTGCGCTATTCGCGGGAAGAAACGATCCTGGGTACGGGTGGTGGCCTGGGCAAGGCCGCCGATCTGCTGCGCGGCGACGGGCCGATCCTGGTTCATAACTGCGATTTTCTCTCCGACATCGATTTGCGGGCCGTGGTCGCCGACCACCGTGCCTCCGGCAGGCTGGCCACGCTGGTGCTGGCCGCGCCGCGAACCGGCTACCCCGTCGTCGACGTCGATCGCGACGGCACGGTGTTGTCGATCGCGGGCCTCCCCGCCGTTGCCGAGGATCAGGTCGCGGGGAGTTACCTCTTCACCGGGTGCCATATCATCGACGAGTCGCTGCTGGACCGGATCCCGGCCGACCGCCCCAGTTGCGTCGTGGCCCACCTCTATCGACCGCTGATCGAGGAACGAAAACTCGGCTCGTATCTCCACACCGGGTTCTGGTGGGAGTTCGGGACCCCCGAGCGATACCTCGACGGTTCGCTTGAATTGATCGACCTCCCGCTGGAAAAGCGTCTCGCCGTCACGACCCACGACCCCGTCCGTGAGATCAACGGCGGGATCGCGGCCGTGGGCCCCGGGGCCATGCTCAAGGAGGGTGTCCGGGTCGTCGGCCGCGCGGCGATCGGTCTGGCCTGTCTGGTGGGAAAGGACTCCGAGATCAAGGACAGCGTGATCATGCCCGAGGCCTGGGTCGGCCCGGGCAGCCGCCTCGAACGTGTCATCGTCGGACCCGGGGTGGAGATTCCTGCCCGTTCCGAGTTTAAAAATGCGATGATTTGCGGAAAACCTGGGTCGGGCTGCAGAGAAGATAGCGGCGTACGCCAGCAAGGTGACCTGCTGATCTCCGACTTCGCCCCCGAACGCCTGCCCGCCACCTGAAATGAACGAACCCAGACCCGAAGTCCGGAGCTTCATCGAGCACCGCTACGCGGGTGCGACGGTCGAGCGCCTCGCCGGCGATGCTTCCTACCGAATCTTCTACCGTCTTCGCCCGGTCACCGGGACCAGCGTGGTGCTGATGGACTACGGCTCGCCGTTTCTGGAAGAAACGGACGACCTGCACCTCGGCCGGCTGTTTCGGAAGGCCGGTCTGCGCGTGGCCGAATTACTCCACTCGGCGCCTGAAATCGGCCTTCTGGTCCTTGAGGACCTGGGAGAGACCAGCCTGGAGTCCGTCCTGACCAGGACGGAGCCTACCCGTGGCGGAGGACCACCGGCAGCCCTGGGCCAGGCGGTGGAGTTGGCAGCAAGGGTTGCCCGGTCCGGGACACCGGTCCTGGCCGCCTCGGAACGAGCGACAGGGCCGGTGCTCGATGCCGAACGATTTCGGTTCGAAATGGACTTTTTCCTGGAACATTTCGCCGAAGGGCTGCGCGGCCTGTCAAAACCTACCACCGAGTTGCGCGAGGAGTTGTACGGGTTGGCCGACCGCGCGGCGACGACACCGACCCGTGTGCTGTGCCACCGGGATCTCCACAGCCGCAACCTGATGGTCCTGGACGACGGCAGTTTGGCCATGGTCGACATCCAGGATG
>Ga0316197_10003290_pt1 | contig 11508 bp, 15 predicted proteins | sample OudBiesiAoxic_MG_FD_204939 | JGI IMG/M metagenome (GOLD analysis project Ga0316197, IMG submission 204939) | Coastal sediment microbial communities from Oude Bieten Haven, Netherlands - site A oxic | ecosystem: Environmental > Aquatic > Marine > Coastal > Sediment | place: Netherlands...
CTTGCGGCGCATCGGAAAAAACCAGTCGACGAAGCGCCCGCGCGACCGGAAGCCGGCGTCTGATTTATCATAATAAGGATTATCGGCCGCGAGGCGTGTAAGCGCGCACATTCTAACCTGGGTTGCGACATTTCCCCTATCTTGCTGGAAAGCAAGGAGGATGAAGATGGCCCACACGGAGCTGGATTTGCGCGAACGACGCGCGATCGAAGACATGTTGAACGCGAAGATGCCGGTGAGCAAGATCGCGGCTGAGATCGGCAGACATCGCGCGACCGTCTATCGCGAGATCAGGCGGAACCGCTATTTCGACGACGAGCTGCCGAATCTGAACGGCTACTATGGCGTATCCGCGCAGAGGGCCGCGTCGGGTCGGCGCGCGCGTCGGCGAAAATTGGTGCGGCTCGTGGATCTGCGCACTCATGTGATCAAGCAGCTGGAAGAAGGATGGTCGCCCGAGCAGATTGCCGGCCGGTTGCAGTATGACGGTCAGGCCGTCCGCGTCAGCCATGAGACCATCTATGCCTATGTTTACGGCCCGGACGGCCAGTCCGAAGCATTGGTCGGAGATTAATTGCACGTGCGAGCAAGGTGGGTAAGATCTTTCTGATCTTTCTGATCTTTCTGATCTTTCTGATCTTTCAGCGTGTGTCCCATTCATGGTTCGTGAGTCCTTCCCTCAAATGGCGATCCCATGGAGGGTCCATGGTCAGCGCCGCGGCAAAATGATCGATGATTGCGCGGACGCGGCGTGGGAGGGCATCTGCTTTCGGGTAGATGGCGAAAGCGGCATCCTCGGACCAGGCATGATCGGCGAACAAGGGCACCAGCCGACCGTCGAGAAGGTATGTAGCGGCGATGAAGGTGGGCTCCACGATCACGCCCAGTCCGGCGACCGCCTGTTTGCAGAGCATGTCGCCATTGCTGGCCCACAGGCGAGCGTCGGGTGTTATTGTCCCCTGGCTACCGTCCGGGCGGCGGAACCGCCAGCGCGCACGTCCAGCCCTTGACCGGTAGGTCAGCGCGGGGAAGTTCGCCAGATCTTCAGGCCGCTCGGGGTGCCCCAGCGTGTGCAGCAAGAACGGACTTGCACAGGGAATATGCCGAATGCGCGTCAGCCGCTTGGCGATCATTGTGGAGTCCTCCAGCGCACCGATGCGTATCGCAAGGTCGAACCCCTCTTCGAGGAGATCGATGCGCCGGTCGCTCAGGTCGAGATCGATGCTGATGTCCCGGTTCGCTTGCAGGAAACCGGTAATCACGTCCGACAGGTGATGGACCGCGAAACTGGCCGGAGCGGTCATGCGGATGCGGCCCGTGAGTTGCCCTGTGCGATCGGTCATCAGCGCCTCGGCCGCGTCAAGGTCGTCAAGGATCTGGCGACAGCGTTGGTAAAAGGCCTGCCCCTCTTCGGTCAGCCTTTGGGTCCGCGTCGTGCGTTGCAAGAGTATCGTCCCTAGCCGGGCTTCCAAGTCCTTCAGCCGCCTGCTGACCGCGGACAAGGCGAGACCCGAACGCCGAGACGCTCCGCTCAGTGAGCCGGCTTCCACGATGTCGACGAAGCTTACGATTTCATCCAGTCGCGCCAATTATTCTCTCCAGAAGAAATATGAATGCTTCAATCTCATGATTATCCTCGCAAGGTGAAAATGCCAAGGTCCTCTCAGACAAGCACACACAGTCACAGGAGAGACAGATGCAACGACTGAATGGTATTCGCGCGGTGATCACGGGCGGCACGACGGGCATTGGCTATGCAGCGGCACAGCGGCTAATCGAGGAAGGCGCGCGCGTGATCCTGACGGGTCAGGATCAGGGCCGCGTCGACCAGGCGATCTCACGCCTCGGCAATGGCGCCAAGGGATTCGTGGCGCGGGCGGAACGCCACGAAGACGCCGCGGCGCTGGCTGATTTCGTGACGGCGGAGTTTGGTGGGCTCGACGTGCTTTTCGCCAATGCCGGCGTGACGTGGCCCGCGCCCTTCGACGCCGTGGACCTCGAGTCCCTGCAAGGCCAGATGGCGATCAACTTTGCCGGACCCCTGTTCGCGGTTCAGAAACTGGCCCCGCTGATGGGCGAGGGCGCCTCGGTGATCTTCAACACCTCCAACCTGAACGAATTGGGCATGCCGGGCATGGCGGTCTACTCGGCGTCCAAGGCGGCGCTACGGTCCTTGGCGCGCACCTTGCAGGCGGAGCTTGGGCCCAAGGGCATTCGCGTCAACACCGTTGCCCCCGGGCCGGTCGAGACGCCGATCTACGGCAAACTCGGCATGCCCAAAGAGCAATTGAACGCGATGGCGCAGCAGATCGTCGCCAAGGTCCCGGCGGGCCGGTTTGGCAAGCCCGAAGAAATCGCAGGCGCAGTCGCCTTCCTCGCGTCGCCCGATTCCAGCTTTATGCGCGGGGCGGAAGTGACCGTCGATGGCGGCTGGTCGTCGCTGTGAGCGCTGGAGGGAAAACAGACATGAACATTCTGCGTATTGACAGCTCGGCCAAGTTCGAAGGGTCGCATTCCCGCGACCTGATCGACGGATTGCTGCGAAACCTTGAACATGAGGGGCGCGTCGTCCGCCGGGATCTGGTCGATGCCATTCCCCAGATCGATGCTGCGTGGATCGCGGCAAACACGACGCCTGACGACGAGCGGACCGACGCGCACCGCCAGACGCTGGCGCTGTCGGACGCGCTGGTCGGTGAACTGGAGGCGGCCGACCTTATCGTGATCGGTCTGCCGGTCTACAATTTCGGCGTGCCCGCATCGCTCAAGGCCTGGATCGACCAAGTCTGCCGGGCGCGGCGAACGTTCCGCTACTCTCCTGACGGGCCCGTCGGCCTGCTGGAGGGCAAGCGCGCCATCGTGGTCTATGCCGCAGGCGGGACCGCCATGGGATCGGACATCGACTTTGCCAGCGGGTATCTGCGGCATGTGCTGAGCTTCATCGGCATCAAGGATGTCAGCTTTGTCGACGCCGGCCGGCACATGGCCGATGCGGAGGCGATCCCACGGGCCAAGGCCGAGGTTGACCGGATTGCCGCCGATCTCGCCGCGCGCCTGGCAGCCTGAAGCGGATCGGGGAGGAGCAACATGGGACAGATGATCGGAGGCCGCTGGCAGGCCGAGTCCGGACCGGGCGGCGCGCTCCGCTCGGGCGGCGCGTGGGAGCGAACGCCCAGCGTGCTGCGCAACTGGGTGACGACGGCTGGGACGTTTCCAGTCGAGGCCGGACGCTACCATCTTTATGCGGCGTGGAACTGCCCATGGGCGCACCGGGTTCTGCTCGGACGGGCGATCCTTGGGCTTGAAGACGCGCTGCCGGTGTCCTTCGTCACGCCGCGTCGCACCGCGGATGGCTGGGTTTTTGGCGCAGATCCGGATTTCCAGGATAACCTGCATGGGGCCACCGCTCTGCACGAAATCTATGCGCGCGGCCATCCCGACTATACCGGGCGGGTCACCGTGCCACTTCTTTACGACAGCGCGGCGGACAAGCTGGTGTCAAACGAATCCGCAGACATTCTGCGGATGCTAGGCACGGTCTTTCTGCCCTACGCCCGCCGCCCGCGAGACCTCGTGCCTGTGCTGACCGATGAGATCGACGCGCTGAATACGACGATCCACGTCGGGCTCAACAACGCGGTCTACCGCGCTGGCTTTGCGGAGACGCAGGAGGCTTACGATACGGCCGTCCAAACGGTGTTCGAGACGCTCGACATGCTGGAAGACCGTCTCGCAGATCGCCAATGGCTGATGGGTAGTGATTTGACCGAGCCGGACATTCGGCTGTTCCCCACGTTGGCACGGTTCGATGTGGCCTACCACACTGCTTTCCGCTGCTCACGCCGGCGGCTCGTCGATTACCCCCGGCTTTGGGACTACGCCCGACGCTTCTACGCGCTCCCGGGCGTGGCCGACACGGTCAACTTCGACATCTATCGGCGCGGCTACTTCTCCCATTCGCCCAAGCGAAACCCCTTGGGGATCGTTCCGGTCGCACCGGACATCTCCTGGGCTCTCTGACCCCAACTCCTGAAAGGAATCCTCATGACTACCAGATCACTGCTTGGCGCTGTCGTTGCGGTCAGCATCCTTGCCTCGCCCCTGTGGGCGCAGGACCATGATCACGACGATCACGATGCGCTTCTGACGCCTTACACGAACACAGGCTCCATTGCGGTACCGCTGACCTATATCGACCGCTATGCGGATGTACCCGAGGCATCGGCCGGCATCCCGATCGACCCGGACAAAGGCTATGCCGTGCTCGATCTCGGCGCCGGGGCCTACTTCGTGACCGAGGGTGTCTACCAGGTCATGTTTATCTACCACGAGGACGGGCTGATCCTAGCGGATGCCCCGCCGAACATCGGTCCCCGCCTGCTGGCGGCGGCCGAGGAAATCGCCCCAGGTGAGCCGATCACGCACCTTATCTACAGCCACGCCCATGTGGACCATATCGGATTTGCCTCGCAGATCGTCTCCGCCTTTCCCGATGTCGAAATCGTGGCTCACGCGCTGACACTCGACAAGCTCGAGCGCGCCGGAGATGCGCGGCGCCCGCTTCCCGCCGTCACCTTCGATACCGAGGATGACGTCTTCGACCTGACTGTCGGTGGGCAGACGCTGGCGCTGAACTATCCCGGCCCCAATCACCAGGACGGCAATATCGAGATCTGGCACGAGGACAGCGCGACCCTGATGCTGATCGACGTCGTGTTCCCCGGCTGGATGATGTGGCGGCGCCTTGCGCTGGCCGAGGATATTCCCGGCACGTTCGACACGATCCGTTCCATCAACGCGCGATACGAGTTTGAAACTCTGGTCGCGGGCCATGTCGGGCGTCCGGGCACGCAGGCCGATGTCGAACTGCAGATCGAGTTCATGACGGATCTGCACAACGCGGCCGCCGCGGCGCTCGGGGCGGTCACGCCTGGTGAAACGGTCGACCCCGAGGACTTCGTCAACCCATGGGCGGTCTTCGACAATTACATCGACCGGGTCGTGATCGAATGCGTGAACGAACTGACCCCGAAATGGGAAAACCGCATGGCGGGTTTCGACGTGTTCATCTACGACCAATGCCTCGCGATGGAACAAAGCATTCGCGTGGACGGACCAAGCCTCTGACCCCAACAACCGCGCGGCGCGCTCTAAGGCGCGTCGCGATCCTCACATTGGATTGTCGCTATGTTCCCGCCTGCTTTCGCCCGCTCCTTTGCCGGATTCCCGATGAAGACCTTTCCCATTTTCCTTACCTGCATGGCCAAGTTCATGAAGGAGGTGATATCAATTTCACATGACCTCTTCTGCTCGCCCATCGTGTTCTGGGCTTGACAGTATAACAACGCGAGGAAGACGCTTTGGTTCATTCAAAACGAAACAACAAATGGCTTGGTTTTGCTGTGATCGCCTTTGCGATTGCGTTCAATTTGCCGTTTTCCATCCTCGGCGCAACTTTCGACTACCCCGATATTCTGCGGCAATTGCCACATGAAATTCTGTCAAGCTTTCGCAATGGTGGTGCGGCACTGATTCTGACGTGGCACGCATTTGCCTGGGCCGCTCTCCTGTTCATTCCGATCAGCATCTCTCTTGGACTGACCGACCGGAACTGGCGTTGTTCCAGACCCTTGGCACTGAGCGTCGCAATCACGGGTGCACTCTCCGGACTGGCGCAAGCAATCGGACTTTGGCGCTGGGTGTTCGTAGTCCCGGTGATCGCAAAGTTGCATGAAAGCGGAAACGACGAGGCGCGCGATACGGCGGCTCTGATGCTCTCGGTGCTGAATTCCTATGGCGGCGTTGCCGTGGGCGAACATCTCGGACAGTGGCTGCTGGTGTTTTTTGCATTGAGCCTGTCTATCTTGCAACATCGACAAGGCGCGCGCTTCACCGCCGGCCTTGGTGTGATTGCGTCGATGACAATCGCCATCGGTACGACAGAGGGCCTGATGATCGCGTTAGGGCAAGACGGTACGACATTTGCTTTGCTAACAGTGGCAGGGTTCATACTTTTTACGTTTTGGCTGATTTCAACCGGAGTGTCACTGGCGCGAGAGCGGACCTCTGCCTGTTGACGAAAGCGATCCGATGAGCGTGCCTACGCTACCAATCGATGATCCGGGCGGAAAAATTTTGGCACCAAGGGGTGCACCATTTAGTGCTTTCGGGCCAGATCAGTAAGAAAGGAATCCATAAATGACAGATCGCCACATCGTTTTGGGCAAGGGCGGCGCAATTGCAGAGGCGACGCTGGCTGCTCTGCGCGCCGAGGGGCATCATGCCCACGCTATCGGGCGGCAGGAGGCCGACGCGCGCGACGCGCAGGCGCTCGGCCCGCATCTGGATGGCGCAAGCCATGTCTATCTCTGTGTCGGTCTGCCTTATGACGGCGCGCTTTGGGAGCGGGACTGGCCAAAGGTCATGTCGGCGACGCTCGATGCCTGTGAGACGGCCGGCGCGCGCCTCGTCTTCTTCGACAATGTCTATATGTACGGCCCTCCGCCGCTGGCCAACCCGATCAGTGAGGATCATCCGCAATCCCCGACCACGCGCAAGGGGCGCGCGCGCAAGGCAACCGCCGATCTGGCGCTTGCAGCCCATCGCGCCGGGCGAGTCCCTGTCGTGATCGGCCGGTCGGCTGACTTCTACGGGCCGGGGGCCATCAATTCGCCTTTCTACATCAAGTTCCTTGAAAACGTTCTGGTGGGTAAACCGGCACAGACACTGATGCCACAAGGCCCCAAGCACACTTATGCCTACACCGGTGACAACGGCCGCGCGCTGGTCCAGTTGGTACTGGACGAGGGCGCCTATGGAAAGGTATGGCACCTGCCGGTTGGGCCAGCGATCACGGTCGCGGAGATGACGGACTATTTGCGTGCCGCACTCGGTCAGGATTTCAAGCTGTCCACCCTGCCGCCCTTCATGGCGAAGGTGATCGGGCTGTTCAATGGCCAGATCCGTGAAGTGTCAGAGATGGGCTATCAATTCAAAGAGGATTATGTGCTGGATTGGAGCCGGTTTGCCGCGCGCTATCCTGATTTTGCCCCGACCTCCTATGCCGAGGGGGCCGCTGAGATGGTCGCGCATTTTCGGGCGCACGGGGCAGGAAACTGAACCCTGCCGAAGCGCAGGGTGCAGCACCCAGTTTCCGCCGGAACGTCAAGATGCGAAAGTTTGGCATCCCGAACTCTCGCAAGCCCTTACCCTACATTGGCATGTCCATGCCCTCTGCGACAACGATCTCTCCGCCGAGGTCGAGATGCGGACAGGCCTTGGCATGCGTCATGGCGGTCTCCATGCTGTCGACCTCGATGACCGTCACGCCTGTCATCGGCACATCGCCGCTGCCTTCGGTCTCGCCCGTTGCGCTGACGGTCATGGAGCGGGTGAAGGGCATCCCGGGATAGACGTTCGCGTCGCCGAGGCCGGTGGACCAGGCGCGCCACTTTTCCATGTGGGCCGCGCCGTCCTCTGGGCGGCTGCCACCGCGGTAGATGAGTGCAAATTTAGGCATGTGGTCTTCCTTTTCGTTGATGGTGGGGTGATTAGGGCTGACAGCGCGAGGCGTCGCGCCTGCGGTGTCGTCCGGGCCGCAGACGCAACGCTGTCAGACGATTGTGGCCACGTCGACCGTGCCGCCGCCCTCGTGGATGGGGCAGGTCTTGGCGATGTCGAGCGCAGCGTCGGCGGTGTCGGCGGAGACGATTACGTATCCCGATGGGCCGTCGACGGTTGTGACACCGGACGCGGCGACCCGCGATGTCGCGGAGATCATGCTTCCGGGATCGACCAACGTGTCGCCAAGCCCGGACATCCACGTGCCCCAGTTGGCCATGATCGCGTCACGCGCCGCCTCGTCTTCGGGCATGCGCCCGCCGTTGAATATGAACAGATACTTGGACATCTGAATTTCCTTTCGGTCTCTTGGTGATCGACGCAGCCTTGGTTGCGTCTTTGGATTAAATGACAGCAGGCGCGGCCCGCATGGTTTCGCTCAGCCAGATCATGACCGGGGCAAAGACCTTCAGCCGGTCGGCGCAGCGCGCGGGGCCCTCAGGCCCGAGGACCATTTGCGGGTCATCGGTATGCGACCAGACCACCAGCCCCTTGCGCCGCAGCAGGTGGCTGCGCGGATGATCCGCCGCGTGGGGTCTAGGAACGCGGACAAGGTCCGGGTCGGACAGGGACGCGCCCCGTTTCAGCAAGTGATCAAGGTCGCGTTGCAGCATCTCGCCTGCGGGTCCGGCAACGCTCTTGCGCCATGCCTCGAGCTGCCTTGGCGTGAAGCCCATGATGCCAGCGCCGAGGCTCAGCTTGCCCGGCTCCAGACCAACCATCCAGGCGGGGCCGTCTGGCCCGGCGTTGCCAGGACGGAACGCCATATGGACATGGGTGTTATAGGGCGTCTTGTCCTTGGAAAACCGCAGGTCACGGTTGATCCGGAAGATCTTAGGTGAAACCTCCCCCTGTCCGCGCGCTTCGAGCAGCTTCGACAGCGCGCCGGCAAACGCCTTGGCCGGATCGCGCACCGCGGCGTGGTAGGTGCTGCGGTTTTCCTCGAACCAGTCCCGCGTGTTGTTGGCGCGCAGGTCGGCGAGGAAATCGATGGTCTCCTGACTGAACATGGTCATTTCGCCGGCAGAGACAGCGCGTTGCCCACGGCAAGCGAGACCCATGCGCCGATGACGTCTTCGGGCTGGTCGGGATCGACAAGGTACATGCCGCCCATGCGACGACCGCCCTTGACCAACGGCTCGCCGCCCGGCAGCGCCTCGGCCTTGGCGCTGTTGTCCTTGCCGACCCGCAGCATGTAGCGGCTGTCTCCGGCCTCGTTGCAGCCGGCGCCACCAACCATGTTGCCGTTGAGCATAAAGCAGTGCCCGCCCATCATCTTCTTCTCGGACAGGCCCTGAAGGCCCTCCAGCCGGTTTCGCATGTCGTCAATGAGGTTGGTGTCGCGTTCCATATTGATCTCCTTTCGTGAAAACGGGGCCGCTTACAGCCAGATCCGGACCAGCAGCCAGACGCCCATGGCGACGCTGGGCAACACTGTGGTCAGCATCGCAAAGGCGCGCTTTGTGCTGTCGAAGAGCGCGAAATGGGCGAGGCGCCCTGCGACGAAGGTCGCGACCGCCAGCCAAAGCCAGCCGGTGCCGAGCCCCGCATATTCCGCAGCGCCCATGACCAGCGCCAACAGAGGCGCGTTTTCCATCAGGTTGCCGTGGATACGAATGCGTTTGAATAGTTCGGGATCACCGCCGTCGCCGCGAAGCGTGCTGACCTTGGCGCGTTGCATGCCGACCCATCCGGTCATGGGGATCATCAGGATCGCGAGAACGCTGATGAAGGTGAAAGTGACGGGGAGAAGCGTGTTGGTCATGATAAAGGCCCTTCTATTGATGCGCATCTGCGCTTTGGATGTCCCAGCGAACTGGCCCTTGCAGGGAGCGACTCGGCGACTTGTGAACATCTTTGCCGGGATCTAAATATGTTAAAGAACACTTTTTGATGTTCTGTATGATGGGGCCAAAGTAGGAGAGTGATCATGCCCTATAGCCCTGAACACAAAGCAAAAACCCGCGCCAGAATCGTCGAAGCGGCGCGCATTCTGTTCAACCGGGATGGCTTTGCTGAGGTGACGATCGACCAGGTCATGGCGAGTGCCGGTCTGACGCGGGGCGGCTTTTACAACCACTTCCGCAACAAAGAGGAGCTTTATGCCGAGGCCGTGGCAAGCTTTCTGGATGGGCGCGGCAAGACGTGGCGTGACGATGCCGGTGTCAATCCGGTCAACGGTGGCCCCGCGACTGTGCGGGCGATGATCAACGCCTACCTTTCGCCTGAACATGCACGCGACATCGACGGACAATGCCCGATGATTGCGCTGCCCTCCGACGTGGCGCGCGCGACCCCTGAGGCGCGACGCTCCTACGAAGGGCTGTTGCGCGCGATGATCTGGCTTTACGAGAACAACCTGGCCGAGGATCATTCCGACAAACGGGACACAGCTTGCGTCCTTGCTGCGCTGAGCGTCGGCGGCATGGTTCTCGCCCGCACGCTCGAAGACGCGGGCCTGGCCGATGAAGTGCGCGATGCGGCCCGGCGCTTTGCGCTCTCTGCAGTGGATCAGAATGTCGATTCCACTGCCTTGAAAGGCAGGCAGCTCAGCTAGCCGAGCAATACAGTAAAGACCTCGAACGTTCGTGAAGGTGCGCCGGCTGCAGCTGGTCGCGGGGCAGGGAAACGTCAAGACTGTCATAGCGTTTGAGAGCAGAGCGATCGTTGCAGGCCGCGACCATAGCTGCGTCGCATGAACAAAAAGCTGCATCCTCGCGGGGAGACCAGGTTCGTAGTTGGCAACACGACCAAACCTGCCACGTTTAACTCCTGTCCTGGCCTTGGCAGGAGTTTTTGGGCGCAACGTCAGAGCTCATCGTGTCTCACCATTTCATTGAGCAAAAGCTGGCATGCGGTTTCGCTTTCGTGATGCGGCGCTTGACATTAGTACGAGGTCGTACAAATATAGTACGAAATCAAACTTGATGGTGACTGACATGAATCGACGCTCCTTCATTAAGCTGACAACCGGCGGCGTGGTGCTTGCTGCTGGTGCCGCGATCGGGTGGCGTTATGCCGAAAGAAACTTATTCCCCGTCCCCGACAGCGCGCTATCAGCATGGACGGAGGCTGGCACGCCTGAGGATATCAGCCGCTTCGTGCTGTCCTACGCCGTGCTGGCGCCGAACTCTCACAACAAGCAGCCCTGGATCGCCGATATCTCGACCGCTGGTGAGATCGGCCTCAGTCTCGATACAGCTCGGCTGCTGCCTCAGACCGATCCGTTCAACCGACAGATGATGATGAGCCTCGGCACATTCCTCGAGCTGCTGGTCATGGCTGCGGCCGAGCGAGGGCACCGCGCCGAGCTTGAGTTGTTCCCAGAAGGTGCGCCCGGCGAAACTGTTGACCGGAGGCGACTGGTCACCGTGCGGCTCGTCCCTGATTCCGGAACCGCTCGCGATCCGCTGTTCGCCGCGGTGCTCGACCGGCGGACCGACCGTCGCGCCTATGATCCGTCTCGCCCCGTGACCGCAGCTCAGGTCGCGACCTTGGTCGAGGCGGCTGCGCCATACGAAGTCTTGGCAGGGGTGGTCACGGACCCGACCCGTGTGGCCGTGATCCGAGACATCGCCAACAGCGCCTGGCGATCCGAACTCCTGACCGAACGCACTTTCATGGAGTCGGCCGAGGTCCTTCGGATCGGTACAACCGAAATTGATCGCCACCGCGACGGTATCGTGATCGATGATCCCTTCGTCGTGTTGCTTGAGCGGAGCGGGCTCTTCGACAGGACCGTGATGCCGGCTCCCGATTCGGTCGCCATGCGCGGCCAACTCGACGAATTTGCCGAGATTACCGAGGCGACACCGGCCTATCTCTGGATTGTCACGACCGGCAATTCCCGCGCTCAGCAAATCGACGCCGGCCGTGCTTATGTGCGAA
>Ga0316197_10003291_pt1 | contig 11507 bp, 13 predicted proteins | sample OudBiesiAoxic_MG_FD_204939 | JGI IMG/M metagenome (GOLD analysis project Ga0316197, IMG submission 204939) | Coastal sediment microbial communities from Oude Bieten Haven, Netherlands - site A oxic | ecosystem: Environmental > Aquatic > Marine > Coastal > Sediment | place: Netherlands...
ACAGTTGGCGGTCGCTGAGCTAGGGCCATTGATTCGGCGGGGCTGATGGCTGGAGCGGTCTCACGCTTCCGTCGCCGTGAATGCTGACCTCAACATGGGGAACGTCGAAACCCCATATGGGGGGGTTCCTTCCGATGCGAACCGGCAGCCCTTGAGAGACGATGAGCCTGTCGAGCTGAAGTTGGAGTGAAGGAGGGCCCAGTGCTCTACGCCGGTGAGGTATTGAGATGGAGTGGATCACTGCGAATCTGACCGACATGATGAGCACCTATTGGTGACCGATTGTCGGCGCTGTGGTCGGCACCGGAGCGATCATGTCGGGACTCGTAGCCCCGATCGCTGAACGGCTCGAAGACGTACGCAGCGCGTTTGTGTTCCAGGCCACCCACCGGCATCGGTGAGGAACTCCTCCCCGCCACGCGGCTGCAGCAGGCAGGCATTGACACGACGTTCGAGATGGTCGCCGGCGGCCAGAGACCCACACCAGGACCCCAGAGGTCGTGGTGGCCTACCTTCTCGACGGTGCTGGGCGAACATGGTCGCGAGCGGGTCGGAACGACTTCTGGTGCCCTACTTCGACGTCATCTGGGTCGGCGAGATCAACCGGAAGGTCCTGTCGAGCAACGAACGAGGGGAGAAGTTGAGCAACCCCCGGCCAAGCGCTTCAGGTTCTCTTGAGGTCGTTGACGGACACTGATTGGAGAGACGACCCAACGACAGGAGACGACATGAGACGCCTGGTAGTTCCCTTGCTCGCAGTGGTGACACTGGCAACCAGTTGCTCCTCTGGGGCAACCGACACGACGCCCGCGGCGCCAACCGCCACGACCACGGTGGCGACGACAACCACCACGATGCCACCGACAACGACGGCTACACCTACGACCACGGCGGTCGCATCGACGACGGCTGCTCCTGCGACGACGGTGACGACGACCGTCTCGGAGAGTGACATCGAACCGTTGATGCTCGTGGCGTTCGGAGACTCGTTGATCTCGTATCCCGACGTGGGCAACGCCGCGATCGGTGCCTACGCCGCGATACTCGAAGAGGAGTTCGGGAGGCCTGTCCTCATACGGAATCGGGCTGTCTGGGCCAGCACTCCTACGCAACTGCTCAACGCACTCGCTACCGAACCGGTGCAAGCAGACCTAGCGAAGGCCGATGTGGTCCTCCTCGAGGTCCCTCTCGGCGACACCGACCCGGCGTTCCCCACCGCGGTCGGTTTGCTGGGTAGAGACCCGGCGGACTGTGGCGGCGACGACCATCAACAATGCCTGCGCGACTACATCTCTGACAACAAGGCCAGCGTCGAAGCGATCTTCGCCGCTCTCACGGCGATCTGTGATCCCTCGGAGACGCTGATCCGTGCCATTGATACGTACATGCTCCACGTGGAGGATCAGCACGAGAGTGGCACGCTCCACATCACGAACCCGTATGTTCAGGAAACTCGGGACTTTCTCCACGAGACGGCATCGGGCTACGGAATACCCGTGGCGCGGGTTTACGACGAGTTCATGGGTCCCGATGGCACCGACGACCCGCAGGACCGCGGACTCGTCATGACTGACCAGAGACATCCGACCGAAGCTGGGGCCTTGCTGATCGCCGAGATGCTCCACGACCTCGGATACGACCGTGCAAGTTGAATCAATGGCACGGCAACTCAACGTCCGCAGTTTCTATGGGGGTGTTCCGCTGGTGGTGTAGGTGTGGCCGAGTTTGCTGGTCCATTGGTGGTTGCCGTTGGGGAGGGGTGTGTAGGTCCATCCGTGTTGGTGGCGGATGCAGTGGTCGTGGCGGCAGAGTGGTCCGAGGTTGTCTTCGGTGGTCGGGCCGCCTTCTTTCCAGGTGGTGCGGTGGTCGAGGTCGCTTCCGATGGCGGGCATGCGGCAGCCGGGGAAGACACACGTCGGGTTGCGTGCTTCGACTGCTCGTCGTTGTGCTGTGGTGGGGCGGCGCCTGGTGGTGCCGGTGTAGATGGGTTGGCCGGTGTCGGGGTTGGTGATGGTGTAGCGCCACTCGGCGTCTGCTTCGTGTTTGGCGACGCGTCGGGCGATGTCGGCGATGACGGGTCCGTAGCCGGCGAGGTCGCCGGGGTGGTTGTTCAACTCCGCGAGGGTGTCGATGTCGACGCGTAGGTCGACAACGCCACGGTCGGTGTTGCCGTGGTTGGTGCCGCAGAGGAGGTCGAGGTAGACGTCGGCCCGGAGCTGGTCCATGGTGCGGTGTTCGTCTTTGTGGCGGAGGGATCGTGCGATGTGGTTGATGCGTTGCGCTGCGGCGGTGGCGCGGTCGGGTGGGAGATCCATGCCGAGGTAGTCCACGGTCCCCGTGTCATTCGGTTCAATGACGACGCGTCGTTCTTGGACGGCGTCTTCATATCTCTGTGTGGCGTCGTCGGGTTCGGCTTCGATACAGAGCCTGCGCAGCCGTGCCCGCAACTGTCCCGTTGTGAACGTCGCTGCGTCGTCGGCGATCTGTTCAACGATTCGCCGGGCTATGTCGTCGTCGAGGTGGGCGGTGCCGTCCAACAAGACCCGGGCTCGGCGTAGGTCCAACACACCCGAGGCGAGCATGTGGTGGATTTGGGGGAGGCGTGTGTGGAGTTCGAGGGCGATGCCGATCTCGTTGTCGGCACTACGGCGGGTCAGATGGAGTGCGGCACGGACCTCGGCTGCAGCGGCTTCTGCAGCGTCGGATCGTTTCGTCTCATCGTCATCCAAGATGTCAACAACGGCGGCCATGTCCGCGTAGAGGGATGCGGTGTAGTGCGACACCAGTCGCTGGTGGGCACGCAACACGATGATGCGGGCATAACCAGAGACCCGGGTGACGTCGATGCCTGACAGGAACGCAGCCAATATCGGGCCGGGTTCCATCTCGTCGAGGCCGGATGGGATCCCCTCGTCGTAGTCGCATTTCGCTTCGTACAAATCCAACATACGAACAACGTATCACCCCCCTATGACACAAAACCCGACCCGGCGCAGAGAAACCCAAGGAAATCCTGAGAGATCTCAGAAACCCATACCCAGCAACGATCGCGGTAGACCGAACACCTCATCAACCAGCGGCTCCACGGTGGATTGTCCCGAAACGACTCCGGTTGCCATTGCCGAGCGTGTTCTCGAACACCATGTGTGTCGCTATTGGCGGGTCACCTCCAGCGGGCGTACATGTACGAGTCGGAGGGTTCATTCGACATGTTTGGGTTTTGCGCCCAGCGGTGAAGGGTGCCTTCCCGGATCATGCCCGCCTTCTCGAGGACCCGCTGTGATGCGGTGTTGGCGGTAGCAACGTATGCCCACACCCGGTAGCCCGTTTCCTGGGCGAGTGCCCAATCCGTGACCGCCGTCACGGCTTCGGTCATATACCCCTTCCCCCACGCGCACCTGCGTAGAACGTATCCCAACTCGACCCCGTGGATCGTCGGTCGTGCCTCGACGGTGCCCAAGAGTTCATCATGATCGTGGAGGGTGATCGCCCATGGGAATGCTGAACCATCCAGCCATACCTGTTCACAGCGCTCCAGGAACTCAACAACGAAAGAGATGTCGGTTGCGGGAGGAAACGTGAGGAAGCGGGTCACTTCCACATCGGAGGCATAGTCGAGCATCGCAGCGGCATCGTCGAGTCGTGGGCGGCGGAGTTGAAGCCGCGAAGTCCCTAGCTCGTATGGAGCCATCATCACACGAGGCTACCTGCCCTCGTCATCCACCCGCAACGAACACAACGAACGACTGACCAGTCTTCGCTGCCCACCACTGCCGATGTGGGCGGGTACCCGGGGCGGTCTCACCTTCCAGTTGCTCCTACCTGGTGATCTTGGACCATGCGGATTGTGCAAATGCGCAGCTCGCCGTCGCTCTGAGTCAGGATCTCAAACGTCATCGCCGAGACTCCGGATATGGCCTATGTCATGTCTACCACACATCCAGTCAAGTACGCATTACACGACAAGGATGGCTGACATGACGTTTGAGGAGAAGAGCACGTGGGCCGTGGCTGCCGTTACGGCACTGGTATACGGCTGGTACTTCATCAAGATCCTCGGCGATGCCGCACGCACCCCAGTCGCCGAGATCGAGTACCAGGGCCTCCTCGCAGCCATGGTCGGAGTGTTCGTCGTCCTGTTAATCGTCAGCCATGCCGTGATCACATCCGTAGCAGCCTCCACGGGAGGCTTCGAGGGATCGGACGAGCGTGATCAGAGGATCGACCGATTCGGCGGGTACATCGGTGGTTACGTTCTCGGCGCAGGGATGCTCGTCATGCTGTTCCTGGCGGTGGCAGAGACGGAGTACTTCTGGATCGCGAACGCTGCGCTCGGCATCATGGTGCTCGCGGAACTCGTCACGTTCGGAATAAAGATCGTTCTGTACCGGAGGGGGTTCTAGCGTGGCTCGCAAGAAGCGGGTCACGAACTCGGTCAGGGCGCATCGCTTCAATGCAGGCCAGATGACCCAGGCCGAACTCGCCGCAGTATGCGGAGTGACACGCCAGACAATCATCGCCATCGAGCAGGGCCGGTTCACCCCCTCGCTCGAAACCGCCTTCGAGATCGCCCATGCCTTCAACGTCCCACTCGACGAGATTTTCGAGTACCCCCGCGACTGAAGAAGCTCTCTCGACATGCAATAGAGGGGGCCACGACCATGTCACCCACATGTTGCCCGCATGCGTGCCGGGCATCCTCTCACGACAAGGACAACGGCTACCCCATTGCGGGATCGCATCCCATCGATGTTCCCCGACCAGAGGATTCTGACCCCCTGACATCGCAGCCGATATAAGCGAGCTGGGGCGGCATGATGGTTGCGTTCAGACCGTCATCCGGAACCCTGGGTCGACGAACACTCGGCATGACCGCACTTGCAGGCTTCGTTGAGGTCTCCGAGTCCCATCCGGCAGGCTGGTCCACAGTGGCCGTCCACGGCTTCAACCGTGCAGGTGCAGGGCGGGTACGCACACTTCATGAATGCTCACTCCTTCCGGTCGCGACTCTACCGATCTCAGCAGCGAGGAGCATGCCGGATGAGAAGGGCCGCCCCCGCCAAGAACCGGCTGGGTGGGGCCGGACGGGTAGCCCGTAGGTGCCGAAATGGGCCGAGCGTCTACTCCTTCGTGACGGTTCCCGTGCCTTGGAAAGCTGTGCCGGATTCTTCGGCGTTCCCTTCCCCGCTTGTGGTGTCGTAGCCGGAACCACCAGTGATGGTCCAGGTTGAGGCGATGATTGTTGTTCCATCCGATCTCGAGGGGTCAACCTCGTTGATGAACCTGAGCGTGAACTCTCCAGATCCGTCGTCGCACGTCATCGAATCGACGGACACACTCACAAATGGTTCCCCTGCCCCGAACAGCGACCCAAGGTCGTCCCGCGTTCGTGCAACTCCGTTCTCGTCCTCGAAGCCTTGAAGAACACCGGTCGCAGCCGGGCACAAGAGACCATCGTCGATCGCTTCCCCTGTGGCGGTCCACACCGAGTCTTCGGTCGACGGACTGAACACGGACTCGAAAGCGATATCGCCGGCGTCAGAGCCGGATGAGCACCCTGTTGCGAGGACAAACAGACTCAGCAAGGCCAACGATTGGCGGGCAAGAACAGACATGGACGGCGCTCCTCCACTCGTGGAAGACGCACCGAACGACAGTCCTGAAAGAACGCTGCGGCCTCCGAATTCCGATCCAAACGTACACGACAACCACGCCGAGGGGTGCCTGATTGATGATGTGGAAGTGTTGCGGGACGTTTCGGTGGGTCTAGCTCGGTTGGTCTCGATCCACCCAATCTGTTGGAGCATTCTGTTGGGCCTCATGCTCAGTCGACCATCGACCGTCGGGTGTGGGCGGCACGGGCAAGACCCGCGGAGCGGGTCACTACGCTCAATGGTCTGATGGGAAGGTGATGACGCTGCCACGCAGAGAACTCGTTGGATACGATTCGCGATTGGCCGCGATCAATGCTGCAGGCGGTCTCTTCGTCGCCGACCGGGATGTGGACTTGAGCCTCGTTCGGGGTCAGGTGCTTGAAGGTCGAGTCCGGGCCCTGGAAGTCCACACAGCGAACCTCGAGCCGCTCCGGGGTTTGCCCTTGGAGCATCTCTTTGTCGTCGGCGTGGCTGCCGACGGGGCAGTGCTCAACACGCTGACGAACCTCAGGGGCCTTGCGCTGGATCGCCTGACCGGCAGTCTGCCATTGAGCCGGCTTCCAAAGCTTGAGTGGTTCGGCATTGTTGAGTCGGCAGCTTGTCAACTCGAGCAGCTGCTCCGTGGCGGACACAGTCGCCTGCGATGGCTGTCGGTTGGGAAGTACCGTGAACCAAGTCTCTCGGCAGTGGCCGGGTTGCCCCAGCTGACCCACCTATCGGTCATCAACTCGCGGTCACTGGCCTCGCTTGCGGGTATCGGCCGGCTGCCACGGCTTCGAGCTTTGGGGTTGGCGATCTGCCCCAAGCTCGAGGCCCTCGACGGCATCGACGAAACGTCGGCGCTCCAATCATTGGTGCTCGACACGTGCAACCGAATCGAGAACCTTGATCCTCTTGCCTCGGCCGCTCAACTGCGAGTGCTTCAGATTGAGATGCGTAGCCCGCCTTCGCTCGGTCCGCTGGTGGGCCACCCTACGTTGGAGTTCGTGTGGCTCGTCGGAGGCAAGCGACCGGCGGCCGAGATCGAGACGCTGCTCGAGAATCCTCGGCTGCGCATGGTCAACATGAAGCGGGCGACCTGGATACGCACCGACGACCAGTGGATCCACTTCGACGACGTTCATGCGACGACAGGTAGTCGGCTTCGCCTGTACGAGGAGCTGATCGATGAGGTCAATCGTGCCAAGTACTGCTGACCAGGACCGCTCACAACTCCGAGATCGCGCCGGAAGGACGCCTACCGGAAGCTCTCGCCCGACTCGGCGTGGGTACGGAGGACCTCGGCCGGTTCGAAGCGAACACCGTGGCGTTCTGCAAGGGCATCGAGGGACGCGACGACTTCCGCCGCACCGACCTGGTCGACCCACCAGAACGGGCCACCTCGGAATGGCGGGAATCCGAGTCCCATGACGGCGCCCATGTCGCCGTCGAGCGCCGACTGGAGCACCCCTTCCTCAAGACAGCGTGCAGCCTCGTTGACCATGGCAAGGGAGATCCGTTCCTGGATCTCGGCCTCGGGGATCACACGGCGCGGGCCGATGCCGAGCGCCTGGTAGACGGTCTCGTCGACACCACCTCGTTTGCCTTTGTCGTCGTACTGGTAGAAGCCGCGGCCGTTCTTGCGCCCCATACGCTCGTCATCGACCAGGTTTCCGGTCATGGTCGGACCAGCCATTCGCTCACCGAACGCATCGCGCATGATCTGAGCGATGTGTGCCCCAACGTCGATGCCGACCTCGTCGCTCAGCAGCACGGGACCCACGGGGAATCCCCACGCGATCATGGCATCGTCGACGGCCTCGATCGAGGCCCCATCTTCGAGGAGATGGAACGCCTCGTTGAAATACGGCACGAGGATTCGGGTGGTGTAGAAACCCGGGCCGTCCTTCACCACGATCACTGTCTTGCCTTGGCGCTTGCCGACCTCGACGGCCTCCACCGTCGCCCAATCTGCCGTGTCCTCCGTGACGATCACCTCGAGCAGCGACATCCGCTCAACCGGTGAGAAGTAGTGCATGCCGAGCACGGCATCCGGTCGTGCAGCGTTCGCCGCGATCTCGCTGATCGGCAGCGATGACGTGTTGGATGCGAACACGGTCCCTTCGGGAGTGATCGCTTCAACCTCGGCAAGGAGCGCCTGCTTCAGTTCCAGGCTCTCGAATACGGCCTCGATGACGAGATCCGCGTTCTGGAAGCCGCTCCAGTCGGTTGTGCCCGTGATCTTGTTCATCACGCGCTCGGCTTCGAACGGGCGGAGACGGCGACGTTTCACTTCGCGTGCGACGTTCTTCGACACGTGGGCCAGCGCACGTTGGACACCGGCGTCCTCGACCTCCTTGATGCGCACGGTCTTTCCGGCCTTCAGAACAGACACCGAGGCGATGCCGGCCCCCATCAGCCCACCACCAAGGACTCCGATCTTCGAGACCTCGTTCGGTTCGGCGTGGCCGGAGATGCCGGTTGCGTACTTCATCATCTGCGAAGCGAAGAAGATTCCACGCAGCGCCTTCGACTCCGGTGAGGTGACCAGTTCGCCGAAGAACACCGCCTCGGCTTCGTAGCCGGCCTCTGGGCCTTCATCGATCCCGATCTTGACCGCTTCCAGCGCCCGTTTCGGAGCCGGGTACAGACCCTTCGTCTTGGCCAGCATGGCCTCCTCAGCCCTCCGGAACAGCATGCGCCGGCCGACCGGATTCTGTTCGAGGGCGAGCTCTTGCAGGTGGGTGGGAGCCAGGAATCCCCTGACAGAGGATCCGTCGGATTCCCCGAGATGACCGAGCGCCTCAACAGCCCGCGCCTTGGCGATGTCGTAGAGGGACTCGACCGGCACGATCTCGTCGACCAGCCCGATCTTGTGCGCCTTGTAGGCCCGCGCCGAACGACCGGTGAGAATCATGTCGAGTGCAGCGGCGATTCCGATCAGCCGTGGGAGGCGTTGTGTCCCGCCGCCTGCGGGGAGCACTCCAAGCTGGACCTCCGGCTGGCCGAGCTGCGTCTTCTTGCCATCGGCTGCGATCCGCATCGAGCCCGTCAGGGCAAACTCGAGGCCGCCGCCAAGGCAAGCGCCGTCGATGGCCATCACGACAGGTTTGGCATGGACCGTGTGAAGCGCTTCGATGCGGGCGAACAGCGCGTGCAACTCCCGGATCGCCTCGGCCGCCTCGTCCGGGTCCGTGAGCGTCTCGAAGAAGCGAAGGTCCGCTCCTGCGAGGAAGTTTCCCTTCTTGGCGGAGCCGAATACCACCGCCTTGATGGATGGGTCGGTCTCGATACGATCGATCACGGCAATGAAATCGTCGAAGATCGCAGGGCCGAGCGTGTTCACCGATTCTCCTGCGCGGTCGAGCAGAACGACGGCGAGGCCGTCCTCGACGTCGAACGCGAAGTGCGTGAGTTCCATGATGTCCTCCCTAGCGCTCGAGCACGACGGCTGCACCGAGCCCGCCTGCCGCACATTGTGTGACAAGGGCCCTGCCCCCGTCCCGTCTGGCCAGTTCGTTGGCCATCGTGGTGATCTGTCGTGCGCCGGTCGCTCCAAACGGGTGCCCGATGCTGAGGGAACCCCCGTACAAGTTGAACCGGTCGTCGCAGATCTCACCGATTGCGTCATCGCGGCTGAGCCAGCGTTGCGCCCACTCGGCAGATGCGAACGCCTGGGTGTTCGACAGGATCTGCGCAGCAAACGCCTCATGCATGTCGATGACGTCGATGTCGTTGAGCGTCAGCCCGGCCTTGTCGAGGGCGATCGGCGTAGCGAACGACGGGCCCATGAGCAGTTGCCAGTTCGGGTCGAGTGCCGCGAACGCCCATGAGCGGATGAAGGCTCGGGGCACGAAGCCGAGCCGTTCGGCTGTCTTCTCCTCCATGAGGATGACGGCAGAGGCACCGTCGGTCAGCGGAGACGAATTGCCTGCGGTGATCGTTCCGTACTTGCGATCGAAGACCGGCTTGAGCGTCGCGAGCTTCTCGAGGTTCGAGTCTGGGCGGGGGATGTTGTCCCTGGATACGGTGGTTCGATAGTCAGGCCCCACCGGGAATGCCATCACTTCATCATCGAAGATGCCCTTGTCCCAGGCCTCGACGGCCTTCTGATGCGAGCGCAGTGCGTACTCGTCTTGAGCATCGCGGCTGATGCCGTTTTCCTTCGCCATGATCTCTGCGGACCCGCCCATCGTGAGAGCGGTGGAACGTTCGGCGATCGCGGGTGGATTTGGCGCTAGGTCCTTCGGGCGGAGTGCCGAGAAGGCCTTGACCTTGCTGCCGATGTCCTTTGCCGCGCTGGCGTCCATGAGGATGTCGACGAACCGATCCGAATAGAGGATCGGCGGCTTCGACATGGATTCGGCACCGCCGGCTACCACGACGTCGGCGTCCCCGAGCAGAATCGACTGGGCACCGGAAACAACCGCCTGGGTCGAGGTTGCACACGCTCTGCTCACGGAGAACGCATCGATACGGTCCGGCATGTCACCGGCGAGAACGATCTCTCGGGCGATGTTTGGAGCGCCTACATCCGGAATGACGGCTCCGTAGACAACCTGATCGATCTGGTCTCCCGCCACGCCTGATCGTTGAAGGAGTTCTCCCACAACACCGGAGGCAAGGTCGAGAGCGGACAGGTCCTTGAAGTCCGTCCCAGACTTCACAAAAGGTGTGCGGAGGCCGTCGACGATTGCGACCCTTCGGCCATAAACAACGCCGGGGTGGTTCGCGGTCATCGGAGGACTCCTTTGCGTTGGTTGATTTCACATTCTCGCGCACCGATCGCGGCTGGGGAGCGAGACTCGCGTCGGGAATGATGAGGGCCGCCCCGTTTCGGGGGCGGCCCTCATGCTGAGACGATTGTGGCGGGGGACTAGAAGTCCATCGCATCCTCTCGGAGCCCGAACGCCGGGTGGCGGAGCTTCGACAGGGCGAGCTTCTCGATCGATCGGACCCGGGTGGGGCCGAGGCCGAGGTTGCCGCCGATCTCCTCGTGTGTGCGGGGGAGTCCGTCTTCGAACCCGACCCGCATCGAGAGGATGTAGGCCTCGCGCTCGGGAAGGCGGTTGATCGCGTCCCTCAGGGCTTCGATCGCACTCGCCCTCTCGGTCTCGCGAACCGGGTCCTCTTCGTCGTGGTGGGAGACGAAGTCTCCGAGCACCGCACCATCTTCACCGACGGGTGCCTCGAGCGACACCGAGTCGTTAACAAGCTGTGCCTCGACGACGGCATCGAAGGTCAAGCCGGACTCTTCGGAGAGCTCCTCAGGAGTCGGCTCACGCCCAAGCTCGGAGAGCAGACGGTTCCTTGTGCTGTTGAGCGTCACCAGCGTGTCGTGCAGTGAGTTCGGGAGACGAACGGTGCGTGACTTCTCGGCCACGGCACGCTGCATGGCCTGGCGGATCCACCACGTTGCATAGGTGGAGAACTTGAAACCCTTGCGCCAGTCGAACTTCTCGACCGCACGAATGAGGCCGAGGTTTCCCTCTTGGATGAGGTCGATGAACTCAATGCCGTACTGGCTGCGGTAACGCTTGGCCTGGCTTACGACCAAACGGAGGTTCGCCTGGGTGAAGCGCTCACGGGCCTCACGCCCCTTGCGGGCGGCACGCTGCAGGCGCACCTTCTCGGCGCCTCGCACCGAGACTGCGGCGAGTTGCTCCTCAGCCGCCGTTCCGGCCTCAATCGCCTGAGCGAGTTCAACTTCCTCGTCTGCGGTGAGCAGCTCGTGATACGAGATTTCTTGGAGGTAGCGAGTCAGGCTGTCGCCCATTTCGAGCGGTTGACCCACCCATCGCATCTTTTCTGCCGTCTTCATGTTTGTGAAATCCTTCACCTGTAGGTTCGCGTCTCAGCGCTGTCCGTCTTGGA
>Ga0316197_10003292_pt1 | contig 11507 bp, 12 predicted proteins | sample OudBiesiAoxic_MG_FD_204939 | JGI IMG/M metagenome (GOLD analysis project Ga0316197, IMG submission 204939) | Coastal sediment microbial communities from Oude Bieten Haven, Netherlands - site A oxic | ecosystem: Environmental > Aquatic > Marine > Coastal > Sediment | place: Netherlands...
CTCCGGCTCCCTCCAACCACGACCCGGCGTAGATGCTTGATGCGCCGACGACCAGATCGAACAGGATCGACGCCTCGGTGGGAGCCGCCGGCACGAACGACAAGAAGCGCGGGTGGTCGATCGAGATACACGACGGGGCAAGCACGTCGCCGAAGACTCGCAGGGCCTCGAGCCCTCCGATTCCCGACGCCGTGACGGTTCGTCCGGCCATCGCGCGGAGTTCGGCAGGACCGTGCGGCCGATCGAGCGGTGGAGGATCGAGCTTCATGCGGTCGATCGCATAGCGAACGATCGCTTGGGTCAGGACCTCGGTGTCTCGGTCAGAGCGATGCATCGCCGCCAGTGTGCCAGGCCCATGGGCGGGCGGGGACCGAACGGCGACCGTCAGTCGGGCAGGTCGAGCAGCTCGCTGCCCTCGTAGCGGGTGCGACCGTCGCGGTAGAACACCTCGCCGATGATCGCCGACGCGACAGCCCCACTCATGATGACCACGACAGGGATCGCGAAGAGAACGATGACGAGTGCAATGGCTCCGGCCATGCGGTCAGGATAGTGCGGCGCACTCGCGATGCCGAAAGCACGTGATCACGTGGTCGTTCACCATGCCGGTGGCCTGCATGAACGCGTAGCAGATCGTCGGACCAACGAACCGGAAACCGAGGCGTTTCAGCTCCTTGCTCATCGACCGGGATCGATCGGTGGCGGCCGGCACCGACGCCATGTCGGGCCAACGATTCTGGAGGGTGCCGCCATCGGTGAAGCTCCAGAGCAGTGCGACCGGATCGTCGAGTTCGAGCCACGCGCGCGCGTTGCCGACCGCCGACTCGACCTTCGCCCGGTTGCGGACGATGCCCGGGTCGCCGAGGCAACGCTCGATGTCGACCGCAGTGAACGACGCGACCGCCACCGGGTCGAAGCCGTCGAATGCAGCGCGATAGCCGTCGAGCTTGCGCAGGATCGTCGCCCACGACAGACCGGCCTGGGCGCCTTCGAGAACGAGGAACTCGAACAGCACGGTCGGGTCGCGCTCGGGTACACCCCAGACGTCGTCGTGATAGCGACGGTAGGCATCGCCGATGTTCGGGCCGCCCGTCAGCGCCCACGCGCATCGCGGCGCATTCGGTGTCACTCCGGTCGGTATGCCCACGCCTCGACTTCGACCAGGAATCCAGCGGGCAGGCTGGCCACACCGATCGTGGATCGGGCCGGCCGATGCGAACCGAACGCCGCGGCGTACGCCTCGTTGAAGCTGGCGAAGTTCTCCATGTCGGTGAGGAAGCACGTCGTCTTCACGACGTCGTCGAGCGTGGCCCCGACCGTGGCCAACTGCGCGGCGACGTTGTTCATCGTCTGGACGGTCTCGGCAGCGACGCCGCCCTCGACCTTCTTGCCGTCCGACATTCCCCCCTGACCCGACACGATGACGAAGTCGCCGGCGCGAACGACCGGGCTGTACGGACCGAGTGGCTTGCTCATGGCGCCGACGTTAGTAGCTGGTCATCCGACGTTCACCCGCCGGCAACTCCGGCCGGCCACGTCGGCGAGAAGCCTGCCGCACGCCACGCCGCTGCGGCGACCGCGGCGAATACGGCATCGCTGCCGTTGACCGGCGTTGCATCCTCCGGTTCGATCGTCACCTCGACGCGGGGCATGTCGACCGCTCGGAGCACTCCGAACGAACGGATCGTCAGATCGAGCGGTACGCCACGTTCGTCGACGGCGAGCGACTCCGAGCGCACCCAGCCGAGCGCCATGTGCGCGGCGCCCGTGCAGTAGGAGCGCAACACCGCGTCGTCGAGCGGTGTACCGCACTTCACCGACACCGACACGACCTCGCGGCCACCCTCGTTTCGAACCGTGGCGGTTGCGGCGGCACCGTTCGGGGCAACGACGGGAGCCTCCGGCGGCCGACACGATGCCACCAGGACCGCTGCTTCGGCCCAGCCGGCGGCGCGGGCCGTCGCGGCGGTCGGCGGACCGACCACCTCGACGAACTCGACCTCGAGGTCCGGAGCGACGGAGGCGATCGATGCACGCAGGGTCGAGCGATCGTCGAGCGTCTCGGGGGCGGCGACGGCGAGCACACCGGTCTCGTCCGCCCGGACCCAGCCTGCGACCGGCGGACGTTTCGGGCCGAGCCGCACCGTGTCCTCCCGGCTGAACATCGCACGAACCGGGCGGTCGTGCAGGTCGGCCAGCCGCCGAGCAGCTGCGGCGACCGGCGACCGCTCCTTGCCGCCGAAGGCTCCGCCGTTCCCCAGTGGAGACGTGGGTTCGCCCCCTGGTTCGCACCACGACGCATCGGGTTCCAGGTATGCGGGCTCCACCCAGGTCGTCCGCAGCGTTCGCGCGACGTTGTCGTGTCCCGGTGGCACCTCGATCGGCCATGTGACCGGTGCGGTGCTCCGCCTGCCCTGCACCGTTCCCGCTGCGCGACGAGCCTCCGACAGCGAGTCGCCCACGACCCAGTCACCGTCAGCATCGAGCACTGCCACGAGCGCATCGGCAGGGGCACCGTCATCGGCGAATCCACCCCGCCCGAGTGCAACATCGCGGTGCACGTGCTGGGGCTGGCCTCCCTCGAGATGGGCCCGCCGTTCGGCGGCGGCCCGCTCGGCCGGGGTCCGCGCCGTCGGGTCGTCGACCGTCGTACAGGCGTCGATGATCGGCTGCCAGCCGGTGCAGCGGCACAGATGGGCGAGCAGCGCGTGCCGCACGGCATCCGGACGTGCCCGCTCCGGTCCGTCGAGCGCGGCGAGTCGCATCATGATGCCCGGCGTGCAGAAGCCACACTGGCTGCCTCCAGTCGCACAGAAGCGGTTGGCCCACGCTGCCGCGTCCGGCAGCCCATCGATCGTCGTGACCTGCCGGCCGCGCACCCGGCCGACCGGCGTGACGCAGGCGACACGGGGGCTGCCGTCGACCCAGACCGTGCAGCAGCCGCACTGGCCCTGGGGGCTGCAGCCGTCCTTGACCGACCGCACACCGAGCCGATCGCGCAACGCCTCGAGCAGAGAGATCCCGTCGTCGGAGACGGCGACCGGACGACGATCGAGTTCGAACTCGATCACCGAAGCTTCACCACGACCGCCACGCGCCGGCTGGCCGCACGATCCTCGACACCGTCGACGAGCACGGGCGCGGCCTCACCGAAGCCGGCCGAGCCCACGTCGGCGGGTGGCACTCCGCGGCGGAAGAGTTCGTCGGCCACCAACTCGGCACGCGCGATGCTCACGGCCAGGTTCGTCGCTGCGTCGCCGCTGGTGTCGGTGAAGCCGACGACGGCGACATCGATGCCGCTCGCCTGCTTCACGATCGCTGCGAGACGGTCGAGGGTCGCGGCCGATTCGGGCGAGGCGAGCTCCAAACCCTCGAACAGCAGCGGTTCAGCCGACAGCAGCGCACCGACCTGCTCGGAGATCGACGCGGCCGAGGAAGCGTCGGCGACCGGGCGCACCCGGAGGTCGAACCGGACGGGTTGCACGACGCCTGCGGTCGACTCGATCCGAGCCAGCGCATCGTCGTCGACGTAGACCCCGGTGACGCTGAGCCCGAGGCCGTCGAGACGGACCTGCCCCTCGACCAGATCGATCGGCTGTCGCTCGACCAGGGCCGCCAATGTTGCGACGGCATCGGGCTCGACAACGACCGCGGGGTCGACGGTGAGGAGGTCGACGATGTTGCGTCGGTCGAGGCTCAGCGCTGCGGCATCGAGCAGCACCGTGCGGTGCTCCTCCGTGTCGATCGAACCGGCAAGCGTGACCGCGCCGTCGACGAGGTCGGCAGCGACGCCGACGGCGGCGCTCGGATCGGTGATCTCGACGTTCGACGGCAGCAACACGTGATCGACGACGTTGAGTACACCGTTGTCTGCCATGAGGTCGGCATCGGTGACCAGCGCCGTGGACTCGGCATCGGTGAGGGTGACGCCGTCGGGTGAGCTCGCGAACAGGACCGTCGTTCCGTCGAGCATCTCGATGTCGCCCATCGGGAGATCGCCGCTGGGCACCGCGCCGTCGAAGCCGTGGTGCAGCAACACCGATGCCAGCAAGTCGGCGTCGGCGTTGAGCCGGCCCGCCACTTCGGGGTCGAGAGCCTCGAACGCCGCGTTGGATGGCGCGAACACCGTGTACGGGCCGCCGTTCTCGAGTTCGTCGAACAGCCCTGCGGCACCGACGGCGGTCTCGAGCGAGGAGAACTGCGGATCGTCGGCGATGAGGTCGAACAGCGAAGGGAGGCTCGGCTGCGTCGTGGAGGTGGTCGCGAGTGCCGTGCTCGTCGGCGCGGTGGAGGTCGCTTCGTCGTCGCGGTTGTCATCGCCACCGGTCTCGGTCGTGACCGCTGCAGGCGCCGACGTCGGCGTTGCGTCATCATCCGGTGAGGACCGCAGCCCGACGAACACGACGACGCCCACGGCGATGACCGCGAGGCCTGCCGCGCCCCATGCCAGGGCGCGGCGGCGGTATCGTCGAGACGGCTGTTCGCCCGTTGGTCCGCTCATCGCAACCACACGTTCGCACGTCGACGGGCAGCCTGGCAATCAACCCTCCATCGACCTTCGACTGCGAGTCACCGCATGCCCCACCAGCACTCCACGCCGACCGGAATTCCCCACCTGCACCGTTGGCCGATCTCGCGACGGAGCCTGCTGGCCGGGGCGGCGGCCACCGGTGTGTTGGCCGCTTGTGGCTCGTCGGGTGACGCCGACACGGCCGGCGGCGGCGGGACCGAGCCGACCGCCGCTCCGGTCGCCACGACCGCGACGGACGGCGAGACCACGTGGACGCTGGTGCAGCGCTTCCCCCAGGACGTCCAGGTACCCGGCCCGATCCGCCTCCCGATCAGCCTGTCGACCGGCAACGCCCAGCTCGTGCAGGACGGCCCGGCTTCACTCGACGCTCGGGTCACCGACCTCGAGGGCAACCAGATCGGCGAGCCGATCACCGCCGCTCGACGCGATGTCGCCCCTGCGCCGTACTACGACTTCCGCACCACGATGGACGAGCCCGGCGTGTACTACCTGATCGTCGACGGCGGTCCCGGCCAAGGTGCCGCATTCCAGGTGATGGATCCGAGCGTTGTCACCGTCCCCAAACCGGGCGACCAGCTCGAGGGATTCGACACACCCACGGTCGACGACGCCCGCGGGGTCGACCCGATCTGCACCCGCGAGCCCGAGCCCTGCCCGTTCCACGACCTCACGCTCACCGATGCGCTCGGTGGAGCCGGGCCCGTGGTCTACCTGGTCGGGACACCGGCCTTCTGCGCCACCGGCTCGTGCGCCCCCGCGCTCGAGGCGATGATCGACGTGCGCGACGACTTCGACGACACGTTCACGTTCGTGCACGCCGAGGTGTACACCGACGACACCGCCACGACGCCCGCGCCTGCGGTGGAGGCGGCTGGGCTCACCTACGAACCGGCCCTGTTCGTCACCGACGAGAACGGCGTGGTCGTCGAGCGGCTCGATGCCGTATGGGACGAGACCGAGTTGATCGAGGTGCTCACCAGAGTGGCCGGGTGACGCCGCGCGGCGCCGACCACGACCTTCGTCGCGCTGATCAGGTCAGGAGAAGCTCTGACCGCACCCGCAGGTGCGTGAAGCGTTGGGGTTCGTGATCGCGAAACCCGACTGATCGAGGCCGTCCTTGTAGTCGAGCGTTGCACCCTCGAGCAGTTGGGCCGACGCAGGATCGACAACCACCTTGACGCTGCCATCGGCGTAGGTCGCCTCGGTGTCGTCGCTGGCGATGTCGCCGTCGAAGAACATCTCGTAGGAGAACCCGCTGCAGCCACCCGGGCGAACCGCGACGCGAAGCGCCAGCTCTTCGGCACCCTCGTCGCTGAGCAGTTGACGGACCTTGACGGCGGCGGAATCGGTGAGCGTGATCATGGAACCTCCTGGTTGCAGTGCGGACGATTTTAGCGTGACGCGACGGTGACCCGGCACGGGGTGCGGCTTGTCAGTGAGCAGAAGTCGGCGGTCTCGGCATCGCCCATCTCGGCGACGAACCCGGCGACCACGCCACGATGCAGGCCGCAGACGAGATCGGGATGCCGCTCGGCCAGCTCTGCGAACGGGCAGTGGGCGAACGCGACCACAGCCGCATCGTCGTCGCTGGGACTGCTCGTGACCACCGGGTCGAAGCCGAGCCGATCGAGATCGGCCACGAGCGCTTCCAACGTGGAAGGCGAGCGACGGTACGACGACGCCCGCGCACTCCCTTCGGATCGGCCGACTGCCTCGGCATCGTCCGGGCTGGCATGCAGACGCGCCGCCATCGCCAGCACCATGCGGGCCAGCACCGGCATCGTCGGCGGTTCGAGGCCCAGCGACGGTGCGTCGTTCGCGATCGAGTACCGGTGTTGGGGCCGCCCGACGTCGCCGCGACCGCTGACCTCGACATCGAGCAGTCCCGTCTCGCGCATCCGCTCGAGATGCGGACGGACGGTGTTGGGGTGCAGCCCGAGCGACTCGGAGACATCAGCGGTGGCCAGCGGTCTGGGCGACCGGGCCAGCTCGAGGTAGATGGCGTAGCGCGTGTTGTCACCGAGCGTCTTGAAGAGGTCGAGTTGTGACGACTCGGCATGGTCCACATCCGGAGATTACACGGAAGTGGCCGGTAAAATGCCGGTCATGAGCGCCACCAGTGCCCCGAGCGCCCCTCCGAGCCGCGACGAGGTGATGTCCGTGCTCGGTTCGGTGATCGACCCCGAACTCGGTGCCGACATCGTGTCGCTGGGCATGGTGCCGTCCGTCGACGTCGCTACCGATGGCCTGGTGACGGTCGGCATCAAGCTCACGATCGGTGGCTGCCCGCTGCGAGCAGAGATCAAGCAGGAGGTCGAGAACCGGGTGTCGCTGCACCCCGGGGTGCGCGACGTGAAGATCTCCTGGGGTGAGATGAACGCCGAGGAACGCAGCCAGGTGATGACCAAGGCTCGATGGAACGCCCGCGAGAACGCACCCGACACCGAGGTTCCGCTGTCGTGCAACGTGCTGGCGATCGCCAGCGGCAAGGGCGGCGTCGGCAAGAGCTCGGTCACCGTCAATCTCGCCGCCGCACTCGCCGCTGAGGGTCACACCGTTGGCGTGCTCGATGCCGACATCTGGGGGTTCTCCGTGCCCCGACTGCTCGGCATCAGCGATCGGATGGAGGCCAAGCGGGTCGACGGCGCCGACAAGCCGCTGATCGTGCCGAACGAGCGCGTCGTCGGCAACGGTCTGCTCAAGGTGGTGTCGACCGGCTTCCTCGTCGACGAGGACACGGCGCTGATGTGGCGAGGGCTGATGCTGACCAAGGCGGTCGAGCAGTTCCTCCGTGACGTGCGCTGGGGAGATCTCGACTATCTCCTGATCGACATGCCGCCCGGCACCGGCGACGTCCAGATGGGGCTCGCCCGCATGTTGCCGAGGACCAGCCTGATCGTGGTGACCACCCCGGCACTGGCCGCTCAGAAGGTCGCCCAGCGAGCCGCGGACATGGCCAAACGGAGCTTTCTCGAGGTGGTTGGTGTGATCGAGAACATGAGTGCGTTCACGTGCGATCACGGCGAGGAATACTCCCTCTTCGGCAGCGGCGGCGGCGATGCGCTCGCCGAAGCGATCGAGGCGCCCCTGCTCGGGCGCGTGCCGCTCGAGCCGGCTGTCGCTGCCGGTGGCGATGCCGGGGATCCGGTCGCGTTGTCCGGCGAGGGAGCCGCGGCCGGAGTGTTCCGGGCGATCGCCGATCAGATCATCGCCGACATCGCGCCACCGCCCGCGCCGGACGGTGTCGACATGGCCGGCTGCTCCGCTCGTCTGTTCGAAACGGTGAACGCCAAGTTCGCCGAACTCGACTCGCAGTAGCGCCCGTCCCAGCGCCTCACGCTGGTCGGCTCACGACAAGGCGTCGTAGTCCTCGTCGCCGGGCATCGACACGCCGAGGATCGAGCCATCGGCGCCTCGACGCAGCTTCGGCAGGATGCACGGCGGACGCTCGACGGCAGCACCGGCGGCGAGCGCATCTGCGGCGCAGTCGTGCGGGAGCAGGAAGCGCAGGTTCACCATGGTCGGCGGCATCATCATCAGCTCACCCGACTCCTGCATCCCGAGCGCATCGGCGGGGCGTACCCAGATGCTGTCGACGGTCTCCTTGTCGTCGTGCAACGGCTCCTGATCGTCGGGCATCTCCGTCAGGAAGAACCGGGTGTCGAACCGGCGCTGCTCCCCGACCGGGGTGATCCAGTGGTCGACGTAGTGGGTGGTCGACAGATCGAGCACGAGGTCGTCACGCCGACACAACTCGACGAGCGACAACGAGCTGTCGTGCACGGAATGGCGATCCTCGTTGCGCAGTTCCAGGGGCGCCCCGTCGCGCCGCTGCGCGAGGAGCACGCCGGCCTCCTCGAAGCACTCGCGGACCGCTGCAACCCAGTAGGCGAGGCCGCCATGATCGATACCGAGCCGATCCGAGGCTGCCGGATCATCGAGTCCGATGCAGTACGGAGCGATCTCGTCGGCGCCGTCGACGCCGTCGACCCGACCACCGGGGAAGACGTACATCCCTGCACCGAAGACGGCATTCGTCGTTCGGCGGAGCATGAAGACCTCGATCCCAGCGGGCCCGACGGGCGCATCGCGCACCAGCATCACGGTGGCCGCGGGCCGGATCGGAACGAGGGCTGGGTCGATCGGAGTTTCGCTCATGCGAGGCGGACGGTATCGAACCGCTCACCGCCGTCGAGACTCGGGCGCCTGGCATCCCGGGAACGACGAGGTGGCTGCGCGAACCTCGCCGGGCTCCTACGGTGGAGCCCATGTTCACCGCGCCCACGACTGCACCGAACCAGCCCGACGATGTTCTGGCCCACATCCGCCCCGGGACGCAGATCATCGTGCCGCTCGCCAACGGCGAACCCACCGCCACCCTCGATGCGATCGAGGCGGCAGCTGCGGCGAACGACCCCCGGATCGACGAGGTCAGGGTTCATCAGATGCATGCGGTCCACGATCGGCCGTACCTGCGGGGTGAATTCGGAACGCGGCTGAAGCACATTTCGTACTTCCTCTCCCACGTCACCCGACCGTGCTTCGCAAACGGCACGATCGGCCTCGTGCCGGCCCACTTCTCGGAGGTCTACGCAATGATGCGGATGCGCAGCGACGATCCGCTCGTGATCGCGGCGGCGTCTCCACCCGATCGTCACGGCTACTTCTCCCTCGGGGTCACCGCCGACTACACCGCCAGCTTCATCGGCCGGGGACGCTTCTTCCTGGAGGTCACCGACGCGATGCCGCGTACGTTCGGGCGCAATCAGGTGCACGTGTCGCAGGTGGAGGGCTGGTGCCGGTCCGACCGCCCGCTGATCCAGGTGCCGCCGGCCGAACCCGGCGACACCGATCTGCGCATCGCCCGGCTCGTGGCAGAGCGGATCCCGGACGGAGCGACCATCCAGACCGGAATCGGCGCGATCCCGAACGCGATCATGTCGTCGCTGTCGGAGCACAAGGATCTCGGAATCCACACCGAGCTGCTGTCCGACGGCGTGGTCGACCTGATGGACTCCGGTGTGGTCAACGGCGTGAAGAAGCGCCTCAACCGCACGAAGACGGTGGGCACGTTCGCGCTCGGCACCGATCGTTTGCACGAGTTCATCCACGAGAACACCGCGTTCGAGCTGCACGCCGTGCGGTACGTCAACGATCCGCGCATCATCGCGAACGAGACGAACTTCGTCTCGATCAATGCCACGCTCACGGTCGACTTTCTCGGGCAGTGCGCATCGGAGACGATCGGCGGGCAGTACTTCTCGTCGTCGGGTGGGCAGAACGACTTCGCCCGCGGCGCCATGTACTCCGACGGTGGTCAAGGGTTCGTGGTGCTGCATTCGACGACGTCGAGCGGATTGTCTCGCATCGTGCCCCAGCTCGCTCCCGGCGACGTGGTGACCACGCCGAAGAACACGATCGACAAGATCGTCACCGAATACGGCGTCGCCGAAATGCGCGGCCGATCGGTGAAGGAGCGCACCGAGGCGTTGATCTCGGTGGCCCACCCCGACCATCGCGACGACCTCACACGACAGGCACACGAGGTCGGCTACCGCTGATCCCCGTCACCTCGCTCGGAACTGCTGTCCGATCGGCCGGGCGAACCCGACAAACGCGCTCAGAACCGGTTCTCGGAGACCGGTTCCGCAGCGTCGGGCACGCCGATCGACGTCGTGGGAGCAGCACGATCCCCGGCCGCGTCGTCTCCGACGTCCTGGCGCTCGGCGTTCTGCTTCTCGGCGCTGGTCGGCCGTGACCATGCATAGAGCATCGCCCCGACCACGATCACCGCCATCACGATCCCGACCACCTGCCAGTTGTCGTTGAGGAACACGGTTGCCTGGGCTTGGCGCTCGAGCGCCCAGTCGGTGATCGGGTCGCCTTCCTCGCGGATGTCGACCCAGTAGAAGTACCAGAGCAGGTACAGGCCGGAGAGCACCACGAAGAACGCAGCGATGCGGTCGACGTACTGGAGGCTGCCGCGCAGGAACTTGAGCAGGCTCGTGTTCGCCGAAGCGAGCGCGATCGTGAGTGCGCTCACCAGCAGCGCCATGCCGGCGCCGTAGGCCAACATGTTGCCCACCCCCGACACGATGCCCTCGCGTTCGGTGGTGCTGAACACCGTGGCGATGAACAGCCCGATCGTGCATCCGATCGAAGCGACGGCGTAGGCGATGCCGTAGACGAACATCGCGCTGATCGTCTGCTTGGGACCCTCTCCTCCGGTGTCGAGCTTCGGCGTCATGAACGGCAGCTTGTAGCCGAACAGCATCGCGATGCCGAGCACGAGCAGTCCCACACCGATCGCCCCGGTGGCGTACTTCGCGTTCTCGTTGATCCAGTTCGTGAAGTTGTAGGAGACCACGCCGGCGACGAGGAACACCGACAGGAAACCTGCGGACACCGCACCGCTCACCTTGACGGCACGGCGCATCGTGGCGCGCTGTGTGCCGGGCATGGTTCCCTGCAGCCCGAGGAAGTACATCAAGTACGTCGGCAACAGGATGAACCCGCACGGGTTGACCGCGGCCACCATGCCACGGATGAACGACAGGCTCATCAGGTGCTCACTTCCAGTTCGAGGAGATTCGCCACGCGATCTCGGAGTTCGTCGGCATCGAGCACGCCGGTCTGATCGACGATCGTGCCGTCGGAGGTGACGAAGAGCGTGACCGGGAACGCGACGGCGCCGACGGCATCGGTCAGCTCGGCGAACTCGTCACGGAACAGGTCGTAGGTGACGCCACGTTCGCCGGCGAAGCGTTCCATCACCTCGACCGAGTCGATCGTGTTGACGCCGACGAAGCGCACCTCGTCGGTCTCTGCGTCGACTTCGGCGAAGTCGGGCAATTCCTTGGCGCACGGCGGGCAGGTGCTGAACCAGAGGTTGACCACGAGCGGCTCACCGAGCAGGTCGGACGTTGCAACCTCGTTGTCGTCGCCGTCGAGCAGCACCACGTCGGGAAAGGGGTCG
>Ga0316197_10003293_pt1 | contig 11506 bp, 10 predicted proteins | sample OudBiesiAoxic_MG_FD_204939 | JGI IMG/M metagenome (GOLD analysis project Ga0316197, IMG submission 204939) | Coastal sediment microbial communities from Oude Bieten Haven, Netherlands - site A oxic | ecosystem: Environmental > Aquatic > Marine > Coastal > Sediment | place: Netherlands...
ATGAAGGCGCACGGCATCGGCGGTGGGGGAAGATCCTTGGTGAGTTCCCAGTCGGCGTCGAGATTGCGGTACCAGCTGATCGGCCCGAAGAAGCCGCTCGTCGTGAACTGTTCCACGTAGCGCGCGAGATCATCGGCGGGGAGCCACTCGGGCAGCCCGTCGGGCACCGGGGTGGTGCCGGTCCACGAGTCGAGCAACCCGGTTCCCTCCAGTGGTGGCAAATCGGCCGGATCGGTGGGGGGTCGCGCCATCTCGCCGGCCCCGCCCCAGATGATCGTGCGGAGTGAACGCTCGACGTCGGCATCGAGTTCGCGCTCGGCCGGTCCGACCTCCTGGAAATACAGGATGTAGAAGAAGCGGTCCCCGTAGAGCGCACGGAACGCCTCGGTCGGCTGCATCGGCCACGGGGTGTACGGCACGCTCACGTTCACCACGCCGGCCACCCGCTCGGGGTGGAAGCGAGCGAGGTCCCAGACGAGGAGTGCACCCCAGTCGTGTCCGACGAACGTCGCAGCGTCGGCGCCGATGTCGTCGAGCAAGGCGACGAGGTCGGCGGCGAGTCGGTCGGTTCGGTACGCCGCGACGTCGGACGGCGCCGACGACGACCCGTACCCGCGTTGGTCGGGGACGAGCACCCGCCAGCCTGCGTCGACGAGCGGGTCGATCTGGTGACGCCAGGAGTGTGCGGTCTCGGGCCAGCCGTGGGCGAGGACGATCACCGGGCCGTCCGATGGTCCGGCGTCGATCAACTCGATCTCGATGCCGGGCGCGGTCTCGATCCGACGGGTGGTGCGTGCCATCGCCTCGACGGTAGTCCGGTCGGGGCGATCCCCGATCAGGCCCGGTCGCCGGTGATGTCGGCTCATCGACCTCGGTGTCCGCTGCTGGCCTCGGGCTCGATCGTGGCGGCGTCGGCGACGACGCCGGTGCCGTTCGTCGACGATGCATCGAGCCCGACACCCGACCCGCTGTCGGTCGAACCGTTCGTTGCGATCACGCCGGTCCCGTCGGCGGCGGTGGTGCTGCCGATCACGCCGGCGCCGTCGGTCACCTGGGATTCGCCGTGGACCCCGTAGCGACTGTGCGCATGTGTCCTGGCCGTGTAGCCGAAGATCGCGGCGCCGTCTTCGCTGCCGCTCCCTGCAGCCGCGTTTCGTCGGGCCGTCGTCGACGACGGGTGGGGTTCACGCGGACCGTGCTCGCACACCGCGACGCCGGCGGACGATGACGCTGCGCGGTCAGCCGAGACCGTCGAGGTCGGCCCAGGTCAGGTCATCGGCAGCCCAGACCCGATCGAACTCCCGGTCGGCGTCGTCAGTGAAGCCGAATCGGTTGCGGAAGTCGTAGCGGTATTGCTGTTGGACCGGGCCGAGGCCGAGTCGTTCGAGGCGGCCGCCGCAGTAGGTGTCCCAGGCGGCGTTCTGGGCGTTGGTGAGCTCCAGGTCGTCGGGTGCGTCCGCGAAGTCGGGACGCAACCGGTCCCGGGCCCGCAGCATCACGCGGCCCAGCGAGAGGCGCGCCCGGGTCTCGCTGAAGTTCGTGAGGTGTTTGGTGTCCTCGAGGGCGCCGCTCTGCACGCGCAGGGTGACGGTTGCGTCGGACGAGGCGCCGTCGACCGTGGCGGACATCTTGGACAACGGCGTTCGCTCGTCCACCTCGACCGCGATCGGGTTCGACACGCCCAGCGCGTCGGCCAGCTCACGGGTGATCTCCGCGATGCGGTCCGCATCGTACTTGACGAGGCTGAACTGCTCGGGAGCGACCGTGACGTGAGTCGACGACATCGCTGCGTTCACGCGCTGGTGGTCTCGTGTGCCCGCTGGATTGCCGCCTTGCGCTCCTCGAGCGCGTCGTGGTCCATCTCGGCGATCGTGTCGACTTCGTCGTCGGTGAAGCCGGCCAGCTCACGGAACCGGCGAGCCAGTCCGATCGGGCTCTCGTCGGTGTCGCCGCGAGCTCCGCCGAAGCTGAACAGCTTGTCGACCACCTGCTGGAACTCGAGCGCTTTGGCGCGGCGCTCCGGATCGTGCTCGGTCACTCGACGCAGCCAGTCGGAACCCATCTTGACGTGGGTCACCTCGTCGGCGAGCATCCAGTCCTCGCAGAACTCGAGGAAGGGGTCCTCGGCGATCTGGCCGAACTCCTTCATCTGCGTGAAGACGTCGATGGCGAGTCCCTCGAGGGCCCGGTTGACGCCGGCGAGGCGCAGCACGGGGTCGTTCGAGCACGCCGCCTCGAACAGCACGGTGTTCTCCTGGAACTGGCCGAGTTCGGTTCCCATCCAGTCGGAGAGCTTGGCGCTGATCTCGACGTGGCGGGCCTCGTCCCACGCTTGTCGAGCCATGTCGAGCTTGAGTTCGAACGGAATCGTGCCGTCGGATCCGTCGCCGGCCTCGAAGTCGTGTGCGGTGCGCCCGGCACCTTCGAGCGCCTGGATCTCGCCGACCATGATCCCGTGCATCAGCGAGCGGGCCGCATCGGAGGCGTCGTGGCGATCGGGGGTGAGGCGATTGGACGCCCCCCGGCTCTTGGCCGACTTCTTCATGTTCAGCGCGGTGCGCTTGTCGGCCATTCGCTCGGCCATGTTGGTCTGGACGAAACGATCGTCGCGGGCGAGATCCTCGACCGGAAAGAACTGGCGCATGTGTTTCCCCTTGTGTGTCCGCTGGGCCCCGACGTGGACGTTAGTCGACGGACCCGATGCTGCCCGGGCCGGTGATGCCCCCTGCGTCCACCATGATGGCCTCCAGGGCCGCCTGATGCTCGGTCGCGCGTCGAACTTCGTCGGGCGTGACGATCAGCGACTGGAGCAACATCTCACCGTCGCGCCAATCGTCGAACTCGTCCTGGAGTGCGAACCTCAGGGACCGGATGGTCGGCGCGTCGGTGATCTCACTGGTGTTGTTCAGGTGGTACGTGTACGCCGCGATGAACCGCGGGATGAGCACGCGGTACACCCCGACCAGTTTTTCGATCGTCAGCTCTGGAGCCTCCGGTTCGGTCATCGCGGCGATGAACCGCTCCATGGCCTCGTTGGCCGGAACGGTGAGCCGTTCGGGCTTCATCTCGCGGAGCTCGGGGAGGCGCTTGTGCCAGAGCTCGGCGTGCCACGCGTGGTGGTAGCAGTGCGTGCCGAGCCGCATCTTCACGTCGAGTTCGGGGACGGTTGCGACCCAGCCACCGAGCGCCTCGAAGAGCTTCATCTCGGTCCACTTGTAGATGCCGACTCGGCGCGCGGTTTCGGCGACGTCGAATGCCCCCGGCAGGTCGCGGCGATCCCATGGCGCGAACGGTGCGCGCACGTTGGACGGCGAACCGTCGTGGTCGGAGGTCTCGGTCGTGCTCTCGGCGCCCATGTCGGCGATCGTAGGTCGTCGCTCGACACGCGGCGTGGGTCGGGCGTCGGGCCGGTGGCTGTCGACGGCGAGCGCGAGTGCTGTGGTCTTGCCGTACCCGGCGGCCCCGACGACGGTCGTGACCCGGTGGGTGAATCGGCCGTTGAGGAGGCGGGTGAGGCGGGCTCGCCCGACGACGCGTTCGTGACGCACCGTGGTCGGCTCGAATCGACGACCTTGCGCCATCGCCTCACCAGCGGTTCCCGTGGCAGCTGAGGTACGACCACGAGGGTGCGCGTCGGATTCGGCGGCACACCTGGATGACGCAGGATTCAGGCGTCGGCTCGATGCTGGTGCCACGCCGCTTCGGCCGCACCGAGATCGGTGGCGGGCGGTCCGTCGGCGACGTACTCGAGCAGCATCGCCCGCCAGGGGCCGCGGGCTTCGAGCTTGCCGAGGATCGCGCTGACGCCCCAGACCACACGGTCGAGGATCACGAAGCTCGGCGGCATGTTCAGTTGCTCGATGACCGGCGCGTGCGGGCCCTGCACGTCGAAGATCTTGGCGATCGTGTCGCGCATCCACTCCCGCGTGAAGGTGAACTCGTCGGTGAGATACGGCACGTAGGGACTGGACACGTAGTCGTACACGAGGTCCGGCTCGAGCCCGTGCGCGGCGGGCAGGAACTTCGACCGGACCATTTCGGCAACCAGTTTGTCCGGGTCGCGGTCGACGATGATTGCGTCGATCGTCGGGCTCAGCGTCTCCCACTCACCCGGCGACCAGCGCTTCACGAGGCCGTAGTCCAGGAACGTGACGCTGCCGTCATGGTGGAACTTGTAGTTGCCGGGATGCGGGTCACCGTTGAAGATGCCGTACCGGGTGATCGCGTTCTGCGCGAATCGCCAGACCACCTCCGCGGCGCGCTGCTGCGTGTCGTACGACTCGTTCGCACGGAACTGGTCGAACGTCATACCCTCGACCCACTCGGTGGTCAGCACGCGCGGACTGGACAACTCCGGCACGAGCTTCGGGATGCGGACCCACGGATGACCCTGGAACCGCGCCTCGAACTCGGCGAGGTTGCCCGCCTCGATGGCGTAGTCGAGTTCCTCGCGCATCCGGTCACGGAGTTCGTCGACGAGACCCTTCGCGTCGAGGCCCTTCAGCATCATCGAGGAGAACATCGAGTACATCACCTCGGCCGCGTCGAGGTCGCTCTCGATCGCCTCGTGCACGCCCGGGTACTGGACCTTGACCGCAACGTCACGACCGTCGTGGGTGACCGCGCGGTGAACCTGGCCGATCGAGGCGGCCGCGACGGGCATGTCGGACCAGTCGAGGAACACTCGCTCGGGCGGCTTGCCGAAGTCCTCCTTCACCACGCTCGCCGCGAGCGACGGTGCCATCGGCGCTGCGTCGGCCTGGAGGGTCGCAAGCGCGTCCTGTGCCTCGTCGGGGAGGGCTTCGAAGATGAACGAGATGAGCTGACCGGCCTTCATCAGCACGCCCTTCATCTCGCCGAGCTCCTTGGCGACGTCTTCGGCCGTCCGGATCGCGAACTGTTCGTCGAGTTCGGCGCGGCGTTGTTCGGCGCTTCCGAGCCCGCGCACGCGGGACACGGCGAAGCGGGTCGAGTTGCGTGCCGACAGCTTCCAGATCTTCGCCGACCGCGCGAACCGGCTCGTGAGCGGCGAGGTCTTGGCACGTTGGGCTGCGGCGGCGAGTCCGGCCGCGAGCGCCGCGATCGACGCCATCGAAGCCACCGCCTTCTTCTGCATCAGGCGCGCCGGGCGAGCGGGTCGGCGGTGAGGACGTCGGCCGGGATCGGTTCGCCGGTGACCTCGTCGGTCCAGTACAGGCCGTCTGCGAGGCGTTGGAGCGCAGTCTGCACGGCGTCGAGGTCGGCCTCGATCGCGTCGAGGTCGAGGCCGCTGTTCGTGGTAGGTGGCGCATCGGCGACGCTTGCATCGGATGCGGTCGGCTCACTGGAGTCGGTCACCCTTCCGACGCTACCGCTTCATCCGGCCCAGGCCGGGCGCCGAGCGCGTCGGGGGAGCGTGATGGCCTCGGTGGGATCGCGGCCTAGCCTGTCGACCGTGCCCCTGGAGAACGTCACGTCGAATTCGCAGACGTCGCCGTTGCTCGCGCTCTCGACCAGCTCGGTCGACCGCGGTCGAATCGAAGCGGCGATGCACGCCGCCGTGGTCACTCCCGACGAGTACCTCACCGAGATCGCCTCACATCTGATCGTGGCCGGCGGCAAGCGCCTCCGCCCGGTGCTGTCGACGGTCGCGGCGCAGATCGGCGGCGACACCGCCACCGACGACGTCGTGCGCGGCGGGGTGTCGTGTGAGTTGGTGCACCTCGGCTCGCTCTACCACGACGACGTGATGGACGAGGCCGACACCCGTCGCGGTGTCGAGACCGTCAACGCGAAGTGGGGGAACCTGCAAGCGATCCTGGCTGGGGACTTCCTGCTCTCGCGGGCCTCGGAGATCGCCGCGTCGCTCGGGACCGAGGTCGCCGGTCTGCTCGCACGGACCATCGGCTGGTTGTGCGAGGGGCAGATCGAAGAGCTCCGATTCACCTACGACGTCAAGCGCACCGAGGCCAGCTACTACGCCTCGATCCACGGCAAGACGGCGTCGCTGTACGGCACCGCGGCCCGGATCGGCGGGATCGTCGCGGGTCACGACGAGGCGACCGTCGAGGCGCTGACCGACTACGGCAACGCGTACGGGATGGTGTTCCAGATCGTCGACGACATCCTCGATGCAACCGCCACCGACGAACAGCTCGGAAAACCGGCCGGCCACGATCTGGTCGAAGGTGTCTACACGCTGCCGGTGCTGCGCACGATGGCGCTGGGCTCGGCTGACGGCGACGAGCTGACGGCGCTGCTCGGCCAGCCGCTCGAGGTCGACCAGCAGCGCCGAGCGCTCGCCATCGTGCGCTCGAACGCCGGGGTCGAGTCAGCGGTCGAGACCGCCGGGGAGTACGTCGATCGTGCGATCTCGGCGTGTGCCGGGTTCGCCGACACCGAGGCGACCGCTGCGCTGCGGGCCGCTCCGGGGGCGCTGCTCGCCAACGTCACGATTCCCGTGTGATCTACCCGTCGGGGTGTCCGATCGGGCACACTGGCGACAATGCATGTGATCATCGTGGGCGCTGGCGAGGTCGGTCGCTATCTGGCCCAGCGTCTCGGCGCAGAAGGCAACGACATCGTGATCGTCGAACAGGACGAGACGGTCGCTGCGTCGATCGGTGAAGAGCTCGACGTGCAAGTCGTCGTCGGCAACGCGACCACGCCGTCGACGCTGCGCGCAGCCGGGGTCGGCCACGCCGACCTGCTCGCCGGTGTGACCCAGAACGACGAGGTCAACTTCATCGCCTCGTTGCTCGCGAAGGACAACGGCGTCCCGCAGACCGTCGCCCGGATCCAGACCGAGGAGTTGCGCGGTCCGGCGGGCAAGGTGCTGCGCGAGGTGATGCGCGCCGACCTGATCATCGATCCCGACGCGGACACCGCCGACGAGATCATGGAACTCGCTCGGGTCTCCGGCGCCGATGAGGTGTACCGGATGTCCGACGGTGATCTGGTCGTCATCGGTGCGGTGATCAGCGATCCGTCGCCGCTGGCCGGGAGCACGCTCGCCGAGATCGGGCAGAGCTACGAACCCAACTGGCGCTTCCTGTTCGGTGCGCTGACCCGGGACGGCGAGACGGTGATTCCACGCGGCGACCAGCGCCTCGAGGTCGGTGACCACGTCCGGGTGCTCACCACGCGTTCGGCGCGCGACGAAATTCTCGAACTGCTCGGCGCCAAGCACCGTCGTGCGAAGCGGGTGATGGTCCTCGGCGGGGGCGCGGTCGGATCGCGGGTTGCCGAACGGCTGTGCGAGGAGGGCGCCGAGGTCGTCCTGGTCGAACAGGACATCGATCGGGCGAAGTATCTCAGCGAGCAGCTCCCGTACGTCACGATCGTCAACGGTGACATCGAGGACATCGACCTGCTCAACGAGGAGTCCATCACCAAGATGGACCTGGTGATCGCAGCCACCGGAGACGATGCCGCCAATGTGCTCGCCTGCGCCTTTGCGGCCACCGAGCGGCGGACGTTCACCGTTGCCGTGTTGCACCGCCTGGCGCTGCTGCCGCTGGTCCGCCAGTTCGGCATCGACGCCGCACTCAGCCCGCGGACTGCGTCGGCGAACGCGGTGCTGCGCCACGTGCGCGGCGGGACGGCCTCGGTCGCGACGTTCCTCGAGAGCGACATCGAGGTCGACGAGTTCGAGATCGAGGCGGGCTCGTCGGCCGACGGCGTCCGCGTCGCCGACCTGCACCTCCCGCACTCGATCGTGCTCGGTGCGGTCACGCGAGACGGTCAGCCCGGCGAGATCGTTCGTGGCAACACGACCCTGCGCGCCGGCGACAACGTGGTCGTGTTCGCCCGACCCGACTCGATCCCCTCACTGTTGAAGGCCTTCACGGCGTGAGCCTCCGACTGCCCGGGGCTCGTCGCAACGTCGACCCTCGGGCACTGCTGGATCCTCGCGTTGCCGTCGTCGGTCGACGTGGCGAGCAGTTCGTGCGCGCCGACCGCCGTCCCACGCTGGTCGGTCACATCGTCGGCTTGACGATCATGGTCGTCGGGCTCGGCGTGCTCGCATCGGGTGGGGTCGACCTCATCGACGGCGGTGCGAACACCGTGGTGATGCTCGCAACCGGTGTCGTGATGAGTGTGGTCGGTGGCGTGATGTGGCGGTCGACGATCACCCCGAGTCAGATCCGGGTCCTCGACGTGTTCACGGCGGTGACGATCACCTGGATCGTGATCGCGGTCGCCGGCGCGGTGCCCTACGTGCTGACCGGACACTTCGCCAACTGGGACGACGCTCTCTTCGAATCCATCTCCGGGTTCACGACCACCGGTGCGACGGTCACCCCCGACATCGAGGCGACGTCGCACGGCCTGCTGTTCTGGCGCTCGCTCACCCAGTGGATGGGGGGCATGGGTGTGATCGTGCTCGTCGTCGCGGTGCTCCCGGCCGTCGGCTCGGGCGGCATGAGCCTGATGCAGGCGGAAGCGCCGGGACCGACGGGGGAGCGGCTGACACCGCGTGTGCGCGAGACCGCACGGCGCCTGTGGGGTGTGTACATCGGTTTGACGATCGTGCTCGGCGGGGCGTACTTCGTGGCCGGGATGAGCGCCTACGACGCCGTCAGCCACAGCTTCACGACGGTGTCCACCGGAGGATTCTCCCCGTACCAGGGGTCGCTCGGGCACTTCGAGTCGGCAGCGATCGAGTGGATCGCGATCGTCGGGATGTTCCTCGCCGGCGGCAGCTTCACCCTCTACTACCGAGCTCTCCGACGCAACCCGAAACCGTTGCTCACGTCGACCGAGTTCCGGGTGTACCTGCTCGTGGTGATCGGCACGACGCTGTGGGCGTACGTGACGTCGGGGACCGGCGACGGCACCAGCGCCGGGTTCCGTGAAGCGATGTTCACGATGACCTCGACGATCACGACGACCGGATACGTCGCTGCCGAGTACGGCCTGTGGAGCCAGGCGGTGCAGGCCCTGATCCTGATCATGCTCCCGATCGGCGCGATGGCCGGCTCGACCGCGGGTGGCGTGAAGATCCTGCGGGTCATGGCCGTGTCGAGCTTCGCCCATCGCGAGGCGCTCCGGCACCTGCACCCGCGTCTCGTCCGTCCGGTGCGGGTCGGCAACGGGATGCTGTCCGACGACGTGGCCGGCAAGGTCGTCGGCTTCCTGCTGCTGGCCCTCGTCATCTTCGGCGGAGGCTCGTTCCTGATCGCGGCGACCGGACCGGACATGATCACGGCCTTCTCGGCGTCGGCCACCTCGATCGGCAACGTCGGCCCGGGTCTCGGCGACCTCGACCACGGTGGAGACTTCCGTGCTGTCCCGCGGCCCGGTCGGGCGATCGCGATGATGCAGATGTTGCTCGGCCGCCTCGAGATCTACCCGGTGATCCTCGCCCTTTCGGTGGTCACGCTGCGCCTCCCTCGGCCCGGTCAACGCCGCCGGACGCTGCACCACTGACGCCGTCCGCCCGACGTCGGCTACCAGCTGGGGGCGAAGCGGGCGACGATTGCCGCGAGGCGATAGGCGCGTTCGGCGCCGCCGGTCTCGCCGTCACGGAGTTCGTTGGTGGCGATCCGCAGCGCCGCACCCATCGCGGCGTCGCTGCGGATCCCGGCCGACAGTGCGCTGCGCAGCAGCCAGGGCCTTCCGAGGAACCGGGCGGTGAGCCGTCCGACCTTGTGATAGCGGCCGAGGGCGTCGTCGAGCAACCGCGGGTACTGCTGCAGGGTGGTCGAGTTGCCGACGGTGAGGGCTTCGTCGAGCACGTCGGCCGCAGTGCGCCCAGTGGCGAGCGCCGCGCGGACGCCGTGGCTGTTGAACGGGTTCGCCATCGCGGCGGCATCGCCGGCGACGAGGAACGTCGGCCCCATCGTGGGCGACACCGAGCCGCCCAGCGGGATCCGGCGGCGCACGGGCACGACGAGGCGCTCCGTCGGGTCGAAGCGCCATCGCGCTGCCACCGATTCGCTGAAGGCGTCGAGCAGTTTCACGATGTTGACGCCGCGGACGTCGCGATAACTCGACAGCACCGTGACGCCGAGGTTGAGGGTGCCGTCACCGACCGGATGGACCCAGCCGTGTCCGGTGACGGGGTGGTCATTGGCATCGAGTGGTCCGAGCGCGGTCTCGAGCCAGGAGTCGGCCGAGCGGTCGCTCGTGACGTAGGTGCTCGTCGAGATCGCATACGGCCATCGTCGGTCCCGATGGGTCCCGAGACCACGCCCGAAGCGGCTGTTCGCGCCATCGGCGATCACGAGGAAGCGACAGCTGATCTCGCCGGTGCTGCCGTCGGCGTACTCGATCGACGCACCGCGCACGAAGCCGCGTTCGACGGTCGGCGTGGTCGCACGGGCGCCGATGTGGACGTCGGCACCCACGTCGGCGGCGCGCGTGCGCAACGCCGTGTTGAGCGTCGACCGCCGCAGTACCGCGCCGTCCGCCGTGCTCGTCGGCGTCTCCGGCCAGCGCACGGGGACGGAGCGCCCGGCGTACGACAGTCGGGTGCCGGTGATTCGATTGCCGCCGAGCCCGGCCACGTCGAGACCCAGGTCGGCGAGCTCGTCGACGGCGGCCGGCACGAGCAGGTCGCCGCGCGCGAAGGGGGTGCGTCCGGTACTGCGTTCGAGCACGGTCACCCGGTGGCCGACCGCTGCGAGTCGGATGGCCGCAGCACAGCCGGCGGGCCCGCCACCGACGACGAGGACGTCGGTCGACGAACGTTCGCTCACGGCGCGCAGACTACTGCCCGTGCCGTGCGGTGGATCCCCGGATCGCCGGTCAGGACTCGCCGGCCGAGCCCTCACGGGGCGTGCCGACGGTGTCCATCTCGAACTCTTCGCCGTCGGGGCCCATGAAGGTGTGCGGTTCTTCGTCGGTGAGTGAGATCTCGCCGGACTCGAGTGCCTCGAACACGGGAGACTCCTCCGAGCAGTAGCGCTCGAACTCCTCGCTCCATTCCTCGCCGGTCGGATCTGCGCCGCCGAGCGTGTACCGCTCGTGGCACACGACGCCGAGGATCTCGTAGTCGGTGAGGCCGCCGCCTGCAGCCGAACCCTGCTGCGGCATCACGCCGAGACCGTTGGTGAGGTGCGGCCCGCCCTCACGGTCGGGGTTGCCGTACACCTCGACGCCGGCAAGGTTGTACTCCCCGGTGCCCCAGTAGACGTAGCGCAGCTGATCCTCGATCACGGGGAAGGACTTGAGGACCTCCTCGCCGGCGAATGCGTAGCCGACCCCGCCGCCGCCGGCGGCGCCGTGACATGCGGCGCAACTGCCGTATTGCTCCGCGCCGATACCGAGGGGACCCTCGACGACCTCCGGCGGCTCGGTCAGGGCGCGGACGTACATCAGCCCCCAGACCGGCATCAGGCCGAGCGTGGCCATCGCCCACCACGGCACCTTGCGTCGCTGCTTGGCGGCGACCACGTACGTCGGATCGGGCTCGGGTGCTGGTGCTGGCTCAGGAGCGGGCGGACCGGTCCGGGCCGGCGGGCCGCTGGCAGCCGCCGCCGCCGGGGCCGGCGCCTGTTCGGTCGTGGCCGGCGTCGCGGCG
>Ga0316197_10003294_pt1 | contig 11505 bp, 10 predicted proteins | sample OudBiesiAoxic_MG_FD_204939 | JGI IMG/M metagenome (GOLD analysis project Ga0316197, IMG submission 204939) | Coastal sediment microbial communities from Oude Bieten Haven, Netherlands - site A oxic | ecosystem: Environmental > Aquatic > Marine > Coastal > Sediment | place: Netherlands...
GGGTAATGGCGGCCATACTGGCATTGATTTCGTCAAAATTACGCAGTCCGACATCGGCGGCCTCCGGCAGATCGGGCGGTGTGCCGGGCTGCAGTGGCTGTGGCTCAAGTACAACATGGGTACTGTTTCCGAACACCTCGAAGGTTAGAAAGAATTCGTCTGATTCAGGACCTTTTTCCAGTGCAATAATGGTGCCCAGTGCGGACAGTTTCTGGCCAATGCCGGGTTGATACTGTGCACTGCTGAGGGTGGTATCCAGATGCTGGTAGGCCTGACCGACGCTCGCCTCCTTGCCGTTGATTCCGATGCGTATGCCCGCCACCGGGATATTGTCTGGCGTGGCGTCGGCATCGAGGATGATGAATAAAGGGTCATTGAACAGGTAGCTGTAGTTGTCGAACTGGCTGACCTGTAACATGACATAGGAGTCCGCAATGCCGCTGTGATCACTGACGTTAAACAGTAAAAAGAATTTCTCACCGACGCCCGCCTCAAAGTTCTGCAGAATCTGTTGCCTTGTGAGGGCACGGTTATGTATGGCGACCATCCGCAACCGGCCCTGCCACTGACGATCACCGGAGACCTCGTTACCCAGCAGGAAGGCAAAACTGTCATCCCAGTCAATCAGGCTGCCGCCGGCAACCGGGTCACTGTCACCGGTAAAGATGCCATTCACGTAAATGCGGCGGCCCCTTACCGGGTCATAGGTTGCCACGACATGCTGTTGCGTCGCCTGCAGGTCTTCATCGGCATCAGCAGTAGACAGTGCGGGATCACCATTGGGGTCGGTGTTGGTGTTGCGCTGCAGGAAATTGTAATTGTACTGCGTTTGCCCGAGGGTGAAATTACGCACATTGGTTCCGGCTGAGTAACTGATAATGCGTGCCGGACCTTCCTGGGTGACGTTGGCTGGTACCACCCAGGCTTCAAGGGTGTATTCACCGGTGGCAGTAATCAGTTCATGCAGCTTGCGGCTGGTTGTCGTCGAGGCCTGCGCCCTGCCATTGGTGATATCGAGTCCCCAGCCACCCACCCAGCCGGTGTTGCCGCTCAGTGTCAGGTGCATGCCCGGTTCGATGCCACTGGTGTCGAACGCGGTGTTTCCCTGCCCGGTTTTAAACTGGTACAGCGCGATGACATTCTGTTCATGGCGGCTGCCACCACTGGCAACGATACCGTCGGGCAATGTCAGGGCCTTGCTGGTGACAAGCTGTGAATTGATTTGCGTCACCGGGATTTGTGCTGCGAAGGCGGCAATGGCTGCTTCCATGGTGTCAGAGTCATTCAGGCAGTTAGATGTCCAGCAATTATGAAATTCTTCACGCAGCCGCAGCACGAAACGTGAGTTCGCGGGATTATCCAGGTCAATCCTGGGTTTGGCGGCCTCGTAGGCTGTGTCCGCGTCACTGTCTGCAAAGAAGGGAGACTGTGCATTGGCGGCCGAATCCATATGGCAGCCGGCACAATGAGCCGTTAGCAGGGGATGCACGGTAGTGGCGAACAGACCCGAGTCGTCGGGAAAACTTTTGCTGTCACCCGGATCTCGCAGCGGGGGTGCAACGAGTTCAATAATATTTCCGCCACCGGCGACCCCACCGGCCCAGGCGGTGATAAAGGCCGTGATGACATCACCACAGGCACTGTCACTGTCCAGCCAGCAGTTATGACCGCCTGCTACCTTGGTTACCATGCGTGAACTGGCCGGGTTGGCGAGGTCAACGATGCTGTTGGCCTCGGCATAGGCAAGGTTGACGTCATCCATGCGTACGAATGTGGGTGATTGACCGCCGCTACCGTGGCAGGCACCACAGCGATTCTGTCTATTGAGGTTCTCCCAGACATTCAGCCTGAATGACTGTACATCGGCCGTCGTTGCCGCCGGGCCGGAATAACTGGATGTTGTGGTGGTAATTGTCAACGGATTTTCAGTCGTGCTTTCACCGCCACAGGCGGAAAGCATGGCGCTGGCAAGCAACACTGCCCCGAATCGATGCAGGACGACATGCATGATGGAATTTATGATGAAGTTCATTGGTTATTCGCCCATGCAGTAGACGGCGACTTCTGCAAACGCTGTCTTCATGTTGTAGTTGTCCGCCTTGAAACTGGCGGTGGTGATGTCCATCTGGTTACGGTCAGCAGCGTTCCCCGGATCACGCAAACAAACCGTCTTGAAGGCCTTCTTGACCTGGCAACGGGCGAATGCCTCGCTGTTGGCAAGTTCTCTGCCCATTGATTTGGCGCCGGAACCGGAACCGGTCAGATTGCTGTCCCAGCCCAGCAATGCGTTTTGACCACTGCGCCAGTAATTGTCCCAGCGGTCATCCGGTGTGATGAAGCCGTATTTGAAGGTATCGTCATTGATATGGTACTTGGGCTGCACCGAACCGGGTGTGTACTGAATACGCCGGGTGGTTTCATCGAAGTTGTAGTAGGCGAACGCCTGAGCCATCGGGTCCATGCCGTTGTGGCAACCGATGCAGGAGTTGAGGTACAAACGACTGTCACCGCCGGGACTGCGTGAGACATCCTGCCGGATGCGATCAGGTGAATAACTGCTGTCCTTGACCTGCTCCATGTCGTTGCAGAGATGATTCAGCAGGGTGAAGCGAAACATGGCGCGGTTTGTTCCCGCCACGAAAAAAGCCTCGGCTGCAGCACGCGTCGTCATGACGCCCGCCGTTGCATTCGCGGGCAGGTTGGTGACGGAGGACTGGGTGACGGCCTGCAGATGAGTCTTCAGGTCAATACCCTGGTCCTCCAGCGCCTGGTAATGATCGTTGTCGGTCATTGAATAGTCAGGCAGTCCCAATGCAGGATCGCCGACATAAACCAGGTTGGCTGACAGCAATTCATTAAAGGGTGTTTTATCGCGAATCATGCCGATGACGGTGGCGGTGTAGTCATTCAATGGTGCAAACAGCGTCCTTTCACGGTTGCTCCATGGGGTCGCAAAATTTTTCAGGGTAATGTTATAGAAGGCCTTGTTGTCCATTGCGATAAGGGCTGCATCCAGATAATTGCCGGCCATTAACGCGGCTTCCATGTTATCAAGTACCAATTCTTCCGGTGGTATACCGGCCAGCCTGTCATGCAGGCGTTTCGCCTGACGGCGTTCGAGTGCATCGGCAAAAGCAGTCGTAGAGGTAAAAATCAGTGTGTACACAAGGATTGCCCAGCGGATCCGGTGGTTAGACGTTGTGTAATCAGGCTGTTTTGACAGACGCATAATCTCATCCTGCAATCATTGGTTTTTAATTGGCGTTATCTCCGTGGCTGACAATCCTGATGTTTGTAGGCGTGGCTTTCTGTGATTCTGTTCGCGGAACAGGCTTCATCGACTGCCCTATAGTTCAACTGCGACACGGGTTATGTAAAAGGCGGGAACTGAATCACATTGATTATTGTGTGTGATTACGGATGCAGGGATCACCAAAGGAAAACGACGTCGGATGTGCGTGCTTATATATGTGCATCAGGATCTACTATGAATCTAATCAACGCATTGTTTCAGGGCGTCAGGAATATCGCAGCCATGTGCGTTGTCTGCGTGTTGTCTGTTGTATTGCAGGCGTGTGGCGGAGGCGATGGCCAGGACCCTGATCCACTGGTCGAGGATTTCGGTATTGCCTTTGTGCGTCGTCCGCTGATCGTTGATATGAATAATGTGTTGACGCAGCCGGATATTCGCGAGGTATTAACATTCAATGCCGGTGGTGACCTGTTTTACCGTGATCTGGCTTCTCCGAGTGCACGGCAACGTAATATAACCGGGTCCTTCACGGGTGGCATGGGTGATGTGAAAGATGTTGAAGTGTCCTATGACGGCGAGCGGCTGCTCTTCGCCATGCGTGCGCCCGAGATACCCGGCCTTGCCCCGGCTGACCAGCCGAAGTGGGATATCTGGGAATACCTGATTGATTCCGATGAGCTGCAGCGTGTCATTCCGTCGGATATTACCGCCGCCGCCGGGCAGGATGTGGCTCCACACTACCTGCCGGATGGCCGCATTATATTCTCATCGTCACGTCAAAGAACATCGCGTGCCGTGCTGCTGGACGAAGGCAAACCACAATTTCCAGCGCTGGATGAAAACCGCAACGAACATGCCATGGTGTTACATGTCATGAATGCAGACGGTAGTGATATCAGGCAGGTCTCGTTTAACCAGAGCCACGATCTTGATCCGATGGTGCTTTCTTCCGGAGAAGTGGTTTTCAGCCGCTGGGATGACATGGGAAGTCGTAATGCCATAAGCCTCTACAAGATGTATCCGGACGGGACCGGCTTGCAGCTGCTGTACGGTTCCCATAGCCATGACACCGGTACCAATAACGCTGATGTGCATTTCCTGCAACCGCGGGAATTGGAAAATGGCCGGTTGCTCGCCCTGCTGCTCCCGTTGACAGGGTCCTACCGTGGCGGCGAGCTGATTTCACTGGATATCGAAAACTATATCGATAACACCGAACCTACAATGGACAACCAGGGGATACTCTCCGGACCGGCGCAGTCCGCTCTGCTGATCAATGATGTCCATACAGACAACAGTGTCTCTCCCGGTGGCCGTTTCCGTAGCGCCTGGCCGCTGCTGGATGGTACGGATCGTGTACTGGTCAGCTGGAGCGAATGCCGCTTGCTGGAGGATACCGTGATTGTTCCCTGTACCACCGGCCGGATTGAAAGTCCTGATGCGCTCGAGGCCGATCCACTGTACGGAATATTTCTCTATGACATATCTACCGACACTCAGTTACCGGTGGTTGTCCCGCAGGAAGGCATTACCTATACCGATGTGGTGGCAACCGCCCCACGCGCCCTGCCATCCATTATTTTCGACAAGCAGCCCGGTATCGAGCTGGACCTGCAGTGGATTGACGAGGGTGTCGGCATACTCAATATCCGCAGTGTCTATGACATCGACGGTGTGGATACCGCGGCACCTGATATCGCCACGCTCGCTGACCCGAAAGAGTCCCTGGCCGCTGATCGCCCTGCCCGTTTCCTGCGCATCGTCAAGGCCGTCGCCATGCCAGACAACGACGTGGCCACACTGCCGTTTACTGCCTTTGGACGCAGTAGTCAGCAACTGATGCGCGAGATTATCGGTTACACACCGGTACAGCCGGACGGGTCTGTGCGGGTCAAGGTACCGGCCGATGTGCCACTGGCCATCAGCGTGGTGGACAGGGACGGACGGCGTATCGGCGACCGTCACCAGAACTGGTTGCAAGTGCGTGCCGGGGAAGCAGTCCACTGTAACGGTTGCCATAATCATGCCGGTGGCAGCCCCCACGGACACCCGCAGGGGGCGCAGTCTGTCCATACCGGTGCCCCGGCAACCGCTATGGAATTTCCGAATACAGACCCTGCCTTGCCCGCGATATACGGAGAAACCATGGCGGAGACCCTGGCGCGGTTTGATGTCCTCTCCCTGCAACCCTCGACTGACCTGATATACCACGACCTCTGGACCGACGAAACGGCTGCCGGTCGCCTTAAGGACGCGTCAACCAGCCTGCTGTATGCGGACCTGATGACCGCTGCACCGGCCTCGCCCGCTTGCCAGGGGGACTGGGACAGTCAGTGCAGGACAGTGATCAATTATGAGCAGCATATACACCCTCTGTGGAATCGTGACCGTGACGTGAACACCTGCACCGACTGCCATGCCAGCCTCGATGCAGCCGACATGGACAGGGTGCCGGATGCACAGCTCGATCTGAGCGATGGTGTGTCCGCAGAACAGGCCGCGCATTTCCGCTCCTATCGGGAGTTACTGTTCGGTGACTTCGCCGAGGAACTCGGTGATGACGGCCTGCAGGACATCCTGGTGCCCGGTCCGATCGACCCCGAGACGGGATTGCCGACCGAGGTGCGTGTACCGGTTGCGCCTGCCCTGTCGACCGCCGGCGCACGTGCGAGCTGGCGTTTTTTTGATCTGTTCAACAGTGGAGGCAGTCACGAGAATCGTCTTGATGCAGCCGAACTGAGACTTGTCTCGGAATGGCTGGATATCGGTGCGCAGTATTACAACGATCCATTCGCAGTACCCGGTAACTGATAGCGACTGTATGTACGCGTGCACTGTTGCCCGGGGAATTTCGCAGTTACGTGTGCTCGTGATTGTACTGCTGTTGCAGGCCCTGCTGGCCAGACAGGCATTTTCCGAAGAACAACTGGTCGAGGTGGTTGTTGCTGCGCCATACCTGGAAATGCATACCGGTCCCGGCCGCGGTTACCCGGTGTTTCACGTGGTTGATCGTGGCGAGACCATTAGCGTACTGAAGCGGCGTACCAACTGGTTCAGGGTACGTACCGCGAAAGGCAAGGAAGGCTGGGTCAAGCGTGCGGAAATGGAACAGACGCTAACCCCCGCGGGTGACCAGACCCGCTTCGCGGAGGCGAATATCGGTGATTTCTCGAAAAGACGCTGGGAAGCCGGGGTGCTGGCCGGAGACTTTGAAGGTGCGGATATGATCACGGCTTATGCAGGATATGCCATGACGGCGAATTTCTCTGCAGAATTGTCCGTATCGCAGGTGTTCGGAAATTATTCGGACTCGGTTGTTGGTCGCGTCAGTCTGCTCGCGCAACCGTTTCCGGAGTGGCGCCTGTCGCCTTTCTTTTCTCTGGGGACAGGGATTATCTATACCGACCCGAACGTTACGCTGGTCGATGAGTCGGATCGTACCGAGCAGATCGGCAGTGTCGGCGTGGGTATCCGCTGCTATCTGACGCGTCGATTCTTGCTGCGTGCCGAATACAGGAACAGCGTCATTTTTCAGGATAAGGACGACAACCAGGAGATAAACGAATGGAAAGCAGGTTTCGCATTTTTCTTCTAAGGTCAATGCTTGCACTGGCCTTCATGAGCCTGCTGTCGGGTTGCTCCTGGGTGCGGGTTGATGATGCACCGCAGGATGACACTGCGCCGGTGATAAGCCCGGACCTTGAAAGACGCACGGTTTCCGAAGCTGACATCGACAGTGAGGACTTCGAGGTTGGTGCTTTTGTCGGTGTCATGAGTATCGAGGACTTCGGCACTAACGTGGTCTATGGAGCGCGCGGCGCCTACCACATTACCGAGGACTTCTTTGCCGAGGCCGCTATCGGCCGGACAAAGGCAGGCGACACCAGTTACGAGACGCTCAGTGGTGGTGCCCGGGTGCTTACGGACAGTCAGCGGAAACTGACTTACTACAATCTCTCGCTGGGGTACAACATCCTGCCAGGTGAGGCGTTTATCGGCAAGGGTCACGCCTTTAACAGTGCCCTGTACCTGATCGCCGGCGTTGGCAATACAGAGTTTGCGGATGACAGCCATTTTACCGTCAACGTCGGCGCCGGCTACCGGTTCCTGGTGAATGACTGGGTTGCGCTGCATCTTGACTTCCGCGACCACATTTTCAAATCCGACCTGCTCGGAAAGGATAAAACAACACACAACCTGGAAGGTACCGCCGGTATCAGTTTCTTCTTTTAACTGGAGTCGATTATGGAAAGCAAGTTAGCACATTACATGAAATCATGGCTCGGCATGGCCGCTGCAGTGATCGTGGCGACATCCGCTGTATCTGCCGGCATGAAGCAGTCGAGTGCACCGGACTTTACGCTGAAGAGCAACGCGGGTGAAAATCTCAGGCTCAGTGAATACCGCGGCGAGGTTGTGCTGATCAATTTCTGGGCCTCGTGGTGCGGCCCCTGCCGCCAGGAGATGCCGGTACTCAGCGAACTGCATGACAAGTACCGTGCACTGGGATTCACCGTGCTGGGTGTCAACGTCGAGGCAGATTCGAGCAAGGCGAGAAAACTGCTGGAGGAACTGCCGGTGAGTTTTCCCGTGGTGTTTGACAGCGACAGCGTCGTCAGCAAGCAATATGACGTGGTTGCCATGCCCAGCACCGTGCTGGTGGATCGCGATGGCAATATGCGCTACCTGCACAAGGGCTATAAACCCGGACTTGAGACTGTCTACCAGCAACAGGTTCGTGACCTGATCAGGGAATGACGGCAGTGACTATCCGCAAAGCAGTTATTCTCGTTCTGGGGGTGTTGTGCCTGCCCGCTTGCAGTACGGTCGAACCCTGGGTAAAGCCCTATGAGCGTGAATACCTTGCGGATGAAATCATGCGTTTCGAACGCAACCCGGTGTCATCTTCCTACATGATTCACGTCTACCAGGCACGCGAGGCAGCACGTGGTGCTGAAGGTGGTAATGGTGGGGGCTGTGGCTGTAACTAGTATCCGCGATACCTGTCTCGCGGGTCTGTGCCTGCTGTGCAGCGGCTTGCCGACTGTGGCCGGCGTGTTGCCGGATGACCGTGCCGATGCACTGTATCACTCCTATGATGGCGGCGGGGTCGAGATCACCGGGCCATCGGTGCTGGTTCTAAAAAACGTCGGGCAGAATTTTGCGCTCAGCGGTAATTACTACGTGGATTCCATCAGCAGCGCATCTATTGATGTCGTTACCACGGCCAGTCCCTACACGGAAGAGCGAACTGAATACTCGCTGGGTGCAGACTACCTGCATGGCAATTCGATTATGAGTGTCTCCTATACCAACAGTGAGGAGAGTGATTACTCGGCCAATACCGCCAGTTTTGGTATCAGCATGGACATGTTTGGCAACATGACCACCGTGACACTGGGATATGCACGTGGCTGGGATGTCGTTGGCAACAATAACGACCCTGCCTTCTCGGAAGATGTGGACCGGCAGAATTATACAGTCGGGCTCACGCAGGTGATCAGCAAGAAAATCCTGATGGAACTCAACTATGAAGCGATTACTGACGAGGGTTATCTGAATAATCCCTACCGTTCGGTACGTTACATCGATACTACGAGTTCTCTGGGTTACAGTTATCAGCCGGAGGTCTACCCGAATACACGCACCAGCAACGCAGTTGCCGTGCGCGGACTTTATTATCTGCCCTATCGTGCATCAACCTATGCAGAGTACCGGATATTTGATGACACCTGGGGAATCCGTGCGCAAAACGTCAAGCTTGCCTACATACACCCGGTGAGCGGTGGCTGGTTATTTGAAGCTCACTACCGCTATTACACGCAGAATTCGGCCGACTTTTACAGTGACCTGTTCCCGCGCAGGGATGCACAGAACTTTCTCGCGCGCGACAAGGAACTCAGCTCTTTTGACAGCAACACGCTCGGGTTTTCGTTGAGTTATGATTTCGTACAGAATGGCTGGCGCTGGATGGACCGTGGCAGTATTAACCTGTCCTATGATCACATCTGGTTCAACTACCATGATTTTCGCGACCTGCGCGACAGCGGCGCCCCGGCGGGAGATGAACCACTGTACAAATTCGGTGCCGACGTGGCGCAGCTTTTCGTTTCAATATGGTTCTGAGAAAAATGTCGTAGGCTGTTGAATTAAAAATCTGCAGGAGCGCATCGCATGCGCGATCGATGCAGTCACAGCAACTCGCGCATGCGATGCGCTCCTGCAATGAATGTTTACAAGCTTGCGGTTTCAGCTATGCGCGATTTCCTTGTCGGTGAATAGATAGTCCTTCAATTCCTTGTCAAAGGCCGGGTCCTTGCGCCGGATCCATTCCAGTACCATGGCTGCGTGTTCCTTCTCCTCGTCACGGTTATGCCCCAGTATGGCTTTCAGCTCCTTGTCCTTGCAGGCATCAACCCGCTGATTGTACCAGTCAACCGCCTCGAGTTCTTCCATCAGCGAGGTGATGGCGCGATGCATGTCGCGTGTTTCATCCGACAGCTCGTTAATGGGTTCATGGTAACCTTCGTTTGACATGGTCTCTCTCCTTTCTATGAATGCCTTTGTATACCTGTTGATGTCATTCTGCCTGCTGGCGTGTGCCACACCCAGGGTACAGGTGGCTTCAGATACTACACAGGTCCCGATGCTGACTCCAGTGGATGCCATCATGGCGGATGGCTACCGCTTGCCGATGAGTGTCTGGCATCCGGCGGGTGAACCGCGAGCGATCGTACTCGGCCTGCATGGTTTTAATGATTACCGCCTGGCCTTTGCTGCGCCGGCGGAATACCTGGCAGTCAACGGTATCATGACCTACGCCTATGACCAGCGCGGCTTTGGCGAGACGGAACAACGGGGTATCTGGCCGGGTCCCGATGTCCTGCAGCAGGATGCACGCACGATGGTGCAGTTGCTGTGTGCACGCCATCCCGGTATCCCCCTGTACCTGCTTGGCGAGAGCATGGGTGGTGCCGTGGTCGTGGATCTGCACCGTGATGCCGAAGCATCCTGTCTCAAAGGCATCATACTCGTGGCACCGGCGGTATGGGGCTGGCAAGCCATGCCGGTGTTGCAGCGCTCGGCACTGTGGCTGGCGGCACATACGACACCCGCTCAGACGCTCACCGGTGACGGTCTTGAAATCACCCCGTCGGATAATATCGAAATGTTGCGTGCGTTGGGGCGGGATCCGTTGGTCATCAAGGCAACGCGTATCGATGCCATGTTCGGCCTCACCAACCTGATGGAGTCAGCACTGCTCTCCAGCCGGCAGCTGACCCTGCCGGCGCTGATCCTTTACGGAGAAAATGATGACATCATCCCGCCAAATTCGGTGTGCGCAATGCTGCAGGGACTGCCCGAGCCGCAGGCTGCCCGCTGGCGAATGGTGCTCTACCCGGACGGTTATCACATGCTGACACGCGACCTGCAGGCCCCCGTGGTGCTGCAGGATATGCTGTCATGGATACTGGACACAGCAGCGTCGCTGCCCTCGGACCTGGAGGTGGGTACGGGGACACCACGGGTACGGGCGATGTGTGAGGCTACTTAAAGGCCGCCTGGCATGATCAACCATTTGATCTATGTCAAAGAACCTGAAAATAGACGCCCGGATGCCTGTCAGATGCAATCCGGGAGACTAGGAGAGTGGCCAAAGAATTGACTATACTTTACTGGCGTTTGCTGGAATCTGAGCCGGCAACGGTTGTTATGACAATTCTTAGTGTCTGGAGGATAAATTATGAAGGAAATGACCAAGCTTATTGCCGTTGCCATCGTTGCCGGCACTGCCGCCCTGGGCGCCGGTACAGCCAGTGCCTGGTGGGGTAATGATTATTATGACGACTATTACGGTCCCTGGGGCGGTGGCCCCTGGGGCTATGGCGGCTATCCGGGCTACGGCTATGGCGGCTATCCGGGCTACGGCTATGGTGGCTATCCGGGCTATGGCTGGGGTGGCTATCCGGGCTACGGCTACGGCGGCTATCCGGGCTACGGCTGGGGTGGCTATCCGGGCTACGGCTATGGCGGCTATCCGGGCTACGGCTATGGTGGATATCGCTATGCACCGGCCGCACCGGCCGCACCGGCAGCACCGGCCGCACCCGCCGCAGCGCCGGCGAAGTAATCTGCAAGCGCTATCGATTCAGTTACTGTCCTGAGTGCTGAATCGGTAGCTACGCAGAGCATAGGGCGCACCCCAGGGTGCGCCTTTTTTGCCTGCAGGGACGCAGCTATATCGTGAAGCG
>Ga0316197_10003296_pt1 | contig 11504 bp, 9 predicted proteins | sample OudBiesiAoxic_MG_FD_204939 | JGI IMG/M metagenome (GOLD analysis project Ga0316197, IMG submission 204939) | Coastal sediment microbial communities from Oude Bieten Haven, Netherlands - site A oxic | ecosystem: Environmental > Aquatic > Marine > Coastal > Sediment | place: Netherlands...
CTTGTAGCCAATAAAGAGAAAGTCCTTCCGGACCAGCGTGCCGCGCTCGCGAGGCTGGTTAACGAGCGCTGGATGAGCGTTTACGCCACCGAGCGTTGAATCATCGCGGGCAGCCAGGCCGTAAATACAGATACGGTTGTGCTTGCCCCGGCTGGTTGATCGAACTAGCGCTGAAGTTGGTGGCTATTCGATTGTGGGCGTTATCGCACAGGCCGTCGAGTCGGCGTCCACGCGGTGAAATGAGGGGTTCCTTACTTGCAGTACGCCTGATGCCTGGTGAATAAAGTCCAGGTCAATGATCTTGGTATTGCGGGGAAGATCAACAATCACTTCAACCGGTAGCCAGTCGGTTTTGCCTAACCTGGGCTCATGATTGAGTTTTGAGAGCAGTACTATCGTGTTGTTGCCGGAGCGTGCGGCTAGGGACAGGCCTCCCCCGATGGGAAACGCTCGCATCCCCTCCGGGGTCAAGTCCAGCTTTATCTCAGCGGTATACGCCATTCGGGCCCCGCCCAGCTCCTCTGTTCGCAGCTTTTGTCGAAAAACTCCCCAGGGCTGTGTGCCGATTTTATTGATCGTCAGTTCGCCATTTTCAATAATAAATTCGAAAGAGGTTTCACCGGCATGCTGCAAGGTGCTCCAGTGTTTAGATTGCGGGTCCTGCTGTTCCAATGCGAAATCGGAGTCCAGCAGGTAGTTATCACTCAGTTTTTGGCAGACATTGGGGTCAACCGGTTCTGTACACGAGGACAACAGGGCTAATGCTGCAATTACGGTCAATCTCCAGGCGGGTCTGGCCGGGGCTTTCTCTAGTGGGTTCACCTGGGCGTCATCCTCGTTGTAGGTATTGCCCGATTATAAACCAGGACGACAAGAACCCGGTTATTTTTGCGCAATCCTGCGGGGCTTTCGAGCGTTAGCTGGTCAGCTGTCTTCGTCGCGGCGGGGCAGGGTCGCCGTCACGGCCAGGCCGTTGCCGCTGTTATCGGCCCATAGCTTTCCACCGTGCCCGGCAATGGCGCGACGGGCTATCGCGAGACCCAGACCATGACCGCCGGTCTCGCGGGCACGTGCGGTATCTATTCGATAGAACGCCTCGAATATCTTCTCCAGTTCGGTATCGGGGACCCCGCCGCCCTCATCCTGTATGCAGACACGGTAGTGGTCGTCGGTCGCTGAGAGCGTCACTGAAACGGTGCCGTGTTGCGGGCTGTGTCCCAGCGCGTTGCGCAGAATGTTTTCAAAGCTCTTATGCAGCAGGTCACCCGAGCTCGCCACTGTTGCCTGTTCCACGCTGTGCATCAGCGTCACATGCTTATCCTGCTGGGCGCCCTCGAAATTGGCATCGTTGCACAGCTGTTTGAGCAGTGACACAAGATCAATACGGTCGTTGAGTTCGATAGGGCCCGCCTGGCTTTCTAGCAGTTGGCCGATCAGTTCTTCAAGGCGTTGGGTTTCCTGTTCTATGCGAAGCAGGTAACCCTGCGCTTTGTCGGGGTGATCCTGGGCGAGCGCAAGCGCAATGCGTAAACGGGCGAGGGGTGAACGCAATTCATGTGAGACATCTCCCAACAGGCGCTTCTGTGCTTCCACACGCTCCTGTAATTCCTGTGCCATGGAGTTGAAATCCCGGGCCAGTTCGTCTGTCTCGTCGCCACCTCTTTGCCTGACGTCAAGACGGGTATCCAGGTGGCCGGTAGCGATCTGGCGGGATGCCCGTCCGAGCGCGGCCAGCCTGCTGGTCATCAGTCGTGACAGCAGGTAGCAGACCAGCCCGCTAACAAGAATAGCGAGTCCTACGCGCAGCCAGAAGTTGCTGCCCAGCATGCCCAGCAGATGCCGGGACGGATTGAATACGAATACAGCCCGCAGCATGCCGAGATCCTGGCGGTATATCTTATGCGCCAGCAGGTGTTGTCGATGGTTGCGCTGAAAGGCCCGGCGACGAGCTCCTTCCAGTGCCGTTGCCACTTGCTCCACCTCAGCGGGGGTGCGTCGCCCCAGCAAATCACTGCCCTGCGAATCGAGCAGGTATACGTCCACGTTGTGTTCGCGGCTCGCTTTTGCGACCAGAGGTTTCAGCTCTTTTTGATCCAGGTTCTGCAGGTCGTAGATCATGCGCAGAACAAATCGCTGGGGTGGTCTCTCGGGGCGATGGGTGATCGCGCCCGGGTCGGGGCTGGTATCAAAATACTGGTTGGAAATCAGCCAGCTGGCGAGTACGGCGATAGTGGCCAGCCAAAAACCCAGGAATATTTTGGCAAACAGGCTTATTCGAAGCGTCATGGCCTGGCGTCGTCCGCAGTGACAGTAAACTGGTAGCCGCTGCCGCGCACGCTGACTATGGGGTTCTCGGCCCCGGCATTCGCGAACTTTTTGCGTAGTTTACTGATGTGGACATCTATACTGCGATCATAAGCAGTTAACTCCCGACCCAGTGCGAGCTGGCAAAGCGACTCTTTGTCGACGATTGTCCCGGCCTCAGCTAGCAGGACGCCCAGGACGTTGAATTCAGCAGAGGTCAGTTTCAGGTCAGTACCTGCGTATGAGGCACTGCGCTCGGCGTTGTTGAGCCGGGTCTGGCCGACAAGCAGTTCACTCTCGTGTCCGGTTTTCCCCTCCGCCTGCCTGCCGGCACGGCGCAGGATGGCGCGCAGCCTGGCTGCCAGCTCGCGCGGATTACATGGCTTGGGCAGATAGTCATCGGCGCCCATTTCCAGTCCCACAATCCTGTCAGTCTCTTCACCACGGGCAGTGAGCATAAGCACCGGAGTAGCAGTGAATTTGCGCAAACTGGCCAGCACCTCCAGGCCCTGCATCCCGGGCAGCATAATGTCCAGCACGATGGCGTCGTAGTCGTGGCTTCGACAATGGCTGACGGCTGCGGCGCCGTTGTGTATGGCGCTGGTCGCGAACCCCTCCAGTTGCAGAAACTCTGCGAGCAGCGTACACAGCTCGCGATCGTCATCGATGATCAGAATTCTTGCGCTCACACCGCAACTCCATGATGGTCGGTATTTGCTGCACTTGATGTAGCCCGTCAAGTGTATTGCAATAGTGTGTCCAAGCACACGGGAGTTGTCACTCGCTCTTAACCTGGTGCAGCGGTTCTTAACAATTCTTTACCATGGGTGTGCGCACCTTAACTGCCCGTTGCTTCAGTATCAGTACCGAGCGTGGCTGGGTATTGCCGGTCACATACTATAGGTAACGAGGAGAGCGAAAAATGCCCGGTAAATACAAATCGTGGTTGTGTGGAGTAGCATTGATGGGAGCAGCCGCAATGTCCCTGGCGGCGGGTTATCTGCCCCCGACGCATGGCATGAATGCAGATCCCGGCAGGATGATGGAGCACTTGAGTCAGAAACTGGACCTTACCCCGGAGCAGACAACCAGCATCAACCAATTGTTGGTGTCATCCAGGGAGGCTAACGCGGCGGATCATGAACGCATGCGCGAATTGCGCACCCAGATGATGGATATGCGAGGTGATTTTGATGATGCGAAGGCGCGCGAGATTGCGGATGAAATCGGCCAGATCACGGGTCGTATGGCTTACCAGGCCAGCGCAACCTGGAGCCAGGTGTACCAACAGCTGGATGCACCGCAGCGAGAGCAACTTGACAGCATGATGGCCCAGCGCGGAAAGCATCGCGGCAAATGGCGCCAGGGCGGTGGTAAGGCGACCGATGAATGAACTATCCTGAATGGGTAATTTGCGCCACAGTGAGGTCGTGCGGTGAAAAAAAACATTCCGGTGAACGCCTGTGAGGTTGAAGCGAAGTCCGGCTCGGGGTATCCCGAGCCATTTAATACACTAGTGGGAACAGCCAGTTGGCGCCAGCTGGGAGACCATTTCGATCTTACCCAATTCGGTGTCAATCTCGAGATACTCATGCCCGGTGACCAGTCTGCCTTGCGGCACTGGCATACACTGAGCGATGAGTTCATCTATGTGCTGTCGGGTGAGGCGGTTCTGCGGACCGACAGCGGCGAAGCTGTGGTGAGAGAAGGCATGTGCGTTGGCTTCAAGGCCGGTGAACCGGATGGACACCATTTTGTTAATCGCAGCGAGGCTGAGGTCCGGTTATTGGTATTAGGCGCCAGAGTGGCTGGTGATACAGCGTATTATCCTGATGACGATCTGGCGTGGTTTTACCTGGAAGACGGAAAGCGTGCCGTTCACAAGGGTGGCGAACCTTATGATTGAAGCTACCGGTGTTCATACCACTTATAGGTTGGCCTTGGACTCCTCGCTTACGTAGATCCACAGCGCTTGAATATCGAGGGGTTTAAGAACATCGCCCCAGGAGGGCATGGCGTTCTTGCCATTCGCTACCGAATCTACAAAACGGGCCTCATCGTCCAGTGGAAACTCCCGCAGGTCGTAGACACCAACCCCGGGGCTGCCCATGTTGGGTCCGTGGCAACGTGCGCAACGCTTGCGGTATGACGACTTGCCTTTCTTGTACAGCTCTTCCTGCGTGGCGACTGCGTCGGGCGTGGCTGCCTGCACTACGGCCAGCGACCCGCCAGCTACGGCGAACGCGATCAGGAATATGCCGCTGAAGATGATGGTGGGCGATAGGGTACGGGGGCGTCGCCTCGCCCGATTGTCTTTTGCCTGCATTCAAATGTTGCCCTGGTGTGTCCGCAGCAGTCTCTGCCTGCGCTTACTTTTTATCCTTGAACAGCGCGAATGTCCACAGTGAACCGCCGGGGGGTATGTTCTGTAGTCGCTCGTCCCCGCTGAACATAGAGTAAACACCGCCCACTCCGCTGGCGACGGTTACGTATTGTGTGCCGTTACGCTCCCAGGTCACCGGTATGCCGGTGATGCCAGATCCGGTCTGGAAACCCCAGAGCTTTTCGCCGGTAGCGCTGTCATAGGCGGCGAACTCGCCATCCATCCTGCCGGTGAATACCACACCTCCTGCGGTGCTGAGAACCCCGCTGAAATTCGGCAGTTCGGAGGGAACCTGCCATCGTGTTTTGCCGGTGAGTGGTTCTATCGCCTTCAGATAACCGCGCATGCCGTTCTCAGGCCAGGTAAATCCGACGAACTCCATGCCCAGGTAAAGTGTCTTGGGTTCTTTGGTTTCCGAAATACTGCGGTAGGGGTAGCCAAAGTTCAGGGTATTGGCAAAGGCCAGGCCGGACTCCGGATCGTAGGACATAGGCATCCAGTTTTTGCCGCCCAGTGCTGAAGGCCATACATCGACAGGCTCGTCCATCTCCGGGGTGTTACGAACCATCTTCGTCATCTCGGTATCGATGGGCAGGCCCGACTCCAGGTCGATACCTTCGGCCCAGTTGATTTTATCGACAAAGGGGTTGGCAGCCAGGAGCTCCCCTGTGGCGCGATCGAGTACATAGAAGAACCCGTTGCGATTGGCCTGGAGAATCACCTTACGTTCTTTGCCTTCTATGGTAAGTTCCGCCAGGACGAGTTCGTTAACGCCATCGTAGTCATAGGGATCATTGGGGGAGAACTGATAGTGCCAGACGATCTCCCCGGTTTTGGGCCGAATGGCCAGAGCCGAGCAGATGTAGAGGTTTTGCCCTTTGCGCGCGCCGGTGGGATTCCAGGGGCCGCCATTACCCGTACCCCAGAAAACAAGGTCCATTTCCGGGTCGTAGGAGCCAGTCAGCCAGGTGGGGCCGCCACCTTCCAGGTACGCTTCCGGGCCGGCCCAGCTGTCGCCGCCGGGCTCATCGGGGGCGGCGGTGGTATAGCGGCGCCACAGCTTTTTACCGGTAGCGGGGTCCCAGCCATCCAGGAATCCCCGGGTGCCATACTCGCCACCGGCGATACCGGTGATGACTACCCCATTCGCGATCAGCGGTGCGCCAGTCATCGAATAGCCGTCCAGGTAGTTGGCCGCTTTTTGGCGCCACACCTCTTTGCCCGTTTTCATATCCAGAGCAATCACATGTGCATCGAGAGTGCCCCGAAACAATAATCCCTGGTAGGCCGCGGCACCCCGGTTATGCGATCCGCAACAGGCGACCGCGTGTACATCCTGTGGCAGGGTAATGGGGGTGCGCCAGATCTGCTTGCCGGTCAGCGGATCGAGTGCGACCGTGGCATCGGTGGTGGTCTCATACATGACGCCGTCTATGAGCAGCGGCTGGCCTTCCTGAGGATAATTGTTGGCCAGGCTCAGATTCCAGACCGGAACCAGCCGACTTGCATTGGATCGGTTGATTTCCTTCAGCGGACTATAGCGTTGCAGATCATAGCCGCCGCCATACGTGGTAATGTCTCCTACGGTGGTGGCGTCTTTGCGCAGGTCGGCTTCCGTCGGACCGGCAGCGTAAGTGGACATTGATGCCAGTAAAGTGATCAGTAGTGCAGCTCGCATGGAGGCTTCTCCTGGCACCGTCGGTGCCCGTGGCTGTTATTCTTTTTCGCGCAGGCCAAACAGCGGTCTCGGCGGTAGCGGGTTTTGACTAAGCTACCAATTTTTCGGCCGGCAGTATACCTCCGAGTCGCTGCAAGGGCGCAGGCGCGAGCGTAAGCGGCCGGCCTGGCGCTTACAGCTCGTGTACGGCCAGGTGCAATTGATCTCGTAGTGACGACGTCGTCTCCAGCTGTGCGCTGTTGGTGACGATCGCCGTGCTGCCTAGTTCCGATCGCAGGTAGGTCTGGGTTACGCGACGCAAGTCATCCAGAGTCACCGCCAGTACTTGTTGGCGGAACTGTTCGCGCTGGTCATGGCTGCGGCCAAACAGGCGGTTGTAAAAATGCTGTTTGGCTTCCCCGGCCGGAGAGGCGGGTTTGTCCAGACTGCCGATCACACCCAGGATAGATTCTTCCAGCGCCCGAAATTCATGCTGGCTCTCCAGCATCCAGGTAACGGCGTCATCAAAGTCCTGCAGGGTCTCGGCAAGGCGGGGGTCGCGGTAGGAATAGAAGCGGAATGCGGCGATACCCGAGTCCTGGGACGCGCCGCCACCGTAGGCACCCCCTTGTTCCCTGATTGCGCGATGCAGAAATCCGTTGCGTAAAAACCCACCCAGTACAGTCAGGGCAGCTGCGTCCGGGTGCTGTACAGGTACTGTTGGGTAGGCGCGCGCGCAAAAATTGACCTGGGTATTGGTAAGCCACATTTCCGCCTTGCGCTCGCGAACGGGTTCCAGCGTGAAGTGCGGCTGCCTGGTACTCTGTTGAGCAAAGCCCCAGGTTTGCGCTGCAAGATCGGCTACTGCGGCTGTTCGCTCTTCTTCGGCAATCAGTAGTATTTGACGAGGCATTGCTACTACTTTGCTGTGCAGTTGCGCCAACTCGTCGGCGAAGCTCGCCAGGTTTCCGCTGTTTTTCAGGCCATCATCCAGTGCTCTGAGGGTGCGAATGCCGGCCAGTCCGGATAGCTCGTGGTTGAGCTTTGCCAGTGGGCTCATGCCGGCGCTGGCGGCCGCCATCGCGAGACCGTGTCCATTGCCGGTAATCGACTGGTCGCGGCGCGCACGCATCTGGCTCACCAGTTCCCTCAGCCGATCTGTTTCATCAAATCGCAATGTCTCTAGCGTGTCGTGCATGAGCTGCGACTGTTCCTCGGCGTTGCGCAGTAGTGCCTTGGATGAGAGTGCCAGATAGCCACTGACGGCCTGCTCATTGGCAACTGCCCCGCGCATGGAAGAGAAGCCGTTGATAGACCCCACAGTGGCCGATTGGCGGTGCTGTGTCTCCAGGTAGTCGCGTGGGCCCAGCCCCAGCTCTGTCATGACCTGGGTGTAAAGTGGCAGGGTGGCCAATTGCGCAGGTTCAAGCAGCGGGAGAGGTGTTACGAGCTGCTGGTAAACCAGTCCATTGGTGCCCTGGCTGTAGCTCGTGATCGGGATACCCCGTGGGTTGCTCTCCCTGTATGCGAGCTCCGGCAGACTGTCGGGAACATCACTGAGCTCAACCTTGGGCAGTACGGTTTCGTCATCCACCTGTTGTTGACGTGCGGCGAGATCCTGCGCCAGCTTTACTGTCTCAGCCCGTGCCATGGGGTCCATCCCGGCCTTGATAGCGGCAAGGCGTTCTGATTCTGCGGCGGCACGCCGGGCAGACAACGCTGTATCGGGCTTCATGACCAGCGTCACCCGGTGAGTGTTATCCAGCAGCAGGTGTCGGGTAAGCTTGCGTATATAGGACGGATCTCCTATCCGGGTGCGCAGCCTGGAGATGACCGGTTCCAGGTCGAGCACCGCGATCGGGTCGCTGTAGTGGGTGGCGCAGCCCAGCGCCTGCAAAATCAACTGCAGACCATAGGGATAGCCATCACCGCTGATTTCGCGCTGGTGCAGTTCGAGCTGGTGCAGTACCGCCTCCATACGATCGTGGTCAATGCCATCGGTGGCGACCCGCTCCAGTACGTCCAGGATCATGGTTTCGACGGCGTCTGCGCTTTCGGCTTCGCTACCCTCAATACCACAGCAAAACACCATTTCGCGCATGCTGTCTTCGAGTCCACACAGGGGGGAGGGCGCCTGGCCCAGGGGGCTCGTCTCAAGGGCCTGCTGCAGTGGTGATGCGCTGTTATCCAGCAGGACACTCGCCAGTAGTTGCGCTTCAAGCAGGCTCTCCAGGTCGGTGCTCTCGCCCAGTAGCCAGGCCACCACGATATGCGTCTTATTTTCAGTCGCACCGTTTTCATCGTAGGCGTAACTGCGCTCGACTCGCAACGGATGCTTCAGGCGCTGCTCCGCCTGCACCTGGATGCGTTGATCCAGTTTGTGAAACTTGTTTAGGGCGCGCTCCTCAAATACCGCATGGTGTTCGGCTGCGGGTATGTCACCGAAGGTCATAAATATTGCGTTGCTGGGGTGGTAATGGCTCGCGTAGAAGGCTTTGAGCTGCTCATAACTGAGGTCGGGTATATGCTCCGGGTCGCCGCCGCTATTGTAGTGGTAGGTGGTAGTGGGGAACAGCTGTTCACACAGCGTGCTCCACAGCGTGCTCGTGACGGAGCTCATTGCACCCTTCATCTCATTGAACACCACACCCTTGAACACCAGGTCGCTGTCCGTGTTGCCCGACTCGGCGAATTCAACCCGGTGACCCTCCTGGGCAAAATCAAGCGGATCCAGGCGCGAGAAAAAAACGGCGTCGAGGTAGACGTCGAGGAGGTTGTTGAAATCCTTACGGTTCTGGCTGGCGAAGGGATAGGCCGTCCAGTCGGAGCTTGTGAACGCGTTCATGAAGGTGTTGAGAGACCGTCTCAGCATCATGAAAAACGGATCTCGTACGGGGTAGCGTTCGCTGCCGCACAATGCGGTGTGTTCGAGGATATGGGCAACACCGGTCGAGTCATGGGGTACCGTGCGCAACGCCACCAGGAATACGTTCTCGCTGTAGTCCGAGGCCAGGTGGTAGTGCGCCGCGCCTGTAGCACGGTGTTCGTACTGTTCCACTTGGATGTTGAGAGAGTCCACGGTGTGCTGGCGAACGGGTATGAAAGCAGGATGGGCTTCGGGGTGTGGGTTGTTGCCAATGCTCATGTAGGGTCCCTGAGTGTGGGTGCAGCTTGAAAGGAGCGGTAGTTTAACGCTTTTGCGCCGCTGTGGGGGAAGTCGGCGGGACAACTACGGGTTCAATTTTGTACAAAAACGGCCACTTTTTCCCCGTAACCCAGATTGCGCCGTCCGCCGGGTTGTGGGCGATGCCATTGAGTACATCCGTATCTCTACGCCGTTCCATGATGGGCAACAGGCCCTGCAGGTTAACGCTGGCTTCCACCTTGCCATCGGCCGGATTGATGATGACGATGTGATTGGTCTGCCAGACATTGGCCCAGATGCGGCCGTTTATCCACTCCAGTTCGTTTAGCCGGGTCACCGGTTTGCCGTTGGCGCTTACCTTTATGGTGCGGGTGATGCGGCTTTTGACCGGGTCCAGGAAGTACAGCTGATGGCTGCCGTCGCTGTAGATAAGCTGGTCGCCATCATTGGTGATGCCCCAGCCCTCTCCCGGAATACGCATGCGCGCCACACCGGTCAGGTCATCCTTGTTGTATATCAGCAGTAACCGGGCGCGCCAGGTCAACTGATAGACCCGGTCGCCGAATACGGTGACGCCCTCGGCCCACAAACGCGGGTCGAGCTTGCGTTCTATTTCCAGGGCGCCGCTGGCAAAATCAAAACGCTGCAAGGTTGAGACGCCGTAGCCGCCACTGCTGACATAGAGCTTGCCATCCACAATTTCCAGGCCCTGCATCCAGGTGTCCCGGGACTGTGGCTTCTGCTCCAGCACCCGGAAGCGGAACTGCTCCAGTGCGCTGGCTGGAACGGCGAGCAGGGCAAGCAGCAGAAGAAGACTCAGGAGGCGGGGCATTTTCAGATCCGGTTGCGACGTAGGTCGCGGATTATAAACCGCGCAGGTGCCAGGGCGCGACCCAGCTCGCGGCATAGTGGTGGTGCTTCGCCGCAGATCTGACTGGCCAGCAGCTCCGCGGCCAGAGGCGCAGAGGTCAGCCCCCGTGACCCATGCGCGGTGCTCAGGTAAAGGCCTGGCAGAAACTGCCCCCTTCGGGGTAACGTTTGCTTCGCATTTTTGCGCAGTGCGGCAAAGTCCTGCAGAAACGCCTCCCTGTCGGGCACCGGTCCGACCAGCGGCAGGTAGTCCGGGCTGGCGCAGCGATAGGCCACCTGCCCCTTCAGCCTGGCGGGGTCCAGTTGCGCCAGGGCCTCTTGCCAGCCCGGCACTGCGCTGGCCAGCTTGGCAAGATTATTCTGGTGGTCACCCGCTCGCGGGGATTCATCGAAATCGTCGAGATCGAAGGTGGCGCCGATACAGTGCTCACCCGCGCGGGCCGGGGCGATATAACCGGTGTGGCACAGAGCCGCTCGCAGCTCACTGAACAGCTGGCTGGTAGGTAGCCGGGTAGTTTGCCCACGTATAGCCTGCAAAGGCAGCCACTCGAGTCCGGCAAGGTCTTTGCTGTTTGTGCCCGCAGCGATAACAACGCAATCCGCCTCCCAGGTCTGGCCGTCGCAGCCTGTCGCCAGCCAGCCTCCGACGGTCCTGCCGAGGCTGACCTGGCCGCAGTCCTCCACCAGCTCGATGCCAGGCGTCTGCAGCGAGGCGCGACATACTGCTGCCGGCTTCAGCCAGCCTGATCCCGGGAACCAGTAGCCGGCAGCGTTCTGCGCGACGCCCAGCTTGTCATTGGCGGCCGATGCGTCCAGTACTGTGGCGAACTCTTCGAGGGGCTCAAGCGCGCTGGCCATGAGGGCGTTTTCCGTCGCGTCGAAATTCTGGTGAAATGTTCCGCATAGGGCGCCGTCCAGCCCCGGCTCCAATGCCCCTGTTGCGAACAGGTTCCTGTAGGAATTGGAGCTGAAGCGATAGCTTTGCAGGCTGAAGTCGGTTAGCGCGGAGTGCCGGCGGGACAGGCGTGTATAGAGAATGCCCTGGTCATTGGCGGAGCCGGCGCCGGCAGTTTTGCCCTTTTCCAGTACGGTAACCTCTATACCTCTTCTGGCGAGGGCTGCCGCCGCGGTTGTTCCGGCAAGAC
>Ga0316197_10003297_pt1 | contig 11504 bp, 9 predicted proteins | sample OudBiesiAoxic_MG_FD_204939 | JGI IMG/M metagenome (GOLD analysis project Ga0316197, IMG submission 204939) | Coastal sediment microbial communities from Oude Bieten Haven, Netherlands - site A oxic | ecosystem: Environmental > Aquatic > Marine > Coastal > Sediment | place: Netherlands...
CGGTGGTTCATCAAGTGTAATGGCTCAGGAGGCTCAAAACAGGTTGTTTCGCCTTGGTATTACTTGTTCAGCATTAAGTGACAGCATGATGGGAAGAATGACAGCCTCAGTAATGCAGACAGATGATGTGTTAATGGTGTTCTCTATTTCAGGCCGGACACCAGAGCTTTTAGAGATAACAAAAATAGCCAAGCAATACGGTTCAAAAATCATTGCCTTCACCAGTGCTATTTCTCCATTGGCTCAGCTCGCTGACGTTACTTTCAAAATTGAAATAAGCGAAGGGGATGATATTTTTCGGCCGACAACGTCTCGATACGCGCTGATGGTTCAGTTGGATGTGCTTTCGATGAAGTTGGCTCATAAAAGAGAAAAAATTGTACAAGAGAATTTGCGGAAAATTAAACTAAACCTTGATGCACATCGAGGAGGAAGTGGAAGGCTACCGTTAGGCGACTGAATGTCTTTAATTCTACGGCAGGTCTTTGGACCAAGTATTAATGGATTATATTTAAATGTAAATATTGAACTAAAAATATCGGACTAAACACACTGGAACAGATGCACGTAATTGGCGCGTAAAATAATAAATATTACATATGATGACCATATTCTGTTTTTAATTTTAAGAATTAATAAGTTATTAGAGGGTGACCTATGGGTGCCATTAGGAAAAATGTTTACGATTTTGGTAAGGCAGTAAATAAAGTCAATCAATACGGAGTCGGCATATTGATGGCGTTACTAATTATCGATGTTTGGGTTGGAGTAGCGGACAGGTATCTATTTCATTGGCAGCTTTCATGGGTAGAAGAACTTGCGCGATATATTATGATATGGGGCATTTTATTGGCTGTTCCTTGTTGTACATTCGGAAGAGAACATATGGGGCTTGAATTTGTTGTCAAACGATTGCCATTGAATATTCAAACAATATTAAAGATTACTATGAGTTTATTAATGGTACTGTTTTTCAGTTATATTGCCTATGCAGGGATTGCCTATATGGAAAAAGGAGAGCAGCAATTATCTACTGTCTTTGCTCTTCCCATGTCGTACGCTTATGCAGCGATCCCGGTTACCTTTTTTCTTAGTGCATTCCAAGCATTGATCGTTCTAATTCAAGACATATCCGAAATAACGAATACCCCCAATGCGTTGTTAGGAGAAGAATCATGATCGTTGGCATACTCTTTCTTGGGTTATTGTTACTAGGTGCACCAGTTGCGTTGTCTCTAGGGATAGCAGGTTTAAGCGGAATGTTTGATGTAGGAGGCATGCATTTCACCTCTTTGGCACCAAGTAAAATATTTAATGGCCTGAATATCTTTCCTTTTCTTGCCATGCCCTTTTTTATTCTGGCCGGTGAAATAATGAATCAAACTGGCATCACCAGTCGTTTGGTTTTGCTTGCTGAATCTTTAGTGGGGCATTTCAGAGGAGGCCTTGCACACTCGAATATGCTGGCGTCTGTATTCTTCTCTGGCATTACAGGTTCAGCGACCGCAGACGCGGCAGCGTTTGGGCGTACGTTGGTTCCAGCAATGGAAAAACAAGGCTATACCAAGTCTTATGCATGCGCAGTAACAGCGGCGGGTTCTATTATTGGACCAACCATACCACCATCAGGGTTAATGGTTGTGTATGGCTCTCTAATGGGTGTCTCTATTGGTGGTTTGTTTGCTACGGGTATATTACCGGGTCTACTTGTCTGCGCTGTCTGTATGGCGATCATAGGGATTACGGGTAAGAGTAAAAACTTACCTAAGATGGCTCAGCGTGCGTCTCTTTCCGTTGTTCTGATGCACTTTAGAGGATCATTTCTAGCCTTATTAATGCCAATCATTATTTTGGGTGGCATCGTTTTCGGAATAGTGACACCGACGGAAGCAGCTTCAATTGCTGTTGGGTATGCTTTGCTTGTTGGTTCACTAATATATAGAAACCTAACCCTAAGTTCGTTATTTACAATGATGATAAGAACCGCCCAAATATCCGCAGTAATATATTTGATTATTGGTTCAGCTTCTATATTGGGTTGGTGGTTGAGCTTTAACCAGATACCACAACAAATTGCCGATATATTTGTGGGCTTATCTAGCAACCCCGATGTCATCTTGCTATTGATAATTTGTTTGTTGCTAACCGTAGGCATGATTATGGACATAAATGTCATGCTTATAATATTGGCACCTATATTAGTTCCTCTAACTCAAGAAATTGGGATGGACCCATTACATGCCGGTATCGTATTTGTATTGTCACTCAATATATCATTGATGACACCACCTATTGGTGCCTGTCTATTTGTACTGTCATCGGTTACCGGTACAAAACTTGAAGCGATTGCAAAAGATTTAATGCCATTTTTAATAGGAGAGTTAGCTTTATTATTTGTCATTGCTTACTGGCCTGGCTTGGCGTTATTTATTCCTAGATTACTAGGGTACTAATAACAATTTACATCACTTAATAATACTGAAAATACTGATTATTTTCACCCTACACAAACTCTATGATTGGAGAGTCATTTAATGAAAACTATAACAAAAACGTTGCTGGCAACAGTAATACTAACTTGCACTGTTTCTTCACAAGCTTTGGCTGAGAAGGTTATCCGTTTCGGTCATGATAATAAAGCTGACATGATGGAAAACCCTGCTCACGCGTTTACTGGTGTCTTTAAAAACATCGTAGAAACCGCATCTAATGGTGAGATAACGGTTCAGGTATATCCTAGCAACCAATTAGGCTCTTCTAAAGAACATATACAGATGGTGCGAGATGGTCAATTGCAAGCCACGTTATCATCGGTAGGCGCTGTAGCAGGATATTATCCACGCATTGGTGTGTTAGATATTCCATTTGCGTTTGATAATAACGCATCAACCTATGATGTTTTAGACGGCAAGTTTGGCCAAGTATTAGCGGATGATATTAGCGCGGAACTCGGGGACGTAAAAGTACTCGGTTTTCCAGATACAGGCGGTTTCTTTTCAATAACTAACTCTAAACGTCCTATCGAAACACTTGAAGATTTTAACGGCTTGCGTATCCGTACGATGACACTGCCAACGCACCAGACGATTGTAAAATCGCTTGGCGCAGAAGCTTACCCGTTAGCGTGGGGTGAAGTGTATTCTGCATTACAAACAGGCGTAATTGATGGCCAAATGAACCCTGTACCAACCGTATCATTTGCGAAGTTTAATGAAGTTCAAAGTAACCTGACGTTAACTAACCACCTATTTGCCCCATATACGTTTATGATGAACAAAAGCTTTTATGACAGCTTGAACGCGGAAGAGAAGAAAATCATCCGTGATGCAACACAAATAGCCATGAGTGCTAACCGCGGTCTGTCTCGCTTAATTGAAGCGTCTTCAGATAGAGGTTTGACTGGTCTTAAGAAAGTGATGAAAGTTAATGCTCTATCACCAGCTGAACGCAATAAAATGCGTGAAGCGACCCAACCTAAAGTTAAAGCGTTAATTAAGGAGTCTTTGGGTAGCGAGGGTGTTGAATTGATGGACCTATTCCTTACAGAAGTCGATAAGGCTAACAAGTCTAGTTACTTGAAGTAAGACGTTCCTATAAAAGAGGCCTGTTGTTCAGGCCTCTTTTTTTATTCATCTATTTTTCTGCTTGTCTGTTTATCTCTTTCCTTTTTTATTGCACTTGTCGTCAGGCGGCATTTCATGCTCTTCAAGCTTACTCTTTATATTCGCCATCACTCGCAAAGCGATAACGTCGTTAGTTACTCATTGTCGAGTAGTACAAAAGCACAACCGAGCTCACAATCACCTCAGATACTACAATGGAAAATGAAATAACACCTTTGTCTGCCATATTAAAGGTATAGATCGGCAATGCTATTTCAATGCGTCCGTAAGTGTCTTTGCTAAATAGTCCATCATGACTCTTATTTTCTGATTGTGCTGTACGTCTCTATGACATACCAAATAAACGGGTAATTTAGGCAACTCAATGCCTATCTCAATTTTTTGTAATGAAAGCTTGGTTGCAAGTTCACAATGTGTCACGACGATACCTCCATCATTTCGCGCCAATTCAATCTGAATAGGCATAAAATCGCAACGAAGTTTAAAGTCCTCGTTCTTTAAGTTCCATCCCAACAATTGGCTACCTTGTTCTATTTGAGTGTCTCTGTCGTAACCTAGTATTCGATGCTCTAAGAGTGACTCTGGGGAATGTGGTGTTCCAACCTTTTCTAAGTAGCCGCGACTTGCATAAAGCCCAAGTGGTATATCAAATAGGTGTCTAGCGACAAGATCTATCTGAGTCGGTCGAAACATTCGTATCGCAACATCTGCATCTCTTTTATCTATGTTTGAAGCTTGGTTAGTCACTTCTATCTCAACGCTTATATCGGGATATTGGTTTAGAAACGTCGGGAGGATGTTAGGAAGGTAATAATTCGCCAGCAGTTCGTTAGCGGAGAGCCTGAGCCTACCTGACAATGCGGTGGTGTGCCCGCCAACAAGTCGCTGAAGTCGAAATGCCGAGCACTGCATTAACTTTGCTTCTTCTAGCAATATCAGCCCAAACTCAGTCAACGTAATCCCTTGTGTACTTCGATTAAATAAAGCTTGTCCAAGCTGCTTTTCTAGATCCACTAACTGCCTGCTAAGTGTGGGTTGAGAAATAGCAAGCGTTGAAGCGGCTTTGCTTACCGTTCCAGATTCAGCTGCGGTAACAAAATAGTGCCAGCTTTGCCAGTTAACCATTACTGTCTGATTATTCATTTTTGCATACCCATTCGTCATTTTTGACGATTCTTAAGTCTTAATATGAATAGTAAAGTATCAGCACGGTGTAAATCAATGAGTAACGAATATGAAAACAGCTTTGATATTAGGAATTACAGGAAAATTTGGTCGAGAAATGGCCATGGCGCTGACAAATAAAGGTTGGAATGTTAAAGCGATAGTAAGAGGTAGAAAGCACTTGACGGAGCAACACTCAAACTACCAAATTGTCGAAGGGAGTTATCAAGATAAGGCTCTGTTAGAGTCCGAATCTGAAGGTGTTGACCTAATTGTTTATGCGATTAATTTACCGTATCCAGATTGGCATCGGTTAGCGCTTAGCATGTTGGAGCCCGTTGTTCAGTTAGCAGAACGTAAAAAGTACCATGTATTATTTCCAGGTAATGTGTACAGCTATGAACCGAGTTTAACGCCTATAACTGAAGATGCACCGATGGTCGGTGTGACGCCGAAAGGTGAAATTAGGAAAGAAATGGAATTGAGGTTGTTGGCAGCAGCAAATAACGGTGCAAAGGTGACAATTATTAGGGCAGGGGATTTCATTAGTGAAGGCGAGGGCGGGGAGTGGCTAAAAATGATGCTTAAAAAAAGAGGCAATGAACGCTTTGTAATGCGTCAACCTCATTCTTCGACGCACCGTCATTTTTGGAGTTATTTACCTGATTTATGTACCAATGCGGTGAGCGCGGTGGAACAACAGAGCCTCCAATATGAGTTATGGCACGACTCTGGGTTGGTGTTGACAGGTAAAGATTGGCAGCATGCGTTCAAGGTTATAGGATACAAACTCGACCTCTCTGATTTTCCATGGTGGAGTTTATCTATTCTGGCCTTTTTCGTCCCTCTAATAAGAGAGGTCAAAGAAATGAAATATTTATGGGAGAAAGAGCTAATACTTGACGGAAGTAAGCTACAGAGACAACTGGGAACCGAATTCAAACATTCGTCGCTTGAAATGATAGTGGCACAATTGGTTAGGAAGTCATAATTATCAGTACGTTTTAAAACGAAAAAACCCACTGCAAGCAGTGGGTTTTAAAATGTGGCGGAGAGATAGAGATTTGAACTCTAGAAGGGCTACAAACCCTTGCCGGTTTTCAAGACCGGTGCTTTCGACCACTCAGCCATCTCTCCGTGTGGAACGCATAATATAGGGGTTAGAATTACTTGTAAACCCCTGATATGACTGTTTGATGTTTTTTTGTGCAATCAGTGCGACATCTGTCTCTGGACGAGTAATAGATGGCTTGATTACCTCTTTAATTACATCGTGATAATTATTGTTCGGACTCGTAAAAACGTTTTAGTTCTGATAGGCCGAGCATCAATATTGATAGCTTAGTCTTCGAGTCTTTTTCTCGTTTATAGTTGTCATCGTACACTTTGTAGTTTCCATATTTGTCTACTACGGTTGTGTAATCGTCCGTAATCAGTGCGATATCAATACCATCACCAGCCAATATCCATTTCCGTGACGACTTATTTAGTAGGCTTTTACCACTGCTATAGTCTTGCGGATTTGAAGAGACACCAAACAGGTCCTGTAAGAGCGTGGTTGAAATGTCAAAATGACTCGTTTTATGAGCGTGCAGTTGAGCGGGTTTGTTTGGCCAGTGTATAACGAGCGGTACATTCAACTGGTAGCGGCTGTAATTTGTGTCGGCTCCCCAACTATTGGATTTTGTTTCATTAAACTCAATTCCGTGGTTGGAGGTGATAATCACAATTGTGTTATCCGCCAAATTCTGTTCGGTAAGGGTGGTAAACACTTTTTCTAATTGCGAATCTAAGTCTGTACTGGCTTGAGAGTAGGAGGCCTTGAGTTTATCGGTTGGAGAACCCGTTGCCGTTTTGTTCTCATAAGACTCGTAATTGCTTATCGTAGAAAGTTCAATATAGCTAAACCATGGAGATTTTGCGTTGGTTTCAAGCCAAGTTGACCAATTTGAAATGGTTGTCTCGTCTTTTCCATCTTCCGATAGATCAAATGCAGATTTGGTCGCTTTCAGTATTGTGGATTTAGATTCATTGTTGTCTGAATGTTCACTACTAAAATATCCAAATTGATAGTTTCGCTTCGCCATTTCGTCTATAACAAGTGGCGGTAGGTCTCGCGAAACAAGACTCTTCTTATAGTTTCCCGGAATCCCATAAAAGAGCCCAAAGAGGCTGCCAGAATCGTTATTCGAGCTGTAATGATCGGTAAAACGAATATTTTCGTTTGCATAGCGTTCAAGGTTTGGCATGGTTTCATCGGTAACGAAATCAGCCCTTAGGCTTTCAACCATGACAATAGCAACGTTGTAGTTTTTTGCCTTACTATTGTATTTCAATGGCTCAAGAGGATATCTAACCAATGGCGTTAGTTTTTCATCTTCCTCTAGGCGCTTATTATATTCTGCGGTGTCTATCAGCCCGTGTTTCTGCATAAAAGTTCTCGCTGTCATTGGATAAGAGAGCGGGAAGTTGGCTTTTTGGGCGGTAATGGGCTTATAGAACGAAATGTCAGCCCAGATATACATTAAGTGGCTAGAGATAAAGCAGACAAAAAATAGAACGGTAATTGAGCGTCCAACCCGCTTATTGGTCAGTTTTCTCTGTTTACGCCAGATCCATTCTGACTGGGCCAGCTGCAATAAAAAGATGACCGGTAACACGATAAACAACTGCTGAAGTTCAGTCGCAATGTTACTTTGATCTTTTTCGAGTAGTAATTCCCAAACAACCGGATTTAGATGCAAATGAATTTGCTGGTATGCCTGCGTATCTAATAGGAGAAGTGTTAACCCGACCGTTGCAAAACACACCGCTACAAAACGGTACAGTTTCCTAGAAGGAATGACAAAAGAAAGGGGAAAAAGTATGAGTAGATAGAGGGCGAAAATTAGAAAGCTAAAATGCCCAATCCATGACCCCACCAAATATAATTGGCCAAGGATAGTTTCGGGCCAAGGTGATTGGCTAATGTAACGCGTACCTATCAACATAGCGGCAACTATGTTGAAAAAGGCAAACCAATGCCCCCAACTTACTAGTCGAGAGACTCGGTCACCGTATGTATTTCCGCTATCTACCATTTAATTTCTTTCTTATATATTAGTGAGTTTTGCTTTCTTCCATAGAGGAAAGAAGTGCTTGTGCAAATTTTTCTGCTATTGCTTTGCGTTGCGTTGCAGGCACATTGGTGTTCAAAACGTTGGTAGCAATATTGCCAGCAATCATAAGTGAAAGCTCTGAACTTGCACCGTGCTTGTCTAATACGGCTGCTATTTCAGTGAGAATGACTTCAATCTGGTCATCGCTATATTTTGATGTAATCGGCATAGTAACTCTAATAATGATAGTGAAAGCGGCTTATGATAACCTACTCTTCATCACAACTGAAATCGAAACCATAATTTATTCGCTATGAGCCTAAATATATCTAATGTCATCTTACATCAATTAACTAAAAATGATCAGGATGAACTAACCGTCAACTACCGGACGGAATCCCTTGAAAATAATCGTTTTTCCGAAGATCTAGTGTCAGAGCTTCACCGTGTTTTTAATGCAAAAGCAGGCAAAGGTTTTGCCGCCTTTCAATCTGACAGCAACTTTAAGAACTGGTTGCAAGAACTTCGCCAAGGAGAGAGAAGTTTTTACGATTTTTCTCAAAATTGTGCGCTGAGATTAAAAGAAGAACTGTCAAAGTATCCATTTGCAGACGAAGGTATTTTGGTTCTGGCCGAATATCAGTCACTTGCAACTGACTATATGTTCATCGCATTATTGCCATCGCATCAGAGCTTAAAGGTAACAGAAGGGCTTGATATCAGTGCGACGGACTACCTTGATATTAGCAAGATGGATATCGTGGCACGAATCGACTTATCTACGTATGAGACGGATTCAGAATCAAACCGATATCTTTCTTATATAAAAGGAAGGGTTGGCAGAAAAATCGCCGATTTCTTTTTGGATTTCCTTCAAGCTGAAGTGGGTTTGGATACGAAACATCAGAACTTGGTATTGATGCAGGCGGTTGACGATTATTGTACCGATGCGCAGCTTGATAAAGAAGAAACCACAAGCTACAAGAAACAAGTATTTGATTATTGTAACGAGCAGGTTAAGGCTAATGAAGAGTTAGAAGTTAAAGAGCTATCTGGCGAGTTACCAACAAGTACTGATGGGACAAGCTTTTTGGATTACACCGAGGAGCGTGGCTATGAATTGGAAGAAAAATTCCCTGTAGATAGAAGCACCGTGAGAAAACTGACCAAGTATGTTGGTGCCGGTGGTGGTTTGAGTATTAATTTCGACAGTATGTTGTTAGGTGAACGGGTTTTTTATGATCCTGAAACGGATACGTTAACCATCAAAGGTACGCCTCCAAACCTAAAAGACCAACTGACGCGAAAGAATAATAGCTGATCAGTTATTGGAAGTAAGTTATTGGAAGTAAAAAGAGGGCGTAAGCCCTTTTTTTATACCTACGATTTGCTAATTGATGGTTCAATTGGCTCCAAAAACACATTTCATAGCGAATACCCCACGCTCGTATTATACAAGACATGGCATTTTGGCCGCGTAGCGACAAGCCTAACGAGAGTAATTATCAAATACCTTTCTAGTAAACGATTGAAAATAGCCGATTGATTAGATTTTTTTGAGTTTCACATAAAAAAACTTGTTTTTTTATCAATAAATCATTAATTATGGAAGGAGATATATTGAATTCACACGGAGTGTAGAAAATGATGAGAGTAGGTCTAGTTGGCTGGCGTGGTATGGTCGGCTCTGTTTTAATGCAGCGTATGGTAGAAGAGAAAGATTTCGACCATATCGAACCCGTTTTTTATAGTACGTCTCAGATTGGTATTCCAGCACCTCAGCTTGGAAAAGAGACAGGGATGCTACAAGATGCTTTTGATATTGAGAGTTTAAAGCAACTCGATGCCATTATTACCTGTCAAGGTGGTGGTTATACAGAAAAAGTGTATCCAGCATTACGCCAAGCTGGTTGGAAAGGGTATTGGATAGATGCGGCGTCGACGCTTCGCATGAAAGACGATGCAATTATTACGCTTGACCCAGTAAACCTAGCGCAGATTCAACAAGGCATCGCGAGTGGAACCAATACCTTTGTGGGTGGCAACTGTACCGTTAGCTTGATGCTGATGGGGCTGGGCGGCCTATATGAAAAAGGCATGATAGAGTGGATGAGTGCGATGACGTATCAAGCGGCTTCTGGCGCGGGTGCGAAAAACATGCGTGAACTTATTTCTCAAATGGGCACAATTAGTGAATCTGTTAGTACAGAGCTCGCTGACCCATCTAGTTCGATCTTAGATATCGACAGAAAAGTGGCAGAAACAATCCGTTCATCCTCTTTCCCGACAGATCAGTTTGGTGTTCCTCTAGCAGGCTCACTTATCCCTTGGATCGATGTAAAACGCGATAATGGTCAGAGTAAAGAAGAATGGAAAGCGACAGTCGAGACGAATAAGATTCTTGGACTTGATCAGAGCCCTGTTCCTATAGATGGAACCTGTGTCAGAATCGGTTCAATGCGTTGTCACTCTCAAGCCTTGACCATCAAACTCAAGCAAGACGTACCAATGGACGAGATAGAAGACATTATCGCGTCTCATAATGAATGGGTTAAAGTCATTCCTAATGATCGCGACATTACCTCACAAGAGCTGAGCCCTGCGAAAGTAACCGGCACACTTTCTGTCCCTGTGGGTCGCTTACGTAAAATGACGATGGGTAATGATTTCTTGAATGCATTTACAGTTGGTGACCAACTGTTGTGGGGGGCGGCTGAACCGCTTCGTAGAACATTGAGAATAATTCTTGAATCAAAATAGGAGATGATTCGTCATTGAATTGTTCTCTAATCAAGCTTTTTCATTGAAGCAAATATAGAACATATAAAAGGCGCATTACTTTTTAAGTTGCGCCTTTTTTTTACTCATCATCTGCAGGCACTACTCGATTGTCTGGATCCGCAAGCTCACTGCCACAATGTTTACAGAACATAGAGTCAGGATCGTGTCCGCTTTTCATACAATTAGGACATTTAACCAAGCTTTTGTGCGAATTCATTTCTTGACTCAATTCGGCGGTAATAATACCCGTAGGAACGGCCAAAATAGAGTAACCCAATAACATGGTTATGGCCGCAACCGCTTTGCCCAACCCAGTTTGAGGTACTAAATCACCGTAACCAACGGTGGTAATGGTCACAATGGCCCAATAGATACTTTGAGGAATGCTGGTGAAGCCATGCTCCGGTCCTTCAATCACATAGAGCAAAGCACCAAAAATGGTGACTAATATGGCGACGGCGCTAAAGAATATAAATATCTTCCGGCGCGACATGAGTAGAGACCTAAGCAATATGTTGGAGTCTTGTAGGTATCTAACAAGTTTTAATATTCGGAAAATCCTTAAAACCCTTATCAATCGAATCACGGTCATGAAAGATGCGGAAGGGAAGAAGATCGTTAAATAGGTAGGGAGGATAGCGAGTACGTCGATGATGCCATAAAAGCTTTTGGCATAAGCGGTTGGTTTCGGTGAACACCAGAGTCGAATTAAGTACTCAATAGTGAAGAGGGCAGTGAACCCATACTCTAAAAAATGAAACGTGTCTGACCACTCTCTGCTGATAGAGGAGACAGAATCGAGTAGCAGCACCAATAAAGAGAGCAAAATAGCGACAAT
>Ga0316197_10003298_pt1 | contig 11502 bp, 8 predicted proteins | sample OudBiesiAoxic_MG_FD_204939 | JGI IMG/M metagenome (GOLD analysis project Ga0316197, IMG submission 204939) | Coastal sediment microbial communities from Oude Bieten Haven, Netherlands - site A oxic | ecosystem: Environmental > Aquatic > Marine > Coastal > Sediment | place: Netherlands...
CCACCTGGTCTTTCATCAGCGAGATCAAGGGTGAAATCACGATAGTCAGACCTGGTCGATGCAAAGCCGGTAACTGGTAGCAGAGTGACTTGCCACCACCGGTTGGCATCAGCACAAAAGCGTCACCGCCATTTAATACCTGTTCGATAATGTCCTGCTGGTAAGGCCGGAAATCCTGCAGGCCAAAGACCTTCTGAAGAGTTTCTTGGATGGAGTTCATGGAGTGATCAAAATTCTCGAAGACGGTCAGTCGTAGTTGGGCAGCGCACATCATACATGCCCCGGGCCCCTTCGGGCCAAGCTAATTTCACCTGTTTCCATTGCCACAGGCTAAACAAGGCCGCTTTAGATAAATAGCCGTAAACACCTCTGTAACGAGTAGGAAAACCTCTCTGTGATGCCACCTTGATCCTTGTCATTTATGCCAAAGCCAATTCTATGTAAGCTGGCAGCAAGTCATAAACATACCATTCAAACCTGGGATCAGATATGAACATGGAACACGAATACACAAAGAAAATCCTGAGCGCTTTTGAACAGATCAGCCAAATCCCCCGCCCCTCCAAGAAGGAGGAAAAAATAGTTGCGTGGATGCTGAACTGGGCTGCAGAAAATGGACTTGAAGCGCGCACTGACGACGCGCTGAATGTTCTGATCGATGTACCTGCATCGCCTGGCTTTGAGAATGCCCAGACCCTTGTCCTTCAAGGACACCTGGACATGGTCTGCGAAAAAGCCAAGGGCCACAGTCACGATTTTGACAAGGATCCCATTGAGCTCATTTACACCGACGATGGCTGGCTCACCGCTAGCCAGACAACCCTGGGTGCAGACAATGGCATCGCTATCGCCATGGCCATGGTGGCTGCTACCGACAAAAACGTGGGACACCCTCCCCTCGAGTTGCTCTTTACCACTGACGAGGAGACCGGTCTGACCGGCGCCACATCGCTGCAAGCCGGCTTCATCAAGGGCAAGCAATTACTTAATATCGACTCCGAAGATGAAGGTGTTTTCACCGTTGGCTGTGCCGGTGGTGAAGATGCCTGTATAAGACTGCCCTTCCCAACCGACGAAAGCCTGCCCGGGTACAGTGCTTTAAAACTGGTGGGCGGTGGTATGTCAGGCGGCCACTCGGGCATCGATATCATTGAGGAACGGGCCAACGCCATAAAACTTCTTTTCAGAGCCATTCATGAACTCACCAGGAAAACCGATGTTCGCATTGCCAGTGTCAGCGGCGGCACAGCACGCAACGCCATCCCCCGCGATGCCGAAGCCATGCTGATGATTCCCTCAAGTGATGCAGGTGCGGCAATTTCATGTATTGAAGAACTGGAATCAAAACTCAAATCCGAATACCGGAAAACTGACCCGAACCTGAGTTTCACACTGAGCGCAGAAAACGGTGAGTACAAGGCAGCGAGCGCAGCGAGCACACGTACCGCGATCGATACTGTCTTTGTATACCCCGATGGCGTCACTGCCATGTCAAAAGACATCGTCGGGCTTGTAGAAACCTCCAACAACCTGGCTACTGTCAAACTTGAAGATGGCAAGCTCGTCATTCTTTCGAACCAGCGCAGCTCCAACATGGACAGCCTTGGCCTGCTCTGCGGGCGCATTTTATCCGTAGCCCGCCTCGCAGGTGCTGAAGGTGAAACAAACGGTGGTTACCCGTCATGGAAACCCAATATGGATTCCCAGCTACTGGCGCGTTGTCTGGAAGTCTATGAAAAACGCTTTGCTAAGAAACCCGTTGTTGAGGCCATCCATGCTGGTCTGGAGTGCGGCATTATCGGCTCCAAGTATGATGGCATGGATATGATCTCCTTTGGCCCCACCATCAAAAGCCCCCATTGCCCCGATGAGAAGATTGAAATCGAATCCATCGGCAAGACCTGGGACTTTATGGCGGCCTTGTTTGAGTCTTACAAATAGAGAGTCTGGCAAACGCTAAAGCAAACCGGCATGGTCAGGGCACCCCCTGGCCTGCTTCTAATAAATCAACCATTGCGTCCGTAAGGCAAAAACTACGGGACTATGGGAAAATCGACATAAATCCTGGTACCCCAACAAATTGTAAAAAAGGTGATTCTTTTTCCTGGAACATCGAGCGAACCGAATCGGCGAGCCACCCAATCCCTCGATGCCTTAAGGTGCTCCCAGATCCCTAACGAGTTGTTTAAATCCGGGGTCTGCCTTCAGCAGGTCCCGTGCACTCCTGGTCAGTGCGTCTACCTGCTCTTTCGTCAGGTTAAAAGAAGTGGGAATCTTGTTCAAAAACAGCTTCAATTGCGGTTCCGGCACATCATCGAAACCCACTTCAATAAAGTAAGGTTTGATTTTATGCTCTGGCGTAGACATCTGAACCGCCCAGGCTTCAAGATTATCTCTCACTTCATCCACGGTTGCTGCGTTATAGCGGTGTAGCTGGATATCCGTCATTGCGTTCAAGGATGCTAGCATTGACGGTTGCTCGGGGCTCTTGTCCATATCCGAGTGCTTGTCTGTCGATGCATTCACCGATAGCACCACAATATGGCTCGGCAATTTTCTGTGTGTTTTATTGACCATCTCCGCAGGGCCGCCAGACACGATCACGACATCAGTCATGGCGCGAAGTCCCATGTTATCGGTGATACCCCCGTCAACGAAATGTATGTATTTACGGCTTTGTTTGTCGTTGTAGGATTCCATCCCTGACAGCATCTGGGCCAACTCATCGCTTTGTTCTGCCATTTCACGCACCCGGGGTGACGGCTGAAACTCAGGGCATCCATCAAAATTCTCAACCACAATCGGGTTAAACACCACCGGTACCGCCGATGACGCGGTCACAGCCGAGGCCACCGGAAAATCACGAACATCAGAGCAAAACAGGTTGAAATAATCCTGAATAAAAGAAAAACGCACACCGTAAGCAAGATCAGAAGCGTTAATGACAATCATGGGACGACCCGGTTTCATCATGTCGGCAAAGGTCGCGTCATGGAACAGGATCTTGTTGTAGTATTCTGCAGACCGCTCGGTTCGACCTTTACGACTAAACCAGTGAAACGGGTTCAGTGCGCTTCTCGCGAGATGACCCTCGACATTCTTGAGTAAGAATTCACTCTCAAAATCTTCAAATATCCTGTCGCCGTACAGACCGTAATAGGCGGATGTGAAACTTCCCCCGGAAACTGAGCTGATGTGCGTAACCTCATCAAGCAGTCTCGACTCCTTACCATCAACTACAACGTTTGTATCGCGCAATTCTTCGAGAACACCATAGGCCATGGCCGACGCACGCGTTCCACCACCGGAGAAAGTCAGTATAAAGACAAAATCCGCAGCCTCATCGGCCTCGGCCCAGGTTCTCAGTGAATAAGGCTTTCCGGTTTCAACATCAACACTTTGTTCATTGTGAATGACGCCATAGGATGAACAGCCACTGATCAGAAGCAACATGAGACAACTGGATAACAATCGCCCTCTGAAAAAAAAGTTCCGTGCAGTACTTTCCGCCCTAACGCCGGATCGGTCTAAATCAAGGTCAGTCTTATTCAACATGATGCAAACACCTTTTAAAGCATTGTTGGTTGAGTGATTGAAGCTGGCAACAAATAGTCTACAGCTAAATTAGTGCGATCACATACAGCTATTCGCTCGCCTTGTTATTCCTTTGTGCTGTCATCAGCTTCTGTTTATCAGCCTCACTAAGAACCGGACGGTTCACCTGGACCGTCAGCTTGTTGAGCTTGGCGGTCAACGCGAATGGCGGTTTGTAATCCGCGTCGTTTACACCGGTCAGTGTGTCTGAGCCGATGTCAAAACTCTCATCCCACTGCAGGATCATTGGCAGCGTTTTCGGCATTTTTTTACTATCAACAACCTTCCCGTCTACCGATAAGGTGCCAGTACCAGGCCTGCCAAGACCGCTCATGTTATTAAAGGCCAGTGTGCCGGCACCCAGGCCCTCGTATTTGAAATCAAACTCAACCGTATGCTTACCGGGTGTGAGCGCGTCCTGACCTTCCCACTTGATGCGTTCAAGGTCCACCATGTTCCAGAGGAATACCGGCTTACCTTCCAACAGGTAAAAACCATAACCTGCGAAGCGTCCACCCGAAGTGAGAATCATGCCTTCGGCACCACCTTTTGGTACATCGATGTCAGCGGTGATGGTATAAGATGCGTTGAGAATGGATGGTGAGTCTCCCTGTGGCAGACCTACCATTGGGTGAGTGTAAACAAACTCTGTCCGCCCCGCGGTAATATTGGGCCGTGGCGCCACCAGGCGGGTAGCCACCGAAGCGTCCATCGGGAAGACCTGGTATTTTTTGGCTTCCTCGATAAACATCTGCTTCATCTCTTTTACTTTTTCCGGATGCTGATCGGCGATGTTCTGGGATTGACTGAAGTCCGTAGTGAGGTCGTAGAGTTCGAGTACCTGATTGTTGAGCGGGTCGGTATTGGCAGCACCAAAGGCTTGCCACGGTGCACGATTGACCTTGGTGCTGAGTAACCAACCTTCGTGATAAAGCGAGTATTGACCCATGATCTCAAAGTATTGAGTCGTGTGTTTTGACGTTGCATCGGTATTGGCTGCATCGAAGGTATAAGCAAAACTAGTGCCTTCGATCGGCGCCTGCTTGATACCGTTTACCTCCTCAGGCGCAGGAATTCCGGTCACCTCAAGAATCGTGGGAACCACGTCAATTACGTGCATAAACTGATCACGAAGACCGCCCTTGTCCTTAATGACTTCCGGCCATGAAACCGCCATACACTGGCGGATACCGCCGAGCTTGGAAGCATTCTGCTTGAACCAGCTAAACGGTGTATCAAAGGCCCAGGACCAGCCTGCAGACATATGATTGTAGGTTTGGTCTGTACCCCAGACGTCATACCATTTCATCTGCGTTTCGATCGGCATTTCGCTGACACCGTTGAACCATGCAACCTCATTGGGCGTACCGACCGGACCACCTTCGGCGCTGGTTCCGTTATCACCATTGATATAGATGACCAGCGTGTTGTCGAGTTTACCCATGTCCTCAACCGCCTGGATAACACGTCCGATCTCATGGTCGTTGTAAGCGGCGTAGGCAGCGAAGACTTCCACCTGTTTGATAAACAGCTTCTGTTCTTGTGCTGTCAGGTCATCCCAGTTCTTGAGAAGGTCTGTAGGCCAGGGCCCCAGCTGCGTATCCTGGGGAATCACACCCAGCTTCTTCTGGTTTTCGAAAATCTGCTGGCGCAACTTGTTATAGCCCCCGTCAAACAACTTCATAGCGCTGATCTTCTCTACCCATTCCTTTGTAGGATGATGTGGTGCATGCGTTGCACCGGGTGCGTATTTGACGAAAAAGGGTTTATCCGGCATCGTCTGGTTCATGCGGTTCAGATAGTCGATGGCGTCGTCGGCCATACCGGTTATCAGATTCCATTCCGGCTTGCCTTCGAAAGGATAAATCTGGGTAGTGTTGCGAAACAGGTTGGGTTGCCACTGGTTAGCGTCACCACCAACAAAACCGTAAAAATACTCGAAACCCATGCCAGTCGGCCATTGATCAAACGGACCTGCCTGACTGGCGGCAAATGACGGAGTATTATGGTTCTTTCCAAACCAGGAAGTGGAGTAACCATTATCGAGCAGGATTCGTCCGATGGTGGCCTTGTCTTTCGGAATAATGCTGTTGTAACCGGGAAAACCTGTGGCTTGCTCCGAGACCACCCCAAACCCGACTGAGTGGTGATTGCGTCCGGTGATGAGTGCAGCGCGGGTCGGCGAACACAATGCAGTGGAGTGGATATTGTTGTAGCGTAAGCCGTTTTCTGCGACACGGTCCATGGTTGGTGTTGGAATAACACCACCAAAGGTGCTCGGTACGGCAAACCCGGAATCATCGGTAATGATCAATAATATGTTGGGTGCCGATTTTGGCGGCACGATACGCGGTGCCCACCATGCTTTCGACTGTAAAGCCTCATCCTTGATTTCACCACCATATGCCGGTTCAGGCGCGGGAAGTTGCTTGCCATTGATGGTAGTTGTCGCGCCAGGCGAACCTAATTTACCAGTGACCTCCTGGGAAAAAACTGTTGAACTGGCCAGCAGGCAACACGCTGCACCCAGGTAAGCCAAACGCTTTAAGCAAATTTGGACGATCATTTTCAATCTCCACTCACAATTTAGAACTGCATTAATTAAACAATCAGATTAAACACTTACGCCACGTTAAAATCACCCAAACCGGGTGTTTTAACGGGCAAAAAAAATGTGCGCTTTTTAAACCTCAGTCAGTAGCGATTCGCGCATATGTTCGCTGAACCTAAAATAAGCCTTTGGGCTTGCGGGAAATGTGCAATCTGCGACATACTCTTTGCATGTCTGTCAATAAAGTCACTCCCTTGACCTAAATCAACCACAAAACAGCAAGGAAGACATTTGAGCAAAGAGACAACACAACAAGAGTGTTCGGTCCGGGTCGGACCGCTGGTCAACATTCCAGGCCTTTTGCTCGAATTGGGCCACGATCCCGGGCCCATTTTTACAAGAAACGGCTTTGTACTCAGCGAGTTTGACGATACAGAACATAGAATCCCCTATATAAGGGGCAGTCAATTGCTGGCCGACTGCGTTGCGGAAACGGGCAATGAGGCCTTTGGCCTTCGGCTTGGGCAATTGGCAGGACCTTCATACCTGGGCATCGCAGGTTTTTTGGCTCGCACGGCTTCATCGGTCGGACAGGCTCTCGAAGAATTGGTTGTGAACCTGAGCTTACACGATGAAGGTGGTCGTTGTTCCCTGCATATCGAAGGCAATTACAGTCAATTCAGTTTTCATATCCACCAACCTGGTGTGAGTGCCACAGCGCACATCTATGACCTGTCAGCGGTCATGATGTACGAGATCATGCGCGCACTGTGCGGTAATGACTGGAACGCCACGCAGATACTACTAACAAGAAAGAAACCCGCTGACTTAAGCCCTTATACGCGCTACTTTCGGACAGACATTCGCTTTGACTCGGAGAGTTGCAGCATTGTATTTCCAAGCCATAATCTTCAACTCAAGCCGCCAATGGCAGATGAGCTATTTCATCACCACCTCAAGCAACAGGCTAGTGAACTTCACAAGATGCAAAACAAGGAAGTTCTGGAAACACTACCAGCGGTTTTACAAAGCTGTTTACTGCGGGGCGGTTGTTCAGTTCGCGAGATTGCCAATGCTTTCGGCGTACAGGAGCGCACGCTGCATCGACGTCTGAAAGCCTCGGGCACCAGTTTCCGGCGTGAACTTGGCCGTGCACGCGAGTGCCTGAGCACACAACTGCTAAAAACATCAGGCTTACCCATCTGCGACATTGCAACATCACTTGGTTACGCCGACTCCAGTGGGTTTATTCGCGCATTTAAGAGGTGGACGGGCTCCAGTCCTGCTGCCTGGCGCAAACAGAACAGTCGGAATCAAGCGCCTGGTCTTTAGACCTGATGTGCTTCGAGCCCGCTATTCAAGCATGGCTGGCGGGTCAAGGTCCTCATCCCAGCCTTCAGCAGGTTTGGGGTAACGTTCCTGCCACTTTTTCAGCAGTTCCACGTGTTCCTCTTCCTCCTCGACCAGTTCCAGTGCCATTTTCAACACACCGTCATCAACGGCTGTATCAGCCACGTGCCGATAAAATGCCGCCGCACGCATCTCTCCATGCATGGCCAGTTCAATGGCATGCCAGGGCTGCATAAGGTAGTGCGCTTCCTCCATTAACCCGCCCTCAGGAGATTCACCGCCCTGCCACTCATACTCCCAGGCCAGGAGACTGGGTAGTTGTTTGCCCTCGGCAGCCCGGCTTACGTTATCAATGTGCAGACCTTCAATTTTCGCCAACTTGCGGAACATATCGGCAACTTCATAGTTATGGTGCGTCTCCATCTGTTCAGCCAGATCATTAAAACGGTCGACCGCTTCCGTTTCCATTGCCAGCGAATACGCCAGCAATTCTTCGGTGCTGCCAATGGTTCGAGCCGGGCCTTTTATGCTGTCACTCATATCCGGAACTCCTCTTCAAACTCTGCAATATTTTCCATGCTCGACTCAAGCTTTGGCTGATAAACCGGTCGGTTACCTTTGTACAATATCCCGGTGTAAACGCCTTCATCCGTCAATAACAAACGTGCAGCCTCGGCTGCATCCGATGTCGCCTGCATTTCTTCGGGTGCCGGTATCAGCCGGTTTTTCCACTCACGTTGCTCGGGCCGGAAAGTCACACAGGGGCTGAGCACCTGCACCATGGAAAAACCCGGGTGCTCGATGGCCTGCATCAGCACCCTTGCCGTTCCGTTTGAGTCTGAACTTGAGCAACGGGCGATAAAATTGGCACCGGATGCCAGTGCGATCGCCAGTGGTTGAAATGGGTTGATACCTGTACCCGCAGGTGTCAGTTTCCCCTTCTGCCAGTTTGGCTCGGTGGTTGGCGATGCCTGGCCCTTGGTCATACCGTATACCTGGTTATCCATAACGATGTAAGTCATGTTGGGATTGCGGCGACAGGTATGCAAAAAGTGATTACCGCCAATCGAAAAACCATCGCCATCGCCGCCGGTGGCAATAACCGTGATATCCGGACGTGCAGTCTTGAGCCCGGTCGCCAAAGCCAGTGCACGGCCATGCACGCCATGAAAACCGTAGGTGTTCAGGTAGGTCGGCATTCTTGATGAACAACCGATACCGGAAATGATGGCAACGTTCTCCGGCTGAATATGTAAGCCGGCGAGCGCCTTGGTAATTGAACCCAGCACACCAAAATCACCGCAGCCAGGGCACCAGACCGGCTTGACGGCCGACTTATATTCCTTCGGCTGAAGCTGTACCTGCAATGTATCGCTGCTCACGTTCCCGCCTCCCCTGTCCAATCAGCTAACTGCTGAATAATTTCATCGGGACGAAACGGCAACGGACCGGGGCGGTTAAACACCCTGACCTCTGTAGTCAGATCATAGGCGGAACGAAGGTAACGGTGAAACTGCCTGGAGTGACTCTGCTCTACCACCAGCAGGCGTTTGACTCCTTTCAAAGCCTCCGCCATTTCAAGCGGCCTCTCGGGCGCCAGCAATCGCAGGCTGATCAGGCGGACATCATTGCCCTGCTCACGCAAACGGGAAAGGGCTTCCCTGACAGGTCCGGTGGCTGACCCCCAGGTAATAACGGCAGTGCTGCCTGAACCTTCGAGATCTGCCCAGTGCTGTCCATAGTCAAAGTCATTGATCTTGCGTTCACGCTTTTCCAGTTGTGAATAGTGGTCTTCTGGCATGCTGGAAGGGACACCAGCCTGGTTGTGCTCCAGGCCATCCGCTGTGTATTGACCACCGGCCTGTCCCGGCACCGACATCGGAGAAACACCTGACTCACCCACCGCATAACGGTAGTAGCTATCTTCAAACTGCTCCGGCACCAGGCGCTTCGCGATAAAACTGACGTCAGCTGGCCGCTCAACAATCGCACGTGTCTGACCAAGAGACTGGTCTGACAGCACAATCGCTGGTGTTTGCATGGCTTCAGCCAGGTGCACAGCCCACTGCGTTGTAAACAGGCAATCGGTGACCGAGGTCGGCGCCAGCACGAGGTGCGGCGCATCACCATGCAAACCATTCAAAGCAATATTGAGATCCGACTGTTCGCTCTTGGTCGCTATGCCGGTCGAAGGACCACAGCGCATGACATCCATTATTACCACTGGAACCTCCGAACACACGGCAAGACCGATGGACTCGGTCATCAGAGCCAGTCCCGGCCCTGAGGTTGCCGTCAATGCAGGTGTACCACCAAACGAAGCACCGATAATCTGGTTAATTGAGGCCAATTCATCCTCGGCCTGCACCAGCACACCACCAACCCTGGGAAGGGAGGATGCCAACCACTCCAGCAATTCCGTGGCCGGGGTAATCGGATAAGCCGCAACAAAACGGACACCGCCGCGAATTGCACCCATACCGGCGGCCTCGTTACCAGTGACACTCCAGCGTTCAAGTGCGGAGGCCCCGTCAAGTTGTGGTTGATCAAAAATCGGCAACTCCGTTCCTGCAGTGAGACCCGCCTGAACACAAACCCTGCTTGTTTCAATGATATCCGGGCCTTTGGACGCCAGAATTTTCTCAAGCGCCGAATGAATCGACGCCTCGGAAAGTCCAATCATTTTTGCGATCGCACCAAGCGCGATCATATTAGGCCGACCGCCCTGAACGGTCTTTGCCAGTTCCTGCATAGGCAGATCAAACACCCGGCCAGGAACCTCGGGAAGCCCGCCACTCCGACGGCCGGCGGCCGAATCAGTGACTATCAAGCTGTCCTCGCGCAGCGGTATCTCTGCAACAAACCGGTTTAAACTGGCCGGATCAATGGCCAGCACCAGGTCGAAACTGTCGTCGGGCGACTCGACGGGCTCAGTTGCCAGGCGAATGACAGCAGCCGCCTCTCCACCCCTGATCTGCGGGCCTGAAGAACGGCTCATAAAGCCATACCAACCCGACCTGGAAGCCGCTTCCAACAGCAGGCTACCCGTTGTCATCACCCCCGACCCACCACTGCCGGTGAGCGCAATAGATAAACTTTGGCGATTCATTAAAACCCCCTTCAACTGAATATGAAATATTTTACATTTATATGATGTGAGTCACGAACTTTTTAGCCGGACGTGTATGATTAATCATCAACGTATAAAGCAGAGGAGCAGCAGGATGAAGTTCAAACCATGCAACGGTGAATGCACCGACGACGGACTCTATTGTGACGGTTGCGGACGGACTCACGAGGAGGTTGCCGCCATGCGTCAACCGGTAGAAGAGTTGGTCGCACTTTATAAAAAAATGAACTATGAAAACCTTGATGATTTCGCCAATGCCGTTGCCGGCAGCATCAAGTACAAAATGGACGCGGGGCACTGAGGACCTCCAACTCACAAACCAACGGCGGCTTGCGTAATAAGCTACCCGGTAAAGGCACCAACATATTTACGGTCATGTCAAAAATGGCCCAGGATCATGGTGCGATAAACCTTGCGCAGGGCTTTCCGGATTTCGAAGGGCCGCTGGCATTACGGGAGCGGGTTGCATATCACATTGCGCATGGGCACAACCAATACGCACCGCTGGCCGGCGTGCCTCATCTGCGTGAACAGATTGCCGCCAAGGTTCTTGACTTATACGCGTGTAAAATCGACCCCGATCAGCAGGTCGTTGTCACGCCGGGCGCCACCGAAGCCATTTACTGCGCCATCTCGGCCATCGTTCACCCGGGTGACGAAGTCATTGTATTTGACCCGTCCTATGACACCTATGAACCCGGCGTCACACTGAATGGCGGCTTAACCAGACACATCCCGCTGCACTACCCCGATTTCACCATCGACTGGCAAAAAGTTCGTGACACCATCAACGACCGCACACGTCTTATCATTCTCAACACCCCAAACAACCCAAGCAGCACGCTATGGAGTGAGGAAGATATCCAGCATTTGCGTG
>Ga0316197_10003299_pt1 | contig 11502 bp, 10 predicted proteins | sample OudBiesiAoxic_MG_FD_204939 | JGI IMG/M metagenome (GOLD analysis project Ga0316197, IMG submission 204939) | Coastal sediment microbial communities from Oude Bieten Haven, Netherlands - site A oxic | ecosystem: Environmental > Aquatic > Marine > Coastal > Sediment | place: Netherlands...
TTCGCTTTCGAGGCCCTTTGGGCCGCCCGCGGTCTGCCGGTGTATCCAGTGTTGCGCTTCGTGAAACAGGGTCTCGACCATCTGCCGGTCGGTGAGGCGCTCGTTGATGCGAATGATCCCGTGGCCGGTCGAGGGATCGATAAAGGTATTGCCGCGGAGCCTCGTCGACAGGTCTTCCTCCTCTTCGGTGCCATCGGCGAGCCGCCACTTGTCGGAGGCCGTCTTGAAGAAACGGATCTCGACGTTATCGTTGTCGATGCGGTCCAGGATCGACGCCGTGTCGGACCTGCGGCACATTTCCATGAGGGCCTGCATCAGCCTCATGCGTGGCGAGAGCGCCGCCGCGGGCCGGGCCGAGCCGCCGGTCGGCGCTTCGGGCGCGCGTGTCGGGGTTTGCGGGACGCGACGGATGCGGCCCAGGGCGCCCCGGCCTGCCTGCTGGAACGTATGGGTCAGCTCATGTGCAATCAGGTGTCTGCCCGAGTGCGTCTGGGGGGTGAATTCACCCTGCGCAAAGGCGATGTGGTTGCCCAGGGTATAGGCGCGCGCGCTGATCCCGCGCGCGGCCGCGGCGGCACCGGCGCCTTCGTGAATGCGAACCGCCGAGAGGTCGCGCCCGAAGCGCGGCTCAAAATAGGCCCGCTCCGACGCCGCGAAGGGCCGCCCGCCGCTTGCCACTGCCCCGGCGGCCTGCGAAAGCGCGGCGGAGGTGTGACCTTCCGACCCGGCCGACTTGGGTTGGAGTAGCTCTTCTTCTTCCTCTTCCTCCTCGGCCTGCCGCTGGATCAGCGGCGTGACCGGCAACGGGCCCGTCAGGGGCATCGGCCGTTCGGCGGTGACCTGCGCCGCGATCCGGTCGGCCTCTTGCTCGTAGCGGTCGCCCTGACGGCCGAGCGAAAGCTTGGTCTGGATCGAGGATTGTTCCTCGTTCCGGGCGCAGGCCGCGCAGCCGCAAGAGCGCTGGATCATCGCGGGCGCCGGCTCTGCGGCCTTCACTGCATCGGACGCCATCTGTTGTCCTCCTTCTGCCTTGCGCCGAACATTCCGATCCTCCTCACCAACTGCCCCGCGTCCCGTGGCAGGACCCGAAATAGCGGATCGACGCGCCCACCCAGCCGCAGGGCAGGGGGACGGTGGTGACGCCGATCCAGCTTTCATAGCTGGCGGGGCCCGAGGGGCAGCAACAGGCACGATACGCGGCGACGTGATCGGCGTAGATGCGCGGTGTCAAAACGGTCTGCACGTAGAGGTGATAGGGCGGCCCCGCGAGCGGCGAGATGAGGGGCCGGGTCGAGGCCCATTTCGCATGCGCCGCCTGCCGCCTGAGCGCGGACGGGGTCGCCAGGAGGCGCCGTTGCAGATACCCGCGCACGCAATTCGCGGTCGTCGAGTTCGGGGTGGTCAGGCAGGCGCAGGTCGCATTGTTCACGTAGGGGTCGGGCAGCCAGTGGCGGTTGCGGGCATAGATGCTGCAATTGCTGGCCGAGGGCGCGACGCCTCGCACCGCAGGCCGGCAGGTCGGCCCGTGGTCGCGCCGCGTGGCCGGGGCACGTGCGGGCGCCGGCGCGCTGCCAGAGGAACCGGTGCGCCGATCGGCGGCTTCCTCGCGCTGGACATGGGGCCAATGCGCGCCTCTCTGCTGCAAAGTGTGGACGATCTCGTGGGCGATCAGTCGGCGCCCCTCGGAGGTGCCCGGGGCATACCGGCCGTGGGCGAAGGCGATGTTGTGGCCCAGCGTGTAGGCGCGGGCGCCGATGGCGTGGGCGGCCTGTGCCGCGGCTGCGTTGTCGTGCAGCCGGACCGCCGAGAGGTCGCGCCCGATCCGGGGTTCGAAATATGCGCGCTCCGTCGCGGGCAGCGGGCGCCCGCCAGTGGACACGGCCGCCGCCGCCCGGCGCATCGCGGCGGCGCCGACATGGGTCGGGCCAAGGCCATTGGACTTGGGTTGAAGAAGCTCTTCCTCCTCTTCCTCCTCGGCCTGCCGTTGGATCAGCGGGGTAACCGGCAACGGTCCGGTCAGGGGGCTCGGCCGCTCGGCGGTGACCAGCGCCGCGATCTGGTCGGCCTCCTGCTCGTAGCGGTCGCCCCGCGAACCGAGGGCGAGCTTGGGTTGAACGGCAAGGCGTTCGTCCGGGGCGCGGGACTGGCAGTCGCAAGCGCGCTGGATCACGGAGGCGCGGGCCGGAACCGGATCGTGGGCAGGATCGGCGACGGTGTAGGTCATGACCTGCCTCCTGTCCCGGCATCGCGGTGTGAGCGCGTCAATGGCAGGCGCGCGGCCCGGGAACGGCTGATATGGCGGCATGCCCGGATCATCGGTTCAACACCCTTTCCGCCGCCCCGGCGACGGCGCGGCCGACCGCCGTCTCGGCACTTTTGTCCTGCGGCGTGCGACGGGCGGTGGCGGTCAACCGCGCCAGCGCCGTGGCTTCCGGCCTCAGTGGCGCGGCTGCGGTTGCGAGGCGCTCGGCGAGGGCCGCCTCGATCGCCCGTGTCAGCGCGGCACGCGACAGCCCCCCGCCCTCGACGGTCAGCGCATCTATCACGACATTCAGACGCTGGCGGGTCACTCGATGGCCCTCCTCTCGGCAGAGGACAGCGGCTTTTCGAGCTTGGCATATTCCCGCTCGACCGCGGCAAGAACGTGGGTCATCTGCACCGGCCCGTCGGCCTCGGCCGCGAGGTAGCTCGCGTTCAGCGCCACCGACCGGATCGCGCCGCCCGACAGGTTCAGCCGCGCGAGCCGCGCGGGATCGAGCGCCGAGGTCGGGGTGGCGGCGGGGAAGATCTGCGCCCAGATCGCCGCGCGCGCCATCACGTCGGGGAAGGGGAAGGTGACGACAAAGCGCAACCGGCGCAGGAAGGCCAAGTCCAGCGCGTTCTTCTGGTTGGTCGTCAGGATCGCGAGGCCGCGATAGGATTCCATCTTCTGCAAGAGGTAGCTGACCTCGATATTCGCGTAACGGTCATGGCTGTCCTTGACCTCGGAGCGCTTGCCGAACAGCGCGTCGGCTTCGTCGAACAGCAGGATCGCGCCGCTGCGCTCGGCCGCGTCGAAGACCCGCGAAAGGTTCTTCTCCGTCTCGCCGATATATTTGCTGACCACCTGGCTCAGGTCGATCCGGTAAAGGTCGAGCGCCAACTCGCCCGCGATTACCTCGGCGGCGAGCGTCTTGCCCGTGCCGGAGGCCCCGGCGAAAAGTGCGGCGGCGCCGAGGCCGCGCGGGCTTCGCGCGCGCCAGCCCCATTGCTCGGAGACCTTCCAGGACTGGCGGACATGGGCGGTGAGGTCGCGAAGCTGGGCGATCACCGGGGCGGGCAGCACGAGGTCGTCCCAGGTCGCGCCGGAATCGATGCGCAGCGCGAGCCCGTCGAGACGGCGCCGGCCCTGCACCCGCGCGGCGTGCCACAGGGTCGGGGCCAGGGCCTCGGGGGCTGCGTCGGGGGGGACCATGTCGGCGGCCGCGCGCACGCCCGAGCGGTCGAGCCCGAATTGCCCGGCCAGCCGGTCCAGCGTGGGGCCAAGGGCGTCGGCGCGCGGTGCGCCCAGCACCTCTTGCCACAAGGCGCGGCGTTCGGTGAGGTCGGCGGCCGGGATCTCGATCCGCAGGCGCGGCGCGCGCTCGGGCGGGTCCGGGTCCTCGCCCGCGATGGCCGTCGGCCCGTTCAGCTGATCGGCGAGCGCCTTGGCCGGCGCCGCATCGTCACCCGCCGTCTCGATCAGGATCGCCCCGCCGCTCAGCGCCAGTTCACGGTCGAGGTACAGCGACAGGGCGTGACGCTCGGCCCAGTCGGTGGGGATCTCTGCCGCGGCGATGCGGAAGAGTGGCAAGCCCAGACTGGCGGCGGCGGCGGCCATTTCAGCGCGCACGGTTTCCGGATCGGACCCGGCGAGCAGAAGGACCGGGGGCACGCCCTCTTCGTTCCAGGCATTGGCGATGGCCCAGGCGGTATCGCCGCCTGCGCTGATGGCGGTGATCGGCTGCGGTACCGGATGCACCAGCCCGTCGAGACGGGCATCCAGGTAGGTCAGCCCCATCAGGAATTGCAGCACGCGCTCGTCGCACGAAAGCGTTCGGCGCAACATCGGCGCCGTGCCGTCGAGCGTGACCAGTTGCAGGTGGCGCAGCGGCGCGGCAGGGCAGAGCGCCGTCCAGGCCTCGGGCCCGAAGAGCGACATTGCCAGCGAGACATCGGCGCGCGGCCCGCCCGTCGCACGGCCCACCGCCTCGGCCAGCCCGGCGTGAAGATCGGGACCAGCGGCGAGGCAGAGCAGGTCGGTTTCCACCGCCGTCAGCTGGAACAGCAAGGCGGCGGCTTCGAGCGCGGATCCGCTGGCCGTGTCGCGCGGCAGCGGGCCGGGGATGCCGGGCGCCGCGATCCGCGCCGCCAGCGCATCGCAATGACGCGCGAGCGTTTCCCGCATCGTGTCGATGGCCACTTCGGCCGAGATGTGGGTTTCCAGCGTCATGGGATCGTCACCGTTTCAAGCATGGGCGGCTCGGCCACCATGTCGATCACCGGGCTGTCGATCCCGTTCACGCGCAGACGCACCGGCACGGCCTGCCCCGAGGCAAAGCCCGCGAACTCGGCCGCGACGCTGCCCGTGGGGCTCGTGGGGCTGTCGATCAGCGCCATCTCCTGCCCCAACAGGATCGCGACGCTCTGGCCTGCGCGGATCAGCGGCACGCTGGTCATCGTGATCGTCGTTCCACCCGCGCTTGCCGCGGCCGAGGGCGTCGATGCCGGTGCCAGCGCGATCGGCAGCGCATTGGTCACCGCGTCGCGCCCGTCGGCGCCCTGCACGATCACCGTGACCGAATAGGCGCCGATCCGCCACGCGCCCGAGTCGTGCGCGCTGCCTTCCAGCGGGTGGCCGGAGGGCAACGGCGCGCCAGAGGGCAGCTCCAGCACGATACGACCCGGCTGCACCGGGTCGAGGGGCGCCAGTTCCAGCACGACGTCGCTGTCGGCCTCGGCGAACCGCGCCGTGACCGTGCCTCGGTCGAAGGCGGTGCCCGTAAGGGCGACCCGGCCGCCCAGCCGCATCACCTGCTGCCCGTCGAGCGGCTCGATCCCCAGAAGCGTCGGCACGCCCGACAGCAGGTCGGGCCGCAGGGTCACGCCGGGATCGCGCAGGGTGTCGGGGTCGCGCAGGCCCCCACGGCTCAGCACCGGCAAGGCCGGGCGGGTGGGGATCTCGCGCTCGATCAACACAAGCGAGACGTCGTAGGCGACCGTCGTGCGATAGCTCGTCTGCATCGCGGTCCAGATCCGGGACATGTCGTCCATCGACAGCGTGCGCGGCGTGATCTTCACCAGTTCGATCTGGTCGGCGAGCTTCACCGCATCCGCGAACCACGCGGCCGGCGGGCTCGTATCGCCCGAGATGGCTGCGGACAGCGCATTGCGGACGGCGGCGCGCGGGATGATCGCCGTCTCGTGAAAGAGCTGCATCGCGAAGCCCAGAAGCGTCTCGGCGTTCAACTGATCCCCCGACACGGCCGTCAGCAGGTAATGCAGGTCGAGCGCGAGGCGCGGCCGCCGGGACAACCGCCCGCTGGAATCGCGGGTCGGCAAATCGGAATTGCGCAGCGCGGCATTCGGGGTGACGCGATGCAGGAACAGGTTGAGCTGGTTGCCCTGCGCCTCGCCAGCATCCACCACGACTCGGTCCGGGGGCAGCGCGGTCACGGTGAAATCGGCGCCAAGCACCTGGCTTGCGTCACCGTCGATCAGCGCATCGTGCAGCAGGCTCTTGAGCAACTGGGTGACGGCCGAGATGGCGAGAACGTTGCTCATGCACCCTCCTCCTTGCCGCTCAGATAGGCGCCGAGCGCGGCCGAGGCGCGGCGGGGCTGTGCCCGCTCTTGCGGCGGCCGGGAACGGGGGGCTTCGGTCACGACGTGCAGTCGCCCGATATGCACCGTGATCTCGGGCGGCTGCGGCGGGGCCACGGGGGCCGGCGTCCGTGGCGCGGCTGCCCGGGGCGCGGCATTCGTGGTGCGTGCGAGATGCGGGGCCTGTTGCTTCGGCGGCGAAGCAGGGGGCTGAAGCCTCTGGGGCAGGGGGTCGAGGTTGCGCGCGGCCGAGACCGGCGCTGCGGGACCAGAAAGCGGGGCACTGTCCGTTTCGCGGAAGGCCGGGCGGTGGGGATTTTCCGGCGGAAGGGGCGTCGATGCTGAAACAGACGGGGTTCGCGGCTCCGGCAACGCGGCGCGTTCGGCTGCAAGCAGGGACGGGGGCGGCGTGGTGTCCCGCTGGATGGCACCGACTTCTGGCGCCGCCTGTTCGATATTCGATGTCGAAGGCATCCTTTCCGCGCGGCCGGCCCGGTCCAAGGATCCGGGCGAAGGCGCCGACCGCGGAGCCTGAACGCTCGGAGCGGGACCTGCCTCCGCGGGTGCGGCAGGCATGGCCCTTTCGGTCTCGGTCACCGTCTCGAACCCGTCGGAGGCCTCGCCGACTGTCCCCTCGAACCGGGAGGGCAATCGCGGACGCAAGGTCTGGGCGACGCCCTGCTGGCCGCCCGCGCGGGCGAGGAGGCGGGACAGGGCGCTCATCCGATCTCCCGCGCGTGGCGCAGATAGACCGCGCGCCGGGCCGGCGTCAGCGCCAGCACATCCGCCTCGGTCCAACCGAAGGCGCGGGCCAGTTGGGCCACGTCAGACAGGGTCAGCAGCGCCGCCATCTCGACCTCGGCCCAAAGGTGTTCCGCGATGTCGAGCGCCTCGCGCCAATCGGCGCCGCATTCGGGACATTCGAGACGGCAGAGCAGTTCGGCCGCGGCGGCCTGCGCCTCGATACCGGCGTCGATCCGCGCCGCGTCCTCGTCAGAGAAGGTGTCATTCCCGGGAACCACCCGTGCGCGCAGGAAGGCCGGGGCGGCCTCGGGCGGCACGTCCTGGGCGGCAGCCAGATCGCGGCTCGTCAACCGCCGCAAGACGATCTCGCCTCCGGACAGGGCCAGCGCGCTTTCGGGCGGCACCTCCAGCGCGGCTTCCAGCAAGCGCGCGTCGAGCGTCACTTCGACCTCGGCGCCGCAATCGGGGCAGGTGGCAAGGCTGGCGATCTCCGGCCCGAAGGTCGCGCGGTGCAGCGCCAGAAGCCGCCGGTCGCGCTCGGGCAGGCCGAGATCGGCCGCGCCATCGCCCGCACCGCCCGCCCACAGCAGTGCCAACGCCCGGTCAAGCGGCGCGCGCCGCGCCCCTGCCTCCCATGCGGTCAGCATCGCCTCTGCGCTCAGTCCCGATTGCATCTTTCACCCCCAGGTCGGCGGCTCATCCGCCAGCAAAGGAAGGTTCGGTCGGCTCGACCACTTCGAGGTCGCGGATCCAGCCTTCGTTCTCGAGCTTGATCGTCTGGATCGCCACGGCGTTCGCATTGGCGTCGAGTTCCGGAAGCGCCTGGAATTCGGACACCCAGCAGCGGAACACCTTGTAGGCGATCGCGAGCTGGCCGGCCTCGTTGTACATCTCGATGATGATGTCCTTGCGGAAGTCCTTGAGCGAGACCTCGGAGCCGAGCCCCGCCTCGACGTTCCACACGAGATTGGCCCATGCCTCGAAGTCGGTGTCATGGGTCACGCCGCGTTCGAGCGTGATCGCCTCGAACTTCGACCGGCCCGGCGATTTGCGGCCCGTCGAGCTGTCGCCGCCGACGCGGTGCTCGACCACCTCGGTCGTGCGCTTGAGCGCGCCGACCTTGCTGACCCCCGCCACGTATCGCCCGTCCCACTTCACGCGGAACTTGAAGTTCTTGTAGGGGTCGAACCGCTGCGGGTTCACACTGAATTCCACCATGTCTCAATCTCCCTTCGCGCGGCTATGGCTCAGCTCTGGCTTTGTCCGGCGAGCTGCTGGATCTGGATGATGACGAACTCGGCCGGTTTCAGCGGCGCGAAGCCAACCACGATATTGACGATGCCGAGGTCGATGTCGGCCTGCGTGGTGGTGGATTTGTCGCAGCGCACCAGATAGGCCTCTTGCGGGGTCGAGCCCTGGAAGGCGCCCTGCCGGAACAGGTTGTTCATGAAGGTCCCGACCGACAGCCGGATCTGCGCCCAGAGCGGTTCGTCATTCGGCTCGAACACGACGAATTGCGTGCCGCGATAGAGGCTTTCCTCGATGAACAGCGCGAGCCTGCGGACCGGGACGTATTTCCACTCGCTGGCCAGCGCATCGGCGCCCACCATCGTGCGTGCGCCCCAGCTGACCTGTCCGAAGACCGGGAAGGTGCGCAGGCAGTTGAGGCCGAGCGGATTGAGCACGCCGTTCTCCTGGTCCGACAGCACGTAGTCGAGCGCGGTGACGCCGCGCAGACGCGCCTCGATCCCGGCAGGCGCCTTCCAGACCCCGCGCGAGCTGTCGGTCCGCGAGAACAGCCCTGCCATCAGGCCCGAATTCGCGAATGAGCGCGGGCGGTTGCCCTGAAGCGGGTCGGGCATCCGGACGCGCGGCCAATAGACCGCCGCGTTGCGGTGGCGCAGCCCGGCGTTCGCCGGGTCCTCGATCCAGGCGCGCGCACGGTCGAAGGTGTTGTCGGTATCGTCGACGTCGATCAACAGCATCGCGCGCCGGTCTTCGGCATAGGTGATCGCGTTTGCCAGCACGCCCGCGTCATAGACCTCGGGCAGGTTGATGATGTTGACGTCCCGCACATCCTCCAGCGCATACAGGCCGGACTTCAGCGACAGCGAGCCCTGGATTTCGGTGTCGCTCGGGACCGAGCCATCGTCGCCCGGCACGGCGCCTTGCTGGAAGGCGACGGTGGGGCCGGTGCCCATCTGGTATCCGGCGACGTTTTCCACCGCGCCCGAGCCCCCATCGAGCAAGAGCGTCGTCGCCCCCGCGCCGCTCAGTTGCAGCCGGAGCGAGGCGTCTGTTCCGCCCGCGCGCAGCACCAGCGCGCCATCGACCGTGCTGACGGTGGCGCCGGAAATCGCCTCGTGGCTGGCGCCGCGCAAGGCAGTCTGGATCAGCGTCCGCGCCTCGGCGAGGCTCGTGGGCGCGGTCACCACCGGCGCGGCGGTTTGGTTCAGCGTTACGGTTTCGGTCCTCACGGTAGTGCCGCTTGAATCCCGCAAGGTCACGGTCATCTGCTCGGGGTCGCCGAACGCCAGGCTGGAGAAATCCGCGATGCGGGCGCCGATCGTCCCGCTCACTGCCGGCCGGGTGGGGGACGAGCCGTGGATCTCGCGCCCGCCGTTGGCGAGGCCCAGGGTCAGGATCCCCGTCGCACTGCGCTGCGAGGCGCGGCGGAAGCGCACCGAGCTTTGTCGCGAGGTGGTGCCGGATGTCGCGACCAACTGGCCGCTGACCACGGTGCAGGAAAAGCCCGAGAAGCCGGTATTGGCAGGCTCCAGCGTTGGCACGATCGTGTCGATGGCGTTCCGGACCGCGTCGAGATCGGCGAGGCTGCCGCCCGCGGCGAAAAGGTCGAACTCGTAGAAAGCGCCCCCGTCGATCGAGATCGCGAGGCGGCGCGCATCGTCGGTCAACAGCGCGGCAACCGCGTCGGTCAGCGGCCGCGAAATGCTCTGGCCCGCGATCGCGCCGGCGGCAGTTTCGTCATTGAGGGTGATCAGCCGGGAATCCGCCTCGACCACCATCGGCGCATAGGTCGCCGATTGCGAGTCCATCGACAGGTTGCGGTGCGCCTCGGTCCGGCCGGGCACCAGCCGCCCGCCCCGCTCGACGAATTCCGTCACGGTGAGGTTGAAGCTCTCGTTCGGATTGGAGGTGTCGTAGTCGACCGTCAGCACCAGCGCATTGGCCCATGTTCCTTCGCTCACAGCCGTTGCCGTCAGCGTCAGGTTCGTGGCGGGCGTCTGCATCGCGATGGCCGCCGGAACCGCGCCCGAGGCCACGCGGACAACCCAGGCCGTCGCCCCGCCATTCAGGAAGAAATGATTGACCGCATAGCTGAGCGGACTGTCGAGATGCAGTCCCCCGAAATTGCGCTCGAAGTCGGCGTAGCTGAAAAGCTGGACCGGATCATTGACCGGACCACGGGACGTGTAGCCCACGAATGCCGTGATTGAGGTGGGCACGCCCGCAATTGCTCGCGAGCCGGAGGGAACCTCCTGGATATAGACGCCGGGGTAGGACACTGCGACGGGCATTGGATGCTCCTTGCATCAATGACGTGCCGGAAAACGGAAAGTCATGTCATGGCCGAAGAACCCTGCGGTCCCGCGCCAAATCGCTGGCAAAAGAGCCTACAAAACAATCCCGTACGAATGCCGGGGCAGCCGCAAACGCGCGAATGAGTCCTTTAGCGCACGCCGGCGACAACGCCTGCACACTTCCCAAACACGTCTCGATTTACACCTAGTAAGCTGACCTTCAGAGACGCTTAGATTCGAGTCAAGGTAGAAGAAAGCAACTTTGGGGAGATTGGCAGATATTGGGCCATCCCTGGCGAAACAGGCTAAGAGCGTGTTTGAGAAGGGTCACGACCATCGCCTGAGGAGTGTTGCGACGGCTGCTATCGTGATGAGGGTTTCGGCGACGGAAGGGAGTTGTTCGTAGTCGCGCGCGAGGCGGCGACACTTCATGATCCAAGCGCAGGTGCGCTCGACCACCCAGCGTCTCCTGATGACCACGAAACCTTTCATCCAAGGCATGCGACGGACGATCTCCAAGGTGATGTGGGTCTTGTCGTTCGCCCACGCGACGAGGCGCCCGGCATTGCCGCCGTCCGCAAAGACGGTTTACACGAACGGAAAACGGGCGCGGGATCGCTTCAGAACGCCCTTGGCGTCGTCGCGATCCTGAATGTCGGCGGCGTGGACCTGAACCGCGAGCAGGCGGCCGTCGGTGTCGGTCAGGATGTGACGCTTGCGCCCATGGACCTTCTTGCCCGCGTCGTACCCTTTGAATCCCCCTTTTGATCCGCCGTCCTGACGGTCTGGCTGTCGATGATGGCGGCGGAGGGCGAGGCTTCCCGGCCCTCACGTTCCCGGTCGGCTATGACGAGGGTGTGGAGCGCGCCTGCCCAAACGCCTTCCCGCTCCCATCGGCGCAGGTAGTGGTAGACCGTCTGCCACGGCGGGAAATCGTGCGGCAGCAGCCGCCATGAACATCCTGCACGCGGCAAATACAGGATCGCCTCGACGATCTCGCGCTTCGCCGCGAGCCGAGGCCGACCGCCCGGGGTGGCATCCGGGATCATCGGCTCGATCGCGGCCCACCGGCTCTGTGTCAGGTCGCTCGGATAGGCTCGGCGCTTGCGTCGGGGCATCGGCGTTCGTCTCGCATAGTGGACTCCGACACCCCATGAATCACACAGCGACGTCCGTGTGAATCCACCTTCTCAAACACGCTCTAAATGCCGAGACCAGCGACGGCGAGTTTCAGCCGAAAGACGAGGAGGATTGGAAGATGATTTGGAACTTTCCGATCTTTCGGGCCACTCGACATCACCATCTCCCACACCCAGGGGACTACCTCGCCCACCATCCGCCGGGAAATGCGACGACGAAGCGGTATCGAGCCGGTC
>Ga0316197_10003300_pt1 | contig 11502 bp, 8 predicted proteins | sample OudBiesiAoxic_MG_FD_204939 | JGI IMG/M metagenome (GOLD analysis project Ga0316197, IMG submission 204939) | Coastal sediment microbial communities from Oude Bieten Haven, Netherlands - site A oxic | ecosystem: Environmental > Aquatic > Marine > Coastal > Sediment | place: Netherlands...
TCGTCATGGCCCTGCTGTCGTATCTCTACTACTGGCTGGCAGTGGGCGTCCTCGGCGGTTTCATCGGCTATCAGCTGACGCTGGGCCTGCTGGCCTGGATCGGCTTCAACGAGTCGGGCCTGTTGTCGATGCTCATCGCCTTCTTGGTCGCGCTTGGCTTCGGCGTGGCCTTCCTGCTGCTGCGCATGCCCACCGTGCTGGCCATCGTGGGCACCGCCATCGCCGGCGCCGGACTGTCGGTCGCGGGCCTGGCCCTCGCGCTCGGCCTCGTGCCGCGAGGCGGCCTGACCGACGGCGTCATGGGCATCTACAGCAGCGAGGAGCTGGGCTGGCTGGGCGTGCTCGCGCTGGTCGTTCTGGCGCTCGGCGGCATGGTGCTCCAGGCGCGCTCGATGACCCCGGATGACGGGGTCATCAGTCCCGACCAGTTCCGCAATCCCGGTGTCGACAGCCCCGGCGGACCGGCCGCCGCCTAGCCGGGCGATGCCGAGCCGGCTTCGCCCGGCCTAGCGCTCGAGGATGGTGCCCAGTCCCCGCTCCGCGGCGATGCGCACGATGGCGTCGGCAAAGACGACGTCGGCCAGGCCCACGCCCAGGTGCGTGACCAGTACCCGGCCCTCGGGTCGCGGCGTGCCTTCGGCGATGGCCTCGCCGATGGTGGCGCTCGGTTCGGGGTAGCCCGCGAACCGGGTCCGGCTGCGGTTGGCCAGGTACTGGTCCCGTTCGTCGGTCAGGAAGAGCCGCGTGTGCCGCGCCAGCGCGGCCGGGACGCACATGTCGTAGTCCACGGCCACGACCGTAGCGTCGGCGCGAAAGGCCTCCTCGGCGATGGCCTGACGGTCCGATCCGAACGAGACCAGGGTGAGCACGAGCGCCGCGTCCTCGACGGCGGCGGCCGGATCGGTGGTCACCTCCACCTGGCCCAGCGTCCCATGCTCGCCGGCGGCGACCTCCGCCGCCAGCGCCTCCGCGCGTTCGCGGTCACGGTCGCACAGCTGCAGTGCCACGCCCGGCAGCAATCGGGCCACCACGGGCAGATGGCTGCGCGCCTGCACGCCGGCCCCCACGAGTGCCACCGGTCCGGGCTGGTGCGGGCCCCAGCGGGCGATGGCCACCCCGCTCACGGCGGCCGTGCGAACGGCGGTGACGGCGCCGGCGTCGAGCATGGCCAGGGGCAGGCCGGTGACCGCGTCGCTGAGGATGGTCGTGGCGCTGATCGATGGCAGCCCTCGGCCGGCGTTCTGAGGGAAGCCCACGACCCACTTGAGCCCGAGCAGGTCCTCGCTGCCGTCGGCCGCTTCTCCGCGCATCCAGGCCGGCATGGCATGGGCGAAGGAGTCCGGCGGCGTGGGCTCGACGCCGATCTTGGGCGGCAGCTGGGCGTCGTCGACCAGCGCCAGCATGGTGGTCTCGGCCAGCTCCAGGCGCTGCTCGAGTGGCGGCATGGCCGCGGCCACGTCGGCCGCGGAGAGGTAGATGAGCGGTGGCGTGTCCATCCGCCAAGTCTAGGAGGCCCGCCGCCCGATACGATGGTGGGGTGACCACGACCGAGTCTGATCCAGCCGAACTGCAGCACGCCCTGGCCAACCTCAAGCTCGAGCGCGACGCCGTCCAGCTCTACGACGGCCTGGCCGACTTGGAACGGGACCCGGTGCGCGCCGACGCCTTCCACGCCATCGCCAGCGGCGAGCGACGCCACGCCTTCGTGTGGGCCTCGCGCGTCGAGGCGCACGGCGAGCAGGTGCCGCCGATGGAGCCTCCGCGCTGGCGCGTGAAGGCCATCCTCGCGCTCGCCCGCCTCTCCGGCACCAAGTCCGTCTCGGGCATGGTCAAGGCGCTCGAAGGGGATGAGCTGGCGCTCTACGAGGACCTCGATGGGCCGGAGATGGAGGCCATCGCCGCCGACGAGCGAGAGCACGCGGCCATCTGGAAGCGGCTGGACATGGGCATGCCCGGGGTCGAACCATCGACGCCTGAGGCCGCCGCCGCCGCCGAGATCGCCATGCGCGACGAGTCCTGGCACCGGGCCGCCGGCAACAGCGGCACGCTGCGGGCCACCGTCTTCGGGGTCAACGACGGCCTCGTCAGCAATCTCGCGCTGGTGATGGGCTTCGCCGGTGCCGCCACCAGCAACGAGATCATCGTGCTCGCCGGCGTGGCCGGACTGCTGGCGGGCGCCTTCAGCATGGCCGCGGGCGAGTACATCAGCATGCAGAGCCAGAAGGAGCTCTTCGAGCGCCAGATCGAGCTGGAGCGCGAGGAGCTGCGCTTCATGCCCGAGCAGGAGCGCGAGGAGCTGGCCGCCCTCTACCGCACCAAGGGGCTCTCCGAGGAGGAGGCCGAGATGGTCTCGACGCGGCTGATGCAGGACCCCGAGGCCGCGCTGGACACGAAGATCCGCGAGGAGCTCGGTCTCGACCCCGACGAGCTGGGATCGCCCTGGGGCGCGGCCGGGTACTCATTCGCTGCCTTCGCCCTGGGCGCCTTCATCCCGCTGCTGCCCTTCCTGCTCCTGTCGGGGACGGCCGCCATCGTCCTCTCGGCTTCCCTCGCGCTCGTGGCCCTCTTCATCGTGGGCGCGCTGGTGAGCCTGCTCACCGGGCGCGGCCTGCTCTACAGCGGCGTTCGCCAATGCATCATCGGGGGCGGCACCGCGCTGGTGACCTTCATCGTGGGCAGCCTCATCGGCGTGACCGTGGGCTGATGGGCGAGCAGCAGCTGCGGGCGCGGCTGGCGGGGGAGGGGCTCAGTGCGCAGGCCTGGGGCAACGGCCCGCACGACACCTACGGCCAGCATCGCCACGGCTACGACAAGGTGCTGGTCGCGGCCGCCGGCTCCATCACCTTCCATCTACCCGAGCTGGAGCAGGACGTCCTACTCGACGAGGCAGACCGCCTCGAGCTGCCCGCCGGCACCCTCCATGGAGCCAGCGTCGGCCCGGCCGGCGTGACCTGCCTCGAGGCGCACCTGCCGGCGGGCTCGTTCGCGCCGGCCCCGCGACACCGGCCCGGCTGGGGCCGCGAGCGAGGCTAGGACTGGCGGGACGGGCTGCGGGCCACGACGAGGCCCCACGGGCCGCGGGCCACGACGAGGCCCCGCGAGCTGCGGGCTGTGGCCAGGCTCCGCGGGCTGCGGGCCACGACGAGGCCCCACGGGCCGCGACCAGGCGGGTTTGCGCGATCGGATGCGTGGCTTGTGGTCAGATGTCCGTCCGGGGCCCGTTAGCCGGGAAGTCCGGCTGCACGACTCGGGCATTCAGGCCCACGAGGCCCCAAGCACGCACAGCCGGGCATGGAAGCGCGGCTGGCGAGCCGGCCCGAGCCGGCCGCCGGTCGCCTAACGGACCCTGGGCCGACATATGACCAGGACCTGGGCGGACACCGGGCGCGATGCGGCTCAGCGGACCGCGTTCATGACCTCACGGGGAACTACGACTACGGCCTGGGCCCCGGCCCGACGGGAGGCGGCATGGGCGTGCCGGCCGGCGGGCCCGTGGGCGCGATCGGCCGCGTCGGGGGCGGCAGCGGCGGTGGCGCGGCTCCGCGCGGCGGGCCGGGCACGAGCGGCGCCTGCAGATAGGCGGCATGGAGGTCCAGCACCTCCTCCACGAAGGACCCGGGCGCGCTGCCACCGTGCTGTTCGATGGTGCCGGCGATCCAGGCCGCCTCCACGCTGCGCTCGGGCAGGGAGACGTCATCCTCGCGCCGCGGCAGGCGCCAGAGCAGCACGCCCACCACGGCCGCACCAAGGGCGAATCCGACGACGAAGAGCCACAGGCTGGTCTGGTCGATCATGGCCGTGAGCATATCGTGAGGGCGGGCACAGTGGCGCCGCGGGCTCCTCGGCTATCCTCGCGCGGTGTTCCCCGCATTCATCGAGCTCACCGGGACCGGCATCGAGATCGGCCCGCTGACGCTCGGCTTCTATGGCATCGGCTACGTCGTGGCCATCGCCGTGATGCTCATCGTCAGCCGCTCGGAGGCGCGCCGCAAGCAGCTCGACCCCGACCTCGTCACCAACGCCATCGTGGTGGTCGGCGTCTTCGCTCTCGTCGGCGCTCGGCTCTACCACGTGCTCGGCGAGCTCGACACCTACGCCGCGGACCCCGTGCAGATCGTGCTCCCGCCCTACTCCGGGTTGGGGCTCTACGGGGGCATCTTCGGCGCGGCCATCGGCATCTGGGTCTACCTGCGCGGCAAGGACATCCCCATCGGGCGCGCGCTCGACGTGGTCGTGCCGGGTACGTTGCTGGCCCAGGGCATCGCGCGCTGGGGCAACTACTTCAACCAGGAGCTCTACGGCCCGCCGACCGACCTGCCCTGGGGCATCGCCATCGACTGTGCCAATCGCGTGGCCCAGTACAGCTGCCAGCTCTATCCCCCGGAGAGCACGACCTTCCACCCGCTGTTCCTGTACGAGTCGATCCTGACCATCAGCGGCGGCATCGTCGCGCTGATCGTCGCCCGCCGCTTCGCCCATCGTCTGCTCGATGGCGACATGGCCTCCTTCTGGATGGTCTGGTACGGCGCGGTCCGACTCGTGCTCGAGTCATTCCGCGACGGCTGGAACTGGACCGTGCTGGGTGTACCCACGGCCATGCTCGTCGGCGTGGCGCTCATCGTGGCCGGCCTCGGCACCGCCTGGTGGCGCCACCGCCGGGCGTCACCCATGGGGGCGCAGCCGCAGGGTCCCGGACCCTAGCGGAAGAAGGAGATGAGCTGGAGCGGGCCCTTGGCTGCGCCGCGGCCGTTGAGCACGAGGAAGTCGGTCAGGCCGTTCTGATCGTGGTCGATGGGATAGACATCGTCGGCGGTGCCGCCGGCCCGGCTCGGCGCGGCCACCACCTTGAAGGAGCGGCCGTTCCCGCGGTTGAAGAAGATGAGATCCTTGACCGAGGCCTTGGTCTTCTGGCGCAGCACATAGAGGTCGCGGTCACCGTCGCCGTCGGCATCGCCCGCGGCCACCGCCACGGCCTTGGTCAGGCTGCGCTCGTAGACGGTCTTGAAGCGGCCGTCGCGCTGCACCGAGATGCGGATGCGGTCGGCCGACAGCTGCACGAGGTCGGGACGCTTGTCGCCATCGAGCAGCACCAGCTCGGCGTCGCGCTCGCCGATGGATCGGATGCCGCGTGCGCCGTGCACCGGCCTGAGGCCGCTCCGGGTGTTGCGATAGAGCTTCACGCTCGAGGTGCGGCCGGCGGCACGGGGATCGTCCGAGACCATCAGCAGGTCCTTGCGCCCGTCGCGGTCGAAGTCTTCCACGTCGAAGGCCCGAGCGCCCACGGCCGTGGCCAGCCCAGGCTCGCGCACGAGGCTGAAGCGACCCCTCTCGACCCAGCGGTAGACGCGACTGAGCGAGGGCAGGCCGTCGACGCGGTTGGTCTGCTGGCCCAGCACCAGGTCCGGCCGGCCGTCGACGTCGTAGTCGAGGAAGGCCGTGGCCCGGCCGCGACCCAGCGGCTCGGCCGCCCCGCCCACGTCGGCCGCGCGTCTTGGCTTCGGGCCGCCCGGATCGAGCCACAGCTCGTTGGCCTTGGCGCTCAGCCCGCGAGCCCCGCCGTAGCTGCAGTAGAGGTCGGGCAGGCCGCTGCGGTCCACGTCGGCAGCCGCACAGCCGTGCCGGTCGCCCGAGCCGAAGGGGACGGCCTTGCGCTTGAACGTGGCCCCGCGGTCGAGCAGCAGCTTGGCCTCGTCGGCGTGCCCGCCGAGGAAGATGTCCTTGCGCCCGTCCTTGTCGAAGTCGCGGATGACCGCGCCGTAGGTGTGGGCCGTGCGCGCCAGCCCGGCCGCCGCGGCCTTGTCCACGATGCGCACGTCGCCGGCCGCGGACAGCTCGACCCTGGGCGCGGATGCGAGATCGACGCGCGGTGCCGGTCGCGCTTCCTCGGGATGCTCCGGCAGGCCACCCGTGTCGCCGCCGCCGATGGCCTCGCGACGCTCGCTGCGCACGGCCTGCCTCGTGGCCCGGCTGGGAGCCGGTGCGTCGCAGGCATGGGCGGCGACACCGACCCACACGTCGCGTCCGACCGTCCAGCCGATCTTGTGGGGATTGCCGTCGACGCCGGTCATGAGCCCGTCGCGGGTGAAGGCATCGAGACCATCGACCGCCCAGCCCGAGCCGGTGAGGGTGGCCAGGACCGGCGAGAGGCGCGGCTTGGTCGGATGCGTGGCCAGGCCGGCGACGCTGACCTTGGCGCCGGCTACCTCCACGTCGTAGAGCAACGCTTCCCCGGCCAGATCCGGCGCGGCGAAGGGCTTCCAGCGCCGCCCATCCCAGCGCAACACGAGCGGTCGCAGGCCGTCACCGGTGACCCTGTAGCCAACCGCCCAGCCGTCCTTCCTGGTGGGCACGTCGATGGCGGCCAGGGCACCGGCGCCCACCCACGGTAGCGACGGCCGGCGCCAGGTGCCGTTGACGATGCGCCCGATGTAGGGCCGCTCCGAGCCGTTCTTGGTGGTCGAGCCGGCGGCCCAGGTCCCGCCCTTGGCCGTGCTCGAGACCCCGGCCAGCAGACCGCGCTCGCCGGCCTTCAGGCCCGGGTTGCGCACGGTCCAGCGCCGCCCGTCCCACTTCAGGACCAGCGGCCGGTGCGTGCCCGGCGCATCCAGCCGGTAGCCCACCGCCCACGCGGCCGAGCGCTTGTAGGCGGAGACGTCGGTCAGCACCGACGAGTAGCCGGGGGAGGGCACCGATCGACGCGCCCAGCTGGCGTCGGTTTGCTGGCGCACCACGAGCGGTGCCATGCGCGTGTTGGTCTGCCAGTAGCCCACGGCCCACAGCCCCGTGGTGCGCGTCCCGCCGAGCGCGGCATAGCCGGCGTCGAGACCGAGGCGGCGGGTGGAGAGATCCTTCCAGCGGCCGTTCTGGAAGCGCATCAGGCGCGCCGCGCGCCGGCCGCCGCTGAGGCTCGCGCCGCCGGCGATGATGGCCTTGCCGGCGCTGGCAGCGTAGACGTCCTCGGGCAGGATCTGCCTGGTCACCGCCATCCGGTCGAAGCCGTCAACGCAGGCCCCGACGGGCACGGCCGCGCTGGTTCCCGGGACGGCGCCGAGGCCGGCCAGCAGGGCGGCCGTGAGGAAGGCAGCTGAGAGGCGGCGCATCATCCCGTCTTGCCCATCAGCGCCGATGGTAGCCGCTGCACGCCCGCTAGCGACGGTAGAAGGCGATGAGCTGCGTGGGGCCGCGCGCGTTGTGCCCGTTGAGCACGAGGAAGTCGTCGAGGCCGTTGCCGTCGTGGTCGATGGCGTAGGCGTCGTCTCCGGCGCCGGCGTAGACCTGGGGGATGACCAGTGACGACCACTTCTTGCCCTTGCCCTGGTTGAGCAGCATGACGTCGGGCGCATTGCGGTCGAAGTCGCTGCGGACGAGGTAGAGGTCGTTGCGATCGTCGCCGTTGACGTCGCCGCTGGCGATGGCCCGGCCGTCGGTCAGATTGCGCTCATAGACCTTCTTGAAGCGGCCACCCTTCTGCAGGCTGACCATCAGCTTGACCTCCGAGACCTGCACCAGGTCGAGTCGCTTGTCGCCGTTGACGTCGACCAGCTCCGCGTCCCACTCGTCGAACTGGCGCACGCCCATCTTGCGCGTCACGTCGACGAGGCCCTTGCGCGTGTTGCGGTAGATGCGCGTGCCGGCCGGCTCCGGCGACTGTGGCCCGCCCGTCACCAGCAGCAGGTCCTGGCGGCCGTCGCGGTCGAGATCGGCCGCCTGGATGGCGCGGGCGCCCTTGCGCGAGGCCACGGGCACGCGCATGCGCTCCTTGAAACCGCCCTTGCCGTTGGCGCGGAAGAGACGCGTCAGCGAAGGCAGCCCGTCGACGCGCGTCGGCGAGTTGGTGATGACCAGGTCCATGGCCCGCTGCTTGCGGGCCCCCAGGAAGGCCACCAGGCGGCCTCGGCCGGCGGGATCGGCCAGGCCCGACGCGGCACCGACCTCCCGGGGCTGGGGGCCGCCAGGGTCGAGCCACAGCTCGTTGGCCTTGAGCCCCGATCCGCGCTTGCCGCCGACGGCGCAGTAGAGGTCGGGCAGGCCCGAGCCGTCGACGTCGGCGGCCGCGCAGCCGTGGCGGTCGCTGGCGATCATGTCCAGCGGCTCGTGCTCCATGAACACGCCGTTGCGGTTGAGCATGAGTGCGCCCTTGCGGCCGTGGCGGCCGACGAAGAGGTCCTCGCTCCCGTCACCGTCGAAGTCCTGGACCACGGCGTCGTAGGTGCCGGTCTCCTCGAAGACCCCCGCCGCCCGGCCTACGTCGCGGGCGAAGATGCGCTTGTCCGAGGTGGGCGTGGGCAGGGTGCCGATGGGCTTCTTGAGGTTCCTCGGCCCGCGCCCCGGCTTGCGTCCGTTGCCGTTCGAGTGAGCCTCGTCGTAGTAGGTCTCGAGATCGTTCGTGTCGAGCAACTCGTCAACGCTCGGGAGGAGCGTCGTAGCAGGGTCTCCGTTCGTGACGGCCACCGGGTCGGAGCTGCCGAAGACGCCCGACTGCGGCGGGTCGCACACGTGGACCACGCGCGACGAGCTGTTGGCGCGACCCACGGCCCAGCCCCGAGCGGTGAGCGAGCCGGCCACGTCGTTGAGCTCGGTGCCGCCGCTGCGATCGGCGGTCACGTTCCAGCCCTGCCCGTCCCACCAGGCCGCGAGCGAGACGAACGACTTGCGCTCGTCGTTCCAGGCCGCCCCGACCGTCCAGATGCCGCCGGCCGGGTCGATCGAGACGCCGTTGAGCAGCGCGTCGCTGGCGTCGACCAGGGGTGCCTTGGCGCGCTTCCAGCGCTTACCGTTCCAGCGCAGGACGAACGGTCGGGTGTAGCCGTTGCGGCGCTGGTAGCCCACGGCCCAGCTCTCGTCCTTGTCCGCCGCGACCACGTCGGTGAGCACGGCCTCGCCCTTGACGGCGGGCAGCTTGAAGCGCTTCCACTTGCCCTTCCGACGTTCGTAGACCAGCGGCTGCACGGCGCCCTTCTCGCCGCCGTGGCCCACGACCCAGATGCCGCCGGGGCGGCTTTCGGCCACGCCGGTCAGGCTGATCGACAGGCGCCGCCCGAGGTCCATGGGGATGCGCGTCCAGCGCGGGCCGTCGCGCCGGTAGACCAGCGGGATGCGCCTGCCGTCGGTGGCCATGCGATAGCCGACCGCAAGGGGCCGGCCGTCGCCCACGATGGCCACGTCGGCGAAGAGCGCCACCGCGCCGCCCATGCGCGGCCTGTCCACGGTCCAGGCCTGCCCGTCCCAGCGCATGGCCAGGGGCTTGACCTTTCCGCTGACGGTGGTGAAGCCCACGGCCCACGTGCCCGCATCCTTGCGCGAAGCCACGGCCATGAGCCCGTCCTCATCGCCCGGGCTGGGCGCGGCCACGCGGGTCCACGTGTTGCCGCGGCTGACGAGCGCGGCCGGGCTGCGCACGCCGTTCTGGCCGGGCAGGCGGCGGCGGCTGTAGCCTACCGCCATGGCCCCCTTGGGCACGAGCGTCACGCCATGCAGCGACATCTCGGCCCGGCCCGTGATGTCGACGAAGCCTCGGGTGCAGCTGGCGGCGTCCACGACCCGCTCGCTGCCATCCTGCTTGAGCTGATCCTTCGAGGCAGCGGCCAACGGGTCTGGCGAGAGGACCAGACCGTCGACGAGCATGAGCAGACTGAGGCCGAGCGCCGCGATCGCGGCCCGCGACGCTCCCGGGATGTTGGACATCGACATCGGAGATTAGACCGCTCCGCACATATCCGCTGCTACGGCCCCTCCGTACGGTGCCTGGGGGCACCAGTCGTACTCGGCATCCGTGGCGGGACTAGCGCTCGAAGGAGGCCAGCAGCTGGACCGGGCCCTCCTTGCTGCGGCCGTTGAGGACGACGAAGTCCTTCAGCCCGTTCTTGTCGTAGTCAAGGACGAAGACATCGTCGGCGCGCCCGTACTTCGTCTGCGGGATCTTGACCGACCTGAACTTGGTTCCGCGGTTCTTGCTCACCAGCAGGCGGTCGGGCTTGTTCTCCCGGTCGTTGCCGCGGACGATGTAGATGTCGGCGCGCTTGTCGCCGCTGGCATCGCCGGCCGCCACGGCCCAGGCGTCGGTCAGAGCCAGCTCGTAGATGCGGCGGTAGCCGGCGCTGGTCCACTTGCTCACGCGCAGGCGTCTGGGCGCCAGCTGGATGAGGTCCTTGCGGCCGTTGCCGGTGACGTCGGCGAAGGCCACGTCGATGTCGCCCATCTGCCCGATCCCCAGGCTCCTGGTGCGGTCCCTGAGCACGCCGCCCTCGTTGCGCATGAAGCGCAGGCCCGGGGCCCGGCCGCCGAAGCCGTACTGGGTGCAGTACACGAGGTCCTCGTCGCCGTCCCCGTCGACATCGCTGGCCTCGACGCAGTTCGCGCCGTGGGAGGTGTCGAGCCCGACCTCCGGTGCCGGCACCAGCCGGCCGTTCACGTTGCGGTAGAAGCGGTTGTAGCCGGGGAAGCCGTCGTCGCGGTCGGGGGCGTTGGCCACGAAGACCTCGGGGTACCGGTCGTTGTCCAGCCGCAGCGCGCCGACGTGGCGACCGCGGCCGAAGGGATCGCTGATGCCGAGCACGTCGCGCGCCAGCTTGCGGCCGTCCAGCCAGGGCTTGAGCGAGAGCTCGTGGCGCTTCACGGCCTTGCCCCGCGAGGCGCCGACGGCACAGATGATGTCCTTGTTGCCGTCGCCGTTGATATCGCCCCGGTCACAGCCGTGGCGGTCGATCGAGCCGAAGGCGCTGGTAGGGGCGTTGCTGAAGCGACCGCGGCTGTTGAGGGCCAGGCGCGGCCTGATACCGCCGTGCCGGCTGTAGAAGACGTCCTTGTAGCCGTTGCCATCGATGTCAGCGGCGAAGCCGTCATAGGTCTCGGTCCACTGCTTGAGCCCGGCCGCCTTGGCCATGTCCTTGACCCTGAACCTGGGGTGGGCCCTGGGCGCGGCGGCGATGGAGATGGGCACACCGCCGTCGCCCGCGATGGAAGCACCGCCGGGGCCCGGCGCGTCCTCCAGACCGACTTCGGCGTCGGGGTCGTGGTGCTCATGGAGGTATTCCCAGTCGAGGAACTGTGTCTGCCGCCGGCGCTCCAGCTGGCTGACCTCGACCTTGCGCTTGATCGTCTTCCTGCTGCCTCCACCGGCGGCGATGGAGACCGCGGATCTGTTCTCACCGCAGGCCTTGAGCACGAGCAGCGAGGCGCCGATGTTGGCCGCGGCCACGGCACCCTGGCTGGTGGCCGCGATGGTCATGACCTCCGAGCGCAAGTCGGGCGTTGTGCTGAGGGTGTCGACACGCCAGTTGCCGTCCTTGCCGTGGGCGATGAAGCCGCGCGGCTCGCGGTCGCGGATGGCGGTCTTGGTACCGGCGATCCAGATCCTGCCGTCAGCGCCGACCGACACCGCCCGAGGCAGGCCGGCGAAGTCCGAGGCCCACGGCACGGCTACCTTCTGCCAGCCCTTCCCGTCCCAGCGCTGGAGGATGACCCGGTGCTGGTCAGCACCCTTGTCCACGACGTAGCCCACCG
>Ga0316197_10003301_pt1 | contig 11497 bp, 5 predicted proteins | sample OudBiesiAoxic_MG_FD_204939 | JGI IMG/M metagenome (GOLD analysis project Ga0316197, IMG submission 204939) | Coastal sediment microbial communities from Oude Bieten Haven, Netherlands - site A oxic | ecosystem: Environmental > Aquatic > Marine > Coastal > Sediment | place: Netherlands...
CCGCCGTCGATCTCGTCGATCTCGTCGACCTCACCGTCGAGGTCGTCCGATGACCGCCGTGCCGCATGCTCACCTGTTTCGCAATCGTCACCGATTGACCGGTCAGGAACTTGCCTGGGCCAGCCGGCGACTCACGATGCTCGACGGACATCACGTCGCGAAGGTGCACGGCCGACACGGGGTGATCGGCGGCTTCGAACTCAGCGCACAGAGTGGCACGGCCGGGGCGCTCGTGCTCCTGCCGGGTCAGGCGTACACGCCCTATGGCGACCTCGTGAACGTGTCGTGTACGAAGCGGTTCCTCCCTCCGGAGGACCCCGGTCGCTACGAACTGTGGCTGGGTTTCGATGGCCGCGTGTTCCTGGAAGGCCATCGGACGTGCCGACCCGGCAACGCGACCTATCTCGGTTCAGCCGAAGCCGTCGTCTGGGTGCCGTACGGGTCCGACCGGATCCGCTGGCTGACGTCGAGTCCGAGCACCGTGGGACGTCTCATGGCGACGGAACGGCAACGCGCGCACGTCGCCTCGGGCACCGAGCAGCTTCGACTCAGCGATCTCGACAGCATCGACCTCGTGGCGCAGACCATCACTCGGCGAGTGGTGACGACGAATGGACAGTTCGAACGCCCGCCGCTCTACTTCGCGTCGGTCGCGGTCGCCGACACACTCGGCGACTCGGTCGTGAACGCCCCACTCGAATGGTTCGTCGACATCTGCGACCCCTCGAGCGATGCCTTCACTGCCCGAGTCCAGATCCACCCGGGATCGCGCGTCGACGATCTGGCCGACCTGCGCGACAACCCGAACGACGTCGTGGTCGAACTGACCTGGCTGGGAGTCGACCCGGCCCGGCCGGGTGTCCACCCTGCGGATCCATCGTCATGCACGACGATGCCACCTCCGCCCGACCCCGTGATCATCTCGTGACAGCGAGGAAGCAGGACCACATGACCAACACCACGAATTCGCGACCGGCGCTCGAGCAGCCCAACTACCACCCCGGCCAACTGCTCACGGCCTCGGGCCTCAACCAGAACCTGTCGAACGAGTGGGAACGTCGTTGGACGCACAATCGAGCCCTGCACGGCACCGGGATCGTCACCGGTCTGACCGTGATCGGCGAGCCCGGAACGCCGACGGTCATCGTCGAGCCGGGTCACGCGATCGACCCGGAGGGTCGCGAGCTGATCCTGATCGAGCCGGCAGCGCTCCAGGTGCCGCCCGTGCCCGGCGCGGTGCACGACGACGGCACGGTCACGCCCGAACGCGTCGTGCTCGTCTGCCGATGGGACGAGACGCCCCCGGAGTTGATCACGACCGGACCGTGCTCGGCGCAGGGCGTCGCCGGCTACCTCGAGACGCCGCGTCTGGAGTTCATCGCCGAGAGCGACTACCCGCAGCACGCGTCCGACGTCGTTGCACTCGCCACCATCGGCATCGCGAGTTGTGTGATCTACGACCTCGACTTCGCTCGACGGAGGGTGCTCGGCGAGCGACCGTTGCCCTACGTGGACGCCGGCGTCTACACCCCGGCCACCGACCAGTGGGAACCGATCCTCAGCTCCGGATCCAGTCCCACGATCTATGGGCTGCGGACCATCGTCGACACGTCGGTCGGCGGATTCGCCACGACGCCGACCTACCAGATCCGTCTTGCGGGGGAGCGGTGGGGTGAAGTCGACGACGACGGAACCGACATCCCCTTCATGTTCTGGGTGCCCGCTCCGAACATCATCGCCGCGGACTCGACGAGCATCGAGGTGGAGGTCCTGATCCCCACCGTCCAGAGCCCCGAGTTCTTCCCGGAAGCGGGAATCATCAACTGGATGACGTTGCAACGCTTCGTCAACCGCATCGGTGGTGAATCGGTGCTCCTGGAACTCGTCGTCGATCAGCTCAGGTGGGCCATCACGTGGGTTGGCGTGGAGGGAACGTTGTGATCACGGCACGCACCGACCGGATCGTGTTTCCGGCTGAACATGACTGGCACGTCGACGCCATGTCGTTCGACGCGCTGCTCGCGCGCGTGTCGCTGGCCCGGCTCCCGGCGTTGCCCCCGCTCGACCCGCCGCCGGAAGATCGTGCGGATCCCGCCGACTGGCTGCGCGGCGTGGCGATCGCCGACGGTCGGGTGTTCTGGGTGCGCGGCGACGGCCGGATGATCGCCGTCGTCGAATGCGATGGCACCACCAGCGCCGTGTTCGGATGCGGACGACCCCTCGGCAGCGACGGTCGCATGAGCGGGTTGGCTGCGACGTCGAGCGAACTGTTCGTCAGCCTGCCCGACGACGGCGCGGTGGTCGCATACGAACTCACAACAGCGCAGGTGTCGCGTGTGTGGACCGGGCTGGACCAGCCTGGCGACCTCGCCGTCTCGCCGTCCCACGCCGTGTACGTCGCAACGTCGAGCGGCATCGTCGACCTCGGTCCTGGCGGCGCCGCCACGCTCGTCCAGGCGGTCGGAGACGTCCACTCGCTAACGTGGGCCCGTCTCGACGACCAGGAGATGCTGATCATCGCCGCCGGTTCGACGTCGGTCCGGGCCGTCGCGATCGACGGCAGCGCCATCGCTCCGTCGCTGCCGACCGAGCGACGGTTCGATGGACCTGCGCTGGTGCGCTGGTCGAACGATCGATTGATCATCGCATCCGTCGACGCCGGCGTCGTCGGGGTGTGGGACACCTCGACCGGAAGCTGGCTCGGTGCGATGGTCGGCGACCCCGTCGGTCTCGTCGGACTCACCACTGACAGCGCCGAACGCTGGTGGATGAGTGACGGCAGCGCCGTGGTGGGCACCGGTGCGGAGACTCCGGTGCACCGTGGTTCGGTCACCGTGGGACCGATCCCGATTCCACCCGAACCCGACCTGCGGACACGCGAGTGGCTGCGCCTCAAACTGCGGGGCGAACTCGGGCCTGTCCGGGTCAGGTCGGAGGCGATCTTCGGGCGGGCGGATGGGCTGGCGGTGCCCAGCCCGACCCTCTCGAACCCGGCGATCGACGGTGCCGATCGCATGATTCAGATCCCCGCAGGTGCCACGGCCGTGACGGTGCACGTCGAACTGTCCGATCCGGTCAGTTCGCCGGAGGACCCCACCGCGCGGCATTGGATCGACGCAATCGAACTGCGCTACGACGAGCGCAGTCTGATCGAGTTCCTTCCGGCGATCTATCGGGCACAGGGCGAGCCGGAGGCATTTCTCGATCCGTTTATGCGCCTGTTGTCGTCCGGCAACCATGATCTGCTCGACGCACTCGTCGACCTCCCCGACCAGTTCGACCCGCGTACGGTGATCGACGACTTGGACGGTGCACGCTGGCTGGACTGGCTGGCGACGTGGGTTGACGCCCGGATCGACGATCAATGGCCAGGTGAACGTCGTCGCCGCGTCGTGGCCGAAGCGTTCGAGCGCCACGCACGCCGGGGCACTCCCGATGCGATCCGCCATCGGATTGAGCTCGAACTGGGTATCCAGGCGACCATCGTCGAACCCGGCGATCTCGCCAATCCGTGGGTACTCGGTGACCCCGGCATCGAACTCGGGATGACAGCGATGCTCGCCGACGCACCGGCGGGGGGTTCGGTGGTCGACACCACGGCGATCGTCGATCGCTCCCATCTGATCGGGACGGGTGAGATCGGCGCCCCGCTCTTCGGGGACCTCGCCCACCGGTTCCATGTACTGGTCCACGCCGCTGACGTGCAATGCGAGCGGCTGGATCAGCTGGTGGCCATCATCGACCGCGAGAAGCCGGCCCACACCCATTCCCACATCTGCCGTCTCGAGCCCGGCATTCACCTCGGCATCGGCGGCCACGTCGGCCTCGATCTGGTCATCGGCCCCGTCGCCAGGTCGATGGACGGCCTCGGTGGATTCAGCGGTGACCGGGGAGCAGATGTGGCCCTGCCGCGGCTCGGCGACCCGACCCCGGAGCCACTGATCCTGACATGACACCGATCGACGAACGACCAACGAATCCGTCAAGCAACGCAAGGAGCGAACGACATGAGTGACACGACAGGAAGCCGAGCAGTCCGGGCACCGACCGCGCCGAACGCGGCATCGACCCTTCCGACTCCGACCCGGAACGAGTACTGGCACGGCAAGTCGATGGGCGTCGAGGAGTTCGTCCGCGATCAGCAATACCACCGGACGATCCAACAGACGTTGACGAGACTGACGGTTGGCTGCGGTGTGCTGTGCGGGCTGTCGGTCGCACGGCACGGCGCGGCCGGCGCGGCGATCTCGCCAGGTGCCGCCGTCGACGGCGACGGTCACCTCATCATCGTGGCGAGAGCGATCACACTTGACCACCTCGGCCGTTGGATCTGCCCAGCAGACGACCGGCAACCAACGCTTCCCGGGCACTACCGACTCTGTCTGATCCACCACGAATGCCCGGTCGCACCGGCGCCCGTGTTGGTGACCGACTGCGACACGCGGGTCGAGTGCCGGCCCGGGGCGGTCGAGGAGCGGTACCGCCTCGAGGCACGGTTGGCCGAGCGATCGGAGTGCGACGACCCGTGCCCGGCATGCAGCCACCGCTCGACGGGACGTGGATCGTGTCGATGTGGCGACGGTCAGCGATCGTGCGAATCGGAATGCGACGACTGCGTCGCCATCGCCTGGTTCCGGTGGAATGGCAGGGAGGTGACCGACCTCTGGATGGACGGCCGTACGGAGATCCCGTCGATTCGCGAGCTCGCCCGCCGCACCGCCGCGACCGACGCCATCGTCGGACCCCGACTCGTCGGGATGTGGCCGAATCCCGGGCAGCGTTTGGAACGCACCGGGACGCCCTCGGAGTGGGGCCGATGGCGCTACCGCCCCCGGCTCGAGTTCTGTTTCGACCAACCCGTCGACTGGGATCGCGTCGACGACCCTGCCGACTGGCTGCGGGCCTGGGCAGTCGTGCGCCGTGCGAGCTCCGCGGGGAGCGATGCCAGCGAGCTGAATGTCCGACGCATCACACTGCGCGCGCTTCCCGGTGCGACGACGACGACCGACGATGGGCAGACCATCGTCTACGCCATGGAGTCCGACCGGGCAACCGAGGCGATCGACGCGGCCGTCGCGCAAGGATTTGCGGTCATCGTGCAGGCGCGAGCCTCGGCTGACACCGGCCCCACGGGGGCGGGGGCAGTTTCCCGCACGGCCCAGATCGAGTTCTCGGGCACCGCGCTGACCGTGCCGCAACTCGACCGGTTGTGGGACGCCAACCAACTGTCGGATGACGTCGACTTCGACTCGCTCATCGCCGCGACCCCGCCCGACTGCTTCGGTGACGGGTACGACGGGGGACGTCTGCATGCGGCCTTCCGGATCGCTCCGGTCGACGCGACCGTCGTCGCCACGGGTCTCGCGCCGCACAACGGTGCGAGGGTGCGTGCGGAGGCGCTGCCTTCGGTGGAGATCAGCAGCAATCGCGAGATGGCCGGCAGGGGACCGCGCGGATGGTTGATCACGGCCGACAACCGGCGGATCGAGTTGAACGTCGGCGCCGGGGGTTCCCTCGACAACGGCACGGACGCCGGAGCCCGGGAGCGCTACGAGTCAGCACTCGACGCCACACTCGATGCGTCGCTGGCCCACACCCGCGTGCTCCCGATCCAGCTGCCGCCAGGTGTCACCGCCGGTGGCGGTCGTGTCCTCATGATCACCCCTGCGGGCGACCCGAACCAACTCGGGTCGTTCGCCGGTACGTGCCTCTCCGAGGCCGAGGTGGCACAGGTCTACGAGCACGGACTCGACCCCGAACATCTCGCCCACGTCCGACCTTCGTCGGCACGAATGCCACAGGCCGGGGCTTCCGGCTCGTGGCTCCACTGGACCTTTGCATGGGAGCAGACCAATGCCAACATCCGCTGACACCAGCAACCGAGACACCGGCAACCGAATCGCCAGCACGGTGTCGCGCTCCACGAGTGGCTGCGGCTGCGGCGGCACCACCGCCTGCGAGTGCGGCAGTCTTGCCGCGTCGGGGACACTCGTCGGGCTCGAGCGACCGCGTTACTTCCCGCGGCAGATCGTCGGGCCGGACGATCTCAATCAGGGCCTGCTGTATGTGGCCGATCGAATGCGCCGACATAACCGGTTCCTGCACGGTTGGGGCATCTCGTGTGGTCTGCGTGTCGTCCTGTGCGGGCCGAACGAGGACGGGTCGTCGAACTGTCGGGTGCGGGTCACGTCCGGCTACGGGCTCGATCCGTACGGCAACGAGATCTTCGTGCCCGAACCGGTCATCGTCGATCTGTGCGCCACCGACACCGGAGGCGGACTGATGTGCGTTCCAACCGCCGATCCGTGGTGCGCGCCGGTACCGGTACCTCCCGGGAACGGCCGCCGGTACTTCGCGATTCGCCACATCGAACAACCGGTCAAGCCCGTGCGCGCTCCCACCGGTTGTTCGTGTAGCGACGCCGCGTGTGAGCACAGCCGGCTGCTCGACTGGTACGAGTTCGCGATGCTCGATGAGCTGCCGTCGCACTACGAATGGCCGTGCGGCGACATCGACGACTACTGCTCGTCGGTGGCCGAGTGCCCACCGTGTCCCGACTCGGGCTGGGTCGTGATCGCCGTCGTGTACAGCGACGGCGGTGTGATCACGTCGCTCGGCGGTGAGCAGGAACGGCGCTATCTGCTGTCGCTCGCGAACTTCTGCGAGCACTGCGAAGACGAGAACGAGTACGCCAGCGTCGCCGTCTCGTCGCTGGCCAGCCGGCCGGCGCGGGTGTACATGGCGACGGTCTCGGACCGACCGGACACCACCTTCAGTGTCGACTTCCATGACGGTGAGAGACGGGTCCGAGCGTCGGTCGCCATGGCGCGGTCCGACGTTGAGGGAGCGACGGCGGGGGAGATCAAGACGCTGCTGGCCCCAGCGGTCTTCATCGACACGTCAACGGGCCGACCGGTACTTCTGGATGACGGCTCACCGCTCAGCGCGGCCACCCTGCTCGCCCACAGCCCGCTGCGCGGCGACTCGGTGATCGACAGCGTGGAGGACCTGCAGGTTCGGGTCGGACGACCGTCGATCAACGCGCCGGCGTACCGCGCGACGATGGTGGAGCTCGACGACCTGCTCGACGAGGGTGGTCGAGCGGCGTTCGAGGAAAAGGCGCTCAGCAACCTCGACCGGCTCGGTGAGCTCGACGTCGAGGCGCTGTCGGGGATCTCGAGTGCCAATGCCGCCAAGCTCCGAGCAGTCGGGATCGACACGCTCGCCCAACTCCGAACCGCCAAACGACTCCCCACCGACCTCACGGGGTCCGCCACGGCGAAGGCTGCGAAGTTCCGTGAGCTGACGTTCAGCCGCCGGGGCTGATCTCTCGGGCGATTCGCATTCGTGTCCCTCGACGTCAGCTCGCCGGAGACCAGACGGTCGTCACGCGTCACGACCGACGACGAGGAAGCGCAGCTGGAGGCCACCTCGGTCGAGGCTGCGCGCACCGGTCCGGATGCACTGAGCGCTGTCGGTGACGGTGGCGCACCGCCGCACCGTCGCGGGCCACCTCCCCGGGTCGGCTTGCTCGCACGCGAACTCGAACAGACCGAGCACGACGCGCGGCTGGGCGCGACGACGACCGCGCTCGAACATGCGGCCACCAATTTCGCCACGGACATGAGCCGCGGGGCCGCCCACGCCTCGTCGGGCGGTGCGGGAGGAGCCGGCGGAGGAGCAGGAGCCGGGGGAGGAGCAGGAGTCGGTGGGGAACAGCCACCGCAGGCGCTCGCCGAGAGCGTTGACGAGATCGCGGCGTTCGGAGCCGGTGGCGCAGGGGGGAGACTGCTCCCACGGCAACTCCGTCGCCAGTTCGAGGCGGCGCTCGGAACCGGGCTCGGTGATGTGCGAGTGCACGCCAACTCCGTCGGCCGATCAGCCCTTCGACGCCTCGATGCTCGCGCCGCGACCTACGGCGACGACATCGTTCTCGCCGACATCGCCGATATCGCCGACGTCGAGCTGATGGCGCACGAAGTGGCGCACACGATCCAGCAACGCGGCGTGACGCCGTTCGTTCAACGCGAGGGTCCCGAAGCAACCTCCACCGAACAGGAGTATCCACCGGCCTCGACGCCGGTGTACCCCGGGTTCGAGTGGGTGCTCCTGCAACCCAGCGCGCCGTATGCCGTCCTGTCGTCCGATCGAACTCCGCTCTACCACTTCTTGGCCGTGTACGTGAAGGTCCTCCTCGGAGACCGGTACGAGACGGCGTATGTCGACGAGGTGCTGCGGCGTACGAAATGGGAAGCCGAGGTGTGGTCGAGCGCCAATCGTGTTGCGAGCACGGACGAATCAACCGAGGGCGACCTCGTGTTCGATCTCCCGATCATGATTCCGACCACACACGCCTTCGCGATCGTGTTGTACCTGTGGAAGGAGTTGCACCCGTCCGGCGAACGCCCGGTCTGGGAGGTGCTCGCGATCGAGCAAGACGACTACCAGCGCCTCCAGGTCGCGATGTTCACGCGCGAGTTCGTGAAGTTCATGTACACCGGGATGGGCGATGACCTCTGGATCCCGCCGTGGTATTCGCCAACGATGATGCTCCGCCATCTCCAGGCGTCTGCCGGCACGCTGAGCGAGCTGATGATCCGAGCGGCTGCAGCGCCGCAGGGAGACGACACGAGCGTCGCCCGATCGATCGCACTGGCGATCCACGACCGCATCTACCCCACGATGCAGGCGCTGGACGAAGTGCGCAGCTGCGACGAACTCGCGGCGAATCCAGGATTCCGGCGATTCTGGCGGATGCCGGAGCTCGGCGAACAGGAGGCGGCCATCCACCCGCCCGAAACAGCCCGACCGCGTCCCGACGAGGCGCTGTCGTTTCTCCGGTTCGCGTCAACGCAGGAGGCGCTGGTCGCGGCGCTGGTCGACGGCTCACTCGAGCTGTCGGGCATCGACGGTGACGTCCGGGTCGAACTGTGGAACAGGTTCCAGAGATTCCAGGGTCGGGAGGTGGTGACGACCCCAGCGAGTGCCGGCGATCTGGCCCTCGACGACGTGACCACCGATCGCAACGCGCAGCCGCTCCCATCTCGAATCGGGCACATCCCACCGCTCGCGGCACAGACCCAGTACGAGGCCTCGAAGGCCGCGGTGCACCGGTTCATGATGGAGGTCGACTTCGCCGACGTGTACGACCACCTCGCGAACGCGTTCGGCGGGTTCGCCTACCGATTCGAGGTCATCAAGGTCGACACCGATGACGTGCCAGGAGACGTGACGCTCGACGAGCACATCGACCAGACCGCGGAGAACGCCGCCTTCGGAAGCGGTCGAGCCCCGAGCGACGTCGACGTGATCACGCACGAAGCGGGTCGCGAGATCGACAACATCCGAGCTGACTGGCGGAGGCTGCGCGGGCAGTCGTGGCGTCGCGAGGAGGCGCAACGCGAGATCATTCGCGACAAGGTGGAACAGATGGTCGCGACGGCGGGAGCGATCGGCATCGGCGCCGACAACCTCTTCGCGGCGGGTGCCATCCTGCGACTCGCCGGCCGCATCATCGGTTCGTTCATCTCGGCGGTTACACGCGACCCCTGGGAGACCGACGTCGTGTTCGACGATCGGTACGAACCGGGTCTGTACATCGTCCGGGGCACGGCTGACCCGCGGTTGGACAGCGACGACGAGTTCCGCCGAGCGACGTCGGTCGCCTGGACGCCGATCTGGGTGCGACCACCTGAGGAGGTCGCACAGCGAGGAGTCGAGCGCGCACTCGACAACCGACGCACGATCGCTGAGGCGCTCGAGATCATCGAACAGGAGTTGGAGACGGCAACCGATCCCGACGAGATCGCGCAGCTCCAGGCGCAACAGGAGGTGCTGCGTGCTGCACTGGGGGGCACCGCGTCCGACCGCCTGCAGGCCCAGATCGACAGCTACCGGCGGACACTCGATCGGCCCCACCTCCCTGCGCATCAGCGCGAGCAGCTCAAGGACGAGATCGAGAAGCTCGAGGACGTGCTCACCCGTCGCGCAGGCCGTCTCGGTGGCCGAGCCGGCGAGATCCTCCTGGCCACGTTCGTCACCGACCAGGGCGCCGTGCTCAGCCCGCTGATCGAAATGGACGTCACCGAGAGCGACGAACGCTCGGTGACCTACCGGGCCTATGAGCTGTCGAGCGGCCGTGATGCCCGCGGTACGGGCTCGAGTCGGCACGCGGACCCCGTCGTGCGGCGTCAGCACGCCATCGACGCAGCACTCAGAATGCTGTTCGAGCGGTACAACGCGTTCGGGCGCGGACAACTGGGGGTCTTCATCCCCGACGAGCCGGGCGGCGACACCGGCACGACCCTGTCGATTCGGATCGAGGCGGATGCCACGAAGATCGCGATGGACACGATCGAGAGCGTGACGTCGGCTCTGGCGGTGGCGGCGTTGGTGGCTGCGCCCTTCACCGGTGGCGCCAGCCTGGCGCTCATGCTCCCCGTGGGGGTGGTCGGTGCAGTCCCGGCTTCGTACCGCCTCATCGACGGTGGGATGGCTGGGACGTTGCAGTTCGACAAGCTGGAGACCTGGCTGGACGTCGTCGACGTGCTCGGGGCCTTCGCCGGGCCCGCAGGGGGAGCACTCAAGGGCCTCGGGAAGGGCTCGCGAACCGGGCTGCGTCTCGTCAACACGACCGGGCGTGGCGTCGCACTCATCGGCGCGGGCAGCGACCATCTGGGGCTGATTCTCGTCAACCTCCACACGGTCAACGAGATTCGGCGAATCCAGAATGGTCCCGGCACCGAGAGCCAGAAGCGCGCCGAGATCATGCAGGTGATCGGCGGAGCGATGCAGGCCAACGGGATGGCCGCCGGCGCGAGCCTGGTCTCGCGCGGTTTGGCCATCTCGGCGACGCGCGACGCGCCTGCTCCGGAGGCTGCGCTGACCGCCCGGCAGGTCGTTGCTGACGGTGGCGCGGGCAGAACGCCGAGCGTCGACCCGGACCTGCGACGCCCGCGGCCCGATTCGGAGTCGCCCAGGATCGACGTCGACCCGTCGGCGCAGGCTGGCGAGTCGGTCGGGCAGCGCCAGGAAGCTGCCGGGACGACGGAGCGCACTCCGCAACGGGAGGCGCCGGCCGCAGCCGACACGGAGGGCCGTCGAGGGGCACCTGATCAGGAGCTCACGAAAGCACTTCCACGTTCCGTTCGCGAGTCGATCTCCGTCCACCGCGATGCGGGGGACGGCTCGAATTCGGTGCGGGTCGAGTACGTGGTCGACGAACACGGCTTGGTCACCCGCATCGACGTCGTTGCCGGATCCCTCGCGAAAGCGAGCGATGTGCGCGCCCACGTCGGCGCCATCCGTCATCTGCAGCGCTATCAAGGTCTGGCCGGAAAGCTTCGCCTCACACTGGGGCGTGTCCTCGATTTCGTCGGAGTTGCGGGCGAGCCGCCACCGGGAACGCTTGCGTTCGAGGCGATCGGTGAGCTCCGTAAACTGCCCGACGTCATCGAGCAACGAGTCGCCGAGCTCCGGGATGCGATCGATCGCAGCG
>Ga0316197_10003302_pt1 | contig 11495 bp, 10 predicted proteins | sample OudBiesiAoxic_MG_FD_204939 | JGI IMG/M metagenome (GOLD analysis project Ga0316197, IMG submission 204939) | Coastal sediment microbial communities from Oude Bieten Haven, Netherlands - site A oxic | ecosystem: Environmental > Aquatic > Marine > Coastal > Sediment | place: Netherlands...
GCCCGCTTGCCAAACCCTCACACCCCACACCGCGAGAGCTCGCAGCACACCATGGCCACATACGAGACCGAAATCGTCATCGACGCGCCCCCCGCCGCCGTTTGGAAGCATCTCATCGACGTCGGCCGTCACGACGAATGGAGCCAGCACTTCCAGCTCCGCGGCCAGCCCATCGTCGGCGGCCCAGGCCGGATCGAGTTTGCACTCTTCGGCGTCTCCACCGGCGCGAACGTCGTGTTTCAGAAGGTCGACGAGCCGCGCGAGCTTCGCTGGCACGGGGGCCCCAAGGGCCTGGCCTACGGCAGTCATTTCTTCATCCTCGAGCCGCTCGACGGCGGAACCCGAACGCGCTTCCGTCACGGTGAATCGTTTTCAGGGCTTCTTGCGCCGCTCGTCGTCCGACTCCTCGGCTCAAACCTCGGCGGCCCCTCATACGAGGGCTTCAACGAGGACCTTCGACGGCGCGTCCTCGAGCAATAGCGACCGGCAACCCCATTGGAGCGCTTCTAGAACACCATGACTTCCACAATCCGCAAACTCTTCGTTCGCACGACCTACGCCGAGCCCGTCGACTTGGCTGGCAAGGTCATGATCGTCACTGGAACCGGTCCGAGCTCTCTGGGCTTCGCCACGGCGCACGCGCTCGCCGCATGGGGAGCCACTGTTGTCGTAACGACGCGCTCGAACAGCGATGCGATCGTCGAGCAGCTGCGCGCCCAGCTCCCCGGCGACGAGGCCCGTGCGCGAGTCGTAGGCCATTCACTCGACCTCTCCGATCGCGACTCGGTCGAGCAATTCGCGCGCTGGTTCACCGAGACGCACGGAGACAAGCTGGATGTCCTGGTCAACAACGCGGGCGTTCATTTGGACTTGCTGTCCAAGTGGAAAGCGCCTCGCCTGACCAGCGATGGCTTCGAGACCCATTGGCGCGTCAATTATCTAGGCACCGCGCACCTCACGCACCTGCTGCTGCCCTTGCTCCAGAAAACCGGCGAACAAACGGGCGACGCCCGCATCGTCATGGTCGGCTCCCATCTCTACAAGAAGGGTTCGAACGAGGACATGTTCGAAGCCACGCGCCCCTACAACTCCTGGAACGCCTACGGCAACTCCAAGCTCGCGCTGATGCACATGAGCTCCGAGCTCCAGCGTCGCTACGCGGATCGATCGAATCTACAGGCGTACTGCCTGCATCCGGGCGCGGTGTTCACCCGAGTTGCGGACAGGGGCCTCGAAGGCACCGGCTTCATCGAGAAGGCACGGAGCGCAATGTCACCCATCGAAGCGTTTTTCCTAAAGACACCGGACGAAGGCGCCCAAACGCAGATCCACTGCGCCACCCGCCCGGGCCTGCGGGGCGACATCTATTTCACGGAGTGCCAGCCGCGGGAGCCCGGGGAAGACGCCCGCGATGCGGGGGTTGCCGGTCGGCTTTGGGACGTCACGGAGGCGTGGGTCCGGGGGGACTGACGCTGACGCTGACACGGCCTCCCAAGAAAGCAGGCGACAGCGCGAGCCCAAAGGGCGAAGCCCGGCGCTAAAGGCGCCGGCAAGGCGGAGCGCAGCGACCGCCGCGCCAGGGAGGATTACGGGTGGGGGTGGGCGGGCGGTGTAACTAAACCATGCCAGGCACCCCACCCCAGACCCCCCCCCCCAACCACCCCCGGCCGCACAAGCCGAACAGTGACGCCCAAGCCAAACACTGACACTGACACTGACACTGGCACTGGCACTGGCACTGGCACTGGCACTGGCACTGGCACTGGCACTGGCACTGGCACTGGCGCTGGCGCTGGCGGGCGCTGACGGCAACCTACTTCCCCGCCAAACAAGCGCCCGCAACTACCCAATCTCACTACCCCAGCCCCTGGCACGCTCCGTGCTCTCCATCCTGGCATGCTCGCCACTGCGCACGCTGCCTGCCTCATCGGAATCGAAGCCAATCCCGTTCAAGTCGAGGTTCGCCTCGGCGAGGGCCTGCCTGGGTTCGACATCGTCGGCCTCCCTGAGCGCGGCGTTCGCGAGAGCCGTATTCGCGTGCGCGCCGCCTTGTCATCGATCGGCTTTGCGTTCCCGCCTCGCCATCTCGTCTTGAACTTGGCGCCGGGCGACCTTCCAAAAACCGGAGCCGGCTTGGACCTCTCCATCGCCGCCGCAGTCTTGGCGGCTTGTGAAGGCGTCTCCACCGAGCTCCTGTCGAGCACACTCTTGATCGGCGAGCTGTCGCTCTCGGGGGAGCTGCGTCCGGTGCGCGGCGTGCTCGCCTTGCTCCGCAGCGCGCGCCAGGCTGGTCTTCAAAACGCGATCATCCCGGAAGGCAACCGTCACGAAGCGATGCTCGTCGACGGCGTGTCGGTGCTCACGGCCCCGCACGTGGGCGCCGTGGTTCGTTGGCTCAGTGCAGAGGCGCCGCTTCCCGATGTCACCGGAGAGGCGGCGGCGCTCGAGTCGAGCCTCGATAGCGAGCCCCAACGCGATCTCGGAGCAATTCGCGGGCAAGAGGCAGCCCGCCGCGCGCTCGAAATCGCCGCGGCAGGCGGCCACCACATGCTCCTCATCGGAAGCCCCGGCGCTGGGAAAACGATGCTCGCCCGAGCCCTTCCCTCCATCTTGCCGCCGCCCAGTTCCGAAGAGGCCCTCGAAATCGCCACGATCGCGAGCTCGGCAGGTCTTCGTTCGCCGCGGATCTTGCTCGGCCGGCAGCGGCCTTTCCGCGCCCCGCACCACACCGCCAGTGCAGCCGCCATCGTCGGCGGCGGCGAGCCGATCCGCGCGGGCGAACTGACGCTGGCTCACCGAGGCGTCTTGTTCCTGGACGAGCTCCCGGAGTTCCGGCGAGACGCGATCGAAACCTTGCGCACGACCATGGAAGAAGGCGAGGTCGTGATCTCGAGAGCGCGCCAGCGTGTGCGCCTCCCCGCCGAGCCCATGGTCATCGCCGCCATGAACCCCTGCCCCTGCGGCTACCACGGCGACCCAACGCGCTTCTGCCGATGCGGGGAGCTACAGATCGCGCGCTACCGCGGCCGAGTCTCGGGCCCGCTGCTCGATCGTTTCGACCTCCAAGTCGCCGTCCCCCGCGTCAGCGCTCGCACGATGCGCAAAGCAACGCGCGGCGAGGATTCGCGAGCCGTGCAGCAGAGGGTCGAGCAAGCAAGGGCGCGCCTGAGCACCGCCGGCGCGCGGGCGAGTCTCGAATCTCTCACGCAGGACGTGAGCCAAGAAGCGCTCAATCTGCTCGAGCTCGGCGTCGAGCGCTTGAAGATGAGCGCCCGGGCGTACCTGAAGGCGCTGCGGGTCGCGCACACCATCGCCGCCCTCGACGGGGCGTCCCAGGTCCTCCCCGCTCACACCGCGGAGGCATTGCAGTACCGAGTCTTGGATCGCGAGCCCGTCTGAGGCTCGAGCGATCACGAGCAGCAACCACCGAAGAAAAGGAGCTACAGCACATGAAACAACCACTCAAGGCCGTCGACGAGCTTCTACAAGCCGTCGAGAAGCAATTTGGCAAGGGCGCGATGATGCGGCTCGGTGACCAGAAGGCCGAGCGCGTGCCCTGCATCCCCACGGGCAGTCCATCGCTGGACGAAGCCCTCGGCTGCGGCGGTTATCCCAAGGGCCGCGTCGTCGAGGTCTTCGGGCCCGAGTCGAGCGGCAAGACGACATTGACCCTGCACGCCATCGCACAATGCCAAGCCGCGGGCGGCGTCGCGGCGTTCATCGACGCCGAGCACGCCCTCGACATCCACTACGCCAAAAACCTCGGCGTCAATGCCAAGGAGCTGCTGGTCAGTCAGCCCGATAGCGGCGAGCAGGCGCTCGACATCGCCGAAATCTTGGTGCGCAGCGCTGCGGTCGATCTGGTCGTGGTCGATTCGGTCGCCGCCCTGGTCCCCCAAGCCGAGCTCGACGGGGACATGGGCGCCTCGCACATGGGTCTCCAGGCCCGCCTCATGAGCCAGGCGCTTCGCAAGCTCGCCGGCACCGCGCATCGCACCGGCACGACCATCGTCTTCATCAACCAGCTCCGCATGAAGATAGGCGTCATGTTCGGCTCGCCGGAAACGACCACGGGCGGTCACGCCCTCAAGTACTACGCCTCGGTACGCCTCGACATCCGCCGCATCGGCGCCGTCAAGCAAGGCGAAGAAGTCCTCGGCAATCGCACCCGCGTCAAAGTCGTGAAGAACAAGCTCGCCCCACCATTCCGAAAAGCCGAGTTCGACATCCGCTACGGCAAGGGCATCGACGCCGTGGGCGACTTGCTCGATCGAGCGGTCGAGGCGTCCGTCGTCCAGAAGAGCGGGTCCTATTTTCGATTTGAGGGCAAGAACATCGGGCAAGGCCGGGAGAACGCACGCGACGCTATCGAGAAGGACGGCAAGCTGCGGGACAGCATCGCGGCGCTCCTGCAAGCCCCTGCCAAACCCTCCCGCAAGGCCGCCTAGCGGTTTGTGAACCGGTCGCTTCCTGTTACAAGACGGGCGTGCGCTGTCTGGTCACAGGGGCAACCGGGTTCATCGGCGGCGCCGTCTCGCGTCACTTGGAGGCGGCGGGCCATGAGCTGGTCGCGTACGTCCGCGAAGGCAGTGACTCGCGTGCGCTCCAGGACGTCGAGCGAGTCGTCGGAGACCTCGGTGACCCCAACCGCCTGGCGCTTGCGGCCGCGGGCTGCGACGCGATGGTCCACGCCGCTGGAATCGCCGACCCGGCCGCAGACCCGGACTCGCTCGGCTGGGTGCACATCGCCGGCACCGAAAACGCGATCAACGCCGCAAGGAAGGCCGGCTGCCGACGGCTGATTCACATCTCCTGCGCCGACGTGACGCTCTACGACGGGCCCCGTTCGTTTTGGAACGAGGACGTGGCACCGCCTCGGCCCTACGGCGACCTCGCCTCTACGAAGCTCCGTGCCGAGGAGCTCGTGCGGGTCTCGGGTCGGCGCGGCTTCCGAACTACGGTCCTTCGGCCCGCGCTGGTCTGGGGCCCGGGAGACACGACGCACCTGCCCCGATGGCAGGCCGAAGCGAATGAGCGCGGCATCCGAATCGTCGGCCGCGGCAAGAAGCTGATGTCGACCACGTACATCGCCAACCTCGCGCACGCCGTGCGTTGCTCCCTCGAAACCAAAATCACGACGGGCAACGTCTACTACGTCGTCGACACCGAGCTCTCGGTGTCACGCGACTTCTTCACCGAGCTCGGCGCCGCCCTTGGCTGGAGCCCACCGCGGCGCGCAGGCCCGTATCGCTGGGCCTGGTTCTCCGCGCGCGCCGGGCTATCGTCTCTGCATCCGACCCAGGTGATCCGGCGAGGACAGACGAGCGCATTCGAGATGACCAGAGCCAAACACGATCTCGGCTACGAGCCGATCGTCACGCGCGAGCAAGGCCTGAGCGCGCTCGCCGCCTGGTACCACGAAACGGCCGGCGCACGATGAGCGAGCCAAACACCGACGAGCAATGGATGCAAGCAGCCATCGCCGAGGCGCGCCTGGCCGAGGCCAAGGGCGAAGTCCCGGTCGGCGCCGTGATCGTCCACGAAGGCGAAATCATCGGCCGCGGCCACAACGATCGCGAGTCTTCTCAAGACCCAACCAGCCATGCGGAAATGATCGCAATTCGCGAAGCGGCCGCGCGGCTCGGAAGCTGGCGCCTGATCGACACAGCGCTCTACGTCACCCTCGAACCCTGCCCGATGTGCGCCGGTGCACTGGTCAACGCGCGCGTCCCGAGAGTTGTCTGGGGCTGCGATGATCCGAAAGCCGGCGCCACCCAAACCCTGTACAACATCGGCAGCGACGCTCGCCTCAACCACCGTTTCGAATGCGTCCCGGGCGTTCTCGACGAAGCATGCGGATCGCTTCTGAGCGAGTTTTTCGCGGCAATCCGTGCCAAGAACAAGCCTCGGAACGCTCGTTGACACCCCAAGTCGTTTTGCTAGCTTCCGCCGCGGAGAGCTGTCCGAGTGGTCGAAGGTGCGTGATTCGAAATCACGTGTACCGAGAGGTACCAAGGGTTCGAATCCCTTGCTCTCCGCCACGTTCTTTGACCTACAAGTTGACGACCGCAGAGGCCCCTGCCCAAAAAGCAGAGGTTGAAGCGAACAGGAAGGCGGACTCCGCCAGGAGAGGTGACCGAGTGGTCGAAGGTGCACGACTGGAAATCGTGTGTACCGAAAGGTACCGGGGGTTCGAATCCCTTCCTCTCCGCCGATCGGCGCTCCCGCCTAGGGGGCTCCGCGTTATGGTCCTGCCAACGTCGGCCCGTGAAATCCGCCAGGCCTGGAAGGGAGCAACGGTAGCGGTAACCGACGTGTGGCGGGGCCTTTTTTTACGCTATATTGCAGCTGGGGCGGGCAACAGGTCTTAGGTAGCGATGAAGCAAATCATGCGTCATTCGATCGCCCTCTTCGTGCTCGCCGTCCTGGTGCAGCCGGCCGCTGCGTTCGGCCAGCAAGCGACAAGTCCGCCCAAAGACCAACCCTCGTCGATCGTCGTCATCGACTCGCCACCACCTCCGGCGCAACGCAAGCAGCCATCCACCGGCGTCGTCCTCGAGCGACCCGGCCAGGTCCTGCTCTCCGGCACCCCCGTGCCCGCCCACTTCCAATCGCCGACCGACGGCGTCTCGTTCCTTCTTCAAACCGGCGGGAGCTACTCCACGATCAGCGGCGTCAGCTTCGGCATGGGTTACGGCTGGGGCGGTCCGGCCTGGGGCTGGGGCGGCTACGGCGTCGGCTACGGCGTCGCCCCGTATTACGGAGAGGTCGTCACCAAGGCCTACCAGCCCATTTGCGAAACACCGTGTGATGCGACCCTGCTTTCAGGCCGCCACCGCTTCGCCCTCTCCCTCGACGGCGGCCAACCGATCAACATCGTGGAGCCCATCGACCTCAGCGTCGAATCGGTCGTCGAGGGCCGCTATGTCGACAAGAGCCGCTTGCGAAGAGCCGGCTGGATCACCTTCGTCGCCGGCTCCGTCGCAGGCATGGCCATGATGTTCGCCTCCATCGACTACCGCACCGAATCCATCTACGGCGACCAAATCCGCTACCCCCCCATGTTCTACACAGGCGTAGGCCTCTTCGTGAGCTCGATCATCAGCGGCGCCGTCCTAGCCGCCCAAGACGACGAAGCGAGTGTCACCGTGTACCCCGTAGAGTAGCGGACCCAAGAGGACTCGAACCTCTAACCTCCGGTTCCGTAGACCGGCGCTCTATCCAATTGAGCTATGGGTCCCCGAGGCGCGCAACCTAGCCGCCCCGTTTGGAGCGTCAAGCAGGAGCCCCGACTGGCGGAGAGGAAGGGATTCGAACCCCCGGTACGGCTCTACACCGTACGGCCGCTTAGCAAGCGGCTGCCTTCGACCACTCGGCCACCTCTCCAAGAAGCAAAGATTTCAAGACCCGCCACTCCCCAAAAGGCGCGCGGTCGGCCTATGTAGCCGCCACCCAAAGCAGTGTCAAAGCCCCCTCGGACCGGGCTCCGGGCCGTGCTACAAGAGGCGACATGCGTTGGCTAATCGTGTTCTTAATCGGTCTTGCGAGCTTCACCCAAACCAGTGAGGCCCGGGCCTGCTCTTGCATGAAGATCAGCCCTTCGGAAGGCCTCAGCTCCTCTCATGCGGTCTTCTCGGGCGAGGTCACCAAGCTCGAGCCGAACACGGCAACCAAGTTCGGTGGCGTCGCGGTGACGCTCCGCGTGAAGAAGGTCTGGAAAGGCGACGTCGGCGAGCAGGTCGAGGTCCACACGGCGGGCAATAGCGCTGCCTGCGGATACGGCTTCGCGATCGGGGAGACGTACCTGGTCTACGCCAGCCGTGACGAGGCAGACCCGATGCGGGTCAGCCTCTGCAGCCGGACCGCGCCGCTCGCAAACGCGAAAGAAGACCTCGATTTTCTCGGCAAGCCAGTCAAGCAGTTCGATGACGCCTCGCCGAACCGCAAGAGACGACGCGGCAAAGACAACTGCAGTGCGTCCCCGGGGCCTGCAAGCCACAGTGGCTCAGGATGGATGGTACTCTTGCTTGCCGGTGTGGCACTCGGCCTGCGCCGTCTCGCCTGACTCCCGAACGAAAGATCAAGCTTGCCATCCGCTGTACGCCTGCCTTTACTGCTCACCCTCACGGTGTTGATTTCTTCTGTCTTCGGCTGCAGCACCACACCATCCAAGCCCTCGCTCATGGCGAACATGGCCAAGGGGGATGTGACGGTCCCGCAGCTGCGCGCCATCAACTACGAGTACGCGGCCCGCTTCGGGCAGTTGGTATCGACGTCGGTCTTGGACATCGTCGAAGCGAGCGACAAGCTAGAGGTCTTCAATCACGCGTACCAGTGGCAGATGTGGGCCGCGTCACAGGCGCGCGGCGCCTCGTTCGACCACGACCCTTTCGCCGGAATGCTGGAGCTCTGGGCGCTCGCGGGGCAGCAGCGAAAACACTTCACCGAAGGTGGGGGGAAAGACGCGTTTGCTGGTCAGCAGGCCATCGCCATCCAGACCACCGAGTGGCTGGAGCGCGATATCCGAGAAACCGCCTCGTCTGTGATGGAACCCGAAGCGTTCCAAGATCTCAGCGCGAAGGTCGACGCTTGGACCGACGAGAATCCGATCGAGGGCCGGCTTTTCATGCGGCCTACGGCGCGCGCAGACCTGGCCGCGTTGGTCCCCGCGGAGAAGCAAGGCGGCCTCAAGGCGGTCGGAAGCATCGAGGACCAATTTCGCGACCTCAACGACCGGCTGGGGATTCTCACCACGCAGTTGCCCGCCGAGGCGCGCTGGCAGGTCGAATATGTAACGAACTCGCTGTTCGAGGAACGACTCGAGGCGCCCGTCGACGAGCTGGTCGTCACCATGGAGAACATCAACGGCTTCTTGGACGAGTTTGAGGGGACGGTGGACGGGCAGGTGTCGACACTTCTAGAGGCGGTGGAGAGGGAGCGTCTTGCGGTGTTTGACGCGATTGCTGAGGAGCGAGCCATGGTTCTGACGGCCATCGAGCAGGAGCGCGTGTCGGTGATGGACAAGCTCGACTCACAGCTACTCACCGCCACCGCCAAGCTCGACGACGTCGGAAAGGGCTTGATCGACCACTTCTTCATGCGACTCATCGAGGTTCTCGTCGTGGTCGGTGTGGCCACGATTCTGACGGTCCTGCTGGTGCTGCTCGTCCTTCGGAAACGCCGCGGCAGCGACGATTGACCCTACGCAGCGAAGCGAATATGTCCGTCCTATGGATGTGGTTTCTTTCCGAGACACGGCCGACAAGTACTCTGTCATTTTTCTCGACGCCTACGGCGTACTGAAGAGCTCGACCGGGCTCATCGACGGCGCCCTGCAGGTCGTCACCTCCTTGATCGACTCGGGCAAAGAGGTCTTCGTCGTCACGAACGATTCGTCCCGCTCGCCGGAGTCCATGGCTGAGCGCTACTCGAAGCAAGCCGGACGCGAGCTCTTGCCGCCGAACCGCTACATCTCCTCAGGGCTGCTCGCGGCCGAATACCTCGAACACCAGATCCCCTACGGCAAGGTCGCCTATCTCGGGAAGCCGGAGTCCGCTCACTACATCGAAATCGCGGGCAAGATTCCCGTCTCGGTTTCGGACTGCACCGCCAGGGACAACATCGTCGCGATCGTGATCCTCGACGACGAGGGTTTCGACTGGTTCCGCGACGTGAACGCGACGCTCAACCTGATTCGCCGCAAAAACGTGCCCGTCATCGTGGCCAATGCGGACATCACCTACCCCACCAAGGGCAACGACATCGCGATCGCAGTCGGCAGCCTCGGCGAGCTGCTCTCGAGCATCACCGAAAAAACCTTCGTCCGCTTCGGCAAGCCCGACTCGATGATGTTCGCCTACTCCCTGGCCCGCGCCCGCGAGCAGCTCCCGCACGTCACCAAGCGCGACGTCTTGTTCGTAGGAGACACCCTGCGCACCGACATCATCGGCGCCAACACCTACGGATTCGACACCAGCCTAGTCCTCTCAGGCAACACCCTGCCCGAAACCGCCGACCTGATGATCAGAACCTCAGGCATCATCCCAACCTACATCAGCGACTCGATCGCGACGTAAGCAGCGCGGCGTGTCTACAAAATCTCGAGCAGCGGCTCGAAGTCTGCCATTTCCAAGCTCGGCAGGTAGTCGTGCACCGCTTCCTGTTGCAAGCGTCCGCAGATGTCTGGCTGAAAGAAATGCTCTCCGACTCGGAGGACGTAGTTCAGGATGAAAAAGCGGTACGACTCTTTGAGGAAGAGCAGCTCCTCTTTGCTGAAACGGTGAACCTCGTGGTACGCGCGCAAGAACTTCATGAACCGCTCGTCGAAGAGCGGGTCGACCGTGTAGCTGAAGGCGGTCTGGTCGCCTTCGGCTCGAACGACGAGGGCGCAGAAATAGAAATCCAGCATCCGCGGCTCGATACGAAACCAGTCGTAGTCCCAGCGTGAGAAGAACTTGAAGCCGTCCCCGTCCATGCCCACCGAGAAGTTCCCGCGGTTCCAGTCGATCAAGACGGGAATCTTGGTCCACTCGTGGTAGCCGAGGTGGTCGGCATTTCCGAGAAATGCATCGCAGTGGGCGCGCACATAGCTGATGGACGAATCCGAGAAGCCTCGCTCACGGCGCCATTCGGAGCTGCCGATCGCATCGTGAAGGCTTGCCACATCCGAACCGAGCGACTGCCAGGTTGGCCTGACGCGGTTCGAAATCTCCAAACACCCTCGATGAAACAGCCCCAACTCCTGGCCGAACGACTCGATCTGCCCGTCGGTCAGCACCTTGGGGAGGAAGTCGTAGAACGGCTGCTGCGCGTAGAAGACGACCCACTCGTCCTCGTCGCGATACGTGAAGACCTCGCCGCTCTTCAGAAGCACCGGCGCCAGGAACGATGCGTAGCGGGTCCCTCGGAGCCGGTGAATCCACTCGTGAATCCGGTAGTGGTCCTGCCGGAAATGCACGTACGAGCCGTAGCTCGAGCGCTTGGCCACCACGGCGTGCCCGTCGTCGAGGACGAGTAGGTACACCGAGTTGGTCGAAACGTTCGCGCTCACCTCCCGCATCTCGACCACTTCCCGGTGATCCCCGTAGGCATCCCAGGCTGCGGTCACGATGAGTGGAACAGCTGGCTCAGTCACGCTTGAACGAGCAGTTCTTATGCCTGCGCGGCGTAGAGATCCATGATGTCATGCAAGAGCTTGACGGCATCGGCCTCAGACCGCTGGAAAGCGTTGCGGCCGACGATCGAGCCGTAGCCACCACCCTTCGCGATTTCGCCGATCTCCTCGAGAACCGCATCGGTGCCCTTGGCAGCGCCACCCGAGAAGATGACGATGCGCTTCCCGTTGAAAGCCGCCTGCACGACGTGCTTTACGCGATCGGCCAAGGTGTCGATGGGGATGTTCTCGTAGCTCTTCTTGGCCGCGTCCTGGAAGATCACTTTGCTCGGAGGCTTCACCTTGACGACGTGTGCGCCAAGCTGGCAGGCGATCTGTGCCG
>Ga0316197_10003303_pt1 | contig 11494 bp, 13 predicted proteins | sample OudBiesiAoxic_MG_FD_204939 | JGI IMG/M metagenome (GOLD analysis project Ga0316197, IMG submission 204939) | Coastal sediment microbial communities from Oude Bieten Haven, Netherlands - site A oxic | ecosystem: Environmental > Aquatic > Marine > Coastal > Sediment | place: Netherlands...
AGGCCACCCTCCCCAACCTGGAAGCCCTCTATGCCGAGCACGGGGGAGCGGACTTCGAGATCGTGGGCGTCCACTCGCCGGAGTTCGACTACGAGAAGGATCCGAACGCCATTGCGTCGGCCTCCGAAGAACTGGGCGTCACATGGCCGATTGCCCTCGACACGGCGAAGCGGAGCTTTCGCTCGTGGCAGGGATCCCCGGCCTACTGGCCTCGAACGTACGTGCTCGACCGCGAGGGACATATCCGCTTCGACCACATCGGTGAAGGGGCATATGAGGAGCTGAACGAGACCGTGGCCGCGTTGCTGCAATGATCGCCGCGTTTGTTGAGGGGATCGCGCAGTCGCTCCTCCCCTGTTCGTGGATCCTGCTCATTCCTGCAGCGATCCTGGGATTGGCAACCCGACGGGTAGCGGTCCTCGGCACGTTCGCTGGGGCCGTCGTGCTGACCGCCTGGATAGCCGTCGCTGGGTGGGTTGTTCCGCCCTTGTGGCTGGCGGGCGCAGCTCTCCTCGTCGGGGGTGTGCTCTGGTGGCGTCTCGGGCGGATCTATGGAGCAGCGGCGACGGTCGGTGTCGGCGCAGCGTGGGCGTGGCGACCGTGTGTGGGACCCGAGTTGGGGGAGGCCCTCACCACGGCGCAGTACGACCCGTGGTCGGCGTTCGGCGGCCTGGCCATGTTCCTGCTCGGCGTGCTTGTGGTCGGGTTGGGCACCGGGTTGGCCGGGGGAGCGCTGCTCGACCGATTCGGAAGGAGCCCTTCCGTCAAGGTCGGCGCAGTCGTCATCGGGGCTCTCGGACTGACCATGGTCGTCGGCCTCTACCCGAAGATCGCGTCCACTTTGGCCCAATGGAGCACGGCGCTGTGGGCATGAGCGGCGGGCCACCACCGGCGCATCGGACTATGAGCCGACAGGTTGACGCCTTCGAGATGCACCAACCGAATGTTCGGCGAGGGCCGCAGCAGATTCGAAGATCCGGGATGCATTCGAACCGCTCGACCGTGGGAAGCCATCGGCGAGCCGACCGGTTTCGGCATCGGGCTCGATGACGACGACGCGAGCGTTTCCCCGTTCGAGAGTGGCCACCTCCTCGGCCAGGCGCTTTCGTGCGTGACCGGAGGTGAGCCGCCGTCCTGGGCGGGTCATGGGGGAGGAGATGATTACGAGATCGACGTCGACCTCGGCCGCGAGATCGGCGTGTGTTGGCGACACCACACCTCCATCGAAGTAGGCCGTCCCGTCGATGACGTGTGGCTGGAACATGCCGGGGACCGCCGACGACGCTTGTGCCGCACGATGCACATCAACATCGCGTCGGTCACGGCCGAACACGACGACATCGCCGGTGGTTGCCGAAACCGCTGGTATCCACAGCCCCTCCGGCCACAGGGCATGGTGTTCCATCCCGGGGAAGCGGGCGAGCCACGCGGTTGGAAAGATCCCCGGTGGGAGAAGGCCGGCAACACCCAGCATGCCGGTTCGGTCTTGGCCGAGCGCTTGCTGCACGAGGCGCGGCGCAAACGGGACAAGGGTCTTGCGGGCGTCGCGGAGCTCGTTCCGCATCCGCTTGCGGTCATCTTCGCTCGGCGGGAGTGAGACCACTTCGGCGAGGTCTCGCGGTCTGATTCCGGCTCTCACTGCGGCCCCGATCGCGGAACCGGCCGACGTGCCGATGATCAGCGCCGCATCATTCGAGGGGGTCTTCAGGGCGCGTTCGATCCCTTGGAGAACGCCGGCGTGGAATACCCACCCGTAGGCTCCGCCGGCACCAAGCACGGTGGCGATTTGTTCGGTCACAGGGGACTGAACCACGGCGGCTGATCGCTGATTCCCAAGAACGTGAACCGGAAGCGGCCCGGTAGGGGAATGCTCACGACTATCAAGGGCGGATGAATACACGAGACCTTGCCGGAAGCCGAACGTTGGTGCTCGGTGGTTCCGGAGTATTGGGGAGCCACATCGCCCGCGAGCTGAGAAACCGGGGTGGGCTGGTGATGCTCGCCGGTCGGGACCGAACCCGTCTGCAGCAACGCGCGGCAGAAGTGGGTGCGGACGTCCCCTCCGTGCAGTTCGATCTCCGCCAGCCTCACCACGCGGACCATGTGGTCGACACAGCGATCGACGGTCTCGGCGGGCTCGATGGCGTCGTCAACGCCGCCGGGGTGGTGGCGTTCGGGCCTCTCGAGGATCTCGACGATGCTGCGCTCGACGAGCTCGTGGCAACCGATCTGGTCGGTCCGTTGCGGGTGATCCGGACGGCCGTACCGCATCTCGATGGAGGCTTCGTCGTCAACATCACGGGCGTGGTTGCCGACCAGCCGATGGCGGGCCTCGCGGCGTATTCCGCGGTGAAAGCAGGCCTCAGCGCCGCAACACAAGCGCTCGGACGCGAGCTTCGCCGTCGAGGGATTCAGGTCCTCGACGCTCGTCCACCGCATACCGAGACCGGTCTCGCCGGACGTCCAATCTCAGGAACCGCCCCGGCTATGCCGACCGGCCTCGATCCCTCGATCGTCGCCCGGGTCATCGTCGACGGCATCGCGAACGGGAGTCGTGAGCTGCCCGCAGAGGCGTTCGCAAATGCTTGATGGCCGGCCTGGCGTCGGTCGGAGGTTGTTCGACGTGCGGAGTGAGGTGATTGTCCTGCGTCGAGCTCGCAGCAAAGGGCCATCATCCGCCCGACCAGCGTGCGACGTCGGCGCATACGGTTCCGGCGGACGATTGTGATCACGGTGGCCACTCGTGTGTGGGTCGCAGCGGCGGCGATCGGCCTTGCCGCATGCGGCGGTGCCTCGACAACGGACTCGGTGGGTGGCGCCGAATTGCCGTCTGCACCTGAAGATGGCGCTATCACTACGGGGGGCGTTGTTGAGGCGGATGTTGCATCGTTTGCGGAGCGGATGGCTGCCGTCGACGAGGCGGTCGCCGTCTGGCGCGATGTGTCAACCATCGAGGCTGCCCACGAGGCGGCGGAGACGGCCGCGAACCTCATCGTCGGACCCAACGGTCCTGACTACGGAGACCGCAGCGGTGATGGTGTTGTCAGCGGCCAGTCGGCCGTGGGTCTACTCCCCGGCCTGGACGGTGTTCCTGCCGGCATTGCGATTCCGCTTTCGGCGAACCGGTGCGTCGCGAGCGATGTGCTCGGCGGAACGTGGGCCGATCCCGGCGCGGAGTGGGGGGCGATGCTGACGGCCATCGACGAGTGGCGGCCGGACAACAACACGATGCCAACCCTTGCCAGCCATCCCATGCGCGTTGTCGGCTGGGCGACGTTCACGCTGGGCTCAGATTCGCTGGATGATGCGCACGAGTACGCGGGTCACGCCGGGCTGCACGTCGATATCTCGGTCCGAGCGCTCAGCTGTTGAGCTCTTCGTCTTCCCTCCACCGCGGGAGGTGGGGGAGGGTGCCTGAGCGGAGCGAGGGCGAGAGGGGGCCGGTCTGGGAGCCTGGATTGTGAAGATGAAGCCGGTCGTGGACCACTCATCGTGGGCCCGGATCCGGTGCACCCGCGACCTGCGTGGTCAGAAGATTCCGGGAAATCTAGTTACCAAACGGGACTGTATGGTAATGTATTGAGGGTGATGAGCAATCAAACCCTTGTGCGACCACCGCGCGGACGCCCGCGTGACCCCGCTGCCGACCGAGCCATCCTCGAATCGGCCCGGGCAGTTCTGGCGCGAAAAGGCTTCACCGGGACATCGATGGACGAGATCGCTCGCACGGCCGGCGTCGGCAAAGACACGCTGTACCGACGATGGAAGTCGAAGGAACTGCTCGTGCAGCATCTCCTCAGGGTGCTCGCCGCCGAGAACGCTCCGGTGCCCGTGGATGATGATCCTCGGTTCGCCCTGTTCGTCTTTTTGCAGGACATCGTGCGGCTCAACACACGATCCGACTTCGGCGCGATCCTGGCCGGTATCGTCGGGGAGTCGGCCCGCAACCCGGAATTGGCGACAGCGTTCCATCAGTTCTGGGCCGAGCGCCGCGGCATCGCTGCCGGCCTCGTGCGCCGGATCGTTGGCCCGGACACACCCGACCGAGAGATCGGCCGAATCCTGGATCACGTTCTCGGCCCTATCTACTACCGCCTACTTCTCTCCGGAGGCCCGATCGACGACGAGTACCTGTGGGACCTCATCGTCGAAATCCCATGGCCTGCCGGTGACCAAGACAACCAAGAAACAATCACATGAAGAGGACAGACATGAAGACACAAGAACACATTGTTGCATTTGTCGAGCCGACGCTCGATGGCGAGTCGGCACTCGAGGTCGCCCAAGAGACCATCAGCAGCGGAGGGCGCGCCACGGTTGTGGTGCTGGTCAACCGCCAGACCATGAGCGACGTGCGGGATTTCGCGGAATCCGAGAACCTCACCGTTCCGGACGCCACCGCGATCTACTTCGATCGGTTGGCTGCAACGTATTCGTCACGTCTCGGCGGCGAGAACGCGTCGGCCGTTGTCACCGAGAGCGTCTACTCGGGCCGACACCTGTTCGACGTTGCCACACAGGCCCAGCCAACCACCATCGTCATGCCCCAGAGGCTGGCCAATCGGCGCGGGTGGCGGTCGTTTGTCGGCCGCTCCCAGGTCCCGGTCCTGATCACACCACCGGCGACTGCCGCCGCGTAGGCACAGAGTCGCCGACGACGTCTACGGGGCTGGCGGATGAAGGTGCCAGTCTTCCCCAATCGTGAGAGCTGCGGGTGTGCAGTTGGGCAATGAGGGGGTCTGGCCTCAGGGAATCGAGGCGAACGTGATGTCCTGTTCACCGTTCCAGAGCACGTGTTCGCCGAACTCGGGCAGCTGTTCGCGGCCCTCGGTGATCGTGATGAAGTGATTGCCGGCAAGGCCGCCCATCTTCGATGCAAACGATGCAATTCCGTAGACGATCAGGATCTCGGTTTCTGATATCCCGCCGGGGTAGAAGAGGATGTCACCTCGCGAAGGGTGCGCGGTGTGGTTCTCCTGGGCACAGCACGAGGTGCGGCAGAGGGAAAGGTTGAAAGTGTGAGACAATCACCTGTGGTGATCGATCCCGGTTGCCGGCCGGGAGGCACTGATGGCTACTAAGGACAAGCGCAGCACGAACGGTGGGAAAGTGGCCGCCAAGAGGCGCACCGAGGAACGCCTCGCGATGAGGACGAAGAAGCTCGCCGCCGAGAGTATGGCGAACCAGTCGGAAGACCGGACCTTCGGACCCTGAGCGCAGCGGATTATTTGCCTGATCAACTCGATCCTGACTCAGATCGGCTACGGGTCGCGGTACTCGCCCCCATCTCGTGGCGGGTGCCTCCCCGCCACTACGGGCCGTGGGAGCAGTTTGCCTCGCTCCTGACCGAAGGGTTGGTCGCCCGAGGTGTTGACGTCACGCTGTTCGCGACCGCCGATTCGGTCACGACGGCCCGGCTGGTGGGTGTTGCACCCACCGGGTACTCAGAAGACCCGATACTCGACGCCAAGACGTGGGAGGCGTTGCACATCGCCGCGTTGTTCGAACGCGCCGCCGATTTTGATCTGATCCACAACAGTTTCGATTTCCTTCCACTCACCTACACGCGACTGGTCGACACACCCGTGGTCACCACCATCCACGGATTTGCCTCCGACGCCACCTTGCCCGCATATCTCGAATACGCTGATCGCGTCCAGTACGTGGCGATCAGTGACGCCGACCGCCATCCGGCACTTCCCTACGCCGCCACGATTCACCACGGTATTGACATCGGGTCGTTCGCGGTCGGCCCGGGTGGGGACTCCGTGGTGTTCTTCGGTCGGATCCACCCCGACAAGGGGACCGCCACCGCCATCGAAGTGGCGAAGCGGGCCGGGGTCCCGTTGGTGATTGCCGGGATCATCCAGGATCACGAGTACTTCCGAACCGCGGTCGAGCCTCATGTGGATGGGGACCGCGTCACCTACCTGGGGCCCGTTGGGCCGGATCGCCGCCAAGAAGTCCTGGGCGACGCCAGAGCGCTACTGCACCTGATCGACTTCGACGAGCCGTTCGGGTTCAGCGTGGTGGAAGCGATGGCGTGTGGGACGCCCGTGATCGCACACCCGCGAGGCTCGATGCCCGAGATCATCCAGCCGGGAATCAACGGATACCTGGTGTCCAGCATCGTCGAAGCGGTCGATGCTGTGGGCGACGCCGCCCGGGTCGACCGCCGTGGTGTTCGCCGTTCGATCGAGCGACGGTTCGACGCGGCACGGATGGTGGACGACTATCTGGCGCTCTACCGCCGGATCCTCGCCACGGGGTGAGCGGTCCGGTCGAACTACGTCAATTCAGCCAGCAGCGCATCAACCGGGACGGTGGCGAAGCTGGACGATGTGTCCGAGGCCCCGTAGGCGATCACCAGTCGGTTGCTGTGGATGATCGACCCGCACGAGTAGACAACGTTGGGCACATAGCCATCACGCTCCTGCTCGTTTGGAACCAGGAACGGTTCGCGAAGGTGCCCGAGCACCTGACTCGGATCATCGATATCCAGCAAGATGGCCCCGAGTGCGTACCGCCGCATCGGGCCCACTCCATGGGTGATCACGAGCCACCCCGCTTCGGTCTCCAGCGGCGCCCCCGCATTGCCGATCTGCATCAGCTCCCATGGTCGGGTCGGCACCTGGATCCGTTCGGCATCGTGCCAGAAGCGGATGTGGTCGGACAGCATCAGGTAGTTGTTCTCACCGTCGCATCTGCCGAGAGCGGCATACCGTCCTGCGATGAGACGCGGGAAGATGGCGATTCCCTTGTTGGCGGCGGCCGGCCCGTTGAGTGTTGCGATCCGAAAGGTCCTGAAGTCCGTCGTCTCGATGAGCTGGGGGAGGATGTTGAAGCCGTCGTACGCCGTGTACGGCGCGTAGTAGACGATCGATCCGTCGGTCGCTACGAACCGAACAAACCGGGCGTCTTCCATTCCGCGGCTCTCCGTCGGTCCGTTGGGGAAGAGCACCCGCTGCGACAGTTCCGACTCCTGTGGGAACGTGACCTCGTAGTTGGACGATGCCAGCCACTGCATCACCTGTGTGACGTGATGGACGGCATTCGACGAGCCTTCGCGACCGGAGAGGTCGGCGAGTGCTCCGTCGAGGTCCGTGATCGTGAATCGATCCTCGAGGGCGGCCAGCGTTTGGAGGGCAAGATCATTGGTCGCGCCCATCTCGGCCAGCTTGGCGGTGAACATCTGCTTGTCGAAGATGGGGGAATGGCGATGTCCCGTCGTCGGGACACCCGGCGGCTCGATGGTGATGTCCCCGCTCTTCCCAACGAGCCCTGTCCGAAACTCGATTGAGGAGACGTGCCCCTCTCCTATCGACCGAAAACTGACGATCACCCGAAGTGAGCCGTCGGGTGCGCCGGATTGGTCGGGATCAGCCACGATCGATGGGTTGGTGAGCGCGGCGCCCTCGAGCGAGTATTCGTGCATGAAGTAGGCACCGATGAGCCGTCGCCTATCGTCGGGTAGGTCGGCTGCGTCGGGAACCGAGTGCGCCACCGTCAAGAATCCACGCTCGAAGACTGCGTCGATGTCTGGGTGTCGTTGCCGGAAGTCCTGCCGAAGCTCCTCCAGGGTGGCGGTGACGTCATCGTCGGAGAGTTCGAGGATCCGGCCGATCAACTGCGTCACACGATTTGCTCCTCCGGCAGGTACGTCGTCGACCGAGAGGAAAGGCTTGGTAGTGAGCCGTCGGGGGTCCGGCGTGAGTCGCACAGGCAGGCGGGTTACCGGGACGGAGGACATCAATAGGCTGCTGTTCCGAGGACACCGGCGGAGCACAGCGCAGCAATCTGGAGGGCGGCGATTCCGGCGAGCGTTGACTCAGCGCCCCGGTTCTCGTTGACCGAGCGTTGCATCAGACCGTCACAGGTTCCGCCCGTTTCGGAGGCGTAGAGCACCATTCCCGTGTCATTGTGACCCATGAACCACCGTGCGGCGTCGAGGGCTCGCTCCCGCCATACGGGTTCGTACGTAATGGTCCACGCCCGGTAGCAGGCCTCGGCCATCGCCGCGGCGTCGATGGGTTGCTGGTCGAACGCAGGGCGCGGGTCGCCCGGCGCCCATCCGCCGACCGGGGTGAAACTGAAGTGGTCGTGGTTGGTTTCGGCTCGAACGAGCCATTCCAGAAGCCGGATGCCGACCGAGATCAGGTGGCGATCACCGCGAGCTGCGCCCGCCGCCAACAGGGCTTCGGGTAGACGAGCGTTGTCGTAGGTGAGGCGAGCTTCCGGCCAGGGGATTCTGTCGCTGGCGGCGGCAGCGATCATCCCGGAGGTTCGCTCGAGGAGCTCGGCTGCGACGGCGTTGCCGGGATCGGTGTTGAGAATCTCGGCGGCACCGAGGGCCGCGTATGCATTGGCACGGAGGTGCGGGGACTCAAACGAGCTAGAGGAGGCGAAGGCGTCGAAAGCCGCCTCCCGCATCCATGGAACCGGACCCGATCTGGCGACGGTCCCGAGGCCCCACCACGCTCGACCTTGGCTGTCGTCGCTGCCGACGTCGTCGATCCAGACACCGTCGGCGTCGCGACGATTGTGAAATTGGCCGGTGCCGGTGCGGGCATCGAGCACGAAACCGAGGTAGATCGCGGCGAGGTCCGCCAGCTCAGACGGCGGTGACGTCGATCGCGACACGACGAGGAGGCCACGCGCATTGTCGTCGGTGCAGAACCCATGTTCGACGCGAGGGGTCAGGATACGTGCGTGTTCCCAGAGTCCCGTCTCGTTCGTGAGCCGGCGTAGATGTGTGTACTTCGGGCGCGGCAGCTGTGACTCGGCGGCTCTGGGCGTGGAGCCGGACGGATGAGCGGCGGCCTCGGCACGTTCATCCGGCGACACGGGCCACCTCCAAGGCCGGTCGCTGGTGACTGACCTCGTCGGTTCGTCCGAGGCCCGACATCATCGACCCGAATCGTCGGCCGATCGTCGGCCAATACCATCCGTCGGCAATCTGGCGAGCTTCCCGGGACATGTGCGATGTCAAGGGTTGATCGGTCAACAGGCGTCGTAGCGCAGCGCTCAGCGCCCCGGAGTCGCCGTGAGGGACGGTGATACCGGCGCCTCCGGAGAGCAGCTCCACGGCATGGGGAAACTGGGTGGCAATCACCGGTTTTGAGGCTGCGATTGCCTCCACCAGAACGCCGGATGTCACTTGCTCGACCGATGAGTAGGGGAGGACCACAAGGTCGGCGCTGCGTACCAAGCGGGCGAGAGTTGCTCGATCGAGGTAGCGGTCGTCGAACTCGACCAGGCCCTCGACTCCGAAGCCGTTGACCAAGGAGACGAGGCCCTCTCGATAGGCCTCGCCCGAGTCCGCTCGCACATTTGGATGGGTGGCCCCGGCGATCAGATACCGGGGGCGGGGATCGAGGTCCAACAGACCGGCGAAGGCTTCGACAACCGACTCCAAGCCCTTGCCTGGGCCGATCAATCCCCATGTGAGGACGAGGGGTCGGTCGCCCGCAACCAGGGAAGGGCCGGCGAAGCGCGTGTCAACGCCGTGAGGGATGACATCGATGCGTTCCGCGTCGATTCCGTAGCGCAGTATCAGCCGCTGTGCCGCCGTCCGGCTCATGACAACGAGGCGATCGGCCATCTGCGAGAGACTGTCGATGATCATCCGCTGATGCGGCGTCGGGTAGTCCAGCACGGTGTGGAACGTCACGGCCGACGGCACGTTGAGGCCCGAGACGAGATCGAGGACTTCCTCGCCGTCGGGTCCACCGAAGATCCCGAACTCGTGCTGGATCGACACGGTGTCGTACGAGTTCAACACCCGCGCCGCTTTTCGGAGCGAAGCGGCATTGCCGGCCGTATGGCCGAATGTGACATCGGGCCCGGGTGCCCGAGTGGGCCCTTTGACGAGGTCGACCACGCCGAGACCGGCTCGGGACCCGCGGCTGCGGGCGACGGCGTTGGCGAGTGAAGCCGTGTAGCTGGCCAAGCCGCAGACGGTCGGCGGATAGGTACTGACAAAGCAGATCGAAGTGTCGCGTGGACCGAGTTCCATGGCATCCTCCTGGGATGGGGGTCGCCGGGACGGCGAGCAGGTGACGATCACTCGTCTAGGCAGGGAAACCGGGTGCCAATTCGGAGGCTCCGAGAACAAAAGTGAGGCGCGGATGGACCGCGTTTGCTCAGGTTACCCGGATTCGGCACGTACGGCTGCTGCTGTCGGCGAAGCAGCGATCAGATTGGCGCAGCGAGCCGACGACTCGTCCCGCGTGTCGTCACTCCACGTGGGATCGAGCCGCGACGATGCCCGCGCGCCACCCGGGTGCGCGCCCACCGGCCGGCGGTCGGAGCCGATGCGGGGCAAGATCGGCCCGTGCGAGCAGCCACGAAATGACCGAGTTCGAATTCCACATCTCGCCGGTTCCCAATTCGTCACGACCCCAGACCATCGCCGGCACGGACGGTACGACATCGAGGAGCCGCCGGGCCGTCCCCTGATCCGTGCTGAGCTTCTGCGGCCCTCCGACCGCTTCCCCGGCGTCGGGTATGACCCCGTTGTCCCAGCGGCGCACCTCGTATCGAAACACGCGAAGTCGCGCGATCCGTCGGTTGTAGACCGGACCCTCTACAACCACGCCACGTGAAGCCGTATCGCCGTTCGGGCTCGGCCATGCGTTCTCGATGGTGAAGCGGCCTTCCGGCAGGTGGACGTCGAGCGCGGTGTGGTAGAGGGGGAGCGGAGCTCGTTGCTCGGATCGGGCCTTGATGGTCTCGTAGATGCGCCCGTTCATCCGGACGAAGCCAACGCCGCCCGCACCAAGGGGAATCCACAGCAGATCGACGCCCGCACTGGAGGACTCGGCAGCGGAGTTCGGTTCGACACTCACCCGGCAAAGTCTACGGCCGGTGGCTCTGCCGGAAGAACGTCGACCCGCAAGTATCCCGGCACCGACGTCCGTGCCGGCACATCCGGGTGCTGTGCAACCGTTCTTGCCCAGTTCTATCACATATGTTGTATGTATATGATGTTTGATGTATAGTTGGCGAGACCCTAGAAGGAGCATCAATGAGGAAATCAGGAATCGCACGGCTCATCGCACGGATTGCGGGCCTCGCCAGTGGCAAGGCCCTCGTGATCGCAACGGTGGTGTTTGTTCCTCTCGCCGTTTGGCTCTTTGCCGTTGTCATCCCATCGGCGCAAGAGGCCTGCGGCGCGGTACCGCTCGACATGCGGGCGCACTACGGCAGCGCCGAAGTCACCACATTCCTGTCGAACTGCGGATCAGCAGGCATCGATGCGTATCGGACCCTGCAGGTTGTTGACCTCGTCTACCCGGCGGTCAGTGCAATCTTCCTCTGCATCGCCATCGGAATCATCATGCGCCGCTTGGCCGGGCCGACGAGCCCGGCACTCCTCCTCGCCCTCGTGCCGATCATCGGGGGGCTCGCGGACTACGTCGAAAACGCAATTGCGTGGATGTACTTGGCGGCATCGCCCTCGCCGGGCTGGGGTGACCTCATGGGAATGGCAGCC
>Ga0316197_10003305_pt1 | contig 11491 bp, 9 predicted proteins | sample OudBiesiAoxic_MG_FD_204939 | JGI IMG/M metagenome (GOLD analysis project Ga0316197, IMG submission 204939) | Coastal sediment microbial communities from Oude Bieten Haven, Netherlands - site A oxic | ecosystem: Environmental > Aquatic > Marine > Coastal > Sediment | place: Netherlands...
ACGGTTTCAGCGGCAACCTGCTGCAGGCCAATGCCTTCGATGGTCGTTGCGGTTCCAGTGAAATACTTGTCTATAAACGCTGAATTCAGACCCACGGCATCAAAAATCTGTGCGCCACAATAGGACTGGTAGGTGGAAATGCCCATCTTCGACATGACCTTGAACAGTCCCTTGCCAATGGCCTTGATATAACGCTTCTGGATTTCATGCTCATCCAGTTTTTCCTTTAACTGCCCGCGAATGGAGACCAGTGTTTCAAAGGCGAGGTAAGGGTTGATGGCTTCAGCCCCGTAACCGGCAAGGGTCGCGAACTGGTGTACCTCGCGCGCGGCGCCGGTTTCTACTACCAGGCCGGAAGCCGTACGCAAACCGGTGCGGACCAGGTGATGGTGGACTGCGGATGTTGCCAGCAGCGCAGGGATGGCAATATGATCGATATCGGTGCCACGGTCAGACAGGATCAGGATGTTGAAGCCTTCGCCTACCGCTTGTTCGGCCTGCCGGCAGACGGCCTCCAGTGCGGACTCCATCCCGTCAGCACCCTCTGTGGCCGGATAGCAGATATCAATGGTGCGGGTCCGGAAGGCACCTGCGGTGTGGTCTTCGATGTGGCGGATGCGTTCGATGTCGGTATTGGTCAGGATCGGCTGACTGACTTCCAGACGCATGTGTTCGCCGGCGGATTCATGACCCAGCAGGTTGGGGCGCGGTCCGATCAGTGAGACCAGTGACATCACCAGTTCTTCGCGGATCGGGTCAATCGGCGGATTGGTGACCTGTGCGAAGTTCTGCTTGAAGTAATTCGCCAGTGGCTTGGACTTGTCAGAGAGTACGGCTACCGGGTTGTCTGCGCCCATGGAGCCGATGGCTTCCTGTCCGGTTGCCGCCATCGGTGTCATCAGGAACTTGACATCTTCCTGTGTGTAGCCAAAGGCCTGCTGTCGGTCGAGCAGGGTGTCTATATCCGGTGCCATAGGGCTTACTTCACCCGGCAGGTTGTGCAGACGTATCTGTGTTTTCTGTAACCATTCCCGGTAGGGCTTGCTGTTCGCCAGGTTGTCCTTGAGTTCCACATCATCGATGATGCGCCCCAGCTCCATGTCGATGAGGAACATCTTGCCGGGTTGCAGCCGCCATTTCTTGACGATGCGTTCTTCCGGGATGTCCAGCACGCCCATTTCCGAGGCCATCACGACCAGGTCATCACTGGTAATCAGATAGCGCGCCGGGCGCAGGCCATTGCGGTCCAGGGTGGCGCCAATCTGGCGGCCATCGGTAAAGGCCACGGCCGCCGGACCATCCCAGGGCTCCATGACGGCGGCATGGTACTCGTAAAATGCGTGGCGTTTTTCATCCATCAGCGGGTTGCCGGCCCAGGCTTCCGGGATCAGCAGCATCATGGCATGTGCCATGGAATAGCCACCGGTCACCAGTAGCTCCAGTGCGTTGTCAAAGCAGGAGGAGTCTGACTGACCTTCGGCGATCAGTGGCCAGAGTTTTTGCAGGTCATCGCCAAACAGTTCAGAGGCCATTGTGTGGCGGCGTGCATTCATCCAGTTGATATTGCCGCGCAAGGTATTGATCTCGCCGTTATGCGCGATCATACGAAACGGGTGGGCAAGATCCCACGAGGGAAAGGTGTTGGTCGAGAAACGCTGGTGTACCAGTGCCAGTGCCGTGGTGACACGCGCATCATTCAGGTCCGCGTAGTAGCTGTTGACCTGGTTGGCCAGCAACATGCCCTTGTAACACAGCGTGCGTGCTGACATGGACGGCACATAAAAACACTCACTGCCATCGAGCGCCGACTCGCGGATCGCGTTTTCAACACGTTTGCGGATGATGAACAGTTTGCGTTCAAAATCATCCGTTGTCGGGCAGTTGTTACCGCGGCTGATAAAAACCTGGCGGATAACCGGTTCAACCAGCTTAACACTCTCACCAAGGCCGGTATTGTTCGTCGGAACATCGCGCCAGCCAAGCAGGTGCTGGCCCTCTTCGATGAGCGTTTGCTCGATCAGTCGTTCGCAATGGCTGCGAGTGGCCTGCGGTTGAGGCAGGAACAGCATGCCGACGCCATAACTGCCTGGCTCCGGCAATTTGATCCCGAGTGCAGCGCATTCATCGCGCAGAAATTCATGCGGAATCTGTATCAGCAACCCGGCACCATCGCCGGCGTGCGGGTCGGCGCCAACTGCACCGCGGTGGGTCAGGTTTTCCAGGATACGCAGGCCCTGCTGGACAATCTCATGGCTTTTGCGGCCTTTGACGTTGGCGACAAATCCAACACCACAGGCGTCATGTTCATTGGCAGGGTCATACAGGCCCTGTATTGGAGGCAGTGTGCCAGTGATCATCGGAAATACCTTTAATTACAGTAAGTTGTAACAATATGGCCCTTGCTGGACTGGCGGGAAACCTGCGCATACGACCGACAGCCAAAAGGCCAAACAGTATAGCGCCGGACGGCCACTGGTTCAATTTGGACGGGTGTGTTTTTTCCCTTTTACTTCAGGTGGATGTAAACAGGCTATCTGTCGTTATTGCGGCTGCGCCTGCATGAAGACGACACGAAAGCCGCGCTGGATTTGTTCATCACGTATTTTCAGCAGGGCCGACTCGGCTGCTGCATGGTCCGCAAAGTGCTCACGCTTCACCCGGCCGGAGGCCCCCTGGTAGCCCCATTCACGAATCAGGGTCCAGCCTTCCAGCAGGTCTTCCTGTAGATGCAAATGGTAGTAGCGAGGTGCCTTGTCACCCTCGGGAGGGATCTGCATGTAGATACGCATTGCAATAAATTCGCGGTTACGGGTATGTAGTATCGAGTAAAGGGAGTTTCAACGCAGCAAGGTTCTTATTGAGTTCCGTTTATAGCGCCGGGTTGAAGGTACGTTCATATTCAGCGATAGCATAGCGGTCTGTCATCCCGGCGACATAATCGGCAACGGCGCGGGCGCGCCCGTCCCTGCCGTTAACCGATTCAAGCTGGCTGACGTGTTGCTGTGCCTCGGTCGGCATGAGACGCGGATCATCAATATAGGCTTCGAACAGGGCGGTAATGGTGCGCGCCGCCTTTGCGCTCATGCGGTGGACGCGGTAATGGCGGTAAAGCCGGGTGCGCAGAAAGCGCTTCAATTCGAGGTTCTTCTCGCGCATGCTTTCGCTGAATGCAATGAGCGCCCCGTCATGATGACGCACGGCATCACTGTTGTCCGGACTGGCACGCTTCAGGTTGACCTGGCTGGTTTCAACAAGGTCAATGACCTGGCAACCTATCAGCCGGCGCACCACTTCATGAATGGTGCGTCGTGGTGCGAGCTGCGGGTACAGTGATCGTACGGTTTCGTACTGTTCCCTGAACAGTGCGACATCTGCCAGCTCCTCGACGTCAATCAGACCGGATCGCAGGCCGTCATCGACATCGTGGCTGTTGTAGGCGATTTCATCGGCAAGATTGGTCAGTTGTGCCTCCAGAGAGGGCTGCCGTTTTTCTATAAAGCGTCGCCCGAGTTCACCCAGTATTTCCGCATTTTTCAGCGAGCAGTGCTTGAGTATGCCTTCACGGGTTTCAAACGTGAGGTTCAGGCCGGGGAATTCCGCGTAACGTTCTTCCAGTTCGTCAATGACGCGCAGCGACTGTAAATTGTGTTCAAAGCCACCGTAGTCTTTCATGCAGGTATTGAGTGCATCCTGGCCCGCATGTCCGAACGGCGTATGGCCAAGGTCGTGTGCCAGAGCAATGCCTTCAGTCAGGTCTTCATTCACTCGCAAGGCCCGTGCAATCGATCGCGCTACCTGTGCAACCTCTATTGAATGTGTCAAGCGGGTGCGAAACAGGTCGCCTTCATGGTTGACGAATACCTGGGTTTTATATTCCAGGCGACGGAAGGCGGCCGAGTGAATGATACGGTCGCGGTCACGCTGGTATTCACTGCGATAGGCCGGTGCGGGTTCGGTATGCTGGCGACCCCTGGTGCCGGCGGGATTGGCGGCATAGGGTGCCAGCATGCTGCCATGATCGGTTGCTACCGGCGTGTTCAAGACGCCGATCCCAGTGTCTCGCCGAGCAGTTCTGCCCTGAAGTCTCCCGTAACGATGGCATCACCAATTGCTTTCAGCAGTACCAGCCGCAGTTCACCATCAACGACTTTCTTGTCAATGGCCATTAATTTCATAAACTGTGCTTCATCCATTTCGGCTGGCGGTGAGATGGGTAGTCCAGCCTGTTGCAGCAGATGTTTAGTGCGTTGCACCATATCAACTGACAGCCAGCCATGGCGTGCTGACAAATCGGCAGCCATCAGCATGCCGGTTGCAACGGCCTCGCCGTGCAGCCAGTTGCCATAGCCGGTAGAGGTTTCTATGGCATGGCCGAAGGTATGACCCAGGTTAAGCAGGGCACGCTGCCCGCTCTCGCGTTCATCGGCGGCGACAATTTCTGCCTTGATGGAACAGGAATGTTCTATGGCATAGGCGAGCGCCTGTTTGTCGCGTGCCCGCAGTGCAGCCATGTTGGCTTCCAGCCAGTCAAAAAAACCGGCATCACGGATCAGTCCGTACTTGATGACTTCCGCGAGACCGGCCGAGAGTTGCCGGTCATCAAGGGTATCCAGTGTATCGGTGTCTATGACTACGCACCCGGGCTGGTGAAAAGCGCCGATCATGTTCTTTCCCAGCGGATGATTAACGCCGGTTTTACCGCCGACCGAGGAGTCCACCTGGGCCAGCAGGGTCGTCGGTATCTGCAGGAATGCCACACCGCGCTGATAACTGGCGGCCGCAAAACCGGTTATATCACCTACGACACCACCGCCCAGTGCGACCAGTGTGCAGTCACGGTTAAAGCGCTGTTCCAGCAAGGCCGTGAAAATGGTATTCAGGGTGTCGAGATTCTTGTACTGCTCGCCATCGGGAAGAATGACTGATGCCGTGTCGAAATCCGACAACTGTTGCCTGACGTTCTCCAGGTAGAGGGGCGCAATGGTGTCATTGGTGACGACCATTACCTGTCGACCGCGTATGTGCCTGGTCAGCAATTCCGCATTGCCAAGCAATTGTTGTCCTACGTGTATGGGGTAACTGCGACTGCCAAGTTCAACTGTCAGGGTTTTCATGTGTCAATTTTTGATGGGCCGGTTGGTCGAGCATATCGAAAAATGACTGCCGAGCGCAAAAAACAGTGCCCGGTACTCCTTCAAGGTGGTATTTGCGAGCTCTGAAGCTGTGAATATCACCTTGAAGGAGTGCTTTATGTCAGCCGACGCATGATTTTATTGACCACGTCGCGTACCCGCATGCCATCCGTCTCTATGACAAGTTCTGCGATCTCACGATAGAGGGGGTCACGAATGGTCATCAGTTCTTCAAGTTTTGCGCGTGGGTCATCGATTTGCAGCAATGGTCGATGGCGGTCTTTTTGCGTGCGCTTGAGCTGCTGGTTAACAGATGCGTGCAGGTAGATCACCTTACCGCGTGTTTTCAGGTGTTCCCGGTTGAGCGGATCCAGTATTGCGCCGCCACCGGTTGCAAGCAGGATATTCGGCAAACGGGTCAGTTCATCAATGACAGCTGCTTCACGTTTACGAAAGCCGCTTTCGCCTTCCAGTTCGAATATTAGCGGGATATCCACCCCGGTACGTGATTCGATCTCGTGATCACTGTCGAGGAAGGGCAGGCCAAGCTGTTTTGCCAGTTGTCGGCCGATGGTGGATTTTCCGGCGCCCATTGGGCCCGTCAGAAACAAACTGCCCGGCGTTTTCATGCCGGGCAGGTATGCCAGATAATGTAATTGCTGGCAAGTGCTGCCAGCATCATGTGACTAGATATTGAGATCTTCCTTGACGATCTTGGGAGTGACGAAGATCAGTAATTCCGCCTTGTCATTGGTAATGGATGTGTTCTTGAACATCCAGTCAACCAGTGGCAATGAACCAAAGAACGGCACCCGGTCGGTTTCCTCGATCTTTTCCTGTTCATAGATGCCGCCAAGCACCAGCGTTTCGCCGTTATCGACAAGCACCTGGGTAGAAACCTCGTTGGTGTCGATACTCGGTACACCGAGGAAGATTTCGCCGACACTGTCCTTTTTCACATCCAGATCCATGATGATGCGGTCATCCGGTGTAATCTGCGGGGTGACTTTCAGTTCCAGCACGGCATCCTTGAATGAAACCGAGGTGGCACCACTCGAGGTCGCCTCCTGGTAGGGAATTTCTACACCTGACTGAATGAAGGCTGTCTTCTGGTTGGACGTCAGTACCCGCGGGCTTGAAATAACCTCGCCCTGGCCCTCGGCTTCCATGGCGGTGAGTTCCAGGTTGAGCATATAGCTGCCAATCTTGCCAACGGCGAGACCGATGGAACTGGTTGCTCCGATAACCGGCAGGTCTACCAGCAGTCCATCGGGCGAAAAGCCCGGATCAATGACGTTGTTTCCCGTGAGGCTGTTCAGGGTACCGCCTGCTGCTATGACGTTCTCGCCACCATTGAATGTGGTTCGCTTGCTCCAGCCAAACTTGACACCGAGATCCCTGGAAAAGTCATTACTGGCAATCACGATTCGTGACTCGATCAGTACCTGTCTGACCGGTATATCCAGGGTGGCAACCAGTTGTCTGATTTCTACGAGTTTTGAGGCCGTGTCCTGTACCAGTAGTGTATTGGTGCGCTCATCGGTGGTCACCATGCCACGATCAGACATCAGCGTGGTATCGGAACTCTTTAATAATACGGCCAGATCAGATGCCTTGGCATAGTTGACCTGGATGAATTCCGAATACAGTGGTTCCAGTTCCTCGATCTGTTTCTGCGATTCCAGTTCCAGTTTTTCACGTGCCGCTATTTCTTCACTGGGTGCAACCAGCATCACGTTGCCACTCTGGCGCATGGCCAGTCCCTTGGTCTTGAGGATGATATCGAGAGCCTGGTCCCAGGGGACATTCTTCAGTCGCAGTGTCAGGCTGCCGCGGACGGTGTCACTGACGACTACATTGAGACCCGTAAAGTCTGCGATGAGCTGTAATACAGAGCGGACTTCGATGTCCTGGAAGTTCAGTGACAGCCGTTCGCCGGAGTAGCCGAACTCATCTTTCTTGCTGGCTTCGACCTGTTCCTTGGTCAGCGCCTTCACCTCTATGGTGAACTGGTTGTTTGACTGGTAAGCCAGGTAATCGTATTCGCCCATGGGTGTGATCACCATGTGGACATTATTACCCCGTGTGTAGGTATCGATGGTTTTGACCGGGGTTGCAAAATCGAGCACATCCAGTCGGCGTTCCAGTTCTTCCGGCAGCTGTGCACGGTAGAAATCGACAATCACCTTGCCGCCCTGTTGCTGCATGTCGACCGGAATTGAAGGGTCCGAAAGGTTGACAATGACACGGCCCTGGCCCTCTTCACCACGACGGAAGTCGATGTTGGTGATGGTATCGGTCCCTCCCCCGGTTGCGCGCGATGCAGCAACAGCCGCTTCTGATTGCTCGCCGCCGGCATTTTGCACCACCAGAATCACCTGGTTACCCTCCGCACGTGCCTCGTAGGGAACCATGTCTACCAGGTTGACGACAACACGTGTGCGGTTCTGTGCTTCAACGGCGGTTATGCTTTCTGCCATGCCGATGCCGATGCTTTGCGAGCGTTGCGCCAGACCGTTGCCGGTATTCGGAAAGTCCAGGGCAATTCGTGCTGGATTATCAATGGTGAAACTCAACGGTGCAGGGGCGGGTTTGCTCAGTGTCAGGGTGATTTGTGCCTTGTTGCCGGGCAGTTCGGCAAAATCAACGGATTGCAGTGTATTGCCGGTGACCGTATCTGCTGCACCTGCAGGGACAATGACACCGACAAACAGGCAGCCTGCGACAAGCGCGCCGCGCATCAGCTTGCGGGTGTGATGTTTGATGGTTTGCATCATGGCTGTTTCACCTGTTGACGAGCGGTCTGGCATGTTTCCGATCATTGATTTCACCCTGTGGGATTATTCGCTGATTGCTATTGATGACTGTCGTTCTATCCAGCCACCGATACCATCAGGCACGATTTCTGTAAGTTCAACCTCAAAGTCTGTGATGCGCGTTATTTTACCGTGATTCTGGCCGGCATAGTTTCCGGGTTGTACTCGATGAATGGTGCCATCTGTATCATTAATCAATGCCCACTGGTCCTCACGCTGTTCCAGTGTGCCTACCATGCGCAGGCTGTCGAGTGTAAATTCCTCGAGCGGCTCGGTAGGCCTGTCAAAATCCGGTTTTAACCCGTTATTGCTGGGAACATTGGTTACTGCCCTGGTATGTGAAAATGTCGGTGCAGTAAACGGGTCACGCAAATCACTCGCCTGGTAAGCGAAAGACTCGTATGGGTGAAACTCGGGCAACGGCTCAATTTTCGATTTTTGCTGGCTCTTGGTCGTTCTGACATAGTCTTCCAGATCAGCGCTCGGATTATCCGAACAGGCCAGCAGGCTGCCACACAAGGAGACGATGGTCAGCCAGCGTGCCACGTAACTTTGGTTTCCGGTCATCAGCTGCCCCCTCCTTCAGTCGCCTCGCCATCTTCGATATAGCGATAGGTCTTGGCAGTCAGGCTCATGCCCAGCAGGCCGCTATCGCCTGCGCGGCTGATGCTGACATCATGGATGGTTACGATACGTGGCAGGGCAGCAACGCCACTAACAAATTCACCAAATTCATGATAACCGCCGATAACGCGGATGCTGATTGGTAATTCTGCATAGAATTCCCTGGGGGTTTCGGCGCGTGGTTGAAACAATTCAAATTCAAGTCCGCTGGCCAGTCCTGTCTGGGAGACATCCACCAGCAGGTCGGCAACTTCTGTCTGGTTGGGAAGCTGGCGCAACATGGCGCCAAATGATTCACGCATTTCCTCGAGTTGTTGTTCGTAGGCTTCCAGATTGGCAGCCTGTTTCGCCTTGGTCTCGAAAATGAGCTTCAGACCTTCCTCTTTATCTTCGGCACTTTCAAGTTCAACCAGCTGGTCCTTGGTATGAAACCAGTAGCCAAGAAAAATCACGCCGCCCATAATGAACAGGATAACCACTGCACGTGCTGCCGTTGGCCATCGGGCGACATCAGCCAGGTCAAGTTCATTCAAATTCATATTCATGGTGTTGACCCGGCCATATCATCAATCGGTTTGCGAGGTTTCTGGTTACCACGCAGTGTAAAATTGGCTATACGCCGGCGCTTGGACTCGGTGGTCTTGATGACCTCAAGTCGTGGGCCGGTAAACCAGTCAGAGGTATCGATCTGGCGCATGTAATCTGAAACGCGCGCATTTGATTCGGCGACGCCTGTCATAGTCAGCGCCTTTTGCTGTTGCTGGAAGGTATTCAGGTGCACGCCATCCGGCAAGGATCTGACCAGCTCGTCCATTAGATGGACACTTTCCGGGCGGCTGCCCTGCAACTCCTGGATAACATTCATACGCGCCAGCAGGTTGTCTTTCATTGCTTCAAGCTCGCGGATACGGCCAATGCGCTTGTTCAGTATGGTGATTTCGCTTTCCAGGTAGGTGTTACGCTGGTTCTGGTTGCTGATCAGGCCTACAACATGAATATGGGCCAGCAACACGACCAGTCCTGCAATAACTACGGAGCTGATGGCCGTGATGCCGAATTCCCGTTGTTTCTGTTTGCGCAGTTCATCACGCCAGGGCAGCAGGTTAATACGTGCCATATCAGTCGAAGCTCCTCAGGGCCAGCCCGCAGGCAATCAGCAAGGCGGGTGCATCGTTACTCAGTGTTTGTGGCTTCACCCGGGCGGATAGCGACATGGACGCAAAAGGGTTTGCGATGGTGGTTTCCACGCCGAGTTTTTCCTGGATCATTTCATCCATTCCGGCAATCGAGACACTGCCGCCGGCCAGTACGATATGATCGACCTTGCTGTGCGGGCTGGATGAGTAGAAGAACTGTAGTGAGCGACTTGCCTGTTGCACAATGGCTTCCTTGAAGGGTTCCAGTACATCTGTCAGGTAGTTTTCTGGCAGACCGCCCTGTCGCTTTGCCATCCCGGCTTCTTCATAGGAGAGGCCATAGCGACGCATGATTTCTTCTGTTAACTGTTTGCCACCGAAAACCGTATCGCGGGTGTAGATGCTTTTTAGATTATGCATGACGTTCAGAGTCGTCATGGTTGCGCCGACGTCGATGACGGCGACGGTTTTGTCCAAGCCCTGGTTCGGCAGTTGATCTGCCAGCAGAGCGAAGGCATTTTCACTGGCGAATGATTCAACATCCATTACCTGTGTGCCCACACCGCCGGTCTCGACAGCAGCACTGCGCAGATCCACGTTTTCGCTACGGCACGCTGCCAGTAGCACATCGACCGTATCGGGATTCTTCTCGGAGGGTCCAAGAACCTCAAAATCGATGTTTACTTCTTCAAGCGGGTAGGGTACGTACTGGTCTGCTTCCAGCTCAATCTGGGCTTCCAGATCATCTTCGTTGAGCCCGCCCGGCATGGAAATGATCTTGGTAATGGTGGATGAGCCGGCAACGGCAACCGCGGCATGTCGGGTACGGGTGCCGGATCTTTTTACCGCACGTCGGACTGCTTCACCTACAGCGTCAACATCAGTAATATTCTTTTCGACAACTGAGTTGGGAGGCAGGGGTTCGACAGCATAGCTTTCGACGCGGTAGCGTGAGCCGCTGCGACTGAGTTCCAGCAGTTTGACGGCCGTGGAACTGATGTCCAAACCAATTAACGGTGGTTTTGTCCGTTTAAAGAGTTGCGCGATTGGCACAATATTTCCTTTTAGTTACCCAGTGTTGTACAACAAAGGTAGTTCGCCGCATTAGAGTGCAAAGCCAACTGTTTGTCAACAAATGTGAATACAAAACAAATGTTATGGTACACGTTATCGGACAGAGGCCATTTTTGTTGAGAGAAAATCAACATTCGCGGTTTTGTTCGTCATGATGTTTTAATTTATATGACGTGATCCAAAACAATTCTTTGAAACTGATCACAGGTTTTTGACGCTGATATGATATTACGCCGCATCGGACGCTTTTTAATCTATCTGTTCCTCCTCGGCAGTGTTGCCGTGGCAGTGCTGGCCACTGTCATTTACTTGCGCATAGAACCGCAACTGCCCTCTATCGAGGTACTGCGCGAGGTGCAGTTACAGGAACCGTTGCGCATCTACTCACGTGATCGGCGCATTCTGGCTGAATTCGGCGACAAGCGGCGTTCACCCGTCAATATCGATGAAGTCCCCCCGACACTGGTGCATGCCTTCCTGGCCGCAGAGGATGATCACTTCTTCGAACACTCCGGAATTGATGTCCCGGGTTTGATGAGTGCCGCCGCTGAACTGGTACTTACCGGCAAAAAACGTCGCGGAGCCAGTACGATCACCATGCAGGTGGCACGAAACTTCTTCCTCTCTACAGAAAAGACCTACTGGCGCAAACTAACCGAGATCCTGCTGGCGTTCAAGATAGAAGAGTCGCTCAGCAAGAACGAGATCC
>Ga0316197_10003306_pt1 | contig 11487 bp, 9 predicted proteins | sample OudBiesiAoxic_MG_FD_204939 | JGI IMG/M metagenome (GOLD analysis project Ga0316197, IMG submission 204939) | Coastal sediment microbial communities from Oude Bieten Haven, Netherlands - site A oxic | ecosystem: Environmental > Aquatic > Marine > Coastal > Sediment | place: Netherlands...
CGCCGCCGAGATCTTTGCGCCCGATGCCGAGTCGATGCGCGCCTTCCGCGCGCGCATGGTCGCGGCGCTCGGCGCCGCCGTTGCGTCGTCGGCGAACGTCTGAGCGATGGGAGACCCGGTGGTGGAGGCCGACGTGTTGCGTCGCTGCCAGGCTGCCGTCCCGTCGTGGCGCGGCACGTCCGCGAACGATTTCGTGTTCGATGCGCCCAAGGGGTTCTCGTCGTTCACGATGGGAGTGCGCGCGGTGGGCGACCTCGATCCACCGGCGGTCCTGTACCGCCACCTCGAGGGCAAGCAGAATGCGATCCTCGACAGCGACACCGAGAAGCGGACCTTCCTGCTGCTCGGCGAGGCGGGGATCGCCGCGTCGTGCCTGCACTACGCCGATGACCACCGCATCGAGCGGTTCTACGACGGCCGCACGCTGACCGCAGCCGACGTGTTCGATCCCGAGATCCAGCGCGGTATCGCCGACGAGCTGTTCGCGTTGCATCAGCTCGAGCCCGCCGGGCTTCCCGAGCAGTCGTATTTCGAGCTGCTCCCGGAGCGGTGGCGTCCGCTGGCCGAGCCCGTCCTGGGACCGCGTCGGTCGGAGCTACCCGCCGACGAGCAGGCGCTGTGCGACGACCTGATTGCACTGTTCGACGCCGACACGTCTGCCAAGGTGCAAGCGTGCCTTCCCGACGGCCCACCCGTCTTCTGCCACAACGACACCTATCACGGCAACGTGTTCCGCCTCGCCGACGGGTCCATCAAGCTGCTCGACTTCGAGTTCTCGTGCTTGAATCACCCGGCGTTCGACTTTGCCAACCTGTTTGCCGAGACGGTGATGGAACACGGGCTCGCCGAGCCGCCGTACTTCCGGATCAACGAACCCGCCTTCACCGACGACGATCTGCGCTCGATCATCGGCTGCTACCTCGACAACCGGAGCTTCACCGACGGGGCGGAGCGACTCGCGGCACAGGACCGGCTCGTCGCCGAAACGAAGCGGGCGATCCTGCTGTCGGACTACATGTACGCGATGGCGGCGCTCCCGCTCGCGCTCGAACCGATCCAGAAGATCCGGTTCGTCCCCTACGCCCATCAACGCTTCGCCAAGTTCCTCCGGTCCTGGGATGCGGAGTTCGGCACCGGCTGACCGGAGGCGCTGACCCCGCTCCGTCAGGCACGGCGGCAGACCAGGGCCAGTTGTCCGCCGGGATCGGGGTGCGGCGGGGCGCCAGGCTGCTCGCAACCGCGCGGGTGAGTTGGAGGACTCCTGCCACGGTCGATCAGCCTCTCGATGGCGCGTCTTGGTAGAGATCGGCGTCACCGAGTGCTGAACGTGTGGTGATGTGATCCCGAGTCGGGGTGGGCCGGGCGCTTACGGCAGTGTCAGAATGGTGCCGTCCACGATGCCAGCTCGGATGTCCCGGAGGGCGGGGCGAACGAAACCAGGAACCTGGTTGTTGGTCCGGTGGAACGGGGCGAGGTCGACGCCGCCGGTTTCGAGATTCTCGAAGACGAACCCACTTGCCCAGGAGCCGTCGACCAATGCCTCGATCTGGCGGTAGGTCGCAACGTCGAAATTCTTGACTGCGCTCGTGAGCAACACCTTCGCCCGGTCGCGGTCGAACAGATCGAAGGGGTCGAAGTCCGGGTACACCACTCGGACCTCTTGCCCAGCGGCCTTGCGCTCGACGGCGGCGGTATACGTGCCGAGACTGGTCGCTCCCGCAACGGGGAAGACGGTGTCGGCTCCCTCGTCAAACAGGTCGTTGGCGATCGCGAACCCCAACGCAGGGTCCGTGAAGCTGAAGCTGAACAGGCCGGATTGAGTGGCGACATCCCACCCGAGCACTTCCACCGTGCTGCCTGTCTGGGCGTTGAAGTAGTCCACGCCAAGTGCGTAGCCGTTCATGAAGTCGGTCACCGACGGGAACGGAAGCCCACCATAGGTGCCGACCTTGCCGGTCGAGCTGGAGGCGGCGGCGACGTAGCCGGCCTGGAACGCCGGCTGATCGGACTCGAAGACGACCGAGGCCGCGTTCCCCGGATTCGAGAAGGCGTGGTCGATGCCTGCGAAGCGCTGGCCGGGGTAGTCCAGCAAGTACGGCTCCATCACGGCGCCAACCACGAAACCGACGCCGATGATGAGATCGCAGTTGCCAGAGACGGCCCAACCCTCGATTGCTTCGGCGATGCCGGCCTCGGTTCCCGGGTCAGCCGTGACGAGCCCGACCTGCAGCCGTCGCGACGCCTGCTCGGCCCCTTCCAGCACCCCCGAGTTGAACGCCGCGTCGTCGAAGCCGGCGGGGTCGGCTACCACGCAGACCGTGCCGTTCATGTCCGATTTCGCCGCGACGGGAGCGGCGATGAAAATGCCTGAGGCCAGAGTCAGCGCCGCAACCGACGCGGTTACCTTCCGATATGCAAACATGACAACCTCCTGGTTTGGCGGGTGCCCGCATTGGACCAGCGGGGAAATGCGGAAGCCCGGCGTGTCCCTCTCCAGCGTCGCTGACCCAGGGCGTGTGACCTAGAGGCGGAAGCCACAAACGGAGGCGGTGTTCCCTCGGCACCCACCGCATCCGACGGCAGCAGCCGAGGCCGGGCACCGCTGCGGTCAGCGATGCTCACTTGTAGCGCTCCGCGCCGATCATCTCGGCGGCATCGACGCTGTCACTGGCGCAGAACACGTCCAAGAGACCGGACACGGCTTTCGTCGGCAACCGCGAGCTCACGTGCCTTTGGCCGCGGCTTCACCTGGACCTTGTCAGGGCCGGATCGCAACGACGGCCAAGGGGAATTGCACATGACAGGCTGAGCCCAAGCTGCCAGACACGGGATCGACCCGGCGGGACGGCGCGCAGTGCGTCGGCGGCTCCTCTTGGGGTGACCGGCGCTGGCCTCTCGGGCCCGCTGGCGGACCAGCCAATGCCGGCCCAGTCGTCACCCGACCAGGTCGCACCGGACCAGGTCGCTCCGGACCACGTGGCACCCGACCAGGTGGCACCCGACCAGGTGGCTCCGGACCAGGTTGCACCGGACCAGGTTGCACCGGACCAGACTCCGCTCGACCAGGTCGCACCGGACCACGTGGCACCCGACCACGTTGCGCCGGACCAGGCGCCGCCGGACCAGGTGGCACCGTTCCACGTGCCGCCCGACCAGGTCGCACCGGAGGGTGTGGTCACGCCGTCGCCGTTGGTGGGCAGTGCCGGCGGGTAGTCCTGGACGGGGGCCTTGAGATGGTTCTTGTAGTCGCGGATCGCTTCTTTCGGGCTGATCTTGCCGTTGCCCTCGACGTGGTCATCGGTGTTCTTGAGCTCGATCGCCTTGTTCTCGAACAGGTACTTGACCTCGTCGTTGGTGAGGTCGGGGTAGCGGGACAGCATCGCTGCGACGAAGCCACTGACGACGGCGGTCGACTGTGAGCTCCCCGATCCCAGGAAGTACTTGTCATCGACGACGGCGGTCGGGTACATGGTGTCGAGCATCGAGCCGGGGACCCGGAAGCTCATGATCGAACGGCCAGGGGCGACAACATCGGGCTGGCGGTGTTCGTTGCCACCCGAGCTCCACGGTGCGATCCAGTCCTGGGCGCCCGAGGAGTCGTACATCTCGTGTGCGCCGACGGCGAGGACGTAGGGCGACACGGCGGGGCTGTCGATGCCGCCGTGGTCGTTGCCCCGGTTGCCGGTCGCAGCAACGACGACGATGCCTGCGTCCCAAGCTCGTTCGACCGCGGCCGACAGCGGGTCGCCCTGGCTGGTGGCGACGCCGTCCACGCCAAGGGACAAGTTGAGCACGCGGATGTTGAGGCCGTCGTCGTTGCGGTGTTCGACGACCCAGTCGATGCCTGCGATCACCTGGGCAATATCGGTTTCGCCGGTGGCGCCGGCGACCTTCACGCTGACGATCCGGCTCTGTGGCGCGATGCCGACGACCATGTCGTCGTCGTCACCGGCGACGATGCCGGCCAAATGGGTTCCATGGCCGAACGTGTCGAGGTTGGCAACGTTGTCGTGGGCGCCCTCGTTGGAGAGGTCGGGCCCGTGGAGGATCTTGCCCGGCTGATCGAGACCGACCACCGGTGTCACACCGGAATCGATCAAGGCGACGTCGATGCCCTGCCCGTAGGCCTTCTTGCCGGCGTACTCCGACTTCGACTTCTCGGTGACCATCTTCATGATCACCGGGTCGCCCGGATCGACCGCCATCGACAGCGTCACCCTGCTCGACGAGCCGGTTGACGGCTCGTCGGTACCGGTGACCCCGATGGATCCCGACGTGGCCGTCGCTGTCAGCGCCAACACGGACGCCAGCGCCGCAACGGTGCCGATGCGTCGCAGGCGTGATCTCGTCCGGGACGTCGGCCCCCGGTTGCTCGTTTTCGGTTCGTTGATTCCCGTCATGTTCCGCCCGAGATTTCGGTCATCATTGCTGGCAATTCCCATGACCAGTGAACCCCTTTGACGAAACAACTGCCATTAAGAGTTGTTCATGAGTTGTGCAAGTCGAGCGCTCTTCGGCAAGGTCTCCGCGATCGGCCAAAACGCGAAATTGCCCGGGCATCGGCGCAAGCCGGTCGGCCGATGTTGTCTCGGGCCTGTGGCGCTGCACCACGCAGCGTGCGGAAGGTGGTCCACGCGATTCTGGGGATTGGGTCGATTTCTCGGCCTCAAGCGGGGGAACGTCACCGACGTCGCAAGGACGCCCCGCTGTGCGGGCCCAACGTCGAGGGTGTCACGCTTCGCGGGCCATCGGGCGGTGCTGGTGCTCGGTTCGGAGGGTTCGGAGGCTTCTGTGTTCCGGGTCAGTCTGGTGGTTCGTGCGGCGACGCTGAGGTGAGGTGGTCGTTGGCGGTGCTCGCCAGGTCGTGGAGCAGTCGGTCGACGAAGGCGGCGAAGCGGTGCTGTGCGTCGCGTCCGGCCGCGGTGACCTCGTCGTGTGAGAGCGGGTGGTCCGAGATCCCAGCCGCGAGGTTGGTCACGAGCGAGATACCGACGACGTCCGCGCCGAGGTGCCGTGCTGCGATCGCTTCGGGCACGGTTGACATGCCGACGAGGTCGGCGCCGAGCCGGCGGGCCATTTGCACCTCGGCGGGCGTCTCGTAGGCCGGGCCGGTGAACCAGGCGTACACGCCCTCCTTGAGCGACGTCCCCGCGGCGGCAGCCGCGGCGTGAGCGCGAGTCCGCAACGCGGCGGGATACACCGTGCTCATGTCGGGAAACCGCGGGCCCAGCCGCTCGTCGTTGGGGCCGATCAGTGGGCTCTGGCCGGTCAGGTTGATGTGGTCGCGCAGAACGACGAGATCGCCAGCTTCGAGGCCGTCGCCGCACCCGCCGGCGGCGTTCGTCAGAACGACCGTGCGGCACCCGTTGACGATCGATAGCCGAGTACCGAACACGAGGTCGCTGACGGCGCGTCCTTCGTAGTAGTGAACTCGTCCCGCGAGGATCAGCACGCCCGTGTCGCCGAACACGGTCGAGACGAGCTTGCCACCATGACCTTGCACGGTGGGGACGGGGAAGTGCGGGATATCCGCGTACGGGATCGAGACCGCTCCCGGCAGGCTGTCGGCGTAGCCGCCGAGCCCCGACCCGAGCGTGATCGCGACCCGATGGTGACGCCCTGCGACCGAGCGCACGTATGCGCTCGCTTCGTGGAGTTGTTCGTAGAGCTCGACCATGAACAGATCCTCGCTGACTTCGTGTCGTGACACCACTCTCGAGGTGGCCCGCTCCTGTTGAAAGTCCGGCAGCGCGTGGCGGCGAGGGGACCTCGCCGCTGTCGAGTCGCACGGATTCGTCGGTTCCCGAGTGTGGGACAGCGCGCCAGGGGCTGTGATCATCGCGTGGGCGCGAGGATCCACCTATTCGATCGGAAGCGCCGCTACAGCGCGCGTCGGCGGGCCACCTCTGATCGTTCCACCCACCCGCCCCTGCATCGTCTCAGCAGGGATTGGCATGTGCGCGGCGTCACCGCAGACCATCCGACACCCCGGCAAGCTCAGCATCGTGCATGTTCGCCGGGCTGGTGACGGTGACGATCGTCCGGCTGCCGGGGGTCCCTCAGTTGCCCGCCGCTGCGCGCGCCCAGACGAGTGATTCCGAAGTGACGGCGACGGAGTCGGCAACATCGACCACGGGAACGACGTCGACGTCATTCCAGGCGAAATACTTCGAGACGAACGAAAGCACGACACTGGGATCGTCGGCTTCGACGAGTACGTCACCACCGTTGTTCAAGTTCGAGACGAATGCGTGGATCGTGAGACCCTCCTCGGGTTCCCACGTGCCGAACGCCTGGAGCAGCGCTTCTTGGTTGTTGAGGTTCTGGTCGTGGCTGAGGCCAGCTGTGCGGACCGAATATTCAATCATGTACTTCATGGGTGTCCCTCCGGACTGTCGCCACTCGGGATAGCGCGGTTCTCGAACCGTACTCCAGCCACGTTGATGCCGATTCCGGGCCATGTGTGGACGTGGTTGCTGGCCAACTGGCGATCGGCTATCGCGACGTCGAGTCGAGTCGGGGGTCGTCCGGGAGCGGGCCGAGGCCGGGTCCGAGCACGGCGATGAACACGATGATGATCACGGCTCCTGTGACGAGCCAGCCGGTCGAGCGGTTGAGGGTGAGGTCGTCGACCGGCCGGGGAGACGTTGGTCCCACGCCACGGTTGACGAGCACTGCCCAGACGATCAGGTGTGCGTAGGCGAACACCGACGCCAGGAGATGATTGGCGTCGGCGGGAGCGGTGGCGAACGGGCTCGGGAGCACCGACAGGGTCTGGACGACGATCATCGTTGCCACCGGAACGAGGGTGATCTTGTGTCGCAGCTCGGGACGGTCGCGGAGATCGGGGAGGAACAGCTGCAGCGCCAGCCGATACCCGACGACCGCCACCACGACACCGGTCGCGACGACCACCGCGGTCCAGAGCCCGGCGTGCTCGAGACCCTCGGCGACCTCGCCCCAGTCGCCGGCTCCGAGGAGCGGAACAGTGACCATGTTCCACGTGGCCATCGTGAAGCTGACCACCGCGAACAGCCACAGGAAGTACCGCATCGGGACACTCTTCATGTGCAGCCATCGCAGTGCCGCGAGGGCGAGGGTCCCGGTCAGCACATTGACCGGGGTCGCGGCGGCGTTGATGATCCGGTCCTGGGTGGCCGAGTCGATCGCGGTCCAGTCGACGTACGCGGTCGTGGTCGACACCGCCCGCACGGGGATCCCGAGCACGACCGCTGCGCCAGCATGGCCGACGATCTCATGGAACACGTTGGCCACCGCCCACGCCAGCGCGGAGACGGCGATCAGCGTTGGCGTATCGATCTCCACGCCGCGGTCACGGTCCGACGACCGTGCGACCACGCTCTCGGGTGGCGCCACCAGCGGTGTGTGCTTCATCGTGGATCCTCGCTGCGATCTCCGTCTTCAGGGTACGACCGACGATCCGAACCTCGCCAGAGCCGTTCGTCAATCAAGATGCAACAGCGCCCCCACCCGACGACGATGGCGCGACACCGGGCGCTTCAACGGTGAAAACGCTCGCCCGGATCTCGAGACGGAGTATCTCAGCCGAGACCCTCGGGCGGTAGGCCTCCCGTGACTACGCCTACGTATCGCTGGCGCGAACAGACGCCCGCCGGAGCTCACATGCCCGAAGCTCCCGATCGCTGGCACCGAGGCGCTGAAGCATTCGCGTCGGGAGGGTCGCCGACGATCCGGGTGTTGTGTCAATCCCTCGAGACCGCCCTCGATTTCGTGCGGTCGGATTCCGAGACGCGAGCAGTGCCCGTGGCTCAGGTGCCGGCGAAGGCGCTCGGGAAACGGGAGAGGAACGCGATCGCAAGACGCAGCTCGCGTGAGTCGACGCATTCGCCGATCTTGTGAGTGTTCTGCTCGTAGCCGGCACCGAACCCGAACATCGCCGGGTGCTTGTAGCCACCGGCCTCGACCCAGCGCTTCGATGCCGGGACGTCGATGGTCGTGTCCCCGGCCGGGATCGGGTAGCCCACGCCGTCGGTCGAGAAGATCCACCGGTCGACGCGGGCATCCGCCTGCATCCCGCCCGGTTCAGGCGAGGCGACGATGTGCGGTGCCACGACGCTGCCGTACACGTCGACCGCGGCCCGAATCGCCGCATGGTCCTCCGGTGTTGCCCACCCCATGTAGATCTGATCGTTGCCGGGGGTGTACCCACGCCAGGTGACGCCCTCGTAGACCGGGATGGTCACGTCGACCGTCAGCCCGGCGTCGCGCGCCACCGCGACCGCATCGAGTGACTCGACGTCGAGACGCGCCCGCTCGGGGTCCTCCCCGACCGTGAGCCGCCGGTCGAAACGGAACGTGAATCGATCGGGGACCGCGCAGTCGCTCGGAGTGTCGAGCTTCGCCCACGAGGCGGTCCGCGTGCCGTGACCGAGGAACGGGTCGTCCAGGAATCCGTCGCGCTCCTCGTATCGGCGGGCCGCCTCGGAGATGATCGCGCTGCCGAACTCCAACGGATTGAGGCCCTCCCACGGCATCGAACCGTGGCACGACCGGCCGGTCACGGTGACCTCGATCTGCATCCGCCCGCGTTGCCCGCGGTAGATCCCCAGTGCGCCCCGCTGGGCATCGCCGGTGCCTTCGGTCAGCACGACGACATCGGGGATCAGCTCCGGAGCGGCACCGGGCAGCACCTCGCTCATCAGATACATCGGTCCGGCACCGTCGTTGTCCTCCTCGGCTGCCGTGGCGTACGCCCGCACGATGACCCCGTGCAACGCACCCTCGGCAGCGAGCTCGAGGGCGATCTTTGTCGCCAGGATCTGCGAGATCACGCCGGCCAACTGGTCGGCCGCTCCGCGACCGAACACGAGGTGCTCCCACTCGTCGTCGGGCGGCACGTGGCCGAGCTCGCTGCGCAGGAAGTCGCGGTCGACGGCGTCGATGTCGAGCAGGCCGTCGTAGGCGTCGATACCGCCCAGCTTGTCGCGCCATGCGGACCGCAGCGCCTGGACGGTGTCGCTGTGGCCGTCGAAGTAGACGATGCGCTTGTCGTCGGGCGCGATGCCGTCCGACGGGTCGCTCACCGTCCACACCAGATTCCCGTACTCGTCGAACCACACGTCGTCCGTCGAACGGACGGCGCCGATCTCGACGATGCGCCGCTTGAGATACTCGAGGCGCGGGCCCTCGTGGTTGCTCAGCCCCGACGACGGGTCGCCTCCTTCGTCGGTCGGTCGGTCGACGTAGTCGGCGGGGATCCGGATTGCCTCGCGGAGGATCTCCACGGCGAGCGGAAGGTGCGCTTGGCTCAGTTCGGCGATGCGGGTGTCGAGGTCGGTCATCGGAGGGCTTCCTGTTCGAGGGTGGTGAGGGCGTCGGCGAGGTCGGGCACCTTGGCGCCGGCGAGCAGTGCCATCACCACGTACACCTTCCAGTTGGCCTCGCGAGCAACGTTGACGGTGTGGCGATCCATCACGCCGGGGCTGACCTCGGCACCGATGTCGGCGGGGAGGCAGTGCATGTACAGCGCGTCACCGCCTGCCGTGGTGGCCATCCGGCGCTCGTCGCAGATCCAGTCGGTGAACTGGGCGTTGCGTTCGAGTGCCCGACCTTCGATCGCCGCCAGCTCGGCGGTGTCGCCGGCCGCGTTGGCATCGACGCGCTCGACCATCAGGTCGTAGGCACCCCAGCTCTTCGGGTAGACGACGTCCGCACCGGCGAAGGCTTCGTCCATGTCGTCGACCACTCGGAACGAACCGCCTCGCCCGGCATTGTCGGCGGCCGCCGCCATGGTCGCCTCGGTGAGGTCGTAGCCCGGCGGGTGGGCGAGCGTCACGTTCGCCCCGACTCGCGTCAGCAGCGTGATCAGTCCCTGGGCGACCGACAGCGGCTTGGCGTACGACGGCGAATATGCCCAGCTCATCGTGATGTTCTTGCCGGCGAGGTCGTCGAAGTTGTCCTCCAGCCACAGCAGATCGGCCATCGACTGCGTGGGGTGATCGACGTCGCACTGGAGGTTGACGATCGGAACCGCACGCGAGTCGTCGGTCGCGTCGAGGTAGTCGTCGATCCCGCGCTTCACGTCGCGGATGAAGGTGTTGCCCTCGCCGAGGATCAGGTCGTGACGGATCCCCATCGCGTGTGCGTTCATGCCCAGCATCGCGCCGGTCTCGGCCGCGGTCTCACCGTGGGAGACCTGCGTCGAGGATCCGTCGACGATCACCGGTCGCATCCCGAGCCGCGCAGCCGCACCAGCCCACGCGCTCTTGGTGCGCGTCGACTGGTCGAAGAACACCGCCCATGCCAGTTCGTCAGGACAGAGCGGCGTCCGGATGCCCTGCCGATCGAGGTGTGCCAGCGCCCGCGCGACCGCCCGCACCGAAGCGAGGTCGGCGTCGGACCACTCCTGGGTGGTCAGCAGGCTCCTGCCGAGCAGTGCGTCGAGCACGTGTCCGTCGAGCAGGCTGGCGGTACTGGTGTGACTCACGGATGCGTTCTCCTGATGTGGGTGCCGGCGCGACCGTCGATCGCATCGACGAGGTCCTCGGGGAGACAGATGACGACGTCACCATCGACGGCATCGAGGAAGTCGATGGCGGCTTCGATCTTGGGGCCCATGCTTCCCGCGGCGAACTGGCCCTCGGCGTGGAGCGCTCGCGCCTCGTCGACGGTCAGTTCGGAGCGTGGCCGCGGCGCGTCCGAATAGAAGTCCTCGTAGACGTGATCGACGCTCGTGGTGATCACGAGTCGCCGTGCACCGAGATGCACTGCGAGCAGCATGCTCACGCGGTCCTTGTCGATGACGGCTTCGTGGCCGACGATCTGGCCGTCGGCGGTTCTGCTCACCGGGATACCGCCGCCCCCGCAGCAGATCACGGTGATGCCCAAATCGCAGAGCCGCTCGATGGTGCCGAGCTGCACGATGCGGCGCGGAATCGGTGAGGCGACGACGCGGCGGACGCCGCGCTTCGGGTCGTGCATCACCTGCCAGCCACGCTCGCTCACCAGCGCGGCCGCCTCGTCAGCGTCGAAGAACTGACCGATCGGCTTGTCCGGCGCGTCGAAGGCCGGATCGTCGGCGTCGACCTCGACTTCGGTGACGATGGTGACCACGTCGGTGTCGTCGCCGCGACCGCGCAGCTCGGCGCGCAGAGCACGTTCGATCATGTAGCCCATCGCGCCCTGGCTGTCGGCGACGAGTGAGTCGAGCGGGACTTCGGGGACGGCGTCACGAGCGAGTTCGGACCGGAGTTGCATGAACCCGACCTGCGGCCCGTTGCCGTGGGTCAGGACGAGATGGTCGCCTCGCTGCAGCAGGTCGGCGACCGGCTTCATCGCCGCCTGAGTCACGGCGAACTGGTTCGCCACGGTCGGGGCCAGGTCGGGCGCGAGCAACGAATGACCCCCGATCGCGATCACGGTCGGCCCCCGGTCGCCTGCACTCTTCGGTTCACCCACGCTGTCCTCATCCGTCGGTGTTCGCGTTCACACCTCTTTCGATCCTGG
>Ga0316197_10003307_pt1 | contig 11486 bp, 9 predicted proteins | sample OudBiesiAoxic_MG_FD_204939 | JGI IMG/M metagenome (GOLD analysis project Ga0316197, IMG submission 204939) | Coastal sediment microbial communities from Oude Bieten Haven, Netherlands - site A oxic | ecosystem: Environmental > Aquatic > Marine > Coastal > Sediment | place: Netherlands...
GTAACTCATTGATATTAGGAGATATCGATCGGTAACCGGTTGTTGATAAACGTGAGATCACATCGACCTCAGAAGAGCGCGACAGCGCTGCTATTAGGTTCTCCGTGAGCAGGTCAGACCAGATATTGGCGCCGTCCATGTCGGTATGCACCGAAATGGGCAGGACCGCGATCGTAGGCAGAAGATCGTGCGCAGGGATCTTTGGCGTAACGTTGGGTGAGGCGCCTTTGGTGCGCAGGATAAAGGCGCGTGTTGGCCGCGACACGTTCTTGAGATGCAAATCGCCGATATCTTCGAAATCGGTTTCCGGATCGCTGGCCAGCATGTCGCGTACGCTTGCGCTTGCCACGATCTGGCCCGGACGGACCGCTGCTGCCAGCCGGGCGGCCATATTCACATGCTGACCATAAAGATCGTCATCCGCGGTGCGCAGGATCTCTCCGGATGCCAACCCGATCCGCAACTGGATTTGGTTTTTTGGGTCAAGGCTGACGTTTTGCGCGGCTAGGGTCTCCTGCAGGTGCAGTGCTGCGCGCGAGGCCGCGCTGGCCTCGTCAAACTCGGCCAGCAGCCCGTCACCCAACCGCTTGACCAGACGTCCATCACCGGAATCAAGCAACCGTCGCTGGGTCTCGTCAACAATGGTAAGCCAGCGCCGGATGGTTTCTTCTTCGTTGTCTTCGATATGACGAACGGAATCAACGACATCGGCAAAAAGCACGACACGAGACACCCGATAGAGCATCGCACTGGGGTCTCGGTCGTTGATGAGTGCGGCTGACATAGTGAAGGAACGCTCGTTTTCAAAATTGGGTAATGCGCCCCATCAGTCTACACGATTGATTTCAAATGTTCACGAAAAGGTTGAAAATTCTGGCAAATCCCCCTGGTCAGATTTGAGCGATGGCGCAATGGGACGGCATCAGGGAGTTACGATCTGTACTGCCCAACAAGATGCCGTCGTGTTGCCGGTCTGATCCGTTGTCGGATTAAACCGATCGTACATGCATCTTTGCGAAATGCCGGATGACACGACTTTCACGTGTATTTTTTGACAGGTTCCAACGGTCTGGGCTAACCTAGGGTTGCTATTTGTCTGGCGCGATCGGGAGATTTTCTGTGGTCCGGGCGTTCTTTTTGACGATAATTGTTTTTCTGACTGGCTGCGTTTTGCCCCCTACGGAACAATTCCTGAGGTATGACGAGGCTTTCGACAAAGCCAATGAAGCGTCCAAGACCGTATTGTCCGTCTATAGCCAGTACGAGAAGGAGCTTTACCCGCTTGATCCCAACAGTTTCAGGCCAGATCAGGCCGCGCTGATTTCTGCCAGTGCGCCGGGTCCGCTGACGGCACTCTACAGTCGTGGCTTTGCGGTGGTGGATCAATACAACGCCATTCTCTACCGCTATGCGCAAGGCGACAGTGTTTCGGTGCTGAGTGACGACATCACAGCACTGAATGCTGTGTCGGCGCAGCTGGGTTTGGTACTTGGTGTGGCCGACACGGCGTCGCGGCTGTCCGGTGCAGTCGCAGCGGCGCAGCGGCTTGTAGGGATCGGGCTTGCGCTGTCAGATGCTGAGGAGTTTGATGCCTCCTTGGCTGAAGGCGGGGTTGCCGTGAGGCAGTTCCTAGGAATCGTTCGTGAAGACACGGCAGACATGTATCAGGACGTGTCGACCGCAATGTTGCGACGCATCCAGCGCAATCCTTCCAACCTTGCACAGGAACAGGAAAACCGCGCGCAATTCAGAGACATGCTGGCGGCCTGGGTTTTATTGATCGACGAAACCATCGCCGAACTTGAGCGGCTTGAGGCTGCGGTCGCGGCGGGCGCACGCTCGCCCCTGACAATCTCAAACGTATCAAACTCGATTGCTCGCATCACCCAATATTCCGAAGACATTCGATTTGCACGACGGCAGATTGCCGGACTTTTCTAGAATGAGGAGACCTTGCCATGCCCACCAATCCGTTTACCGCCGAGGTTGAGGCCGCCAACTCGGCCGCGTTGGATGCTTTTACTGCTGCCGCCGCGCTGTCGGGTGCTGCCGCGCAGGCCAAGCTGGCGCAGGCTGCTGTTCTTACCGACGCGGCGCATGAACTGACCCTTGCCTCGATCGAGTGGCGGTCGGGGCGGTTGAATTCAGCGGTCAAATCACTGGAATCGCTGCTGATGCGGGCAAGCGTGCGGCAAAGCGATATCGCGGGCCGTCTGCGGGGTCTTGGGCGGCGGGTTGGTGTGCAATCGGGTGCTGTGGCGCCAGCCGTGGCGGATACGACCCCGTCGGAGCCGGCCCCCGCACCGGTGCCCTCGCCTGCGCCAGAACCTGTTTCAGACCCGATACCAGCACCAGAACCAGAACCAGTATCAGTTCCGGCACCCGTCGAAGTGGCCCCAGCTCCGGCAACGGTGGTTGTGCCAGCGGTCGCTGCCGCGCCCATTGATCCTGACAAGCGCCACACGTCACTCGAATTGCTACATCCGTCTGTCCGCGGCAAGGTCGAGGCATTGATTGCAGATCTTGCGGCGGCAACAGTGCCCATGGTGGTTTTTGAGAGCTTCCGAACCCCAGAGCGGCAGGACCATCTGTTTGCCATCGGGCGCACACGCGAAATGCACCGCAGACCGGTGACTTTTGTGAAGGCGTGGCATTCGTACCATCAGTTCGGGATGGCCGTGGATATGGTGCTCGACCACAAGAAGACCGGCATGAACCCGTGGGAGACCAAAAAGGGGAACGCGCCGAAATGGTGGAAGAAATTTCACGAATTGGCTGACAAGAACGGGCTTGAGCGGCTTTCGTTCGAGTTGCCCCACATTCAGGAGCCGGGGATCAAGCACTCAGCACTGATGGCGGGTGAACAGCCGGGGCCGGGTGACGAAAGCTGGGCCACGAATTTTGCCAGTGCCGTGTCGCGCTGGCGCGGGCCGGAAAAGCCGATCCTGCCCGACGGCATCACGCTCGAGCGCCCGTCGCTTGCTGCGCATGCCGCTACCGCTGGTGTGGCCAGCGCCGGGATCGACTGGGGCGCGTTGCCCGTTGTTGCTCCGATCGCCTGGGGCAGCAAATTTGGCGGCCATGATTGGCGGGTGGACGCGCGTGGGGTCTATCTGCGTAATGGCCCGAATGCGCCACTTCGCACGCCCGGTGACCCAATGACCGCGGCTAAGGTGGTAGAAATCTATGGCGAAGAATTGGCCGAGGCATCGCAGAGATTTGAGCTGCCACCGGAGTTGATCGTCATGACCATCGTGACAGAAACCGGAGCCATGAAGAGAGATAACTTTACCGGCCCGCGTACCTTTCGGTGGGAACAACATGTAACGCTGACGACCACCGGCACCGATCTGGACGGGCGCGAAAAGGGGGATTACTCCGCCGGTCCGATGCAGGTGCTGTCAAACACCGCGCGGGACGTGAACAACAAGCTTGATCTGGGTTTTGACAACAAGACCGATCTCAAGTGGTTCAAGAACCGCCCCACGAAAAACCCGGCCAAACTGGGGCTTTACGACGGCAGAACAGGCATCATGATTGGTGCCGGCTATATTTCCCTTCAAGCGCGTCATACCCACCTGAACCCGATCCTTGTCTCGGCGGCGTACAATGCCGGATCGATCCGGGCATCGGGCACCAATGCGTGGGGGTTGCACTGCCACGGCGATCATCTGGACCGGGCGTCGAAATGGTTTGGCGATGCCTGCGCTGTCTTTGCCGGGCTTGGACGGGCCTGACCGCCGTAGTAAAGCAATCTACCGTGCCAGCACGACATCGGAGCGGATGTCGAGACCACTTTCGACGGCATCAACAAGATAGGTGGCAACGTCCGTGCGGGACACAAGCCCATTGCGCCATTTTGCAGGGTCACGCAAGACGCGCACCTTGCCGGAGCCAGCACCGCTTGTCAGGATCACCGGACGCACGATGGTCCAGTCGAGGGGAGAGGCGACGATCAGGTCTTCCTGCCTGTCTTTATCGGCATATGGCTTGCCGAGGACGGCGCGATGGCCTGCGCGCTCGACAAAGCTCATGGCCGCTTTGCTGCGGCCCGCCCCGAAGCCGGTGACTGCGACCAGACGGTTGACGTCAGCCTGAGGCATTGCCTTGAGCAATACCCGGGTCGTTTCGGAAAAAAGCGTTTCTTCTTCCCACAACATCGACAGGCGCTCGCGAATACCAAGTGCGTAAATGACGGCTCGGGCACCTCTCAGCGCCTGCGCGACATCTTCGGCATTGCGGGCGTCGCCCGACACTTGCTCGAGGTTGTCCGCCGGTGCCATATCGTCTGCGCTTCTCGCAAATGCTCTGACCTTCAGTCCTCGGGACAACGCCTCTTCCACAGCGCGTTTGCCGATACCGGATGTCGCTCCCATGATGAGGATCGGATCGCTCACAAGTGCCGGCCTGATGACGGCGAAGACGGGAGCGGATGACCGTCTCTGCAGCGACCGGAAAAGTGAAGTTCAAACGACATAAGCTGCTCTCCGCATTGCCACACTCTACTCTGTTTCATGACATAGCGCCCCGTGTGAACTTGTCCCGGAATACGATGCCGCGCGGTTGGCGCAGAGGCCGCGCGGGCTAGGTTCCTTTGTCGTCGAGTAATCATACACGAAAGGACAGGTGATTATGTCAAGTATCGCGATCATCGGGGCAGGGTTGTCGGGTATGGTGCTGGCGACCCGACTGTCGCCAAAGGCTGAGGTGACGGTGTTTGAAAAGTCCCGTGGTTATGGTGGCCGCATGTCGACGCGGCGCATGGATGATTTTCAATTTGATCACGGCGCACAGTACTTCACCGCCCATGGCGCAGGTTTTCAGGGCTTTCTCGATACGCTCTTGGAGGCCGGACATGTCGCCAAATGGTCGCCCCGACTGGCAACACTCACTGGCAACGGCTCCGCGCAGCCATTGGAATGGAACGCCCAGCGGTATGTCGCGACACCGGGAATGAACAGCATATGCAAAGCGATGGCGGAGGGGCAGAACATCGTCCCTCAAACTGAGGTCGGCTCGATTTCGCAGGAGGGGAACAAATGGGCGCTGCAGGACGCCGCTGGAACCCCCTTGGGACCATTCGATTGGGTGATCAGCACCGCACCAGCCGATCAGAGCGCGCGGCTGATGCCTGAGGCATTTGTAGAAGGGCCAGCGCTGGCTGCGGTGCAGATGCAGGGGTGTTATGCATTGATGGTTGGCTTGGCAGAACCGCAAACCCTCGATTGGGACGCGGCAACTGTTAAAGGCGCGCCGCTGGGCTGGATTGCCGTCAACGCTACAAAACCGGGGCGCGGCACAGCGCAAACTTTTGTTTGTCAGTCGACAAATGACTGGGCAGAAGACAATCTGGAGCGTGATCAAGCAGAGGTGCAGCAGATATTGCTCGATAGTTTCGAGGCGGTCACTGGGATCAGGGTAGTTGAGCCTGCGTATCTCGGCCTGCACCGCTGGCGCTACGCCGCCGTGTCAAAGCCTGCAAACGCGCCGTTTCTGCTGGATGCAGGGTCCCGGCTGGCGGCTTGCGGGGACTGGTGCGGGGCAGGCAAAATCGAAGCTGCCTTTGACAGCGCATCCGCCCTTGTGGATGCGCTGGTAGAAAATCATGGGCTAGGCTGAACGGATTTGTCTAAAGCTTCACAACAGCACCAGTTTCCAGTGAGCTTGCCGCTGCATCTGCAAGCTTCTGCACCGCAACCCCATCAGCAATGCCGGGCGAGGGCGCCTGTCTCGTAACAACGGCGCGAATAAAGCTCTGCATTTCAGCGAGATACGCGGCCTCGTAGCGTTCGAGGAAGAAGTGTTTATTCGGGGCCGTTGTGAAGCCGCCGGCCCCTGCCTGCTCGATCTGATGCTCCGGATGATTGGCGGCGCGCAGCATGCCATCTGATCCGTGCACCTCGATCCGCTGATCATACCCATAGGTTGCCCGGCGAGAATTGTTAATCTGGCAGAGCTTGCCCGACGCCGTGCGCAAGGTCACCGCCGCTGTGTCAATATCGCCCGCTTTTCCGATCTCGGGGTCCACGAGGCAGGACCCGGTTGCGTAGATCGCAATCGGCTCTTCGCCCAGTAGGAACCGGGCCATATCAAGATCATGGATCATCATGTCCCGAAACAAACCACCGGATTGTTTGATATAGGACACTGGGGGCGGGGCTGGATCGCGTGAGGTAATCACGATCATTTCGGTCTCGCCAATTGCACCTGCGTCAAGCTGGGATTTCAGATGCGCAAAACCAGGGTCAAAGCGCCGGTTGAAGGCGGTGAAAAACGGCACCTGCGCGGTTTCTACAGCGGCCTGACATTCGGCTGCGCGTGTCGACGACAAATCGATCGGCTTTTCACAAAAGATCGCTTTGCCCGCCGCCGCCAGCGCGTGGATCTGGTCATAGTGCAGGGTTGTAGGTGTGGCGACGATCACCGCGTCTATGTCCGTGGCCGCAATGATATTCTCAGCGCTGCGCACCTCGGCCCCTGCCTTTTTGGCCAGTGCTTCCGCTGCTCCAGGCACGGCATCGGCCACCGCCGTTAGCAGGGCGTCGTCGATCCGGGAAAGGCTGCGCGCGTGCACGTCGCCAATCCGGCCACACCCCAAAAGACCAATTGAAATCATGGCGTTCTCCTTAGATCTTCATGTGACGGGGCCAAGCGTTCGTATCGCTTGCCGCGCGGCCTTCATCAGATGTGGTTCGACGTTCTGCAAAATCTGAACCCTGTCAAAACAATTGGGGTCTTCGGCGAGCACCACGCGCAGCGTGGCGCCAAATGCCATACGTAATTCTGTGCCAATGTTGAATTTGCAGATCCGCGAGGTTTGCGCCAGCCGCTGTCGCTGTGCCACCGGCACTCCTGACCCGCCATGGATCACCAGCGGCACGGCGGTTTGAGCTTCGATGGCGCGAATGCGCTCTTCGTCGAGACCGCCTTCGTGGTTTTGCTGCAAATGCACATTCCCGACCGAGATGGCCATCGCATCCACCTTGCTGTCGCGGGCAAAAACGGCGGCGTCTTCCGGGTCGGTCCCTTCGGAATTTTCGCCTTCACTATAGCCGACAAAGCCGATTTCGCCTTCGCAGGAGATACCCGCCGCGTGCGCCATCTCGGCAATCCGGGCTGTTTCATCAATGTTCTGCGCCAGCGGTTTGCGCGAGCCGTCGAACATCAGCGAGGTGAACCCGGCATCAAGCGCCTCTTTGCACTCTTCGAACGTGTAGCCGTGATCAAGATGCGCCACGACAGGCACCGAGACGGACTCCGCAAGGGTCAGGAACATCTTGCCAAGGATCGGCAAGGGCGTGTTCTTGCGGCACGAAGGGCCCGCCTGCAGTATCACGGGCAGTCCTTCCGCTTCGGCGGCGTCAGCGTAGGCGCGCATGTCCTCCCAACCGAGGCAGACCAAACCGCCTATAGCGTAACCGCCCGCCAACGCCGGTTGCAGCACGTCCTTGAGCGTTGCAAGCGTCATTTGAACTTTGCAACCATGTCGAGGATGCCCGGAATCGTGTGTAGCTGGTCGGCATGGGTTGGCTGAAAGTACTGCACAAGACTGCGCTGGCTCAGACCGCCGAGGATTGTGAAATAGTACATTTCATATCCTGGTAGCACGGAGCAGGGGTGATAGCCTTTGTCGATACAAATCGTAGAGCCATCCATGATGTGGTAGGCGTCGCCGGGCTCATTGTCGACACGCTGGAGCATCTGCAGACCTGATCCATGCTTGGGCCGGAACCGGAAATTGTAGGTTTCGTCATGGCGGGTTTCATCTGGCAGGTTGTCAGTATCGTGCTTATGGCTTGGAAAGCCAGACCAGCCGCCCGCACCAACGGTGTAAAGCTCGGACACCAGCAGCCGCCCAACACGGCCATGTTGCTTTTGACCGAGGATATGTTTGATCTTACGGTGGGTTTTGGTGTCGTCAGACCCGTATTGGACAAGGTCGATCTCATCCGCACGCACGGCAAACGGCTCCAGAACCTCGTCAAACCGCGCGCCAGCAACAAAGATTTCGGCCTCGTCTGACAGGCAAGTCATCCGCGCTTCAAGACCGGTTGGCACGTAGACGCCTTCGGGCTCGCCGTCCCAGACATCAACGCCGCGACCGCCCAGCTTTTGTGCACTGAAACCGCCCACTTCAACATCAATCAGCCCCGTGGCAGGGGCGACGCATGTCTCATAGCCCGGCACCGCATAGCCAAACTGCTCGCCTTTTTTGAGTTTGACGATGTTGAAGTAATTCAGCGGGACCAGCGTGTCGTCAGTATCAACGATCGGTTTGTTCTGGTTTTCAAAGGGCGGGATATGCATCGGGTTATACCTCTGTCGGTGTTGGGTGGTCGGCCAAAAACTGGTCGAGTTCATTACGGTTGGGCATTGCGGGGGCGCAGCCCGGCTTTGAGACAACAATGGACGCACAAGCAGAGCCGCGCAAAATGGCCGTCCGCAAATCACGCCCGTCTGCGATGCCCGCCAACAGGCCAGACATGAAACTGTCGCCTGCGCCGTTGGGCTTGACCGCGGTAACCGGGTAGATACCGGTGTGTATTTCCTTGCCCCCGGCAAACGTTACGGCACCTTTTTCGCCCATCTTGTAGATCACGATGGCGACGCCATTCTCAGACAACCACTTTGCCTTCTGCATCCCCTTGGCCATGTCGCCCGCCATGAAGCCGAACTCTTCATCGTTGCCGACGATCATGTCGCTGGCCGCACCCGCGCGCGACAAGACGTCGGCAGCGACCTCGGCAGAAGGCCAGGAATAGGGGCGGTAGTCGATGTCGAAGATGATTGGCACGCCCGCGGCCTTTGCGCGTTCAAAGGCGTGAAACGTGGCGGCGCGAGACGGTTCTGCGGCAAAGACGGTGCCTGCGGTGACCAAAGCGCCGAAGGGGGTCAAATCAACGCGGTCCATATCATCAGTGGTGACCTGAAAATCGGCGGCACCATTGCGGTAGATTACGTTCTGGAAATTCTCCAGCCGACTTTCGTAGATCGCGAGTGAGGTGCGGAACTCCCCTGTGACAGCGCGCACATATTGGGTATCGACCCCGTAATGTTTGAGTTTGTTGACGCAAAACCGACCCACCGCGTCGTCCGAAACGGATGTGACGAGCGCCGCAGAAGCGCCCAGCTTGCACAGGCCCGCCGCGATATTGGCAGAAGATCCGCCCAGGTCGGCGTTGAATGTTTCTGCGTCTTCGCTTTTGACGCCGGCAGGGTCGGCGAACATGTCCATGCCCGCACGGCCCAGAATGACAAACGCGTTGCGGGATATTCCGTCCAGTAGCGCTTGCATCGTTACACGCCCTTTCGTTGTTTGACGCGGCTGCTTTCGATCTCGGCATGTTTTTCGCGTACTTCCACTCGGTCGGAAACCTCGGGCGTGCCGACTTCCCACCAGGTGTGGCCTTCGGTTGTCCAGCCCTCATAGGCATCCACATTCATGACGATCACAGTGGTTTTGTCAGCGGCCTTGGCGTCCTTGAATGCGTCGGCCAGTTGTTCCGCATTGTCTGCACGCACGGCATGGGCGCCCATGGCGGCAGCGTGGGCCGCAAAATCGACGGCAAAGGCTTCCGGGACGGTTGGTGTATCGCTGATCAGGTTGTTGAAACTAACGTTCCCGGTGTTGTTCTGAAGTTTGTTGATGACGGCAAACCCGCCATTGTCGAGCACCAGCAGGATCATCTTCTTTTGAGTTAAAACAGAGGAGTAGATGTCGGAGTTCATTAAGAGGTAAGAACCGTCACCACAAAAGACGATTGTATCTGCGTCAGGTTCTTTTTCGGATTGCGCGATGCGCGCGCCCCAGCCACCGGCAATCTCGTAGCCCATACAGGAAAAGCCAAATTCGACATCCACTGTGCCGATGTCGAGCGTGCGCCAGTTGGCGGTTACCTCTGCCGGAAGCCCACCAGCAGCCGCGACAACACGGTCGCGTTTGCCGCACAGCGCATTAACCGTTCCGATGGCCTGCGCATAGGAGTTTGGCCGGTTGCCGGGGCGTACGTTCTCGGCCACATACGCGTCCCATTTCTGACGCTCGTCCTTCGCGAAACCGGTCCAGCTTGCGGGAGCTTGGTAATCACCCATCGCAGCCGCAAGGCTGGCCAGCCCAACCTTGGCATCACCCACAACGGGCAGGGACATATGCTTGCCCGCGTCATGGCGCGCCGCGTTGAGCGAGATGATGCGTGCGTCTTTGGCAAAGGCAGTCCAGGACCCAGTGGTGAAATCCTGCAGCCGCGAGCCGACCGACAGTATCACGTCAGCTGCTTCCGCAACCGCATTGGCGCTGTCGGAGCCTGTCACGCCCACTGGACCAATGTTGAGAGGATGATCGTTCAACATGTTCGCGCGACCCGCGATGGTCTCAATCACCGGGACTTGATGGGTCTCGGCGAATTGCGTCAATGTCTCGACCGCACCGGAATACTGCACACCGCCGCCAGCGATGATCACCGGACGTTGAGCAGAGCGCAGCAGGGCAGCTGCATCGGCAAGTTCGTCCGCATCGGGGTGCGCGCGCCGGATGCGGTGTGTCCTTTTCTCAAACAGTGCAGTGGGAAAGTCATAGGCCCAGCCCTGTACATCCTGCGGCAGCGCGATGAAGGCCGGGCCGCAATCTGCCGGATCCAACAGGGTCGCAAGCGCTGCGGGCAGCGACTGGATGACCTGCGCGGGATGGGTAATGCGGTCCCAGTAGCGGCTGACCGCCTGAAAGCCGTCATTCAACCCAACGGCAGGATTGCCGAAATGTTCGATCTGCTGCAGCACTGGGTCGGGCAGGCGGGTCAGGAACGTATCACCGCAGAGCATCAGCATCGGCAGCCGATTGGTGTGCGCCAGAGCCGCGGCGGTCAGCAGATTGGCGGTGCCTGGTCCGGCGGATGCGGTGCAGAACATGAAGCGGCGGCGCTTGTGATATTTCGCATAAGCGGCTGCGGCAAAGCCCATCCCTTGCTCGTTCTGACCGCGATAGAGGGGCAGGGTGTCGCGGTGATCATAAAGCGCCTCTCCCAGACAGGTGACGTTACCGTGGCCAAAGATCCCAAAGCCACCGCCACAGAAGCGCTGCCGTTCGCCGTCGGTTTCAATGAACTGTGCGTTCAGATACCGGATAATGGCTTGTGCAGTGGTCAATCGTATCGTGCTGTCGGTCATCTTGGCGCTCCTCCCGAAGGGGTTCCGATTTGTGCGTCTTCCCGCCGCAATGCGCTTGACGGTATTGCGTGATAGAAGATACGCATGTTGCAACCGGTTGCAATGTGTTTTTCAGAGGCGGGCTATGAAAGAGATCGGCATAGGGATCATCGGAGGCGGGTATATGGGCAAGGCGCATGCCGTCGCTCATGCTGCTGTCGCGGCTGTTTTCAACACCCGTCTGCGGCCCCGGCTTGAGATGGTAGCGGCGTCCTCACCTGCCTCGGCAGAGCGGTATCGCGCGGCGTTTGGCTTTGCCCGCGCTGCGGCTGACTGGCAGGAGT
>Ga0316197_10003308_pt1 | contig 11485 bp, 8 predicted proteins | sample OudBiesiAoxic_MG_FD_204939 | JGI IMG/M metagenome (GOLD analysis project Ga0316197, IMG submission 204939) | Coastal sediment microbial communities from Oude Bieten Haven, Netherlands - site A oxic | ecosystem: Environmental > Aquatic > Marine > Coastal > Sediment | place: Netherlands...
AAGGGCGATGCCCTGAGGTGGATGCGGCGGTAGTTAAGTTGGTTATAACGCCGGCCTGTCACGCCGGAGGCCGCGGGTTCGAGTCCCGTCCGCCGCGCCAAAAAAACCTGGGGAAAGTGCTTCCCTGGGTTTTTTGCTTTAAGGGCGCTGGACCTTTGCCGTGCGTAGCGCGGGCACAGCTCGAACGAAGCGCTGAGTGGCGACATTCGACGTGCGATCGAACTCAGCAATGAGTGCGCGACTGCGGGCCTCACGTGAACTGTCCGGCAACTGCGATTGTGCGGCGTCCCCGACGCCACGCACCCGCCCGCGGCGCCCCCACGCCGTGAACGCAGAACCTCGACGTTGCTCTTCACGGTTCTGTGAACCCCGGCCTCGGTGAGGTAGCTCACACAAAACCCGGGTTATGGGTGTCAGCCATGAAACCCGAAGGCTTTTGTTCTTGATGTCCAATTCCGATCCGCGTTAGTCATGCAAGGATGCCCGTGCCACCTGTCGCAGCCCGACTGGGACGATTGTTCCCTGTCCTCTGCATGACGCTGTTGATCGCTGCCTGTGGGAGCTCCTCAACCTCGAGCCCCGGTAACACCGAGCTGAACGTCGTGATTCCGTCCGGGTCGAGCCAAAGTGGGCCAGGTGCCCCCTCGTCGTTCGACATTCAAGTGGTGGAATACACCATCGCCTGTGACGACGGGATCGACAGCGGTCCCTTCCTCGACAACGGAGCCACCCTGGACGACGACGTGACCATCAGTGGTGTTCTCGAAGTCCTCGACACCGGTTCGGCGGGCGTCACCACGCAGGACTTCGGTCCCGACCTCACCGAGGCCTACGTCTGGCAGGGCTTCATGGACCTGCCGCCGACCGCCGGATGCACCGTACAGCTTCGCGCACGCGACGCCGACGGCGAGGTCATTTGTACCGCGACCGAGACCTTCGACATCGCGGCGGACAACACCACCAAGGTCAACGTCCTCATGTACTGCGGGATCAGCTTCCAGGCGCCGGTCGGCATGCTCGACCTCGACGGCGACTTCTCTTTCAACGTCGCGAACTTCTGCCCGGACCTGTTTGTCCTGAACTGCATCGACACTGACATCGACATCCAAACGATTCCCGGTATCGGCCAAGTGGCGGCCACCGCTTGTCAGGTGCGTTTCCGCGATGGCGACAGCCAGTGCGGCGACAGCTGCGACCCGCAGACTTGTGTCGCGGATGCCCAAGGCCTGACCTGCACGCCGGGTCCGGACCCAGGCGTCTCGACCACGGTGACCTGCACGGGCGGCGCTTCTGCCATCGACTGCACCGGCACCCCGGCAGCCAGTTGCACCTTCACAGGCGACACCACGGGTAACATCGGTGACCCGGCCCCGGGCCCACTCGCACCGGGCGAAGGTGGCTTCTTCGTGGCCTGCGCGCTCTTCGATGACGATGGAGATCCCCTGACCCCGGACGTTCCGGTGACCCCAGGTGCCACGGTCACGTGCACCGCGGTCACGACCGACGGCGACAACGACTGCGACAAGACCAAGACGGTCGAGGTGTCCTGTCCGGGTCTCACGCCCTGTCAGGCGTTCGGTGGCGATGCGGCATGTCAGGCTGCGTCCAGCTCGGTCTGCCAGGCTGGCACCTGCAACGACGGCACCTGTGATGGCAGCACAGCCGCCGCGTGCTGCGACTACGCCGCCGTGCCGGATTCGCCCGCCGTGGACTGCTCATCGGAAATCCCCGAGCCGAACGGCGAGTGTCAGGGTGGTGTCTGTACATCTACGAGCTGCACGGACGACGCGTCATGCGACACCGACAGCAACGACTGCACATTCGCACCGCCGGGCACATGTGACCTTGGCTCGAACCTTTGTGGTCCACTCGCCAACCGGCCACCAGGCTTCTCGTGCAACGGCGGCACAGGTACATGCGACGGCGGCGGTACCTGTATCGACGCCTGCACGGGCGTCGACTGCTCCGATGGCAACCAATGCACACAGGATTTGTGCGACTCGTCCGGCGGCGTGGCCACCTGCTCCAACCCGAACGAGATCGACGGCAAGTCGTGCGATGCTGGCGGCGGTCCAGGTAGCGGCACGTGCCAGAGTGGCGCTTGCGTCGGCCTTCGAGTCGAGACCTTCAACCTGGCACTTGCGGGCGCGTTCATCCCATATGAACAGGAACGGCGCCAGGCGCTTCCTCAGGCGATCGCAGCGGCGGAATCCGACATCCTCTGCCTCCAGGAGGTCTGGACCCAGGCGGACAAAGACGCGATCCGCGTCGCCGCGCTCGCAAACTTCCCGTACATCATCTTGTTCCAGGACGACCTCGACACCCCGCTCGACGACGCCACCGACCAGAACGGGCAGGTGCCTCCCGCTCCCACCACCGTTCCCTGCCCGGATGACGTCGAGGTGATACCAGGAACGACCATTGCGGACCAAATGAACTCCGCGATCGATTGCGTGCGGGATGGTTCGGACAGCCAAGGAAATGCGTGCTCGACCATCCCGGGAAGCGACGACGGCCGAACCACGAGCACGGACTGCGCAGCCGAGGCATGCACCGTCGAGGTTGCGGGACTTGTGTTGGGAACCGAGCAGCAACAACGCTGCTACGCGTGTCTCGCAACTCAGCTTCCGACTGATACATTCGGCACCATTCGCCAGAGATGTCCCACGGTCATCAACCAGGAGCTCGCCTTCCAGGGGCAAAATGGTGTGATGATCCTCTCACGATATCCCTTGAAGAACGCTGTGAACTGGGTGATTCCAGGGACGTGGAACCGCAGAGTCATCTTGAGCGCCACGGCCGAGCTCCCCAACGGGACCGGCCTCGATGTGTACTGCAATCACCTTACCCCGATCTTCGACGACCTCGTGTTTCCGTACACCGGGCAATACGGAGCCGGACAGCTGTTTGCGGCCGGCTGGGAGGCCGAGCAATTCCTTCAGGCCGAGAAGCTGATCGCCCACGTCCAAAGCGTGAGCGGAGCCAATTCTGCGGTCATTCTCGGTGATCTCAACGCAGGCCGTGGCTATTTCGACGACCCGAATAACTTCATCTTCCCCGAGGGAGAGGCCACGCTGAACCTGCTCGAGGGCACCTTCACCCCGGCTTACGCCGCGAACTACACCCCCGCTTGCACCTTCTGCCAAGACAACCCAGTCGCCGGTGTCGAGCGCGAAGGAACGGTCTGGATCGACCACATCCACATGTACAACCTGCCGGCCTCGGCCGTGACGGCGACCGAGCGCACGTTCGACCAGAACGTGCTCACGGTCCCGGACGGCAACGGCGGCACGATCAACATACCGCTCTCCGACCACTTCGGGATGCGTTCGGTCATCGCCGTACCCTAGAACGCTTGGTGGTCGGCTGGTCCCTCCTGGACCGCATTCATCGCGGCGCGGTAGTGGTGCAGATGGAAACTGCGTATACGACCAGCGCACCGACTAGTTTCACACCAGCGCCCCCGACGGACCGCGGCGGGCACAATCTGCGGCGTCGGGGCGTTTGAGGTGCGGCCGTCGCTTCTGCCAACTTGTGTCAGCGTTCGTGACAGCAGAACCTGGCGGGCCGGAGGCCGCGGGTTCGAGTCCCGTCCGCCGCGCCAGAAAAACCCGGGGAAGGCTCTTCCCTGGGTTTTCTTTTAGGTGGTCGGCTCGGTGGGCTGGTCCCCGTCACCCGGGCAGTAGGTGGTTGGGTCTGTGGGTTGGTCCCCGTCACCCGGGCAGTATGCAGATGCCTCAGCGCTTCCGACCGTCGCGAATGCGAAGGCGGCCACGAGAGCGAGGGCGCGAATCAATGTCTTTGCGAGCATGAGAAAGAAGCTAGAGCCCTCCCTCGAGGTCCGCAAGAGCCATACGTATTTGACCCTCGCAAGGGTCCGGGGGTTTTCGTCGTTTTGCGTCACGGCTGGCCATTTGGGGAGCTCCAGCGCACCCACAGCGCCCCCACCCCCCAGACGCAGAACCTGAGCATATCCCGGCCGTCTAGATAAGAATTACGCATGGCGAGGCGCAGCCCGGCAACCCATCCTGCCCATGACTTTGTGATGAGGGTCGGACCGGGGAGGAGATTGTGATGCGTTGCTTAGTCGGATGCTTGTGTGTCTGCGCGTTGGCAGGGACGGTCCCCAAGAGCGCGAGCGCAGATGCGGCGGAGGAAGGCGCGTCGGCTGAGCCCAAAGCGGAGCAGTCGGCGCAACCGACAGAACCGACCCGATCGCGTCTCGAGCGCTGGCACCCTGAAGCTTTCGATGACCCTTCCAAGCCCACGAGCATGCCAGTCTACGTTGACCCCGTGACGGGCGCGCCCTCGGCTCTGCCCGAAGGCTCGCCCGCGCCCCAAATGCCAACTGCGCCACCGACCGAAGAAGAAAAGCGTAGGAGGCGAATCGGCATCGGGGTCGGTGTCTCCGTTGCTGTCGTTGTTGTTCTTGCTGTGCTCGGGGGCGTGGCGGCGAAGGGCCTTCGCGATTTGTGAGACGTGTGGCGACCCGGTTGCTGCGTCTACACTTTCTGCCCGGCCTTCACCGCAACGAGCCCTGCGCGCGCCTTGTTGACCGTCTCTTCGTATTCTTTGTCCGGGTCGCTTGCTTCGACGATGCCGGCGCCTGCCTGGAGCCACATTTGGTCTTTGTGCGCGACGATGGTGCGGATGGCGATGGCGACGTCCATGTTGCCGTCGAAGCCGATATAGCCGACGGCGCCACCGTAGACGCCTCGGCGTTCGGGCTCGAGGTCTTCGATGATCTGCATGGCGCGCACCTTCGGGGCTCCGCTGAGGGTGCCGGCTGGGAAGGTGGCGCGGAGGACGTCGAGTGCGTCGCGGCCGGGGGCGAGGTCGCCAACGACGTTGGAGACGATGTGCATGACGTGGCTGTAGCGCTCGACGATCATGCGGTCGGTAACGCGGACGGTGCCCGACCGGCTGATGCGGCCGGCGTCGTTTCGGCCGAGGTCGACCAGCATGACGTGCTCCGCTCGCTCTTTGGGGTCGGCGAGGAGATCTTCCTCGATCTCTCGGTCTTCTTCTTCGGTGCAGCCGCGGTGTCGGGTCCCTGCGATGGGGCGCACATGCACCTGATCATCTTCGAGGCGGACGAGCGTTTCGGGGCTCGCGCCGGCGACCAGGCGATCGGGCATGCGCAAAAAGTACATGTACGGGCTCGGGTTGATGATCCGCATGGCGCGGTAGACGTCGAACACGTCGGTGTCGCCCAGGGGAACTCGGAAGCGCTGCGAGAGCACGACTTGGAAAATGTCGCCGGCGCGGATGTGCTCCTTGGCCTTCTCGACCGCAGCGCAGAAGCCCGGGCGGTCGAACGACGACGCGGGAAGCTCGAGCTCGCCGCTAGCGCTCGGGGGATGCAGCCGCCGCGGGAGGATGGGACGGTCGAGCGCTGCAAGTGCCGCCTCGATGCGAACGACGGCGCGGTCGTAGGCCTGCTTCGGATCGCCCGTGACGCGCGCGGGCACCACGACGCGCAGGGTTCCGCGCACGTTGTCGAAGATGAGAACCGTACCGCCAATGGCGAAGCAAAACTCCCAGTCGTCGTCACGTTCGAGCGCTTTGCCGACCGTGGGCTCGAAGGTTCGCACCGAGTCGTAGCTCACGTAACCCACCGCACCGCCCCAGAAGCGCGGGAGCCAATCGACCACGGGCGGCTTCCACTCCGCGAGTGTCTCTCGAAGACGCTGCCAGGGGTCGACGCCGAGCTCTTGCTGCACCTCTCCGTCCTGGACACGTTCGAACTTGTCGGCGACGCCGCGAACGATCACGTCCGGCCCAAAGCCCACGAAGCTGTAACGGGCCCAGGTCTCCCCACCTGTAACGCTCTCGAGCAGGTAACTGCCCGCGTCTTGACCGAGCGTCGCGTGCGCTAGAACCGGAGTGAGCCGATCGGCGATGACCTCGCGAAACACCGGCACCACCGATGCATCACGGCTGAGTCGCTCGAACTCTTTCGCGGTCGGAAAATACTCGCTCACCGCACTCCGAATAACACCGATATGACAAACGTGCTAAGGCCCGACCAGAGGAGACCCTGGAGAGAACATGGCCGATCTACCCCTCAACGAAGTCGACCCCGAAATCGCCCATTGCATCGCCGACGAAGAGCGGCGCCAGCATGAAAAGCTCCGCCTCATTCCGAGCGAGAACTACGCCAGCGCCGCCGTCATGGAGGCCTGTGGCAGCGTCCTCAACAACAAATACTCTGAAGGCTACGCGGGCAAGCGATACTACGAAGGCCAGCAGAACATCGACACGATCGAAACGCTCGCGATCGAGCGGCTCAAGGCTCTGTACGGTGTCGACCACGCGAACGTGCAGCCCTACTCCGGCTCACCCGCGAACCTCGCGGTTTACTTCGCGTTCTGCAAGCCCGGCGACACGATTATGGGCATGGGGCTGCCGAGCGGCGGCCACCTCACCCACGGCTGGAAGGTCTCGATTTCCGGGAAGTACTTCAACGCCATTCAGTACGGCGTGCGGCGCGAAGACAACCTGATCGACTTCGACCAGGTCGCGTCCCTCGCGCGCGAGCAGAAGCCAAAGCTGCTCTTCTGTGGCGCGACCGCGTACCCGCGCGTGGTCGACTTCCCGAAGTTCGCGGAGATCGCGCAAGAGGTCGGCGCCATTCTCGTGGCCGACATCGCGCACATCTCGGGCCTCGTGGCCGGCGGTGCGCACCCTTCCCCGGTCGGGCACGCCGAGGTGATCAGCAGCACGACCCACAAGACGCTCCGCGGCCCGCGCGGCGGGATGATCCTGTGCAACGACAAGCACAAGAAGGCGATCGACCGCGCTGTGTTCCCCGGCCTTCAAGGCGGGCCGCACAACGGCACGACCGCCGGCATCGCCATCGCCGCCAAGCTGGCCATGACCGAAGAGTTCAAGGGCTACGCCCATGCGATCGTCGACAACTCGCGCGTGCTCTCTGAGACGCTCGTGTCGCGCGGCTTTGATCTCGTCACCGGCGGCAGCGACAACCATCTCATCTTGATCGACCTCAGCGGCAAAGACGTGCCGGGCAAGGTCGCCGCGCAGGCGCTCGACCGCGCCGGCATGGTCGCCAACTACAACTCGGTTCCCTTCGACACGCGCAAGCCGTTCGACCCGAGCGGTGTTCGCCTCGGCACACCTGCGATCACCAGTCGGGGCATGGGCCCGAGCGAGATGAAGCGCCTGGGCAACTGGATGGCCGACGTCGTCGAGGACGTGGAAAACGAAGCTCTGATTTCGCGCATCGCCGGAGAGATCAAAGACCTTTGTGACCAATTCCCCGCTCCGGGCGTGCCGGTTCACTGAGCGTTCAGGCAGCGCCGCACCTGCCGTCCGTTCAGTCCGGAAAGCTGCAGATGGCACGTCGCAAACAGGTCCACCCCTGCTAGACTGCCCCGAAGATGTCCCTTCAGGGAAAGCGAATCCTCGTCGGCTTGGGCGGCGGGATTGCCGCGTTCAAGGCGGTGCAGCTCGTGCGGGAGCTGATGCGGCGGGGTGCCGAGGTCCGGGTGGTCATGACCGAGGCTGCGACCCGGTTTGTGGGCCCGATTACATTTGCCGGCCTGACCGGGAAGCCGGCCGTCACCGACCTCTGGGCCGAAGACTACGCCGGCGAAGTGCACGTCGAGCTCGGGGAGTGGGCGGACGCGGTCGTCATTGCCCCGGCCACCATGAACCTGATGGCGCGCGCAAGCAGCGGTCAGGCCAATGACGCGCTGCTCGCGACGCTCGCCTGCGCGCGCGGCGATGTTTTTTTCGTGCCTTCGATGCACCAGCGCATGTGGTTGCATCCAGCCACCCAATCCAACGTCCGCGTGCTAACCGAGCGCGGCGCGGTCGTGCTCGGCCCGGTCACCGGCCCGCTCGCCAACGGAGAAATCGGCGAGGGGCGGATGCTGGAGCCTGACGACATTGCAGACTCCGTCGAGTCGCACCTAACGCACTCCGACGACCTCGCGGAGACGCGCGTCTTGATCACCGCCGGCCCCACCCACGAAGACCTCGACCCGGTGCGCTTCCTGGGCAACCGTTCGAGCGGGCGCATGGGGTACGCGATTGCAGCGCAGGCGCTCCGGCGTGGCGCAGAGGTGACCCTGGTGAGCGGGCCCGTGGAGCTTCCTGTGCCCGCCGGCGCAGAGGTCGTTGCTGTGCGCTCCGCACAGCAGATGCACGAGGCCGTGATGTCGCGCTTCGATCGGTTCGACGTCGTGATAATGGCGGCCGCGGTCGCCGACTATCGCCCCGTCCAACGCGCCGCACAGAAAATCAAAAAGGGCGGCGGCCTGAAGCTCGAGCTCGTTCGCAACCCGGACATCTTGGCGGATGTCGGTGCGAAGCGGGTCCAGCAGCCGTCCGTCCTGGTCGGCTTCGCCCTCGAAACCGACAACCTGGAGCAAGCGGCGCGGGACAAGCTGGAGCGAAAGGCGGCCGACCTCATCGTTGCCAACGAAGCAAGCATCGGGCTCGGCGGCGACAGCAATCGCGCCACCCTCGTGGACGCGCAATCGGCGAACCCACTGCCTGAGATGAGCAAGCGGGCGCTTGCCGACCAGATTCTCGACCGCGTGCGAACGCTGTTGAAAAACCCCTCGCGGAAACCTCGACAAGAGGCGGAGTGCGGAGCCCCGAATTGACTGGAAGCCACGTGACCCGCCCCCTCATCGCCTCGTTTCTGAGCCACATCGACGGCGACGCGTCACGCGAGGTCGCGCTGCAAGCCTATCGCGAGGCGGAAGAAAAGCACGGCGTTCGAGTTTACGACGACCACGATGCACGGGTCGCGCCGGGCGCGTTCAAGCCGCACATGCCGATTTCCGAGGAGCGCGTCCGAACCCTGACGCGGAGCTGGGAGCAATTCGACCGCGCGCTCGAGCCGCTAGGGCGCGCGGCCGAGCGTGACCTCGTGATCCGATCGCTTGGGCCTTTCATTTCCGACACGGGGCTTTGGGTCGCCGGAACCGATCTGGCGCACGACCACTTGTTCATTTTTGGCTCGGGCGAAGTGGGCTCGTGGACGGCGGACCAATGGGATCAGCACCTCGCCAACTGGGCCGCGGTCAAGCAGTACAACGGGCGCGACGACTGGACCGCAGAGCGCCTGGTCGAGCAAATGCGCCGAGCCCCTCGCTACAAAGAGTGGACCGAACTTCTGCGCAGCCTCATCGCAGAAGCTCGCGGCACCGCAATCCGGAGCTAGTCAGAAGACGTCGATCGGCCCGGCGCCTTCGCGCAGGACGACCGCCTCATCGCCGCTGAGGTCGATGATGGTCGACGGCTCGATGCCGCCCCAGCCTCCGTCGATGAAGGCGTCGACGTGCGAGAACCGCGCGTTGAGCTCGTCCGGGTCGTTCAGCACTTCTCCGTCGAGGGTCGCCGAGGTCGACACGATGGGGCTTCCGAGCTCGTTGAGGAGCGCGAGCGCAACGGCGTCGTCGGGCACGCGAATCCCGACGGTCTTCTGCTTCCGCACCAGGAGCTTTGGAACCTCACGGGTCGCCTGCAGCACGAAGGTGTACGGCCCCGGAACGAGGCGCTTCATGATTCGATAGGCGAAATCATCCACGTGGGCGTAGCGGGCGATCTTGCTGAGGTCCGGGCACATGAAGCTCAGGGGGTGGTCCTTTTTGAGCTGCCGAATCTGATAGATGCGCTCGATCGCCTTCTTCCGGTGGATATCGCAGCCAAGCCCGTAGACGGTCCCCGTTGGGTACACGATCACCCCGCCGCGACGGAGCAGATCCACCGCTTGGTGGACGCGTCGGGCTTGGGGGTGCGTGGGGTGAATCTCGATACGCATCGGGCGCCGGTCCAGGTAGCGATCGGGCCCGTTCTCGTCAAGTCGACGAGGACTACCCAAGCGCCGGCAAATGCGCTAACTACTCGCCCGCCAATGACCGATGAGCGAGACCCGCGCCCGTATCTCCTGATCACGGTGCTCTTAGACAGCTCGGCACGCCCTGCCGAGATCAGCCGCAGCCACGGCGACGCCTACGAACGCTCGCTGAACGCGAGCCAAGGGCAAGAGATCGCCGGGCTCGAGCTGGTCGAGCTGCCCATCGCCGCCCCGGTGTTCAAGGCGCTGCGCCAGCCGCTCGCGGTGCCGGGAGACGCCGTCGGGCTTTACGACGTCTTTCCTTTGGCGAGCCATCTCAAACCGGAATACCGAAAAATCGCCGGGCAGTTTCTCGCGGCCGAAGCGCTGTGGACCATGGAAGAGCAAGGCCTGCTCGGCGGCGTTCCAGTGAACGTCAAGCTCGAAGTGCCGAAAGGCTGGAAAAGCGATCCCAAGGACATCCATCAGCACCTCGTCGGCGAAGGCGCACTCGACCTCAGCCCAAGCGGCATTGAAACCTACAAGGTGATCAAGACGGCCTGGGACAGCAGCAACGCCGCTTGATGAAAAGGGGGCTGTCCCTTTTTCTAGTTCAAGGAGTACGGCCGTTCTAGCAGGAACGGTGCGATCTCGGCGTCGAACTGGGCGCCGTCGGCACGATGCATTTGATAGGTGCCGTGCATCGTCCCGCGCTCCGTCGTGAGCACTGCACCGCTGCTGTAGCGAAAGCTTTCGCCTGGGCTGAGCACGGGCTGCTCGCCCACGACGCCTGGGCCTTTCACCTCTTGGACCTCGCCGTGGCCGTCGGTGATGACCCAGTGCCGGGTTTGAAGCTGGACGACCTCGCGCCCATTGTTGGTGATGGTGATGGTGTAGGCGAAGACGAAGTGCCGCCGCGCCGGATGCGATTGCTCCTCGAGATAGTGGCTCTGGACTTCCACGAGGACGCCATTGGTCTCGGCGCTGGAGCGGGTTGCGGGAGGGCTCATCGCGGCGTACCTCGAAGATGACGCGCGTGGCTCACCCAGGGCGTGCCCGCGATTGCCAGGCGCCACTCGGCGTGCTGGTGTTCGGGCTTCGCGTAGCCGATGCCGATCCGCGAGCCGACGATGATCTCGCTCGCGCGGATTCCTTCGCGAACCTCGAGGCCGCCGCGGCGGTAGAGAGCGTGCCCGCTGTAGCTCGCGTCGAGGCCGAGAGCTTGACCGACTTTGCCAGGGCCGGTCAGCAGCACCGGCCCGGTCTTACCACCGCGCCTGCATCGAATCGTTGCCGTCCCGGCGATCGGCTCACACGATCGAATCAAGACCGCAGCGCCCTCTCCCTCGCGATTCGCGACGAGATTCAACATCTGGTGCAAGCCGTAACACAAATAGACGTAGGCGTGACCCGGCGGACCCCACATCGGCGCGTTTCGCGCGGTGAGGCCGGCACGGCAGTGGTTCGCGCTGTCGTCGGGAAAGCGGTACGCCTCGACTTCGGTGATGCGAAGGCCGACGCGGCCGTGCCAGAGCTCTTGACCGAGGAGGTCGCGGGCGACGTCGAGGGCATCGCGCGCGTAGAACTGGCGAGGGAGTAAGCGGCCCGGCACCGGGGGAGTCTGATCCAGTGCCAGCGTCGGTGCCAGTGCCAGTGGAGCACTAGCCGATCTCT
>Ga0316197_10003309_pt1 | contig 11485 bp, 10 predicted proteins | sample OudBiesiAoxic_MG_FD_204939 | JGI IMG/M metagenome (GOLD analysis project Ga0316197, IMG submission 204939) | Coastal sediment microbial communities from Oude Bieten Haven, Netherlands - site A oxic | ecosystem: Environmental > Aquatic > Marine > Coastal > Sediment | place: Netherlands...
ACTGACCGCGCCCGTCGCGCAAGGTTGGCACGGCGGAACAACGATAGACAGGAGTAGAACGGATGGCTTCAGGCACCGTTAAATGGTTCAACACCACCAAAGGCTTTGGCTTCATCGCGCCCGACGGCGGCGGCAAGGACGTATTTGTGCATATTTCCGCCGTTGAACGTTCGGGACTGACCGGATTGGCAGATGATCAGAAAGTGACTTTTGATCTGGAAGCAGGCCGGGATGGTCGTGAAGCTGCGGTCAACATTTCACTGGCCTGACCTTTAAGGTTGGGTCCAGTCCATATCTTTGACCGCGGTTACGCTCAGGCGTCCGTCTGGCCAAGGCAGGAACAAACCGCGGGCGGCATGTTCGTCGCCCGTGAGCCAGATGGTGATGTCACGCTGTGACAGCAAGACCCCCATACGATCATGAATCTGGCGGACATCCGCATTGGGGGGGGGCATGTCAGAGTTGCCACCTGAGGGAGCTCAATGCCGCCCGGCCCATGCCAGATATCGTATATGGCCGCGAACCAAAGTGGCATACCGTCATTTGACCTGATATCCCACACGGTTTTCCTCCGGGTTTTCCCAGTCCATTCGTACCAGCCGTCGGCTGGCACCACAGCGCGGCGCATATCGTCAAAGGCCGTCTTGTCGAACACGGTTTCTGACCGCGCGTTGATGATGGTCTCCATCACCGGACGTCCTCGCGCGTTCTTGCGCCCTGACGGTATCATACCCCAGCGCATATGTTGAAATCCGCCGGATGTGAGTGTCAGAACATCCTGCCCCGGCTGAATATTCCTTCGCGGCGGTTCAGGCGCGGGTGCCTCAACACCAACTTGGGCAGCAACATCTGCAACACCGCGTGTCAGAAACAAACGCCCGGGCATCAGTCGCGCGCGCGTTCGACCAGTTTTACCACGGACGGCCCCATCGCTTTGACAATCAGATCTACGCCTTCTGCATTCGGATGAATGCCGTCCGGCTGCATCACACTGCGCAGCTCGGCAGGCGTCTCACCGACACTCATCAGACCCTCGAAAAACGTTGGAAAGTGCAAGGAGTCGTAGGTTTCGGCCAGTTCTGCATACATGGAATCGAATTCTGCCTTGTACTCTGGGCCGTAATTGCCGGGCGCTTCCATGCCAACGACCAATATGTCGAGGTCATTGTCTTGGGCGACCTGTAAAATGCCCTTGAGATTTTCCCGCGAGATCGAAGGGGCCAGACCGCGCAAAAGATCATTGCCGCCCAAGGCAACCATTATCGCGTCGGTGCCTTCGTTCAAGGACCAGGCCACCCGCGACAGCCCACCTGCCGTCGTATCGCCGGACACACCGGCATTCACGAGTTGGGCATCCACACCTTGCGCGTCGAGCCAAGCTTGCATTTTGGGTACAAACCCGTCTTCTGTGCGCAACCCGTATCCGGCGGTCAAACTGTCCCCCAACGCAAGGATCTCAACCGGTTCAGCCTGCGCTGCAGTTGCTGTGCAAAGACAAACAGCTGCCATGCGCATCTTGCTCATACGTTCCGTCGCCCCATATGTGAACCATCGCAACATTACAAAGCTCCCAAAATCATGTCCCAGCCCGTTCTCGATTTGAAAGATGTCACGCTTAGCCTCAAGGGCAATGCCGGAATGGTTGAAATCCTACATGGGATCACGGTTGCCGTTCACAAGGGCGAGACTTTGGGCCTGATTGGGCCGTCCGGGTCGGGCAAGTCGTCTTTGCTCATGGTTATGGGCGGATTGGAGACGGCGACATCCGGGTCCGTTGTCGCACTTGGGCAGGATCTGACGGCCATGGACGAAGACGCCATGGCGCGGTTTCGGCGGGATCACATGGGCGTGGTGTTTCAGTCGTTCCATCTGATCCCGACCATGACTGCGCTTGAAAACGTGGCCACTCCGCTGGAACTCGCGGGCGAGAAAGACGCCTATGATCGCGCCGCAGCCGAGCTTGAGGCGGTCGGGTTGAGCCACCGTGCCGATCACTACCCGGCGCAAATGTCGGGCGGAGAACAGCAGCGTGTGGCTTTGGCGCGCGCTTCTGTTACCAGGCCCGAGATTCTTTTGGCAGATGAGCCGACCGGCAATCTGGATGGGGCGAACGGGCAAGCGATCATCGACATGCTGTTTGGCCTACGGGACCGGCACGGCGCGACCTTGGTTCTTGTCACGCACAGTCGGGAATTGGCCGCGAAATGCGACCGGGTCGTTCGTCTGACTGATGGATGTGTTGCTGATACGTCTTTGAAAGCTGCAGAATGAGCCTTGCCACTGCATCCAAATTTGCCCGCCGCGAACTGCGTGGGGGCCTGAAGGGGTTCCGCATTTTTCTGGCCTGTCTTGCATTGGGTGTGGCCGCGATTGCCGGAGTGGGGTCTGTCAGGTCGGCCATCCAATCAGGATTATCCGAACAGGGGTCTGTCCTGCTGGGGGGTGACGCCTCTGTCGAGTTCACCTATCGTTTTGCCAATGAAGACGAGCGCGACTGGTTGGAAGAGAATGCCATACGCGTGTCGGAAATCACAGACTTCAGGTCCATGGTTGTCAGAGATCCGGACGGCGTTGCAGAGCGCGCCCTGACGCAGGTGAAGTCTGTCGATGACGCTTATCCGCTGACCGGGGAGGTCACGTTGGAGCCGGACATGCCACTGGCAGATGCACTCGCCTGGGACGGTGGGTTGCCGGGGGCAGTCATGGCACCGCTTCTGGCAGACCGGTTGGGTCTGGAAACCGGGGACAGCTTTCGGCTTGGCACACAGGATTTCACGCTGACCGCCATTCTGACCAATGAGCCTGACGGGTCGTCCGGCGGGTTTTCGCTGGGACCACGGACGCTTGCGCTGACAACGTCACTGGAGAGTGCCGGCCTTTTGCAACCCGGTACGCTGTACGAAACCGAGTACCGGATGTTGCTGCCGCCTGATGCGGACCTTGATGCGCTTGAATCCACGATGCAGGGAGAATTCCCGAACAGTGGGCTTCGGTGGCGCGATGCGCGAAACGGCGCACCCGGCGTTGCAGAATTCGTGGATCGGCTTGGGGCGTTTTTGATCTTGGTCGGGCTGTCGGGCCTTGCCGTTGGCGGCATAGGCGTTTCGGCTGCGGTGCGTGCGTATCTTGCGCGGAAGACGTCGGTGATTGCCACCTTGCGCACATTGGGCGCGTCCCGACAGACGATCTTTCAGACCTATTTCTTGCAAATCGGCGCGCTGAGCATTCTTGGTATCGCAATTGGCTTGGTGCTTGGTGCCTTGGTTCCGATCCTGTTTGGTCCGTTGATCGGCGCATCGCTACCTGTTCCCGCGATTTTCACCATTCATCCCGCGCCCTTGTTTGAGGCCGCGCTTTACGGGTTGCTGACCGCGATGGTCTTTACCCTTTGGCCGCTTGCCCGCACCGAAGAGGTGCGCCCTGCCATGCTGTTTCGCGATGCCTTGGACGGCGCGAATGTGCTGCCCGCGTGGCGGTACGTGTTCGGCACGCTTGTGCTTTTGGCGGCCTTGGTTGCGGTCGCGTCAGTCCTTTCCGGCAGCCCATTCCTGACAATTTGGACGGCTGTTGGATTGATCGGTGCTTTGATCGTGCTGGTGTTTGCCGCCATCGGCATTCGCTGGCTGGCCAAACGCAGCACGAAAGCCGTACGTGGGCGACCAGCATGGCGATGGGCCCTGTCCTCGATCGGGGGTCCTCGTGACGCGGCAGCACCTGTCGTGCTGTCCCTGGGCCTTGGTCTGTCGGTGCTCGCTGCTGTTGGCCAAATCGATGGCAATCTGCGCACCGCCATTGACCGCGATTTGCCAGAGATTGCCCCCGCATATTTCTTTGTCGACATCCAACCCGACCAGATGCCGCAATACCGCGATATGCTGGAAAATGACTCGGCTGTAAGCCGCATTGATACAGCCCCCATGCTGCGCGGTGTTCTGACCGAGATTAACGGGCGGCCAGCACGCGACGTCGCCGGGGACCATTGGGTCGTGACCGGAGACCGTGGCCTGACCTATGCTGCCCAACCGGACGAAAACACGCGTGTGGTTGCGGGTGAGTGGTGGGACGCCGATCACGATGGCCCGCCACAGGTCAGCTTTGCCATTGAAGAGGCCGAGGAAATGGGCCTGTCGCTTGGCGATGAGTTGACCGTCAACATCCTTGGCCGTGACATCAGCGCGACAATCACCAGTTTTCGGGATGTCGATTTTTCGACCGCCGGTATGGGGTTTGTCATGACGATGACGCCGAATGCCTTGCAAGGCGCACCGCACACGTTCATTTCTACGGTTTACGCATCCGAAGAAGACGAGGCGCGCATTTTGCGAGAGCTTGCGACTGCGTTTCCGAACATCACCGCGATCAGCGTCCGCGATGCAATCACTCAGGTCAGCACCCTTCTAGAGGGGATCGGTGCGGCTGTCCGCTGGGGCGCTGCAGCAACGCTTTTGACTGGATTTCTGGTATTGATTGGTGCTGCCGCTGCTGGCGAAGGTGCGCGAACCTATGAGGCCGCTGTGCTCAAGACGCTGGGTGCAAGCCGCACGCGCATCTTGCAGAGCTTTGCGCTTCGGTCCGCGTTGCTGGGTGCAGGTGCAGGCATTGTGGCGCTCGCGGCGGGGATACTGGGAAGCTGGGCTGTCATGACATTTGTGATGGACAGCAGTTTTGCCGTAGTGTGGCCGTCTGCCTTTGGGATTGTCGTCGGGGGTGTTTTGGCGACGCTTGTGGCAGGGCTTGTCTTTGCCTGGCGTCCGTTGGCCGCGCGCCCTGCGCAGGTCTTGCGCGCGAGAGAGTAAGTCCGCCACGGATCAATCGGTGCTTGCCCCCGCGGCGATGGCTTGGCATGCCCATAGTATCCGACACAACAAAAGAGTCGTCATCATGTCCGACAGCCTGCCAATGCCGATCCCCGCGCCGCTGACCGCAGCGCAGCGCATCCAGATCGTCAACCTTGTCCGTCGTGCGGCCCGCGCAGAGATCCTGCCGCGCTTCCGCACCCTGGGCCTTGCCGATATTGACGAAAAATCGGGGCCTTTGGATGTTGTGACGGCGGCCGACCGGGATGCCGAAAAGATGATCGTACGCGGACTTCTGTCCATGTTCCCGAATGCGCATATCGTCGGGGAAGAGACATCAACCGCAGAAAAGATCGCACAGCTGGCTGATGCGGAAATGGGGTTTGCCATCGATCCGGTCGATGGCACCTGGAACTTTGCCAATGGCCTTGCGACCTTTGGTGTGATCCTTGCCATGACGCGGTTTGGATCGCCGGTCTTTGGCCTGATCTATGACCCTGTGATGGACGAGGTCATGGTCGCTGACGATATATCCCAAACCCAAGTGATCGCCCCACGCCGTCCTGCGCGTGCTGTCAGCGTATCCAAAGGTGGTCCGATCGAAAGCCTGAGCGGGTTTGCGTCGTTTTACAATTTGTCCAAAGACAAGCAGCCCGAAATGGGCGCGCTCATGACGCGCTTTCGGCGGCTCTATACGCTTCGATGTTCGGCGCATGAGTTTCGGATGGTAGCGCAGGGCAAAGTGGACTTTGTGCTGTCCTCGACCCTGACGCCGTGGGACCACGCGGCTGGCGTGTTGCTGGTCAAACGCGCAGGTGGGCATTCTGCGATGTTGGACGGATCGGAATACCGCGCTGATCAGCGCAAAGGTCATCTGCTCTGTGCGTCAGACGCGGCCACATGGGGCCGCATCCGCGATGCGATGTCCTTCTTGCTGGATACGCCAAATGACGCATAGGTCGGGTGCCGCCGCCTGAAAGCCCACCGCTGGGTTGCAACCGTAGACGCACGAGTTGATAGCCTTGGCGGCAACCCGGTGATGCCTCACTCCGCAGCCTCTGCATAGTCCTCCATCGGGGGACAGGTACAGACGAGGTGACGGTCGCCATAGGCGTTGTCGACGCGGTTGACCGGAGGCCAGTACTTGTCGACGCGGAATGCGCCTGGAGGGAAACAGCCTTGTTCGCGCGTATAGGGGCGATCCCAGTCTTTCACGAGATCTTCCATCGTGTGTGGTGCCAGTTTGAGAGGATTAACTTCCTGGTCCATGTCACCCGTTTCTATCGCACGAATTTCTGCACGAATGGCCAGCATCGCGTCGCAAAAACGGTCGAGTTCGGCTTTGGTCTCGGATTCCGTCGGCTCTACCATCAGCGTACCCGCCACCGGCCACGACATGGTCGGCGCGTGAAACCCAGCATCCATCAGCCGCTTGGCAATATCTTCGACTGTGATCCCGGCGGATTTCTCGAACGGGCGCACATCCAGAATGCATTCATGCGCCACGCGCCCCTGTTCGCCGCGATAAAGCACATCATAAGCGCCATCCAAACGAGTTGCGATGTAATTGGCGTTCAGGATAGCCACGCGCGTTGCCTGCGTCAGGCCTTCACCGCCCATCATCAGGCAATAGGCCCAGGAGATCGGCAATAGCGACGGCGACCCATAGGGGGCTGCACTCACAGCGCCTTCACCTTCCAAGGGATGTGACGGCAAGTGCGGCACCAAATGCGCTTTGACGCCAATCGGCCCCATGCCCGGACCACCCCCGCCATGCGGGATGCAGAACGTCTTGTGCAAGTTGAGGTGGCTGACATCCCCGCCCAAATCACCGGGCCGCGACAGACCCACCATCGCGTTCATGTTGGCGCCGTCGATATAGACCTGACCACCATGATCGTGCGTGATCTGACAGACTTTTTTGACCTCCGTCTCGAACACGCCGTGGGTCGACGGATAGGTGATCATTGTACCCGCGAGGTTTTCAGAGTGCTGCTCGGCCTTGGCGCGGAAATCTTCGAGGTCAATGGACCCCGTCTCATCACACTTCACAGCAACGACTTTCCAGCCGACCATCTGCGCCGAGGCCGGGTTTGTCCCATGCGCATTCACCGGGATCAGGCAGATATTGCGATGCCCCTGCCCGTTTGCACGGTGATATCCGGCGATGGACAGTAAGCCAGCATACTCGCCCTGGGCACCGGAATTCGGCTGCATCGAGATCGCGTCATAACCGGTGATTTCACAAAGCTTGGCGTTCAGATCTTCAATCAGGTGATGATACCCGCGCACCTGATCATCGGGGACATAGGGATGAATATCCGCGAATTCCCGCCAGCTGACCGGCATCATCTCAGCTGCTGAGTTCAGTTTCATGGTGCAGGATCCAAGCGGGATCATCGCCCGGTCAAGCGCCAAATCCCGGTCTGCAAGACGGCGCATGTAGCGCATCATCTCGGTCTCTGCCCGGTTCATGTGGAACACGTCGTGCTGCAGATAGTCAGATGTGCGCAAGAGCGTGTCCGGCAAGCGGTATTCCGGCGACAGATCATCGTCCTTGCGGACCAATCCAAAGGCGCGCCAGACCGCTTCGATGGTTGCGGGCCGGGATTTTTCGTCCAGCGTGATACCAACTTTGGTGCTGCCTATGGGCCGCAGGTTCAACCCTTCGCGTACGGCCGCTTGCAACACACCGCGTTGAAGCAGGCCCACATCGACGGTGATCGTGTCGAAATACGCCTCCGGCTCCACCTTGAAGCCTGCTGCCTCAAGCCCTCTGGCCATACGCACCGTTTTGCGATGAATACGTTGCGCAATCGCGCGCAATCCCTTGGAGCCGTGGAACACCGCATAAAAACCGGCCATAACGGCCAAGAGCGCCTGCGCCGTACACACATTCGACGTCGCCTTTTCGCGCCGAATATGTTGTTCACGCGTTTGCAGTGACAATCGGTAGGCCTTGTTGCCATGGCTGTCGATGGAGATGCCGACGATGCGGCCCGGCATGGCGCGCTTGTAGGCATCCTTGGTCGCCATATAGGCTGCATGCGGACCGCCATAGCCCAACGGCACGCCAAAGCGCTGGGTGGACCCGACAGCGATGTCCGCCCCCATCGCGCCCGGTTCTTTCAACAGACAAAGCGTCATCGGATCAGCCGACATCACCGCAATCGCTTTCGCGTCGTGCAATGCCGCAATGTCATTCGAGAAATCGCGCAGATGACCATACGTGCCAGGATACTGGAAGATGGCACCGAACACCGCCTCCGGCTCCATGTCTGCGACATCTCCCACAATCACTTCGATCCCCAAAGGGGCCGCGCGGGTTTTCATCACAGCGATGTTTTGTGGGTGGCAGTTCTCATCAACGAAAAACGCCGTTGCTTTTGATTTGGCAACGCGTTGCGCCATTGTCATCGCCTCGGCACAGGCGGTGGCTTCATCCAGCAGAGACGCGTTCGCAATCTCAAGCCCGGTCAGGTCACTCACCATCGTCTGATAGTTCAAGAGCGCCTCAAGCCGCCCCTGTGAGATCTCTGGCTGATAGGGCGTGTAGGCTGTGTACCACGCAGGATTTTCAAAGATGTTCCGCTGGATTGCAGGGGGTGTGACCGTGCCGTGATACCCCATCCCGATCAAAGATGTGAGAACCGTGTTCTGCGACGCAACCTCACGCATGTGCCAGAGCAGCTCGCGTTCTGAAAGCGCTTTGCCGAAATCAAGCGGCTCTGCCTGCCGGATCGACGCGGGCACGGTTTCTTCAATCAACTGGTCCAGCTTTGTGACGCCGACTGTCGCCAACATCTCGGCCATTTCGGCCGGGGACGGCCCGATATGGCGCCGATTGGCAAAGTCATATGGCAAATAATCGATGGCGTCGTAACCCATGAAATCTCTCCCAGACTGTCAGAACGGCGGAACGCCTCCTGCTTCTTCTTTTCAAAAATATGCAAACGCTTCGGGCGCACCTGACGCGACGCCCCAAGCAAGAGCACATCGCTAGCTGATAAAGGCCTTGTACGCCGCTTCGTCCAACAAATCGTCCAGGACCGACAGATCCTCGACCTTCATCTTGAAGAACCAGGCCTCGCCTTCCGGGTCGTCGTTCACCTTGCTCGGCTCCTCGACCAAGACCGCGTTCACCTCGGTGATCTCGCCGTCGAGGGGCGCCAGAATGTCGGACGCGGCTTTGACCGACTCGATCACAACGACCTCGTCATCCTTGACCACTTCGGTCCCTTCGTCGGGCAGTTCGATAAACACCACATCGCCCAGCTGTTCGGCGGCGTGTGCGGTGATGCCGACAACGACTTCGTCACCTTCCACGCGCAACCATTCGTGCTCTTCAGTGAATTTCATAAGGTCCTCCTTGCATAATTATCGTTTGAAACCGGGTGCCACGAAGGGCAGTTTTGCCACTGCAACCGGGAGCCGCTTGCCGCGCACATCCCCAAAAAGCAGCGTGCCTTCCGAGGCCATCGCCGCATCAACGGTTCCCATCGCAACTGGCGCACCGACACTTGGGCCAAACCCGCCGGAGGTCACAATGCCAATCGGCGCGTCACTGCTTTCGTCGGCGTAAAGCATAGTGCCTTCGCGCATCGGTGCGCGGCCTTCGGGTTTCAATCCAACCCGTCGCCGGGCGGGACCATCTGCCATCTCTTGAAAAATACGATCTGCACCGGGAAATCCGCCCGCGCGCGCGCCGCCAGCGCGGCGCGTTTTCTGGATCGCCCAGGTCAGGCTCGCTTCGATCGGCGAAGTCTTGGGGTCCATATCATGTCCGTAAAGGCACAGACCCGCTTCAAGCCTCAAGGAATCCCGGGCACCCAGCCCGATGGCTTCGACATCATCGTGCGCCAGCAGGGCCTTGGCCAAATCTGTGGCGGCAGCCGCAGGAACGGATATCTCGTATCCGTCTTCGCCGGTGTACCCGGACCGCGAGACCCAGCATTCCGCACCGGCAAGCGGAACGGTAGCCACATCCATGAACCGCATCTCTGCCACCATGGGATGGTGCTCTGCCAAAACGGTTTCGGCTTTTGGACCCTGTAGCGCCAAAAGCGCGCGGTTTTCCAAGAGTTTCACTGTGACATCCGGTTCCAAAGCCGCGCGCAGGTGTGCCACGTCGGCATCTTTGCACGCCGCATTGACCACCACGAACATATGATCACCGCGATTGGCGAACATCAGGTCATCTTCGATGCCGCCAGTGTCATTGGTGAAAAACCCGTACCGCTGCCGGTCTTCTTCCAGCCCCATCACATCCTGCGGGATCAGCCGTTCAATCCCAGCCTTGGCGATCTGCGGGTCGCTTGCACGCAACACCACTTGACCCATGTGACTAACGTCAAACAGCCCCGCTGCAGCCCGGCAATGCAGGTGTTCTTTCATCACGCCAAGACTGTACTGAACCGGCATCTCGTACCCGGCGAACGGGACCATTTTGGCACCCAGTGCGACATGCAGGTCGTAAAGCGGTGTGCGCTTGAGGTCGCTCACGCTGGCATCCCTTCATCTTTGACCGGATGCATCAGTGGAAGCAAAATCCGGCATATTACATGCCACGCACATGCGCAGCCGTCCTATGCCCCCTCTGTCCTTATGCCTGAGATCGTTATCCCTTCGGCGCCCCGGGTTTCCCCAAGATCTCTCCAGAGTTTATGTCCACGACGGTCCTTAAGCCTGAGAGTTTCCGGGGGCGGTTGCTCCTTCGGCACCGAACGAGTCGGTTCTCCCATCGCAGATGTATACAGTGGTAGACGCGTTTTGCGCCTCGCTCAAGCCCTCAAACGGCGAGCGCTTCGTCCCGCATTGAGCACGAATCCGGGTTCAAGATGCGCAAGAGGTTTTCATTCTTGCAGATCAATGCGTCCAAGGTGATCGGATCGAGCGAGCTATAGAACGCTTCGACCGCATCCGTGAGCGCGGTCCGCAAGCGGCACGCCTCGGTCAATGGACAGGTGTTGTCGACATCGGCAAAACATTCGGCCAATGGTACCGGCGCCTCAAGCACCCGGAACACTTCGCCTATTCGGATGTCTTTTGCGGGTCGGCCCAAAGACAGCCCGCCATTGCGGCCACGTTGCGTGTGCAAGAACCCAAGTTGTGCCAACTGGTTGATGACCTGCGCCAAGTGGTTTTCCGATGCGTTGCAGCACTTTGCAATTTCCGACTTGGTGACAAGACGCCCTGAATTGGCCCCGCAAAACATCAGGACGCGCATCGCGATATTGGTCCGTTTGGTCACCCGCACAATGAACATCCTTTCAGGTGTGATGGCCAAGACTATCGCTTCGTGCAAAGCTGTCTTTGATATACATCAACAGAACGTGAGTGCCTATCATGGATAAACATCCCCATTTTTTTGGATACGGTTCGTTGGTTAATCGCGACACGCATGACTTCACGCCCGTTCAACGGTCCCGGATCGCGGGTTGGCGGCGCGTGTGGCACCGCGCGCCTGTTCGACCGGCCGCGTTCCTGTCTGTCGTGCGCGATCCCGACGCGACGATTGACGGTGTCATCGCTCCAGTTCCGAACGACGATTGGCACGCACTTGATACCCGCGAATACGCTTATGATCGTGTCATAGTGACTGAGGCTGTCACCCACGCAGCGAAAGACGTGCGGGACATCTCGATCTACGCGATCCCTCCGCACGAATCCGCGCCACCCGATGAAGACCA
>Ga0316197_10003311_pt1 | contig 11479 bp, 11 predicted proteins | sample OudBiesiAoxic_MG_FD_204939 | JGI IMG/M metagenome (GOLD analysis project Ga0316197, IMG submission 204939) | Coastal sediment microbial communities from Oude Bieten Haven, Netherlands - site A oxic | ecosystem: Environmental > Aquatic > Marine > Coastal > Sediment | place: Netherlands...
TAAGTCTTCGCAAGTGTCTGTATTTTATGAAGAAAAGTGGTAGCTACGGGTGGACTTGAACCACCGACCCCAGCATTATGAATGCTGTGCTCTAACCAGCTGAGCTACGTAGCCACATCAGTGCGGGACTTGCTGTCCCCGAGGTGGCGCGCATTTTCGCGATTTTGGCAGGGCAAGTCAAGCGAGTCGGGGGTGTGATAGGGCGCCTATTCCGGCCTACTGCAACGCTGTTTCGAGGCCTGCCTTAAACGTTGAAGCGGAAGTGAATGACATCGCCGTCCTGCACGACGTAGTCCTTGCCCTCCAGGCGCCAGCGCCCGGCATCCTTGGCGCCCTGTTCACCCTTGTACGCGATAAAGTCATCGTAGCCAATTACTTCAGCGCGGATAAAACCCTTCTGGAAATCAGTGTGGATGACCGCGGCAGCTTCGGGCGCTGTGGCACCGACGCGCACGGTCCAGGCACGCACCTCCTTCACGCCGGCGGTGAAGTAGGTTTGCAGGCCCAGCAACTCGTAGCCGGCGCGGATAACCTTGTCGAGGCCCGGTTCGTCCATGCCCAGGTCATTCAGGAACTCAAGGCGCTCTTCGTCTTCCAGTTCCACGATTTCCGACTCAAGCTTGTTGCAGATCGGCACCACAATGGCGCCCTCCTGCTCGGCTATTTCGCGCACGGTATCCAGGTGCGGGTTGTCTTCAAAGCCATCCTCATCGACGTTGGCGATATACATGGTAGGCTTGTTGGTGAGCAGGAAAAGCTGGCCGATAAGTGTCTGCTCAGACTCATCCAGGGCGAGTGATCGTACCGGCAACGCCTCGTTCAGGTGAGGCAGTAATTTGCCTTCCAGCAGCGCCTTGATGGCGATGGATTCCTTGTCCCCCCCTTTTGCGGTGCGGATCACTTTTTGCAACTGCTTCTCGCAGCTTTCAAGATCGGCCAGAGCCAGTTCGGTGTTGATAATCTCGATGTCGGATTTGGGGTGGATGCGATTGGCCACGTGAATGACGTTATCATCTTCAAAACAGCGGACCACGTGGGCGATGGCATCGGTTTCGCGTATGTTCGCCAGAAACTGGTTGCCCAGGCCCTCGCCCTTTGACGCACCGGCCACCAGGCCGGCAATGTCGACAAACTCCATGGTTGTGGCGACTTCGCGTTCGGGTTTGACGATTTCGGCGATAAGTGTCTGGCGCGGGTCGGGTACGGGGACCACGCCGGCATTGGGCTCAATGGTACAGAACGGAAAGTTTTCCGCGTCGATACCCGCCCGGGTCAGGGCATTGAACAGGGTGGACTTGCCGACATTCGGCAGGCCTACAATTCCGCATTTGAAACCCATGTGACTTTCCTGTGTAAATGGCCTGTAATTGAGTCAGCTCAGGTCGCGCTGAAGCTGTGAAGTCGGGTCATCGCCTTGGTGGCATCGCCCTCGAGCAGCAGTGGTAGCGCTCCGATAGCCTCGGTGATGCTGGCATCGATGCGCTCGCGATCCTGCGCCGAAGGTCTGCTCAGCACATAAGCACTCACCCTTGAAGCGTGCCCGGGGTGTCCGATGCCGATGCGCAGACGGTGAAACTCCTTGTTGTTGCCCAGTGCCGGGATGATGTCGCGCAGGCCGTTGTGTCCGCCGTGACCACCACCGCGCTTGAAGCGGGCATTACCCGGTTGGATATCGAGTTCATCGTGTGCGACCAGTATCTGTTCGGGAGCTATCTTGAAGAACGACGCCATGGCCGCAACGGACTGGCCGCTGCGATTCATAAAGGTAGTGGGAACGAGCAGGCGCACGTCGTGGCCACCAAAACTTATCCTGTCGGCAAGTCCGAAAAATCGGGACTCGAGGTGAAGTGAACCACCGCCGACCCTGGCCAGTTCTGCCACGAAGTCGGCACCCGCATTATGGCGGGTGCCCCGGTATTCGCTACCGGGGTTGCCGAGTCCGACGATAAGTTTGATTGCAGTCAACGCGAGTGCCGCCTGCAGCGAGGCTACTAGTCCTCGCTGTCGCCTTCTTCTTCGGCTTCGGCTTCACCAGCTTCAGCTTCAGCCTCTTCATCCTCTGCTTCACTGCCGCCTTTCGGCGCAATGATGGAGGCGACCGCGAGATCGTGGTCCTCGCCCAGAGCCAGGGCAACGGAGGTCACGCCCTTGGGCAGGGTGATGTCCGACAGGTGAATGATCTGACCGATTTCCACTTCCAGCATATCGACTTCGATGTACTCGGGAATATCGCCAGGCAAGCACTGGACTTCGATGTCCGTTTCCTGGTGCTGAACGATACCGCCCTGGGTCTTGACACCGTGCGACTTCTCTTCGTTGATGAAGTGGATGGGCACGTGAACCTTGATCGCGCGGTTTTCGTCTACCCGCAGAAAATCCGCGTGCATGACACTTTCCCGCGCCGGGTGACGCTGCAGGTCCTTGAGAATGGCTTTCTGCTTATCCTTGCCGACGTTGATGGTCAGCACGTGTGAGTAAAACGCCTCGTTCTCCAGTGCCTTCTCCAGGTCCTTGCGGATCAGGGTCAGGGGCTGTGGATCCTTGTCACCACCGTAGATAATGGCGGGCACATGGTCAGCGAGACGACGCAGGCGGCGGCTCGCACCTTTCCCCAGGTCCTCTCGTACTTCTGCTTTTAGTTCAAATTGGTCAGACATTGTCGTGACTCCTTTGATGAATCATTACCTTGCTTGCGACCGGCTCGGCAATGAGTTGCTGTAAACGCTGTCCCTATTGGAACAGCGCGCTTATGGATTCCTCGTTCGCCACTCGACGCATGGATTCAGCGAGCAGGTCAGCGATTGTCAGCTGCCTAATCTTGCTGGTTTCCCGCGCTTTGGCGCTCAGGGGAATCGTGTCTGTGACCACCAGTTCGTCGAGCTGGGAGGCCTCAATATTTTTTAGCGCATTACCCGACAGCACCGCGTGGGTGCAGTAGGCAACAACCTTGGCGGCGCCCTGTGCTTTGAGAGCATCAGCCGCCTTGCATAGCGTGCCGGCGGTATCGACCATGTCGTCTACCAGCAGGCAGGTTCTGCCTTCCACTTCGCCAATCAGGTTCATGACCTGCGCTTCGCCCGCCTTGGGCCGGCGTTTGTCAATGATGGCCAGGTCAGCCTCGTTCAGCTGCTTTGCAATTGCCCGTGCCCGCACCACGCCGCCGATGTCCGGCGATACCACCATCAGGTTTTCGTAATTGCAGGCCTGTATGTCATCGTTCAACACGGGAGAGCCGTAGACGTTGTCCACCGGGCAGGTGAAGAAGCCCTGGATCTGTTCCGCGTGCAGGTCCACAGTCAGTACCCTGTCCACCCCAACTGTCACCATCATGTCCGCCACGACCTTGGCAGTGATGGGAACCCGTGAAGATCGCACCCGGCGATCCTGGCGGGCGTAACCGAAGTAGGGCACCACCGCTGTGATACGCGACGCCGAGGCCCGGCGCAGGGCGTCGATCATCACGATCAGTTCCATCAGGTTATCGTTGGTCGGCGCACAGGTAGACTGCAGTACAAAGACGTCCTTGCCGCGCACATTTTCGTTCAGCTCAACGGCGATTTCGCCATCGCTGAATTTGCCGACATCTGCCTTACCCAGAGAAAGGTATAACCTGCTCGCTACCTTGTGAGCGAGCTCCGGGTTGGCGTTACCCGAAAACACCATCATTTTTGAGGACACTGCGCGTTACCCCTGGACCATTTCGTATCTGGCGATTTCGAGCCTTTCGGTCTCGAGACTCCGATTATGTTCCCCGGCGGGACAGTGGTCGAAGCCCTGTTGTATGGCTGGGGTGGGAGGATTCGAACCTCCGAATGCCAGGATCAAAACCTGGTGCCTTGCCGCTTGGCGACACCCCAATAAACTAGTGGGTCATACTAATGAAGCTGCTACCGGTGATACGTTCAGCCCCCTGGCTGCCACGCTGGTCCACCGGTGCGGGGTCTGTCGGAGGACCGCCCTGGCTTCCGCCTCAGTCTCGAAACCCGCGAAGACACTGGCTCCGGTCCCTGTCAGCCTGGCCTCCGAGAACTGCCCGAGCCAGTCCAGCGCTTCGTCAACATCCGGATAGAGGTGCCTGACCAGCTCCTGACAGTCGTTTCGGGAGTACCCCTCAAAAAAGGCCGCCATTTTGATCGGAGAGGTGTTTCGTGTCAATTGTAAGTGGGAAAAAATTTGACCTGTGGATACGTGGCAGGCAGGGGTAATAATTACATACCAGCGCTGTGGCAGCTCCACCGGGGTCAGTAATTCGCCGATACCCTCCGCCCAGGCCGTGTGGCCGCCGACAAAAACCGGGACATCGGCCCCCAGGCTGGCGCCCAGGGTTTGAAGCTCGCAGATGTCCAACTCCAGCCCCCACAGCTTGTTGAGTGCCAGCAGGGTAGTGGCGGCGTTCGAGCTGCCCCCGCCCAGGCCGCCGCCGGCAGGCACCTGTTTGTCTACCCTGACATGGACCCCGAGGGTGTCGCGTTGCACCAGCCGCGCGGCCCGGTAGATCAGGTTGTCCTCGCGTGGGATACCCAGTCCGGGGGACTCCAGGGTGATCTCGGCGCTGTTATTGGGTGTAAAACTCAGCCAGTCGCCCCAATCCAGCAGCTGAAACAGGGTCTGAAGTTCGTGGTACCCATCGGGTCGGCGGCCCGTAATATGCAGGAACAGGTTGAGTTTGGCGGGTGACAGCAGGGTCAGGGTAGGGCACATCAGTCGGTTGCTACCTGCCAGTCACGAATAATCAGCCGCACCGTGGTGTCCCCTTGCTGGATCTGCAGCCGGGTGGGCAGTGTCCAATCGCCATAGCGGCTGTAATTCTCGTAGCGTATTTCCCAGCCATCCTGCTTCAGGGCCAGCAACAGGGCCGGATCCGGCCCCATCTCCATCGCCTGCACCTCCAGTTCGGGGGCGGGAATACCCTTGATCCAGTGGGGTAGTGCCAGCAGGGGCAGGTTCCAGCCGGTCTGGCGCACCAGTGCGGCGGTGTCGGCAAGGTCCCAGGTGCTGCTCTGCTCGCCCTGGCGGATAACCAGGGTGTTGCCGTCGCTGTAGAGGCTGGTTGCGGCCATGCCAAGCGGGCCGTTGAGCTGCAACTGGCTGATAGCGTCCTGTTGCTGCCATTGTATCGAGGCCGACTCGGACTGGGTTGGTGTGCGCAGGGCGATTTTGCCGCGGGCGTCCCAGTGGGTCAGTTGCCGCAGGTTCTCGCTGTGCTCTTCCCAACTGCCTGCGGCGGGTGGCCGGGGTGCCTGGCCGGCGCAGGCGGCCAGCAGCAGTGCCAGCATGACGCTGGCCAGGGGTAGCCTGGAGGTCACCAGGGCTCTGGCTCCTGTGGCTCTCTGGTAGGTAGTCCCCCCTCGGGCAAGCCCAGCTGTGAGGCGTTGACCTGCAGGCGCTTCAGGGTTTCAGCCAGGATGGCGTTATCGGGGTCTTTCAGCAGCCCGCCTTGCCATACTTTCAGTGCGTTATCCGTGTCTCCGGTCACCCACAGCACCTCTCCGAGGTGGGCGGCCACTTCCGGGTCCGGGAATGCCGCATAAGCTCGGGTCAGGTAGGCCAGGGCGTCTTCGTATTGACCCTGCCGATAGAGTACCCAACCCATACTGTCGAGGATGGCGGGCTCATCCGGCTGCAGCGCCAGTGCCCTGACAATGAGTTCATGGGCTTCCTCGTAGCGCTCGGTGCGGTTCGCCAGGGTGTATCCGAGCGCATTGATGGCGGTGCTGTTATCCGGCTCTCTGGCGATAATCGCTCGCAACTTGTCCTCCATCAGCACCAGATCGCCCTGTTCTTCCGCCAGCATGGCGCGGGCGTAGAGCAATGCGCTGGAGTCGGGCAGTTGTGCCAGTGCCTGATCCAGTACCGCCGTGGCAGCAGCTGGCTCGCCCTCGCGGCTCAGCAGGTCTGCCTCGATGCTGTACAGCTGCTCGACGCGCTGGGGGTGCTGTTGCCGCAAGTCATTAAACCAGGCGTGGTTTTCGTCCAGTCGCCCCTCATTGATCAGGATGATGCTGCCCCGGGTGACGGCAACCAGCATCTCTCGACCGTCCTCGACCTGGCGGTACTCGTACAGGGCCGCCGGGAGATCGTCGGCATCCTCGGCAATGCGGCCCAGGTAGTAATGCGCTTCATCCACGTGCTGTTCCAGCGCCAGCAGCTCTCGCAGGTAGGTTTTGGCCGACTCGTCGTCGCCGATCTCGCGGTTAATCAAAGCCAGCGACAGCAGTAATTCACCGTCTCTGGGGGACTGGGCGGAGAGAATTTCAAACTGTTCGCGGGCCGCCTCCATATCGGTGGCCGTCAGCAAGCGTGCGTACTGCAGGCGAACCTGGGTATCCTTTGGATTGGCCGCCAACACCTTTTCCAGGCGCGCGTAGGGCTTTGGTGACTGTTTGGCCAGCAATATCCGCGCTTCGAGCATGGCGGCCTGGCTTTGATTCGGCTCCAGTTCGAATAAACGCTCCAGGGTGTCGAGGGCCGGATCGAGTTGCTCCTGTTCGGCAAACACCATTGCCTGGGTCAGTAGCAGCTGGGTATCGTCGGGGTAATCCTGTGCCAGTTGGTTGATGCCAAGTAGCAGGCTTTCGCGCTGGCTTGGCCCCAGCTCATTGAAGCCGCTTAGCAGTGCCGGGAAGTTGACCTCCTCACCCAGGCTCGCGAGTTTGGCCATATAAGGCAGGGCCTCGGTCGCTCGTCCCTGTCTGATCAGCAAGATAGCCAGGGTGTTGTTGGCCTCTGCGTTGTCAGGTTCGAGCTCAATCCACAACTGAACGGACGCCAGTGCGGTGTCTTCCTTGCCCATGAACTGGGCGAGATGTGTGGTGTGTTCGCTGACCCCGGCATCACGCAAGCGCGGGGCTTGTTCCAGGTACTGTTCCAGGGCGACATCGTAGGCGCCGCGGCGCAGGGCGAACTCGGCCAGCAGCAGCGGATAGATGCTGTCATCGGGGAAAGGCCGCTCCGGGACTTCAATTGCCATGGCGCTGCTGTCGGTCGCCTCTGCGTCCAACGTATCGTCCGTGGGTACCGGGGCAGGGCTGGCACAGGCCAGCAGCAGCGCACAGCTAAAGCCGGTGAGTAGTAGGCGGAACATAGTGAGCTACAGCACGAATCCAGCAAAAAGAAGACGCTTATGATGACATAGACCGCGCCCGAAACCCATAACCCGGCTGTTGGCCCCGAAAGGCCCGCCCGGGGTGCCGGCGCGCTGCGGTGTCATTTGATCGTTAACTTGGTAAAATCATGGGCTGATTTGATTCTACTGACTGTCCGGTGCGGGCGGATGTGGGATTCCCCGGCCATTGCGGCTGCGACCGGACAAGACACACTGACATGAACCTGATTGCCCTGGGCATTAATCACAATTCTGCCGCCGTCGAGGTGCGCGAGCGCGTGGCTTTCGCCCCCGAGCAGGTGGCGGAGGCGCTCACGGATGCCTGTGAGCAGGTGCAGGTCGAAGAAGTCGTCATTTTGTCCACCTGCAATCGCACCGAGATGTATGCAGTTGTGCCCGGCGGCATCGATCGCGTGGAGAAGGCGCTGGAATTGATCGACTGGATGGCAAACTACCATCACCTGTCAGTTGAGGAGCTGCGCCAGTCGGCTTACCACTTCGAGGCGCGCGAGGCCCTGCAGCACATTATCCAGGTGGCCAGTGGACTTGACTCCATGGTGCTGGGAGAGCCGCAGATATTCGGGCAGCTCAAGTCGGCTTACGCGGTTGCGACCGAGGCCGGCGTCGTGGGCAGTGAACTGGGTCGCCTGTTTCCGCGGGTTTTCGCCATTGCCAAGCGGGTGCGCACCGACACCGCGATCGGTGAGAACCCGGTATCGGTGGCCTATGCGGCGGTTGATCTTGCCCGCCACATTTTTGCCGACCTGAACAAGTGCAATGCCCTGCTGGTCGGTGCGGGCGAAACCATCGAACTGGTGGCGCGGCACCTGATAGAAGCGGGTGTCAGTGGGATTGTCATCGCCAATCGCACGCTGGGGCGGGCGCGGGAGCTGGCCCAGAAATTTGGCGCCGAGGCGGTACTGCTGGCGGAGATTCCGGAACAGTTGATGAATGCCGATATTGTCATTACCTCCACCGCCAGCCAGTTGCCGATTTTGGGAAAAGGCGCGGTGGAACAGGCGATCAAGGTGCGTAAACACCGGCCGGTACTGATGGTGGACATTGCCGTACCGCGGGATATCGAGGCGCAGGTGGGCGAGCTGCGCGATGTTTACCTGTATAGCGTCGATGACCTGCGCGAGATCGTCGAGCAGAACATGCGCAGCCGGCACAAGGAGGCGCGCAAGGCGGACCAGATCATTGCCGAGGGCGTAAACCTGTACATGGAGGATGTGCGCAGCCTGGCGGCCGTTGACGTCGTCAAGGACTACCGGCGCATGGCCGAGCAAATGCGCGAAGTGGAACTTCAGCGCGCCCTGCGGGCCCTCGCCCGCGGTGAGGATCCACAGCGAATTGCCACCCAGTTGGCCAGGGCGATCACCAACAAATTGATTCACGCGCCCACCACCGGCTTGCGCCAGGCCAGCGCCAATGGGCGCCAGGATCTGCTCGCCCATGCCCGCAACCTGCTGGGTCTGGCCGCGGGGCACATTCCGCAACCCGATAAGCCGGATAGTGTGGAGGAGGCTGACTTCGAGCTGCCCGCACCAGATACGGAAAAGCCCGGGCGCACATTGCAATGAAAGCCTCGCTCCTTACCAAGCTGGAAACCCTCACTGACCGGCACGAGGAGGTATCGGCCCTGCTAAGTGACGGTGAGACGATCGCTGACCAGGACCGGTTCCGCGCCCTGTCGCGTGAGTACGCCGAGCTCGAAGATGTGGTCAAGTGCTACAGCCAGTACAGCCGGGTCAAGAGCGACCTGGAAGAAGCGCGTCAGATGCTTGACGACAGCGAGGCGGATGTACGGGAAATGGCGCGTGAAGAGGTGGAATCCGGTAGTGAACAGCTTGAACAGCTGGAGCATCAGCTCCAGGCGCTGATGCTGCCGCGTGACCCGATGGACTCGCACAACGTGTTCCTGGAAATTCGGGCAGGGACGGGCGGTGACGAGGCGGCCATCTTTTCCGGCGACCTGTTTCGCATGTACTCGCGCTATGCCGAGAACCGTGGCTGGAAGGTAGAGGTGCTGTCCGAGCGGCCCGGGGAGCACGGCGGCTACAAGGAAATCATTACCCGGGTAGAGGGGCGCGACGTATACGCCCATCTCAAGTTTGAATCGGGTGCCCACCGGGTGCAGCGGGTTCCGGAAACAGAGTCCCAGGGGCGTATTCACACATCAGCCTGCACGGTGGCGATCATGCCAGAGCCGGAGGAAGTGGATGCAGTGGAGATCAACAAGGGCGACCTTCGGATCGATACCTACCGGGCTTCCGGCGCCGGTGGCCAGCATGTCAACAAGACGGACTCCGCGGTCCGTATTACCCACCTGCCCAGCGGTATCGTGGTGGAGTGCCAGGACGAACGATCCCAGCACAAGAACCGCTCGCGCGCGATGTCACTGCTACAGGCCAGGCTGATGACCAGTGCCCAGGACAAGGCGGCAGCTGAGCAGGCCGAGCAGCGGCGCAACCTGGTCGGTACCGGCGACCGCTCAGATCGCATTCGCACCTACAACTTCCCTCAGGGCCGCATGACCGATCACCGCATTAACCTCACCCTGTACAAGCTGGCAGAGATCATGGAAGGCGACCTGGATGCGGTTGTCGGGCCATTACGCCAGGAGTTTCAGGCGGACCAGTTGGCGGCCCTGGCCGGTAGTTGATGGCCACGGTTCAGGAGCTTCTGCGCAGTGCCTGCGACCTGCCGGGAGACAGCCCCCGAAGAGACGCGGAAATCCTTCTCGGCCATTGCCTGCAGCAGTCGCGCAGCTGGTTATACACCTGGCCCGAGCGGCAGGTGCCGGCGGCACAGTCGGCGCAATATCAGCACCTGCTGGAGGAGCGGCGACAGGGACAGCCGGTCGCGTACCTGGTGGGCAGGCGTGAATTCTGGTCGCTGGCTCTTACGGTTAATCAACATACACTGATCCCGCGGCCGGAGACGGAGACCCTGGTAAGTTGGGCGCTGGAACTCGTGCTGCCGGTGGACGCGCGGGTACTCGACCTGGGCACCGGCTCCGGGGCAATAGCGCTGGCGCTGGCCAGTGAGCGCCCGGGTTGGCAGGTGGCAGGCGTGGATGCCAGTGAGCAGGCCCTGCTGGTGGCCCGGCGCAATGCCGCCAACCTGGGGCTGGACCGGGTCTCGTTCAGGCGCTCGGACTGGTACCAGGCGGTGGCGGCACAAAACTTCGACCTGCTGGTGTCGAATCCGCCCTACGTAGATGGCAACGATGCGCACCTGCAGTGTGGCGACGTGCGCTTCGAGCCGCGCTCGGCGCTGGTGGCCCCTGATGCGGGCATGGCGGATCTCGCGGGGCTTGCCACGGGTGCGCGCGGGCACCTGGCCGAAGGTGGCTGGTTGCTGCTGGAACACGGCTGCGACCAGGCCGCAGCGGTGCGGGCACTGCTTGCCAGTGCGGGCTTTGGCCAGATCACAACACGCTGCGACCTGGCGGGTCTGGAGCGCATCACCGGGGGTTGCCTGCATGCTGAGTGACGAGCAGCTGCTGCGTTACAACCGCCAGATTCTGCTGAATGACTTTGATGTGGCCGGGCAGGAGAGCTTACTGCGGGCCAGTGTGTTGATTGTTGGCCTCGGTGGCCTGGGTTGTCCCGCAGCGCTCTACCTGGCTGCAGCCGGGGTGGGAACCCTGCTGCTGGCCGATGGCGACACGGTGGAGGTCGATAACCTGCAACGCCAGATTGCGCACGGCGATGCGGATATCGGTCGCAATAAGGCAGCTTCCGCCGCGATGGCCATCGCGGCGCTGAACCCGGGCGTGGCGGTGGAGACCGTACCGCGCGAGCTGGCCGGCGACGACCTGGCGCATCTGGTCGAGCGAGTGGACCTCGTGGTGGACGCGACTGACAACTACCCGGTGCGGTTTGCCCTGAATCGCGCCTGTATCCGCGCCGGGGTTCCACTGGTGTCCGCGGCGGCGGTGCGCAGCGAGGGCCAGATCAGCCTGTTTGATCCCGTGCGCGGCGGACCCTGTTACCGATGCCTGTATCCCGAAACCGGCAGCGCAACCGCGCTGAGCTGCAGTGAGAGTGGTGTGCTGGCGCCGGTTGTGGGCGTGTTGGGCTCGCTACAGGCGCTGGAGGCGCTGAAAGTATTGGCGGGATTCGGTGAACCGCTGCGCGGAAAACTATTGCTGCTGGATCTGCGCAGTATGGACATGCGCACCCTGGCACTGCCGCCCAGGGCAGACTGCCCGGACTGCTCACACCTGCAACGGTGAGCCTGCCGGTCATCGGTCATTCACGCGCTCACGCTGACGGCCTCAGCCTGCGGCAGCGGCTTGCGCAAGGTCATGTAAAGGCGTGCTATCACTAAAACGGATGAGACCGTGATACCGGCAATCAGGCTTTT
>Ga0316197_10003312_pt1 | contig 11477 bp, 6 predicted proteins | sample OudBiesiAoxic_MG_FD_204939 | JGI IMG/M metagenome (GOLD analysis project Ga0316197, IMG submission 204939) | Coastal sediment microbial communities from Oude Bieten Haven, Netherlands - site A oxic | ecosystem: Environmental > Aquatic > Marine > Coastal > Sediment | place: Netherlands...
GTTTTATAATTTCGTCGGCTTTTACTTCACCAATCCCGGGCAGCGTCATCAGGGTTTCCTTGTCGGCCGTGTTGATATTGATTTTTCCTTTGGGCAGAGCCTTCGACGTTTCCTGGGCCTTAGATTTTCCCTTTGTGGTGGCCTTGGTAGTATCCTTTTTGGCTTTGGATGAGGCCGTTTTCGTTTTTTTCTTACTGGCCGCTGTGACCGGTGTTGTCGATACCAACGCAAAAACGCACAGGGCCGCAACCGCGAATAGAATCGTTAAGATCCTTTTTTTCCCCATTTGTCTCTCCTTTCAGAATGATAAGTAATTCATAGTTGAACCATTCCGAGAATGGTGTTAGCTGTACTAGTTAATTGGCATGGTTTAATATACGCATAATACCTCTTTGTCAAACTGTTTCAATCTTGTTTATTACTTATTTGATATACGTATAATTACTTATTCTTTTGCAGATAATTTGCGCGTTATCAATTTTGGATCATCTCCCAATTAGTTGTCGTTATACTTAAAAAAGGCTGATAATACCACTTGGATGCGTCTGATCGCACAGGGTTCAAAGACTCGAGTGGTCAAGGATTCGAGTTAAATGCATAAAAAACTTCAAAGCGTTGAAAGTCTAGCAGAAGCCATAACATCTCTGGTTAACGATATCTATAATATCAGCAATATTTCCAAAGGAAGAGCGCTACGGTCTAATGTCATAGATCAGAAGATCGGCCGTATCTATTCCGTCTGATACAATCGAAGGGTATGAAAGGAAGCCAAACACTTGAATCCTTGATCCCTTGATCCCTTGGACCCTTTTCTCCAACTAAATTGGAGAAGAACCTCAATTTTATAGTAATTATGAGCCGGTCCCTATCATGCCGTTGTAGTGTATTAAGGTCGCCTGGCCTCTTCCACCGGCCCAGCCGCCGTCTGGCTGGCTGCTAAACTGGGTGTCGCATTTTTCATCTTCCCCCATCGACGGCATTTGCAGCCTAAATTAGAATGACACTGAGCATTTCTCCATGTCTCGTTAAAAAAAGGGGGAATTCGATCCGGCCGAGATGACCTACTTTGCCAATACCTGCCGGCTGATCTTCCGGGCATCTTCTAAAACGTTATCGATGCCCATCGTTTTTAAACATCCGTCGGCAACAACGATCTTTCCCGCCACAACCGTGTATGTCACATCGCTTCCGCGGGCGGCATAGACCACATGCGACCAGGGACTATAAAGAGGCGTCAAGTGAGGGCGTTTGGTATCGAGGATGATCACATCTGCCTGTTTACCTATTTCTATCGATCCAGTCGTATCTCCCAAGCCGATTGCCCGGGCACCATCGATGGTGGCCATTTTTAAAACCCTATGGGCATCAAGGACGGTGGGATCATTACTAGTGGCTTTGTGCAGCTTGGCCGCCGTATCCATCTCGCCGAACAGGTCGAGGTTGTTGTTAGAAGCACAGCCATCCGTGCCAAGCCCCACGGTCACGCCAGCCGACAAAAGAGCGGGAATCGGCGCGACGCCGGCGGCAAGTTTCATGTTGCTTTCAGGATTGTGAGATATCTTGGCGCCATTTTTATTTATAGTGGTGATATCTCGCTGAGAGAGATGGACGCAGTGAACCAGCAATGTGCGCTTATCCAGCACACCGATGCGATCGAGGTGGGCGATGGGTGAGAGCCCATGGTTGGTCAGGCTCTGTTCCGCTTCGCTTCGGGTTTCCGCCACATGTATCTGGAAAAGAACACCGGCCTCCCGGGCTAATGTTTTAGTTGCTTCAAGAGTTGAGGGGCTGCAAGTATACGGTGAATGGCAAAAAACCGAAGGGGTGATCATGGGGTGGCGGTCTTTCCAATGGTTGAGAAAATCGGCGGCAGTGCCAAGATTCCGGGACGGATCCGGCACACCGGGTGCTGGAAAATCGATAACGCCCTGGCCGACTAAGGCCCGAAGACCTGTGGACTCAACCGCAGCGGCTACCACATCCTCATAAAAATAGCCGTCACAGCAGGTGGTCGTACCGGACAGGAGCATTTCGGCTATGGCCAGCAATGTGCCAACCCGGACCGTCTCAGGGTTAATATGCCGATTTTCAGCAGGAAAAATATATTCATTCAACCAGGTGTCCAGGGGAAGGTCGTCGGCCAGGCCCCTGAATAGCGTCATGGGCAGATGGGTGTGGGTATTGACCAGGCCAGGCATGATCAGGCCGCCGGCGGCATCAATCGTTTCGGCGGCGACAGGCAGCGGGGTGTCGGGAGGGCGACTTTCGATCCGGGCGAGCCGGGCGCCTTTTACACAAATGAGCCCGTTCTCGATGACATCGTCGGTTTCATTTTCCGTTAAAATGGTGCCGTTATGAATGACAAGATCATAGATCATCGGTTACCTCCGCGGACTTTGCCATAGGTTGATAGGGGCTGGCAGCATGGATTCAGTCTGCACCGACTGCCGCAAATTTGTCAATGATTCGGATTATATTAAAACCCTAAATGAGCGTAAACAAAATGGAGAAGTAACATAAAACACCAAAATTAATGCCTTTCCATTTTATATACCTATAGGGAAAGCCGATGATACCTCATCTTCTGCGTTGCCAAGGACTCGCAGTAATTTACACCGGCTTCGCCCTTGGACGCCTTGAATCTGAGGCACCCTCGACTTTCGTTCTATTAGGGTAAAATAAACGCTATCAACGTTCGACTAAAAGAGTATTGACTGCAATAAGGAGGATGGATAATAACGGCGCAGCGAAAATTTGGCCAATGATAGATACGATTTAGAAGGATGATAACATGGAAACGTTGGATATGGTGATCCAAAACGGCACCATTTTGACCATGGATGATCGAAATACCCTGTTGGACAATGGGTTTGTGGGGATTCAAGCGAGACGGATTACCCACCTGGGCAGCGGGTCGGCTTCTTTCAACGCTCACCGGATCATCGACGCCAAAGGCGGCCTGATCATGCCTGGCCTGGTGAACGCCCATACCCACGCCGCCATGAGCCTGTTTCGGGGCCTGGCCGACGATCTCCCGTTAATGGACTGGTTGAATCAATATATTTTTCCGGCGGAACAGAAAATGGATGCCGACTTTGTTTTCACCGGCACGCTATTGGCCTGTGCCGAAATGATCCTGTCCGGTACGACTACTTTTTGCGATATGTACCTTTTTGAAGATGCGGTGGCCCGTGCCGTACATCAGGCCGGGATGCGGTGCCTGGTTGGGGAAGTCCTTTACGATTTTCCCTCGCCGAACTACGGACCGATAGATGCGGGGCTTGCCTATACCGAACGGTTGATTCAGAAATGGGGGGATGATCCGCTGGTTTCAGTCGCGGTGGAGCCGCATTCATTGTACACCTGCAGTCCTGATCTGCTGCTTAAAACCCACGAACTGGCGGTAAGGCACGATGTGCCACTGATTATTCATCTGGCGGAATCGGTCGCAGAGAATGATGAAGTTGTCAAGCGATATGGCCAACGGCCCGTGGCGCATCTATCGTCTTTAGGGTTGCTGACTCCCCGATTGATCGCCGATCATGTCGTCCATGTGGATTCAGTGGAAATGGATATGCTGGCACAGGCCGGGGTTAGGGTCGTACACAACCCTGAAAGCAATCTGAAACTCGCTTCGGGAATTTCTCCCGTTTCCGATCTGGTTGCGCGACACATTCCGGTCGGGCTGGGTACAGACGGTTGCGCCTCCAATAACAACCTCGACCTGTTTGGTGAAATGGACACGGCCGCAAAATTGGCTAAAGTCAGTACACTGGATCCCACGGTGCTAAACGCACAAACCGTTTTGAGGATGGCCACCATTGAAGGGGCACGGGTGCTGGGAATGACGGATCAGATAGGTTCCCTTGAAATCGGAAAACAGGCCGATGTGATTGTTATCGACACCCATAAACCCCACTTGACACCCCTGTACAACCCCTACTCTCAGATGGTATATTCAGCCACGGGCCAGGATGTGCGTCATGTGATTATTGACGGCCGGATGGTGATGGAAGACCGGCGGCTGTTGACGCTTGATATGATGGAAGTGCTGTCTAGGGCTGGAGAAAAAGCGGCCTTAGTGCGAGAGTGGGTCATATAAAAATTTGGCTGACGCTATATATGATGTGCTTAGAGACCGTAAAAATGTATTTGTGACCTGAAACCCTCTCATATTTTATGCCTCATTTGCCCAAACCCTTTTTGTGACTCCCAATATTCGGTATTATTGTTCCACTCGGGGAATGGGAGAAAAACCCTCGCCTTTAGTCGAAGACTTTAGTTTAATTGTTGATACTGCCGTAAGGATTCAAGGGGGCAAGGGTTCAAGGATTCAAGCAAAGGCTTGGACCCCAAGCCTTCGGCTTTAGCCGAAGATAGTTGACTTACAATTAAAGGACGTTGCACCATGAGACGTTTACAACTCATAATAAAAAGAGTAACTATGGCTGGTATGAATCTAAGGGGCATCTGATGATGATTGACCCTGAAGCATATATAAGGCCATGAAGATTCTCTCTGTTTCCGATATTATGGTTCCAGAATTGTCAGATGGGTTTGACCCCCGGCGATTCGAGGGTGTTGAATTGGTTTTGGGTTGTGGTGATTTACCGCCGGAATATCTTTCATTCCTTCGGGAACGGCTGGATGCACCGCTCTACTATGTACGCGGAAACCACGACATCCGGCATAAAACCGCGCCACCGATAGGATGTGTCAATCTTCATGCAAACTGCATCGACTTCAAAGGGCTCCGAATCATGGGGCTGGAAGGCTCACGTTGGTATAACGGCGGACCGATCCAATACCGGGAGCACCAAATGCGGCAAATGATTTGGCGTATGATGCCCGGGCTATGGCTAAAGGGGGGGGTGGACATCGTGGTTACCCACGCGCCGCCAAGGCATATCCATGATGCGGAAGACCGTTGCCACCGGGGTTTCGAGAGCTTCTTGAAGCTCATCAGCCGGTTCAAACCCCGCTATTTTATCCACGGCCACATTCACGCTCACTTCGCCGAGCCGTCCCAGCGTGTGACCCTTGTTGGCAATACGCGTGTCATCAACACCTTTGCCTTCCATCTTCTTGAGGTGGATCATGCGTAGCCTGGCTGATTTAATCAAGAAACTGTGGCGCGACAACCAGGAAAGTGAGGCCAAATGTTTCCGGGAGAACCAGGAATGCGAGGGCGCCTTCACTCACATAGACCGGGGTATCTGCAGTGTACCATTGGAGCAGATTGTCGGCAGTGTCGGGCGGTACCATGACTTCGACAACCAGTTCAAGCTAAAGAGTCACGTACCACCGGACCGGCTCATCAGTGTGAAGCAGGCAATGTGGAAAGGCAGTCCCCTGCCGCCGGTCAAATTGTACAAGATCAAGGATGAGTACTATGTTCTGGACGGTAACCATCGCATTGCCGCAGCCAAAGAATTCGGCCGGTCCGCCATTATGGCCAAAATCGTCGAATTCTTCCCTTCGAACAATTCCCTGGAGAACGTCATTTATCGGGAAAAGAGCGAGTTTATCGAACAGACCGGTCTCAATTATCCCCTAAACATTACCGAAGTGGGACAGTACCCCTACCTGTTTGAGCAGGTGGAGGCCCATCGATCCCATTTGGCCGATGGTGAAAAACCTGAATCTACGCTGAAACAGGCTTCCGAAGACTGGTACCATACCATCTACCTGCCCATGACCCGCATAATCGAAAAGGGAAACCTGCTGGCTTCCTTTCCCGGTCGCACTCTGGACGACCTGTACGCCTATATATCATTTCATCAATGGGAGAAGGGGCGCACGCGCCACTATGGTATCGACATCGACAAGCTTATCCCCAGAAATATGGAGGTATTTAGAGAAAAAATGGCCAACATGAATAAAGAAGAGGATCCGGAGATGTTGCGCAGTATCACGGCGTTTATAACCATGAACGTGGACGCCAAGCGAGAATTAAAGCTTGTAGATAAACTCTTTGCCCTGCCCGAAGTCAGAGAGGTTCACTCTATCCACGGCAGCATCGACATTTTGGTAAAGATTGTTCTGACCCGCAACCTGCTCTCCTCCGATGCCGAAGTCATCGGCCAGTTCGTTCACGAGAAGGTACGTCAGATCGACGGTATCCTCTCCACGCAGACATTGATTCCGGGGACATCGAAAATAAAAAATTAGGATCATTTCCCAATACGGAGAAATTCACCCGCTAGGCAGTGTGGGTGGCCCGGCATAAAGTTGTGTCTGGTGTTGCGGAAAATGCAGAATGATGAGCGACCGTCAGGATTTTCAGATGAATATTACAGGAGTTAAAGGTAGAAAGCGAATAAATGAAAAGCAGTAATGAGCGGGTATCCCTCAAGAAGAAGATCGAAGACTTTGAGCCTCTGATCATAACCAATGATAAGAAGAATTTTATCAGGAATAGTCGGAACCCGGAACCGGCAATATTATCTCGTCAAATATACTTGCAGCGTTGTCCTTTAGCAGTTATTGATAAAGAATCCCTCAAACTGATTCAAGTATTGCGATTGCACAAAGCAATTGATCATACCCAGAGCGCTACTGGTTCAGCTGTGTTGCTGAGGTCACTCGTCCAACCCAGCACAGATTTGCATTATATTCGATCTAAACAGAAATCGTTAAGCGAAATTGCATCCAATGATAAACTGCGCCGGGCGTTGAAGGATTGTGTCCACGAGTTCTGCAATGGTGAAAGCGCACTTTACAAATTTTTCAACAAAGGTCTCAACGCCTCGTTTCCATATCTTGATATAAAAAGGGTAAAGACAGCAGCAGTTAATATAATCAAGTTGCTGCCAACCATACCCAAGACAAAGTCATCGTATCTAAGCGCATTGGTATCAGATCTATATTTTTATAAGGGATCATCAATCGATCAGATGATGAATGGCTCGATTTACAAGACTTTCAGAGGACTGAAATCTGATAAAGAGGTTGGATTTTTTACACCGAAACTACAATTTATACCCCACCGTTTCACCAAATGGATTTTTGCCGGTCCCGCGGTTACCCTGGCACCCCATGTCCATGATAAAATTGGATTTGCGCAACCCATATCACCTTTGATGTCGAAAATAGGCATTGCATGGACGGGTTTATATGTTTTCTACAGCTTGTTCATCAAACCGGTTCGAGACACTGAGAAGTTTATCGAACCCTTACGGAAGGGTTGTATTTACGATAATGCGTTCAGCCGGGTAATCGATGCAGTTGGAATGATTGATGAACTTTTATCATGCGATAACTTTGCCAGGGAGGTACCACACGCCACAATACTGCCCAAGGTCACAGACGAAGATAGTCATTTTTTTGAAGCAACGGATCTGAAGAATCCTGTCGTAGCAAAATACAAAACGGATTTTGTGCCAAACGATGTGCACATGAATGGGGCCAAGCTGACCTTTATCAGCGGACCTAACAGCGGCGGTAAGACAACAATCTGCAAGAGCATTGTCCACAACCAGCTACTGGCACAGATTGGATCCTATGTTCTGGCTAAAAAGGCAAGAATCAACATAGCTGATATGATAAGTTATCAAGCGCCAAAATTTGATGGATTGCAGGATGATGAAGGAAGATTTGGTACTGAACTTAGCAGGACCCGCGACATCTTCTATTCAACCAGTCCAAAGAGCCTGGTGATTCTTGATGAGCTGGCAGAGGGGACAACATATGAAGAGCGGTTGCGTGAGTCCTTTGGGATTCTCAGTGATTTCCACACAATTGGCAACAACACCGTTCTTGTCACTCACAATCATTCATTGGTGGACCGGTTCGTGGCGGAGCAAAAGGGCCAGTGTCTTACAGTTGAGTTCAATGGAAATGATCCAACTTACAGGATAATACCAGGTATCTCAAGAATATCTCGTGCTGATAGAATTATTGAAAAAATAAATTTTTCCAGAGAAGACAGACGCAATTATATGAAAGAAAAGGGATATTTGTGTGAATTAGAGGATAGAACCATGGGTGACAACCATGAGTAACACCGATCAAGACATTCTCCAAATGCGTGAGGATGCCCGGCGCATCTTTTTTAAGGGCGTTGAAGCCGTCGAACCGGCTGCAGCGGTCAAGCGTTACTGCCGGCGGGAGGAAGACCGCTTGTTCATCGGTGAGTCGGACCTGGATCTATCCGCATTCAACCGGATCCTTGTGGTGGGTGCAGGAAAGGCTTCGGCACCCATGGCCCTGGCTTTGGAGGAGATACTCGGAGACTGCATCACCCAGGGCATCGTCAACGTAAAATATGGATATACCGCACCCGTGCAGCGCATCGACCTGGTTGAGGCGGGACACCCTGTGGCCGACGAAAACGGTGTCCGGGGGTCCCGGCAAATTCTGGATCTCATCACCGGCGCAAATCAAAACGATCTGGTTCTCTGCCTGATTTCCGGCGGTGGTTCAGCGCTGTTGCCCCTGCCTGTCGAATCGATTACCTTATCCGACAAGCAGGAGATCTTTCGCGTGCTGACCGACTGCGGCGCAACGATCCACGAAATGAACACCCTCCGAAAACACATGTCGCGCATCAAAGGCGGGCACCTGGCCAAGGCCGCCCACCCGGCCACCGTGATCTCTCTGATGGTGTCGGACGTGGTCGGGGACGATCTGGATGTCATCGCCTCCGGGCCAACTGTTCCGGACTCGACCACCTACCAGGATTGTTTTCGTGTTCTGGACCAATATGGGATTCGGGCGGCACTGCCCGCAAATGTCGTTTGTCATTTAGAGGCCGGTTTGGCTGGGCATATCCCGGAGACGCCCAAGGCCGGTGATGCGGTTTTCGCGAAAACCCGCAACCTGATTGTGGGCAGTAACATCGAAGCGGTGATTTCAGCTGAACAGGAAGCGCAACGGCTGGGCTATAAGACCCTGGTACTATCTTCTATGATCGAAGGTGAAACCAGATGCGTCGCCGCCACCCACTGCGCAATTGCTCGCGAGATCCTGAGAACAGGACACCCGATCGAGGCGCCGGCCTGCATCCTCTCAGGAGGTGAAACAACCGTCATTATAAAAGGGAAAGGCGTTGGGGGAAGAAACCAGGAGTTTTCGCTGGCCGCTGCTATGGGTCTAGCCGACGTAGGACCGGTGGTGGTCTTATGTGCTGGCACTGACGGTACCGACGGCCCCACCGATGCCGCAGGCGCTTTCGCGGATTCTCAGACCGTTTCCCGGGCCCGGAAATTGGGTATGGACGCAGGCAAATATCTGGCCGACAACGACGCCTATCACTTTTACAAGCCCTTGGGCGATCTTCTAATCACCGGACCGACCAATACCAACGTCATGGACCTGCGAGTTGTATTGGTTGGCTTGCCGGGTAAGAGTGCCTCCCCGGAGCTAACCTGCCCCCCGTTTTAGTGCTACTTGTTAAGTTAGAATTCGGGGCAGAGAGCAGGACACTCCGTCACAGGGGTAGCCTGGAAACTTGGGAGATCCGTATGCTTCCTTGTATAACACGGGTGGGGGTTACCGTCCGTTAGGTAAAACTCCTGGCTCTGGGAAGAGAGCGCCAGCTTCTCAGAGAGATACGAACAAAGAAGAACGATACAAGGTATCAGGTAAGGATAGCGAACAGTAAACGAGCCTGAGATGGATCTGCCTCAGGCGGAAAAGTTTTAGTCGGCCAGAGGTCCTGGCGGCAGAGGCACCTCAATCAAGTGCAAGAAGACCAGATCAATGAAATCGTACCAGACCTTCGTAACGATGCAGCATGGATCGGGGCACCAGGGACAGGTGCGTCGGCACACCGTGTCGAGCAACGGAAAAATGGCCTCCAGTTCTTGGCGGATGACAGCGGCAATTCTGGCGGCAGGCTTGATATATCGGTGATGGCAGCAGATTAGCCGATCAAGCGCTTGGTTAGGTATGACGCCATCTCATTCGCACAGATCGACCCGATAACTGGGCCGTTTTTCGATCCCGCTGTCATAGAGGGCCTCTAAGCTCGTGGCGGCATACCGGGTAAAGTAGTCGAGAGGGCAATCAGCGGAATTGAATTTTCCGTAAATCCCCCAGTGAACATGGGCCACGTCGGCAGCATTCTGATCGTTACCGTGAATAAGGTTGGCGATGTGCTGCCCTGCGGTCACATGATCCCCCACCGTGACAAAAATGTTTGCCTGCCTCTCCGGTAAAGAGGTGTTGCCGCCGATCTCAAAGTGGTAATCCAGGATAATATCTGAATCGATCTGGATGGTAATTCTGTAATTAGTACCCGGCCATCCTTGCCCGGTATTCAATGCGACGCCTGTGACAAGACCTTTTGCGCAGCTGAAGAACTGGCCGCCACTTTTGGTGCCGAAGTCAATGCCGTCATGGAAAAAGACATTACCACCCCCATGGTCTACATTTCCGTAAGGCTGAATCCAATTGACAGAGGTGGCATCGCAAGGGAGCTTTTTCAGTGGTTTGGTGTCGCCGATGATGGCCGGCGTAAAAAGCAACCAGGGGAAGAGGGCTAATTCATCCGCCCCCATATCCGGAGCGTTGCCAAGTATTCGATCTTCTCCATCAATATCAGTTGCCGGCAGTGCAGGGGCAGCGGGTGTCCCCTTGTCGCGGCAAGGCGAGTGCGATCGCAGATGATAGTTATCCCCGCCGATAAATAGCGGGTCTTGATTGATGTTATTTGATGCATTATTCCAGGAACCGGTCATCACCGCATAGTCGTTGTTGTAGCCGTTAGAAGATAAAAACCCTGATATTTCTATATCTCTTCCAATAGGTGCAGTGTTTCCCCAAAAAATATTATTATAAACATTCAAGGTTCCGCTGAGTCCCAGCCCGTATAATCTTGCCCCGCCACTGGAAACATCTGCGCTGTTGGCTGCAACCGTATTGTTGGTAAGTGTGATGCCGCCTGTTCCGGGAGAACCCGAACAAAAAACCTCTAAGCCTCCACCATAGTCGTTGGAGTTGTTTTCCGCGACCATATTGTTGGTGAGAAAGATGCCACCAGAAGGACCTGAAATGGTTCGTGAATAGATATATGCGCCCCCACCAACTCCTTCGGAACTATTTGAAGTGATAGTATTATGAGACAGCGTCACAGTTCCTGAGCCAGTATCTCCTTCAGAATGTGTGCACACACCTCCACTAAATCCATTCGTCGCTGTGTTATTGGTGATGATGTTATCGGAGATTGTCACGGTGCTTGATTGATTTAATGCGGATTCAGAGCGCGCATTTATCCCTCCATAATCATTTATTGCGCTGTTATTTCGGATGATGTTATCGGTTACACTCACTGAACCGGAATTGCCAGAACTCGAATAGGAATCAATCCAAGCTCCTCCCATGCGGTTTGCCTGGTTATTCTCTATAATATTGTAAGAAATCCTCACATCGCCTGAATCACCTGAAGCATTGATAGAACTGGCCAAGAGCCCGCCTCCATCACCGGTACTGTTGCCGTTACGGAAAGTCAACCTCTCCACCACGATATTGCCGTC
>Ga0316197_10003314_pt1 | contig 11476 bp, 11 predicted proteins | sample OudBiesiAoxic_MG_FD_204939 | JGI IMG/M metagenome (GOLD analysis project Ga0316197, IMG submission 204939) | Coastal sediment microbial communities from Oude Bieten Haven, Netherlands - site A oxic | ecosystem: Environmental > Aquatic > Marine > Coastal > Sediment | place: Netherlands...
TTACACCGAAGAAACGTTTGGCGAGGTAGAGATGGGTGGCGCTCAGTTCAACACCGACAACGCTATCCGGTTGAATAAAGCGGCGTAATTGCTGGATCACGGCACCACCACCGACACCCAGCACCAGAACCCGGCGAATGCTGCCCGGCGGATAGAAGAATGCCGGCAGAAACAGCAGATCCCAGACACTACCGGTGACCGGCCGGCCGGGGTTGTACTGACTGTGAAATACCCCGTTGGTATACAGCCGCAACGAGTTTCCGGCCTGACGCACCTGGTAGTTTGTAGAACCGGCGTCCCGTTCCCAGAGGATACTCATAGGCGGCTACAGATGCAGAAGCTTCATTACAGGCTCATCCTTGCCGGGATCGTCGCTGAAGCCCGACACCAGCAATACATCATGACCCACCTTACCCAGGTGGGACTGCTCGGCAATATGGGCGCAGATCCGGCGCCAGTTTCGGGCTTCGGCATGTCCGATTTTGACCGGTACAATACCCCAGTGCAGGGTCATCTGCCGGCAAACCCTCTCATCTGAACAGGCGCCTACGGCAAGTGCCAGAGGCCGGTGCGATGCCATGATACGCGCCGTGTTTCCGGTATGAGTCGGAACAATAATGGCTTCCAGCTCCAGGTCGTGTGTCAGCTGAACCGCTGCGTGCGCCATCGACTCACGCACAAAGTGTGCTTTGGTGCGACGATCAGCGATGGGCTCGGTGGCGAACCGGCCTTCCTGCCACTGGTGGCGTTCCACCTCGCGCAGTACACGGTCCATGGTCTGTAGCGCCTGCAAGGGATATTTTCCGGCGGCCGTTTCACCCGACAGCATGGCCGCGTCGGCACTCAACAAGGCGGCACCCGCGACATCGGTGACTTCCGCGCGAGTCGGCCGCGCATGGGTCATCATGGACTCCAGCATCTGGGTTGCGACAATAACCGGGATTCCTTTCTGGCGGGCTTTATGGATCAGATCGCGTTGTATCAGCGGCACTTTCTCTGCGGGGAGTTCGATGCCCAGGTCGCCACGTGCGATCATAATGCCGTAGGACATCGCCATTATGGCGTCGATCTCCTCGACCGCTTCCGGCCGTTCAATTTTGCTGATTACGGGAATATTGCCACCCAGGCGCTTCATGTAACGCCTCAGCTGCTGAACGTCTTTTGCCGACCTGACAAAGCTGAGCGCCAGGAAATCCACCTGGAGTTCGACGCCCAGCTGCACGTCTTTGCGGTCCTTGGCGGTCAGGGCCGGCGTTGATATCTGCGAGTTGGGCAGGTTCATACCCTTGTGACTGGAGAGGATGCCGCCTTCGATGACCTTGCAGGCGACCTCGGTGCCATCAACGCTTTGCACCCGCAACTCCAGATTGCCGTCATCGAGCAGGATTCGTTCCCCTACCCTGACATCCTTGTGCAGACTGCGATACTGCGAGGGAATAAGGCCGTCAGATCCGCCGAGCGGCCGTGTCGTCACGGTCACCGTCTCGCCGGCCCTGAGTTCGATACTGCCTCCCTCAAAGCGACCAACGCGAATCTTGGGACCGCACAAATCCATCAAAATGCCAATATGCCGGCCTGCGCGTTTGGCGGCACGCCGTACCCGCCGCACCGTTTTGCGGTGGGTTTCCTGGTCGCCATGCGACATATTGACCCGCACGACGTCAACGCCGGACTCGATCAGTTTTTCGATCATAGCCGTCGAGCTGGAAGCGGGACCCAGCGTGGTAATGATCTTGGTTCTGCGCCACTGCAGCGCAACTTCCTTGCGGTCGAATTTCTTTCGCGGCATTTTTATAAAGCCTTTGGTGGCTTCAAACCCGCCGCCTGGTAGAGCTGTTTCTGTTCACTGGACGTCAGCGGGCGGGACTTTCCGGGCCGCAGTTTCCGCTCAAGGATGACGGGCCCGTAACGTACGCGGGCGAGACGGCTCACCTTGACCCCCTGTGATTCCCACAGGCGGCGCACTTCGCGATTGCGACCTTCTTTGATGATTACGTGATACCAGCGATTCGCACCGCCCCCACCGGATTCCTCGATGGCACTAAAACGGGCAAAGCCGTCTTCAAGTTCGACTCCCTGGATCAGGCGCTCCAGCATGGGCAAATCCACCGTGCCGAGCAGCCGGACGGCATATTCGCGTTCGATTTCCTGCGCCGGGTGCATCAGGCGGTGAGCCAGTTCCCCGTCAGTGGTAAACAGCAACAGTCCGGATGTGTTGAAATCCAGGCGTCCGACACTGATCCATCGCCCGGCGGGCGGTCTGGGCAGGGCGGAAAAAACACTGGGCCGCCCGTCCGGATCATCGCGGCTGCATATCTCACCAGCCGGTTTGTGATAAAGGATGGTTGCTGCGGCCACCTGTTCGCCGGTTTTCAGCTGGACCTTTTTACCGTCGATAGCAATACGCTCACGCCCGCTGACTTTCTGTCCGAGCTGGGCCGGCTTGCCATTGACCTGAATACGTCCGTCTCGAATCCAGTCTTCAATCTGGCGTCGCGAAGCCAGGCCGGCACGCGCCAGTACTTTTTGCAGGCGTTCTTCCATGGGGAGAAATTGAGAAAAGTTCAGTGAATGGTATCGTTGCTTTCAGGCGTATCCACCACAACCTGTACGACACGTGGAGACTCTTCTGACACAATACCCACTCCGTCCGAAGCTTCACCGGCCTGTTCCTCAGGCACCTCCGTCACTTCTCCCGGCATCGCCAGTTCCAGTTCAACATTGATGGTATCAATGTCGCGCAATTCCATCAGCGTCGGCAGATCGTCGAGGCCTTTCAGGTTGAAATAATCCAGGAACTGCCTGGTGGTGCCGTACATAGCGGGACGTCCGGGCACATCACGATGACCGACAATACGCACCCATTCACGTTCCTGCAGGGTTTTCACGATCGAACTGCTGACACTGACACCACGAATGTCCTCGATTTCGCCGCGCGTGATGGGCTGGCGATACGCTACCAATGCCAGTGTTTCCAGCAAAGCACGTGAATAACGTGCCGGCTTTTCTTCTGTCAGGCGTGAGACCCAGGGCTCCATGTCCTGCTTGACCTGCATACGATAGCCACTGGCCACCTCAACCAGTTCTATACCACGTTCCGCATAATCTTCCTGCAAGGCGACAATAGCTTGCCTGAGCTGATCACGTTCGGGCTTTTCACCATCATCGAAAACTCCCAGCAGCTGCTCCAGCGTCAACGGCTTTCCGGACGCGAGTAAGACGGCTTCAATAATATGCTTGATTCTTGATTCACTCATTCCAGGACCTGTCACTCAGGATTCACCAGCCGCTGCGACTAGCAGGTTTTCTTCATAGACCGCACTTGAACCGGCCGCTCTGATATAGATAGGTGCAAAAGGCTCCGCCTGTACCAGCTCAATGAGGGATTCCTTAATGAGTTCCAGCACCGCCAACAGGGAGACCACAACACCCATACGCCCTTCTTCGGGTCGGAACAAGGCCGTAAACGGCGTAAAGTCATCACTGCCGATCTTGTCCAGAACGGCTGACATACGCTCGCGCACCGACAGGGGTTCCATTTGTATATGGTGGTGCGAGAACATCTCGGCACGGGTCATAGCCTGCTTGGCCGCTATCAGCAATTCCTGCAGGCTGATTTCGGGTGGTTTGGAAATCACCTGCTTTGCCGGCGCCTCTATTGCAATCGGGAACACGTCGCGACCGACGCGAGGCATCCGCTCGATGTCTTCTGCGGCCTGTTTATAACGTTCGTATTCCTGCAGACGACGTATCAGCTCGGCACGTGGATCATCTTCGTCCTCGGTTTCAACCGGCCGCGGCAGCAACATGCGTGATTTGATCTCGGCCAGCATGGCCGCCATCACCAGATACTCGGCGGCCAGTTCAAGCTTGAGATCTTTCATCAGATCGATGTAATCCATGTACTGCCGGGTAATCTCGGCAATGGGAATATCGAGAATATCGAGATTCTGCCGCCGGATCAGATACAGCAACAGATCCAGAGGACCTTCGAAAGCATCCAGAAAGACTTCCAGGGCATCCGGTGGAATATAGAGATCTTTGGGGAGGGTCGTGAGCGCTTCACCCTGCACTAAGGCGAAGGGCATTTCAGCTTGTTGTGGCGCCTGTTCAGCCGGAAGTGGCGTTTCTGTCATGCAATCAGCTCTGATCGGATCGGCGCATTGTAAACGCCGACGCGGCAGATGGGAACAGGCAACTTGTCAACTCTCTCAACCATAAACACCAGGGGTACGAAACCCGTAAAACGACAAGCCGGGGGATAATCCCGGCTCTGAAGGGCGAAACAGCCCCGTCAGCCACAATAATGGAAACAGTAATACTACAAATGACATTGCTTTACAATGGCTTATAACAAAGCTATCGACACCTGAACGCACCGACCCACAATCCGGGGCGTAGTCGCCGCATCCCGGGCAGGAAGGGTCCTGCCAGAGCCTGCCGCGCGAAGCGTTTTGGGCATAACCGGCGACCGCGCCCGAAGGGAGCACCCTTGGGCGGTGCCCTGCACTGACATTGCCGTATGGCCCCGAATCCGTCAATATCAGGTTGAAGCTGTACCAAGTAGCACATACTAAGCCGAACATTAGATAGCCGACATGCCTTTACGGGACACGCTGTGCCCCAGGGCAGCCTCTCTTGCGGGGCAATTCACCTTGTGAATACTTACCTGTAAGCTCGACGGCAGCGTCCCTGCTGCCGACGGTCCCGTAAAGGCATGTCGGCTATCCAATATACTCATTAAGCAATAAACATAAGAGCAGATACCTATTGTCAACAATCGCAAACGAATATAGAGGGCCGGAATCAGTTCCATTCCGGGAGGCGTTTATCTACTGGCTTAAACTGGGATTTATCAGTTTTGGCGGGCCGGCAGGTCAAATAAGCATGATGCACCAGGAGTTGGTGGAAAAACGCAGGTGGATTTCAGAACATCGCTTTTTGCATGCACTCAATTACACCATGGTTCTTCCAGGGCCGGAGGCACAGCAACTTGCCACCTACATGGGTTGGTTGATGCACGGTGTATGGGGAGGCATTACAGCCGGCGTTCTATTTGTCCTGCCATCACTGTTTATTCTTATTGGTCTGACATGGGTCTATCTGGCATATGGCGATGTGCCGGCAGTAGAAGGTATTTTGTATGGAATTAAACCAGCTGTCACCGCAATTGTTGTTTTTGCGGCTTACCGCATTGGCTCAAGGGCGTTAAGGAACAATGTACTACGCGCCATGGCGGTACTGGCGTTCGTAGCAATTTTCGGCTTTGATGTACCTTTTCCCTATATCGTGCTCATGGCCGGGATCATCGGTTATGCCGGTTCGCATTTCGCACCCGATGAATTCAAAGCGGGCGGACATCATGCGGATTCTGAACATTCCTACGGACCCGCGCTCATCGACGACGACACCCCTGTTCCAGCGCATGCACGATTCAAGTGGAGCAGATTGATCGCATTCGCTTTAACAGGGCTGTCTATCTGGGCTGCGGTGATGGCCGGACTTTTTATCGCTTATGGTTGGCAAGGCACTCTCACGCAAATGGGATGGTTTTTTACCAAAGCAGCCCTCGTCACCTTTGGCGGAGCCTATGCAGTCCTGCCCTACGTCTATCAAGGTGGCGTCGAGCATTATGCCTGGTTAAGCGGGTCACAAATGATCGATGGTCTGGCACTTGGAGAAACGACTCCGGGTCCACTGATCATGGTTGTCTCGTTCGTGGGTTTTGTCGGCGGCTGGACAAAAGAACTTTTTGGGCCGGAATTGCGACCCCTGGCGGGTGCTGCCGGCGCGGCTGTAGCGACACTGTTCACGTTTTTACCTTCCTTTCTTTTTATCCTGCTCGGCGGACCATCTGTTGAGGCGACCAGGCATGATGTCAAATTCACCGCACCGCTAACAGGCATAACCGCTGCAGTGGTCGGTGTCGTGCTGAACCTGGCGGTCTTTTTCGCTTATCACGTGCTCTGGCCTCAAGGCTTTGAAGGAGAGTTTGAATGGTTGTCGGCTTTGATAGGATTGGCGGCGTTTATTGCCTTGTTTAGATACAAGGTTGGGATTGTGTCTGTTATCGTCGCCTGCGCAACTGCAGGCCTGGGGTATTCCCTGTTGCTATAGAACGCTCCGGCAAGGTGCCGGCCGTTTATTCAAAAAGTCACATTGAACGAATATGAAGAAACTTTTTTTTATAGCTGTTGTTGCAGTATTAATAGTTGGATATATCCAGGAACAAGGCATTTCCATATCCGGGTTACCGGTATCGACCCAAAGCGCCGACCGTACGCTCCAGAACGCGTATAACAACAGACAAAGCGATCTCCAGGTTCAGGGTGAAGGTGTTGTAACGAAGGTATTGCGTGATGATCTTGAAGGCTCAAGACACCAAAGATTCATTTTAAAACTCGCTACCGGACAGACATTTCTGGTCGCTCACAACATCGATCTGGCACCGAGAATCAGCGCATTAAGAACAGGGGATACAGTAGAGTTCCATGGTGAATATGAATGGAATTCAAAAGGCGGGGTTATCCACTGGACACATCACGACCCGGCTGGTCGCCATATTGGTGGCTGGTTAAAACATGCCGGTAAAACCTACCAGTAACCTCGTACAGCGTAATCTAATATTTTAAACCAATCGCAGATTTCACTTCATCCATTGTCTCATCCGCTACATCGCGTGCCGCCTCACCACCTTCCTGCAAAATGTTGCGTACCAGCTGCTGATCTTCCTCAAACTCGCGGGCACGGGCACGAATGGGCGCAAGCTCGCTGAGCACCGAATCGATAATCGGTTGTTTGCAATCCAGGCAACCGATCCCGGCCGACACACAACCCTCCCTGACCCATTGTCGCCGGGATTCATCCGAATACACTTCGTGTAACTGGAATACCGGGCACAGGTCCGGATTACCCGGGTCCTGGCGACGCACACGCGCGGGATCGGTCGGCATGGTGCGCAGCTTCTGCTCAATCTCCCTGGGGTCATCACGCAGCGCAATGGTGTTGCCATAGGACTTGGACATTTTCTGTCCGTCCAGACCCGGCATCCTGGAGGCCGGCGTTAACAAGGCCTGCGGCTCGGGAAGAATAATGCGGCCACCGCCTTCCAGATAACCGTACAAGCGCTCGCGGTCACGTAGTGCCAGATTACCCTGCCCTTCCAGCAGCACGCGGCCGACATCCAGGGCTTCCTGATCACCCTTTTCCTGATACTGCCTGCGCAGCTTACGATACATCTTGGCATTCTTTTTCCCCATCTTCCTGATGGCTTCGTCGGCTTTTTCTTCGAAGTCCGGTTCTCTGCCATAGAGATGATTAAAGCGCCTCGCCACTTCCCGGGTTAACTCGACGTGCGCGACCTGGTCTTCACCGACCGGGACCGAACCGGCCTTGTACATCAGGATGTCCGCACTTTGCAGTAGCGGATACCCCAGAAACCCGTAGGTTGCCAGATCGCGTTCACGCAATTTTTCCTGCTGATCCTTGTAACTGGGCACCCGTTCCAGCCAGCCCAGCGGCGTCAGCATGGACAAAAGCAGGTGCAGTTCGGCATGCTGCGGCACTTCGGATTGAACGAAAATCTTGGCGTTGACGGGATTCACACCAGCCGCCAGCCAGTCGATGACCATATCCATGACACTGTCACCGATAATCTGCGGATCTTCGTAATGAGTGGTCAGGGCGTGCCAGTCGGCGACAAAGAAAAAACAATCGTACTCGTGCTGAAGTTTGACCCAGTTTTTCAGTACACCATGGTAGTGTCCCAAGTGCAGGCGGCCGGTAGGCCGCATGCCCGACAAAACCCGATTTTTGGACTCGCTCGTCAAGTTAAATCAACTCCTCATCAACGCAAACAATATAGTTTCAAGATAACCCGGTTTCATCCCCGCCACCGACGCCATCAGTTGCAGAAACAGCTGGACGACAGGCCACATGACGATACCCAGAACACCCGTCACCAGCAGCGCCACCAGGATAAAGAATCCATAGGGCTCAATACGTGCAAACTGATAGGCATAAGGCGCCGGCAACAAGCCGGTCACCACCCGCCCGCCATCCAGTGGCGGCAACGGCAACAGATTCAGAACCATCAGTATCGTGTTTATAAAGATGCCCGCCACGCCCATAAACAGCAAGGGCAAGGCAATCCAGTTGTCTGTGGACATGCCCAGGGCAACTCTTGCGGCGAGCGCCCATGCCAATGCCATTAACAGATTGGAGGCCGGCCCCGCCACCGCAACCCAGGCCATATCCTGCTTGGGGTGCTTGAAATTGCGCCAGTCCACCGGCACCGGCTTGGCCCACCCAAACACAAAACCACCGGGTAGCAACAGCATGACGGCAGGCACCAGAATCGTTCCAACCGGGTCGATATGTTTTATTGGGTTCAAGGTCAGGCGCCCGAGCATCTGTGCGGTTTTATCCCCGAATCTGCGCGCCACCCAGCCATGCGCCGTTTCATGCACAGTAATGGCCAGTAATACCGGCATCACCCAGGCTGCGATCTGCTGTACGGTACTGACTTGCAACATGGTCTCAGGGCCTGCTAACACGGTTAAAGCGGCAGCGACTGCGGCCGGCCGGCGCTATTCGTCGTTCATTTAGAATCACCAAACTTCTCTCCTCGTACCCTGACTGCGGTGTATCCCCTGGCCAGTATAAATCGCCTATGCCAAACCTTCGCTGCAACCTTTACCAAGACGGATCAGCTGCGGCACCGGTTCTGTCAGGTCAACCACCGTGGTGAATTCAACCCCGCAATGGCCGGCATCAATTATCAGGTCCACCTGGGATTCCAGCTTATCGCGGATGTCAAACGCGTCGGTTTCCGGAAACTCATTGCCCGGCAGAATCAGTGTCGAGCTCATCAGCGGTTGAGCGTGCTCCATCAGCAAGGCTGTAGCAACCGGATGGTCCGGCACGCGGATACCGATGGTCTTCCGTTTCGGATGTTGCAGCCGACGCGGTACAGTCGCCGTCGCACGCAATATAAATGTGTAGGCTCCTGGCGTTTTCGCCTTCAACAAGCGGTAGGCCGAATTGTCCACACGCGCATAGGTCGATATTTCCGACAGGTCCCGGCACACCATCGTAAAGTTGTGTTTCTTGTCCAGGTCACGAATACGGCGAATTCGTTCGACTGCACTCTTGTCATCCAGATGACAGGCGATGGCGTAACTGGAATCGGTCGGCAAAACCACCACGCCGCCGTCGCGAATAATATCCACCGCGTGCTTGATCAGACGCGGCTGAGGGTTCTGCGGGTGAATTTCAAAATACTGACTCATACGGCTAACGCAGGCGGCCAGGATTCGGCTTCCCAGATAGGTATACAGCCATCCGGCAGGCGGCGCAGCCGGCCCAGCTCAACCCAGGGTTTTTCCGGCCCGTGATAATCCGAGCCACAGGATGCAAACAGCTTGTGTTCCCTGCAGACCGCCGCCATATGCAGAGTTTCGTCGCGTGAATGACTGCCTGATACCACCTCCAGGCCGACGCCACCCGCTTCGCGGAACTCACCGACCAGTCGCTTGAGTTTACTGCGGGTCAATCCGTAGCGCGCCGGATGGGCAATAACCGGCAAACCACCGGCCTGCCGGATCCAGTCCAGTGCCTGCTGCATCGATACCCAGTCACTACGGACGTATCCGGGTTTGCCTTTTACCAGGAATCGTTTGAAAACGTCGCGCACGGATGCTGCGCAACCTGACTCCACCAGGAAATGAGCGAAATGCGTACGGCTGAGTATTTTACCCTTGCGGAATCGATCAGCACCTTCCAGCGCCCCGGCAATCCCCTTGCTTGCCAGTTTGCGGCTGATTTCACCTGCCCGCCAGTCGCGAATTTTCTGCAATGTCCGCAAACCATCAGACAATGCCTGATTGTGGGGGTCTACGTTCAGGCCCAGAATGTGGATGGTCATAGCCTGCCAGGTCACGGAAATTTCAACACCGGGGATCAGGCTGAGATCCAGCCTCGACACCGCTTGCGCCGCCTCTGCGAGGCCGTCCAGCGTATCGTGGTCGGTCAGCGCCAGTACATCCACCCCGGCAGCATGAGCCTTTTCCAGCAGACTGGCAGGGTCAAGCGTGCCATCCGAAGCGGTTGAATGGCTATGTAAATCGTAACAACACATTTTTTTCATTGTACCGGAGCCATCGCTTCCGCGCTGCCCCTGCGGGAATTCTCGCAATCCGGTACCATGCACCCCATGAAGCTAACTGACCCGTCGTCCGAGTCTTTTCGCAGGCAGCTCGCCGAACCGCTGGCCGAGATGCTGGAGAGCTACCAGCTCAGTGAGGACAGATCCGCTCCCGCCGACTCGTCACCACCGCTGCTGGTAGAGACTTTTCAGCAATTATTTGACGCAATGGAACAAACTGAAGTCAGCCTGGCAGACGACAATTCGGTGCAAAGCGGGAACCAGGCCAGCCCTGAAGCTGTCACTGAACTGGGGGAGTACGCACTCGAGCTGTTCGATCAGTCGATGCGCTGGGCCAATCACCTCAATCTTTCGGTGGTTTTAGACCGCTTGCAGGCGTTTACCATTGCCATGGCGCGCTGGATCGCCCGTCACGGGGGGCAGCTGCACCACCTGGAGCCGGTGGTGGATGCGCTGGCGCTCAGCGCCAACCGGGCACAGGATCCCGGCGATCTGCTGGCCCTGTACCAGGCGATGGGGGAAATTATCGATGCTGCGGCACCGGTGATCCGGCAAGACCTGGAAAAAACCAATCCGGGCCGCCCCTGGCGTGTTCTGCACCTTAACCGTGCGATCGTGGCAACACGCACTCATCAGCCCGACGTTATGGATGAGGCGTTTGCGGTACTGACCGGGCATCTGCCGGAGGACGCAGCCGGGTTTTTTGCACAGGGCATGGAACAGATGGACTTGCTAAACTACCCGCCCCATGTGCGGGAGGTCATGGACCGCTATTACAGAAAATGGAGCGTCAAGCGCTCCCTACATTAATTTTAAAACTGGTTTAGATAGATAATAATGAAGTTTCTCTACGACTTCTTTCCCATTCTGCTGTTTTTCGTCGCTTACAAGATGTATGACATCTATGTGGCAACCGCGGTAGCAATGGTCGCAGCTGCGGTTCAGACCTTTGCGTTCTGGCTCAAACACCGTCGCTTTGAAAAGATGCACCTGGTCACGCTTGGGTTATTGCTGGTATTCGGGAGTCTTACCATTTTTCTGCAGGACCCTGTATTCATCAAGTGGAAGCCGACCGTTATCAACTGGCTGTTTGCGGTGGTATTCATGGGAAGCATCTGGATCGGTGACAAGCCTCTGGTGGAACGCATGATGGGCCATGCCATCCAGGCGCCACGTCCGGTGTGGATCCGCCTGAGCTGGTTGTGGATTGCTTTTTTCGCCGGTATAGGTGCACTCAACCTGTACGTCGCGTTTAACTATCCTGAGGACACCTGGGTCAATTTCAAACTGTTTGGCATGCTCGGCATTACC
>Ga0316197_10003315_pt1 | contig 11474 bp, 15 predicted proteins | sample OudBiesiAoxic_MG_FD_204939 | JGI IMG/M metagenome (GOLD analysis project Ga0316197, IMG submission 204939) | Coastal sediment microbial communities from Oude Bieten Haven, Netherlands - site A oxic | ecosystem: Environmental > Aquatic > Marine > Coastal > Sediment | place: Netherlands...
CGACGGGTCCGGGAGTGAGGGTGGAGCGCCACAGGTCCCAGTCGCCGCCAGCGCCCATGTAGCCGGAGTAGAGCTTGGCGACCAGCGATGGGTCGGCGGCGATCTGGTCCCAGGTCATGTCACGTAGTCGGGGGTGGTCGCGGCGCAGTGATTCGAGGATGACCGCGACCTGCCAGTCGTTGATGACCGGCTGCTCGGAGAAGTACGGCAGCAGGTGCCGCAGCCGCTCGTCTCGTGGACCGTGCATCCGCAGGTAGCCGTGCTGCTCCGCCCACGGGATGAGCGCTTCGATGGTGGCGGGTTTGATGCGGTAGCGGCCCACGGAGAAGTCCATCCGGTAGGTCAACCGAGGGACAAGGAACGTCACGACGTCTTGGGCGTACTCGGCGGCGCGCCGATACCAGGGCTCCTGGGCGTAGGCGAACGTCTCGGCGTGCTTGACCGCCACGACCACCGACCGTGGCACCGGAGGCGGGTCGATGGCGAAGTCCGCGGCCGCCAGCACCCGGTAGCGGTGGTAGAAGATCGCCACCACGACCGCCAGCATCGTGACGATCCCCAGGACCTCACCCATAGTCAGCTCGATGAGGGCCACAACGCCTGAGTCTGCCTTGTCCCGCGCAGCGGGAGGCCGCGGCCGACCCAAGGACGACGTCCGCCGCTGTCCGCGTGGAGCCGGAACTCGGCTGGGGTTCAGTCGGGTTCGAGGCGGTGAGAGCCCCGCGCTCCTCTGTCGAGCAGGTACCATGCCTGACATGGAACCTGGTGTCGCCACCTACCGAGCAGATCCCGTCACGGATGCCGCGCTAGGCCGGCTTCGTCGTGGCGCCGTGGAGTACTGCGTGCTGGCCCTGCTGCGCGGGGGTGCGGCGTACTCCTATGACGTCGTACGCGCGTTGGGCTCAGTCGAGGGCCTCGTCACCAGTGACGGGACGGTGTACCCGTTGCTGTCCCGGCTGCGCCGGGAGGGGCTCGTGAGCACCCGGTGGCAGGAGAGCCCGGCGGGTCCCCCGCGCCGCTACTACGAGCTCACCGCGCAAGGGGCCACCGTCGTGGAGTCGTTCGCTGCCGCCTGGCAGATCTTCCGCTCCAGCGTCGATGACGTCATGGCGGGACGGGTGTCCGCCACCGGCTCCGCCACCACACCCGCGACATCCGATGAGGAGACACGATGATGACCGACACCCAGGGCTGGAGCGCTGCCTATCTCGAGGAGCTGGAGCGCGCCTCATCCGGCCTGCCCGTCGAGCGACGGGCCGAGCTGACCGCGGAGGTCGCCGACTACCTGCACGCTGAGCTCGCAACCGTGTCGGACACCGAGGGAGCACGAGCAGTCATCGATCGCCTCGGCGACCCCTGGGAGCTGGTCGCTGAGGCCGCGGTCGACCTGCCGCACGCCGCGGTCGACCAGCCGCGCGCCGCGGCGCACCCTGGTCCATCGGCGGGTGAGCTCGTGGCGGTGCTTCTCCTGGGCATCGGCGGGATCGTCCTGCCCCTCCTAGGCCCCGCGATCGGTGTGATGATCATGCGGTCCACGCCCCGCTGGACCGCCCGGCAGGTCAACGTGACCTGGGGAATTCTGGGGGTTGGTGTGGTGGCCCTCCTCTTGGGCCTGGTGCTGATGGCCAACTCCACCGAAGCGACGTCGCAGGGGTTGATCGCCGGCCTGCTGGCACTGGGCACCGTCTTCGCCGTGGGCCCGGTGGCGGCACTGTTCGCGGTGACCCGCCCACGAGCCGCCTGAGCAGGCTGTGACCTACCGGCACCTCTAATCTCCTGCCGATGGCGACCTGGCTGTTCGAGGGCGCACTGTCGATTGCGCTGTTCGTGGCGCTCATCCCGGTCTTCATCGCACCGTTCCTCGGTGCGGTGTACCGCGCCTACCGCTACCCCGCACCGGGACCGACCCTGCTCGCCGCCGCCACCGGGCTGTACGCATGTTCGCTGGTCGCGTTCACCACGTTTCCGCTGCCGGAGGCACCGCAGGAGTTCTGCACCGAGCGCTCAGCGATCGACTACTGGCAGCTGACGCCGGGTAACTCGCTGGGCGACGTGCTCGACCGCGTCCGCGACGTCGGGCTCACCGGCACCGTGACCAGCGGAGTCTTCTTGCAGGTCGCGTTCAACGTGGTGTTCTTCGTGCCGCTGGGATTCCTCGTGGCCTACCGGCTGCGACGCGGGCCGGGCGCGGCGCTGCTAGCCGGGCTCGTCGTGTCGCTGCTCATCGAGGTCACCCAGGGAACCGGGCTGTGGGGCCTCTACCCCTGCCCCTACCGCCTCGCCGACGTCGACGACCTGATCACCAACACCGCCGGTGCGCTGCTCGGGTGGGGCATCGGCCTGCTCGTCAGTCGCCGGTGGCCGTTCCGAGAGCCTCCGCCACGCACCGACCTCGCCCCACCGACGGTGCGGCGCAGGATGCTCTCCGCCGGGCTCGACATGGTGATCGTCGTCGTGGTGACCCTCGGCATCGACATCGTCGTAGCGTTCGTGGTGGACTCCCGGGGCGGTGCGTCCGAGACCGTCCAGACGGCATCGATCGCCGTGCAGTACGCCGTCGGGGTCCTGCTCCTGCTCGTGCTGCCGATACTGCGGGGGGACCGCGCCACACCCGGGCAGCTCACCGTGCTGCTCGCGCTGAGCAACCGTGGCACAGGCGAACCGGCACCCGCTTGGTCAGTGCTCGTCAGGTTCGCCGTCCGCTGGCTCCCGATCCTTGTCTGGGGACTCCGAGGACTACTCGTGGTCGCCGTCGTCGAGGTTGCCACCATGCTCATCCGACCCGACCGGCGCAGCCTCGCGGCCCTTCTCGCGCGCACCCTCACCACCACCCACGACGCACTCCTCGATGCATCGCCCCGCTCCGACCACGACCCCGCGGAACCCGCTTCACCAGTCTGAGGCGACGTCGGCGCGATCTCGCGCTGGGTTGGGTCTGTCGGGTGGCGTGTCACGCCTGCGATGTTGCTAGGACGTGACGGCCCTGAGCAGCCACTGCGAGTAGCCCTCGCGTCCTTCAGGCGCGACCAGGTGGATGCGGTCGTCGTAGAGCCACGACGGGTGGGCGCGGGCGACGGAGTTCCAGTCGAGAACGGTGACGTTCGGGTTGTTCTGGGCCAGCCGGGCGAACAGCCCGTTGTTGTAGGCCTCCCAACTGCGGGGCACGAACAGGTTGACGAGCACCACCTGTCGTCCGCGTAGCCCCTTGACCAGCGACTGGAGGTCCCGCTCGGCAATCGCGCCGTTGTTGCCGACGTGCAGAACCACCGTGCCTCTCGGTGTCCCATCGGACTTCGCGGCTCGGACGGCGGCGAGCACGTCGGGGTAGGCCAGACCCTCACCAGCCTGCACGGTGGCGCCCGCCTGGCGAAGGTACGCGCGAGCGCCGAAGAGCACCGAGTCTCCGAAGACCGACATGTCGCGACCGGGTCCGCTGGGGCGGACGCCTCCACGGAGGTCGTCCGTTCCGGCTCGGTCCGCTTTCCGGCGGTGCCCTTGTCCTGCTCGTCGCTGCCGGCGGGCGTCCTGTCCGGGCTGGGCGTCGGATTGATCGTCGAGGACGGGGTCGGTGATGGGGCCTGGACGGGCTGGCGCTCAGCCGCGCGAGGCTGCCCACCACCAACGGTCTCGAGCCCCCTACGTCCTCAACTCCAGATGCGGCCACGGCGACCTCGTCGATGCCGGTGGGCTGGGCAGGCGCGAGGTAGAGCCCGAGCCCGACCGTCCACACCACGAGAGCGAGCGTGAGGGTCACCGTGACGACGCGTATCGCCATGACGCGACCGGCGGGCGTGCGTTCTCGGGCCTTGTGCAGGGCCGCCGCGATCGCTCCGCGTCGGATGGGCATCTCCACGAACCGGTAGGACGCCTCCGCGAGGAGAAGTGTGATTCCTGCTCGCAGCAGCCCGGAGGGGGCACCGCCAAGGGGCAGCTCGAACCCGGGCCTGGTCACCATGAAGACGGGCCAGTGCCACAGGTAGATGCCGTAGGACCGTTCTCCGAGGTAGCGCAGCGGCTGCACGGACATGGCCCGACTGAGCAGGCCAGCCGGATTCGCCAGCGCGGCCAGCCCGAGCGCTGTCAGCAGCGCCAGCACCAGGAACCCGCCCCGGAACAGGAAGTCGGAGAACTCGCCCACCCGCAGGAAGAACCAGCCCACGCCGATAAGGCCGAGAAGGCCTGCCGCGTCGATCACCACCGCCGCGCCGCGCTGAGGGATCGGTGATCGTGACAGCCACGAGGCTCCAGGTGACCAGCGGCGCCAGGGAGCCCACACGGTGGCAAGCGCGGCTCCCACGAGCAGCCCCATCGCGTGGGTGTCGGTGCCGTAGTAGACCCGGCTGGGGTCGTTCGGTACGGGGAAGCCCGAGCGCAACGAGAGCCAGGCCATCCACACGGTCGACGCGACGGCGAGGACGAGCTCGATTCGGCGCACCCGTCGTCGGCCCGTGGCCATGGCGATCACGACGACGGCCGGCCAGACGAGGTAGAACTGCTCCTCGACAGCGAGCGACCAGAGGTGCTGGAGCAGGGCCGGTCGTCCGGTGAACTCGAAGTAGGACTGGTCGGCGAGGATGTACCACCAGTTGGAGACGTAGAGCAGCGCCGCGGCCACGTCACCGCGCAGCTCGGTGAGCTCCTCGCGCATGAACAGCAGTGAGGCGGCCGAGACTGTCAGCAGCAGCAGCCACAGTGCGGGCAGCAGGCGCCGCGCCCGACGTAGGTAGAACTGCCGATAGCTCAGCCGACCGGTCCGCTCGACCTCCTCGAGCACGAGCGTGGTGATGAGGAAGCCCGACAGGACGAAGAAGGCGTCGACTCCGAGGAAGCCGCCGGGGATCCAGGGCAGGTCCAGGTGGTAGAGGACGACAGCAGTGACGGCGAGGGCCCGAAGCCCGTCGAGACCAGGCAGGTACGGCATCGGCGGCCGCAGCAGTGCGGCCCGGTCAAGGCGTGGAACTGGCGCGGTAGCCCGGGTGTCATGCTGAACGGGTACGCCCCACCTCACACTCCAGCCCCATGCTGAGGGCACACGGTCCGCCGTGGCGACCACGAATGCAATCCGACACGCGCGGCGGGCATCGCTTCCGTACCCACCAACGGAAGGCGTGTACTCTCCGCCCCGCCTTGTCAACCAGCTTGGTCAACCAGCATCGCGGAGGTATGTCTCATGAGCAGTGCGCAGGGAATGGTCGCGGCGCGGCCCACCAGTGTGACCGTGGCCATTGCCATCGGTTGGATCTCCGTGGCGATCGACGTCGTCGCCGGAGTCGCGCTGCTGGTGCTCGCCGGTGATGACGACGTCGTGTCGGCGCTCGGCATCGACAACGGCACTGCCCGTACGGTCGCCATCACCACCCTGGTGGTCGCCGCGATCCTGGCGCTCGTTGTCTACCTTCTCGGCAAGGGCAGCAACATCTCGCGGATGCTGGTGACCATCGTCATGTTCCTGCGTATCGGCCTGGCGGCTTGGGCGATCGTGGCGTTCGGCACCCACCAGCTGGCCGAGGCCATCATCGCCATCGCCATCGCCGTCACGGCCATCGCGCTGCTGTGGAACGACAAGGCCAACGCTTTCTTCGCCACCAACAACCCCTAGGGTCCGCGAATCCTCGCCTCGGTGCTGCCCAGCATTCGGGACGAGAAGCACCTGCGTCCGACGCCGACACGAGATCCACGTGGCACGACGCAGCGCCCGTTCGCCCCTTCAGGACCGGTCATGATCGCCGGACCGGGTCACCGTGGTCAGGAACAGCTCGCCCGAGGCGCCATCGACCGCTGCCGCCGCCACCGATCGTGCGTGGATCGTCGTCGTCCCCGTTGCCAGAATGGTGGGTTAGCGTCGGTGAGCGTACCGACCGCGCACCGTAGGGAGTCCACTGTGGACATCAGCCCGTCGCTTCTCCGTCCGGCCGCGATGACTGCACTGCTTGTCGTCGCGCTGGCTGGTTGCGCGAGCGCCGATGAGGATGGCACCGAGGAGCCTGGGGCCGCGACTCCGACCACCGCCGACGAGGCTGCCGGTGAGCTAGCGCAGGAGGTCCTCAGCGTCACGTTCGACGGAACCAGCTGCTCCTACGACGGGCCCAACGAAGTCAGAGCGGGTGTCGTAGCGATCGAGGCGGTCAACGACAGCGCCGTCTACACCGAGGTCGGGATCGCTCTCGTTGACGAGAGCAGCACGTTCGAGGATGTCGTCGCCTTCTACCAGCCGGAACCTGAGGTCGTGGATTCGCCGGACTTCGCCACGCCGATTGGCGCGGTACCCGCTGAGCCCGGCCAGACCGGATCCGACAGCTTCTCACTAGGCATCGGGCAGTACGCACTCGTGTGCCTCATCCTCGTGGCGGATGAGCCGCCACCGGGGGTGTTCGTAGCTCAGCCAGGGGGTGTGACCGTCACCGACTAGCCGGCCGGGGATCGCGTCCACCAACGCACATGCGCAACACCTCGATCATCGTCCGCACGCCCAACAACCCGTCTCGTCAGCCTCACCGGCGAGCCTTCGAGCCGAGGCCGAGCGCGGGCGTCATGCAGGGCCTGGCATTGCTGAGCCTCGCTATTGACATTAGCCATTTGGCTATGGACAATAGCTTTCATGACTGAATCCGTTCCCACAGCAGCCTCCACCACGATGTACCTCGACCGGCCCGGCGGGCGGATCGCCTACGAGGTATCCGGTCAGGGACCCCTCGTCGTCCTGGTGCCCGGCATGGGAGACCTGCGCGCCACGTATCGGTTCCTCGCCCCGAGCTTGGTTGAGGCCGGCTACCGCGTCGCGCTGACCGACCTGCGCGGTCACGGCGACAGTGACCCCACGTTCAGCTCCTATGGCGACCTCGACACTGCCGGTGACGTCGGTGCCCTGATCGAGACTCTGGGCGGCCCTGCCGTTGTCGTGGGCAACTCGATGGGGGCCGGTGCAGCGGTCTGCGCGGCCGCCGAGCACCCCGAGATGATCAGTGGACTGGTGCTGGTCGGCCCATTCGTGCGCGACGGCGAGGTGAGCGCCTTCGCGCGCGCGTTGATGCGGGTGGCGCTGGCAGCGCCGTGGGCTGCGGCAACCTGGCGCGCCTACCTGCCGCGGCTACACGCCGGACGCACGCCGCCAGACCACGAAGCCCACCTGCGGCAGGTCACCGCGAGTCTGCGCCGCCCGGGCTACGCCCGCGCGTTCTCGCGCACCACGCGACTGTCTCACGCCCCGGCCGAGGCACGTCTCGGGCAGGTCCAGGCACCGACGCTGGTGATGATGGGCGAGCGCGACCCCGACTTCCCGGACCCGCTGGCAGAGGCAGCCTGGATCGCCGACACCCTGGGTGGGCGGATGGTGATGGTCCCCGACTCCGGGCACTACCCGCACTCCCAGCAACCGGACCTCGTCACCGACGCCGTGCTCGACTTCCTCGCCGAGGTGGCCCATCGTGCCTAGGGCAGGCCTGACCACTGACCGCGTGGTCGTCGAGGCCGAACGACTCACCGACCACGTCGGCGTTGACAACCTCAGCCTCGCCGCCCTCGCCGACACCCTCGGCGTTCGGCAACCGTCGCTGTACAAGCACATCGAGGGCCTGCCCGCCCTCAAGCGCACCATCGCCGTCCGTGCCAAGACCGAACTCGCCGACGTCCTGGCCCGCGCTGCGGTCGGCAAGTCCCGCGGCGACGCCATCCGCGCACTCGCCGCCGCCTACCGCACCTGGGCACACCAGCACCCCGGCCGCTACCAGGCCGCCCTGCGCGCACCCGACCCCACCGACCCCGACGATGAGGCCGCCAGCACGGCCGCCGTCACCGTCGTCCTCGACATCCTCGCCGGATACCAGCTGCACGGACCGGACGCCATCCACGCTGCCCGCGCCCTGCGCTCCGCCCTGCATGGCTTCGTCTCCCTCGAGGCGGCAGGCGGCTTCGGCCTGCCCCACAGCCTCGACGACAGCTACGACCGACTCGTCGAGGGCTGCATCACCACCGTCGCCTCTACCGCGCGGCCCGAACCACCGGTCCCCCATCCCGACACCAGCCCCGCAGACTCGCCGACGACTGCGACCGCCTAGCACGGCGCACAAGCCCGCTGGGCGGCGTGGCCGATGGTCGCGCAGTCAGGCTTCGTACCTCCCCGGGGGCAGGAGCTCGGCCGATCAGTCGTGCGTGAACGTCGACCGTCGTCAGTCAGGATCTCTTGCACCGTCTGGCTGTCGCCCTCGTCCCAGGCCGCGTCAGCACCGCCCTCAGCCCCCAGGATCCACCCTGCTGCGATCCAGACGGCGGAGCAGACGGCCAGGGTGGGGACGATGCCGGGCCGACCGGCTGCTCCCCGCCCTGGCCGAGCAGCCGAACCCCCTGCCGAGACGTGTGCTGAGCACCGGTTCTTCGGCACCATGCTGAGCTCGACAGGGCTAGCCTCGCTGTGCGATGCCGGACGAGGTCGGGAGATCCAGCGTGAACCGCAAGGTCGACAACGCCGTCGGGCTGTACATGAAAGGGATCCGGGATGGTCGGCCACGGGAGGCGGTGGCGAAGTACACCGGCGCCCGCTACACCCAGCACTCCACGGGTGTGCGGGATGGGGCCGAGGGGTTCGTAGCGTTCTTCGAACCATTCCTCGCCCGGAACCCGAGACGAGACATCCGCGTCGTGCGTGCCATCGAGGACGGACGCTACGTGTTCGTCCATGCCTACCAGTCCCTCAACGACGGACGGGCCCAGTGGGTGACGATGGACTTCTTCGACACCGACTCCGACCACAAGATTGTCGAGCACTGGGACGTCATCGCTCCGTACGAGGCCGCGACGCCCTCGGGGCACACCTCGATCGACGGACCCACAGACGTGACAGACCTGGACCGCACGGCGGCGAACAAGGACCTGGTGCGCCGCATGATCTCCGACGTGCTCATGCCCGGTGGTGATCCCACGCGCATCGACCACTACGTCTCGGCCGAGTCCTACGTGCAGCACGCCCGTGACGTCGCCGACGGGCTCGAGACCTTCCGGGCCATCGCGCTCACCCCCGACCGCCCGCTGAACTACGACGACATCGTGCTGCTGGTCGGCCAGGGAAACTCCGTCGCCACGTTGTGCCGGGCCAACTGGCAAGGCGCCCCGTACGCCCAGGCCGACCTGTTCCGTCTGGCCGAGGGCCGCATCGTCGAGCACTGGGACGCGGCCGAAGCGATCGGCCCTCCATCCGAGTGGGTCAACTCCGGCAAGTTCTAGGCCTTCACCCGATGACCAGGTTCGTCGGGTGAAGGTCCTGCATGACCGTGCTGGGCCAGGGTCGTGGCGCGACCGCGGGGTCGATCTGTGAGCTCCGGCCTCCAGCCATTCCGGCTCGGCTGAGCTGCCGGGTGTGGGAGCCTGCTTCTGCATCGGCAGACCCGAGCAGAGGAGCACCAGATGAGCGACGAGGGCACCAAGGCGACCGACACGTCTGAGCAGGACGACGTCAAGGCTCGGTACAAGGAGGCTCTGGATCGCAAGCAGGGGCAGCAGAAGAGGGAGCACCTGCACCCGGAAGGAGAGTCGGCGCTGCACGACACCCACGGCAGGTCAGGAGGCAAGCGGCAGTTCCGCCGCAAGTCCGGTGGCTGATCAGCCTCGTCCAGTGGCCGGAGCAGGCAACGCGTCGGCGCAACTGGTCGAGAGGGCGCATACTTGGCTGTGATGGCTAAGCGAACCGCCCAGCGCAAGCACCTGCCCGAGAGCCCTTTCGCTCCTCGGCCGACTCCGGTGATCGAGGAGTTCGGCGTCGATGAGCGAGTGACTCACGACAAGTACGGGCTCGGTCGGGTGGTCGCCCTGGAACAGGGTGCAGTGGTCGTGGACTTCGGCTCGACCCGGGTGCGGATCCCCAGCCCGTACACCAACCTCTCCAAGCTCTGATCTGCACCCCTAGGGGGTAGGGGTTGCTTTCGCCGCCTGTCAGGCGTACACATGACGCCATGGATGAGCAACCGCCTGCGGGGTACCTCGACCACAAGCACGACGTGCTGAGTCGGCTTCGAAAGATCGAGGGCCAGGTTCGCGGACTGCAGCGGATGGTCGAGCGAGACACCTACTGCATCGACGTGCTCACCCAGGTGTCGGCGACTACCAAGGCCCTGGAGTCGACCGCGCTGCTGCTCATGGAGGACCACCTGAACCACTGCGTCGCGCACGCCGTCGCCGAGGGCGGCGACGTGGCGGACGCCAAGCTCAAGGAAGCCTCGAACGCCATCGCCCGACTCGTCCGTTCCTGACCCAGGAGGATCCGCATGACCACCACCACGTACGCCGTCACCGGCATGACCTGCGAGCACTGCGTCAAGGCGGTCAACGACGAGGTGTCGGCCCTGGACGGGGTCAGCAGCGTCGAGATCGACCTGGTTCCCGAGGGTGCCTCTGCGGTCCGCGTGACCAGCGAGCAGCCGCTCGACGTGCAGACGGTGCGCGAGGCCGTCGACGAGGCCGGCTACGAGCTGGCCAGCCCAGTCTGATGGGTGTCGCCGTCAGGCTGGGCGGCTTCGCGATCATCCTGGTCGCCCTGTTCGCCGTGGGCGTGGCACTCGGGGCTGCCGTAGGTCCCGTGCGATGACCGTCCCGCTCGAGCTCGACATCGGGGGCATGACGTGTGCGTCGTGCGCCGCTCGGGTCGAGAAGAAGCTCAACCGGATGCCCGGTGTCGAGGCGTCGGTGAACTACGCGACCGAGAAGGCTCGCATCTCGCTGCCTGACGAACTCACCGTTGACGACGCCATCGCCACGGTCGAGGCCACCGGATACACCGCTCGCGTCCCTGCCCCACCAGCCACCGACCCGCGTCCGGGCGGCGGCGAGTCGGAGGAACCGGTCGACCGCGAGGTCGAGTCGCTGCGCCAACGGCTGGTCATCTCAGCAACCCTGGCCATCCCGGTCGCCGTCCTGTCGATGGTCCCGCCGCTGCAGTTCGACAACTGGCAGTGGCTTGCCCTCACCCTCGCCTCACCGGTCGTCGTCTGGGGAGCCTTGCCGTTCCACCGAGCGGCCTGGACCAACCTCAAGCACGCGGCCGCCACCATGGACACCCTGATCAGCGTCGGCGTCATCGCCGCCTACGGGTGGTCGCTGTACGCGCTGTTCTTCGGCGAGGCAGGCATGCCAGGCATGCGCATGACCTTCCACCTGATCCCCCAGCGGGGTGGTGGCACCGGCGAGATCTACCTGGAGGTGGCCGCGGCCGTCACGACGTTCATCCTTGCCGGGCGCTACTTCGAGGCCCGCGCCAAGAAGCGGTCGGGGGCGGCACTGCGGGCACTGCTGGAGATGGGCGCCAAGGACGTCGCCGTGCTCCGTGAAGGGCGAGAGACCCGCGTGCCGATCGGCGTGCTGAGGGTCGGCGACACGTTCGTCGTGCGCCCCGGGGAGAAGATCGCCACCGATGGCGTCGTCGTCGAGGGCTCCTCGGCCATCGACGCCAGCCTGCTGACCGGCGAGCCGGTTCCCGTCGAGGTGGGAGC
>Ga0316197_10003316_pt1 | contig 11471 bp, 12 predicted proteins | sample OudBiesiAoxic_MG_FD_204939 | JGI IMG/M metagenome (GOLD analysis project Ga0316197, IMG submission 204939) | Coastal sediment microbial communities from Oude Bieten Haven, Netherlands - site A oxic | ecosystem: Environmental > Aquatic > Marine > Coastal > Sediment | place: Netherlands...
TCACAGTGTTGGAAACGAATGGGCGCTTTGAGCCCGGAGCGGTTGCTGAAAATCTCTCGAGCTTCAGGTCTGTCTGCCTCCCCGGAGAAGAAGTCAATTACTGAGGCCAGCTGTAGCAGGTCTTTTGCTATTTGCTGCCTGTAATGCGTTAAGCCGTTATCCCACGGCAAGCGCCAGTCCCCCGAAGATCAGCGCGATCGAGGAAAGCTTCGACAGCCACGGCAGTCCCACGGCGAGTTTTTCCAATCCCACGAACAGCGCGAGGGCGGCGATCCACAGTAGGTTCATCACTCCACCGACGAAAAGAAGCGCCATTAGTACCCAGCAGCACCCAAGACAGTACCAGCCGTTCTGCACCCCCATGCGAAGAGCCCCCAAAACCCCCGATTTCCAATTCTGCATGAAGAACACAACTGGATGCTGACAATGCCGCAGACACGCCTGCTTGAGAGGGGACACCTGGTAAAGCCCTGCCACCACGAGCAGCGCTCCTGCAAGCGGCACTTGCGAGATTTCCATCATCCCACTCATCTGCCCGATTGAAACAAGGGACCACTGTACAGCAGTTGATACGAGACTGAAGAAACCCCAAACGAACAGGTACCCGGAAAGGAAAATGGAAACCGCGGCGTATGGCTTATTCGCGTTCTTGTTTTTCCTTACGAGCGCAGCATAGAACAACACCGTCCGGGCCGCACTTGGCACCATCATAGCAATCATCATGACCCACCACATCAGGAAGACCATAAACGCATAGCCAGGGGTCCATTCAACGGACGCCATCATCATGCCCGGCATTTCGATGGCCATCTGTGTCATCGTAAGCGCCGACATTGGCATGCCGACCCCGAGCAGAGTGTAAATCGCCGCGAGAGCAACAACAGCAGAAAGACCAACTATCACAATTAGCCGGTCTCGCTTCAGGCTGCACTCCAGCGCAGTTCCAGTTGCTGTGATCACAGCGCGCGCAGTGTTAGGCCGACCAGGCGAACGGGGCGAAATGTCCGTTCCTAGAGCCGGTGGCATCGTCCCACTCAACTCCGAAAGCATTGAACCTGCTCTTCGTAGCTCGCGCAAGTGCGAGCGTCGTTGTCACCGGATGTGGGACATTGTCGATCTTGATTGGGCCACCATTCGGAAGCGCGCTGTTGACAGCTTCAATCTCCTGTTCAATCAACTCGCCAGCTGTCACGGATATTTTGTCGCCGTCCGACACGAAACTGATCGGTCGTTTCTCGACACCAGCCACTTCACCGACGAGGGGCCCCATGGCTTCCATCGGACCGCCGGCCGCACCAGTGGCGATGTCGCCGATCGCTGCAGTTTGTTCGTCACTGGCGTTCTCATCGACAATGAGACCAACTTTGATGTTTCCATCTGACATTGCACTTGGTGCGTGAAGCAAGACTATGAAGGACAAACCGTCAAGCGAAACACCGTCCTTTTCTCCTTTGAAAATCTTCATCGCAATCGCCGCCTTGCAATCACCCTCGGTGGGCGATGCAGTCAGATTTGACGTAATGCATGGGCACAAGAAATCGCAGTTGCAGGTTTCCATGTACTCGCCTTCGATATGCCAGCCAGCCATAATCAATCCTCCCTGAATTCTAACAGAGTATCACAACTTTCGACTTCACGCACCTTTGGCCCCCAGTGACTGCTATGTCCACATTTGAGATACCCAGCGCACACGCGGCGGACGACCGGTTTGGCGCTAGTCAGACTGCAGCTCATTAAGCATTGGGCAGGCAACGTTTCCCGCAGCGCAATTTGCCGTAAGCTCAACCAGCGCGGTCTCTAGCTTACCTAATTCTATGATCTTTTGACGAACGTCAGAAATATGAACTTCAGCGAGCGCCTTCACGGATTGGCAATCCGCGTCACTGCTTTCAGACAGATCAAGGAGCGTCTTTGCGCTGGCCAACGAGAACCCCAGATCACGACATCGCTTAAGAAACCGAAGCCGACCAACCTCCCTTTGTGAATACATGCGTCGGTTGTTGGCTGCACGTTCTGGCTTGGGCACAATACCTTCACGCTCGTAATATCGGATGGTCTCAATACCAACACCGCTTTGTCGAGATGCTTCGCCTATCGCGATCATGTGATCTCTTTCCGCTTGATCCTGTAGTTACTACAGAAGTTATAACGTCTGGAAAGCTGAGGCCAATGCCCAGCGGCAATGAGTTCTGGAGGCGGAAAAATGCAGAAATACCTAAGCCTCAGTTATTTGGGCTCAATATCGGCTCTTGGAGTGGCCACGTGCTGTGTGCTGCCAATGACGATGATGCTGTTGGGGCTAGGAGGGAGCTGGCTCGCAGTTTTCGGAAAGATTGCGGCCACAAGCTACTACGTTTTGGCAATCTCAACAGCCCTTCTCTTTGTCGCTTGGCTGATGTCCTTCAAACGTGGTTCGCTGAACAGGCTCAAGTGGTGGCTCTCCGGAAGCACTGCCTTAACCGCTTTGGCCTGGGTCGTCGTCTTCAACGAGGCCCGGATAAATGACTTTCTGATAATGCGGATGTGAAAAAATGTCAGAGCAAACCGTTGTGCTTGAGAGCACGCTGACCTGTCCGAAATGCGGACACACAAAAACAGAGACGATGCCTACTGATGCTTGTCAGTGGTTCTATGAGTGCGAGGCATGCAAGGAAGTGCTGAAGCCAAAGAACGGCGATTGTTGCGTCTACTGCTCATATGCGACCGTACCGTGCCCGCCCATTCAGTTGGGCGACGGCTGCTGCAGTTAGGTTTTTGACGGCAGGTTTGTCCCGCACAGCAGACCTTGGTGCAGCGCGCCGCGAATGCCTGCAATGAGCCCATCTCGACCGATGTTGCGATCTGCATGATTGGCTTCTGCTGGAACATTGCATTGGGTTTTTGCAGTTCAGACGGCAAAGACAAAGAGAAATCGGTTTTTCAGAAGTGCGGCTTTCACTGACCGCGCTCCAAGGCAAAATTGAAAACCGTGTCAGCGGCACTGTTTGCAAATCGCTTGAGTCTTGGCCATCCTGTGAAGCATGGATTTTCTGACAGTTAGCCACAGCAGTTTTTTGATCGCGATGTCCTGCATCGTTGCACTTGTTGCGGGGTTCACCGGTCTTTCGCTGACCCGCAATCTGTCAGAAAAGCCGATGTTTCAGAAAAAGGCATCTATCGCGCTTGCGGCCGTCGCTTTGGGAGGCGGGATCTGGGCGATGCATTTCGTGGCCATGCTGGGTTTGAAGCTGCCGATCCTGTTCTATTATGATGCGGCAATCACGCTGGTGTCGGCTCTGTCGGCGATCCTTCTTGTTGGCGCAGCCCTCATCCTTTTGCATTTCGCGGTCCGCACCCCGCTGGTCATTTCGCTTGCCGGCGGCATTGTCGGGACTGGCATTCTGGTCATGCACTATATCGGCATGGCCGGTCTGGAACTGTGCCGCGCCGTCTATACGACGTCAGGTGTTGTATATTCTTCTTTGGTGGCGATCGGAGTTTGCATTTTGGCGTTCTGGATCGCCTATGGAAAACGCACGAACCGCAACATTGTACTGGGGACGATATGCTTTGCGGTTGCAGTGTGCTCCGTCCACTTTCTGGCGATCGCAGAGACCAATTTTGTACAAGTGCCCGCCGTGGCTGAGTTTGGCCCCTTGATGAGCAACGAGACCTTGGCGCTTGGCGTGATCTTTTTCAGCTTCGTCATCTTCGGAGCGTGTCTGTGGGTGAGTGTGACGTATCTTGTCCCACCCGGATCACAAGAGGAGCGTCAAGACCCGCAGCCAACACCGAAATTGATGGCGGATCTCCAGATCCCTTGTGAAGCGGATGGCAACAAGGTCTTTGTCAGGGCACAGGACGTGATGTTCGTGCGTGCCGACGGGCATTATACGCAAATCTATACCGAGTCCGATCGGTTGTTCTGTGTCTGGCCCATCACCACGGCGTCCAAGCGGCTCCTCCCGTTGGGGTTCTTGCAAACGCATCGCAGCTACCTGGTTAACCCCTCCCGTGTGTCTCGGTTTGAACGGACCAAAGACAAAGGGCGTTGCATTTTCGACAGCGGCGACCTGCCGCCCGCTCCGGTCAGCCGTTCGAAACTGAAGGCTGTTCAGGACGTGCTGGCGTCGCACGGCGGCGCAGTTGGTGCGTAAGCGCGCGCATTTCGTGCAAAACACCTGTATTTCATTGATTTCTTAGTGCTGCGGCATGCCGCCACATGCAGTCTATTCACAACAACACATTTGCTTTGGGAGGAGCACTGATGATTCCAGCCTCATTCGAATATCACCGTCCTCAGGACATGGCCGGCGTATTGGCCGTGCTTGAAGAACACGGAGACGACGCGCGCGTCATGGCAGGCGGGCACAGCCTGATCCCCATGATGAAACTGCGCATGGCGGACGTCCCGCATCTGATCGACCTTCAGGATGTCGGCGGCATGTCCGATATCGACGTCGGCGAAAGCAGCATTCGTATTGGCGCGATGGTCACGCAGGCAGAGATCATCGACCACGCTGGTTTAGCCGCCGCAGCCCCTATTTTGCGCGAAGCCGCCTTGCAAATCGCTGACCCGCAGGTCCGTTACATGGGCACCGTTGGCGGCAACGTCGCCAATGGCGATCCGGGCAACGATATGCCGGGTCTGATGCAATGCCTTGATGCGTCTTTCACCGTTGTCGGGCCGGATGGCGAGCGTGATATCACCGCGCGGGAGTTTTACGAGGCCGCCTATATGACCGCCCGTGAGGATGACGAGGTGTTGACCGCTGTGACCATTCCCACGCCCAAGGGCGGCTACGCTTACGAAAAGCAAAAGCGCAAGATTGGCGACTATGCCACCGCCGCTGCCGCCGTGCAGATCGTCAAGGATGGCGACAGCTGCGCTAGTGCCGCGATCGCGATGACGAACCTCAGCGACACGCCAGTTTATTCCGTCGATGCCGGTAACGCACTTGTCGGCACGTCGGTTGACAAGGCCGCCCTGGATGCGGCTGTGGCCGCCATGTTGGGCGACATCGACCCGACCGAGGACAACCGCGGCCCCGTCGCTTTCAAGAACCATGTGGCCGGGGTGATCCTGCGCCGCGCGATCGAGCGCGCCTGGTCGCGGGCATAGGAGGAACACATCATGTCAAAGAAAATGCACATCAAGCTGAACGTAAACGGTAAGAACGAAGAATTCCTGGCCGAACCACGTGAACTGCTTATCTACACGCTGCGCGAGCGGCTGAACATCACGGGGCCGCATATCGGGTGCGAAACATCCCATTGCGGGGCCTGCACTGTCACCATCAATGGCAAGTCGGTAAAATCCTGCACCATGTTCGTGGCACAGGCCGACGGCGCCGAGGTGACCACCATCGAAGGCCTCGGCGGGCCAGACGACCTGCACCCCTTGCAAGAGGCGTTCAAGGAACACCACGGGTTGCAGTGTGGATACTGCACGCCGGGGATGATCACCCGCGCGACGAAGCTGCTCGAGGAAAACCCTAACCCGACCGAGGAAGAAATCCGCTTTGGGATGGCTGGCAACATCTGCCGCTGCACGGGCTATCAGAACATTGTGAAATCCATTCAGGCGGCTGCCGCTGAAATGAATGCAGCCAAGGAGGCCGCAGAATGAAGGACGAAATCACCCGCGAAGAACGCGTAGATAACCTCAAGGGCATGGGCTGCTCGCGCAAGCGGGTTGAAGATGCCCGGTTCACCCAAGGTAAGGGCAACTACGTCGATGACATCAAGCTCGACGGTATGCTGTTCGGTGACTTTGTGCGCTCCCCCTATGCGCATGCGCGGATCAAGAACATCGACACTGCCGCTGCACTTGAGGTGCCGGGCGTGCTGGCCGTGCTGACCGCGGCGGATCTGGAGCCATTGGGCTTGCACTGGATGCCAACGCTGGCTGGTGACAAGCAGATGGTTCTCGCAGACGGCAAAGTTCTGTTCCAGGGTCAAGAAGTGGCATTCGTCGTCGCTGAAGATCGCTATGCCGCTGCTGATGGCATTGAAGCGGTCGAGGTCGACTACGAAGAGCTCCCCGTCATTGTGAATCCGTTCGAGGCGCTGCAATCTGATGTGGTGCTGCGTGAAGATCTGGTTGGGGAAGATGGGTCCATCCCTGATGGTGCACACGGGCCGCGCAAGCACCCCAACCACATATTTACGTGGGATGCAGGCGACAAAGAGCCCACCGAGGAAGTCATCGCCAACGCCGAGGTCGTCGCGACCGAAAGCATGTATTACCACCGCACCCACCCCTGTCCGCTGGAAACCTGCGGCTGCGTGGCGTCGATGGACAAGGTGAACGGCAAGCTGACCCTTTGGGGTACTTTTCAGGCACCCCACGCGATCCGGACGGTCGTGTCCCTGATCTCAGGCATTGAAGAGCACAACATCCGCGTGATCAGTCCGGATATCGGCGGCGGCTTTGGCAACAAGGTTGGGGCCTACCCCGGCTATGTCTGCTCGGTCGTGGCTTCCATTGTGACCGGCAAGCCGGTCAAGTGGATTGAGGACCGGATGGACAATCTGATGACCACCGCCTTTGCCCGTGACTATCATATGACCGGGAAGATTTCGGCCACCAAGGAAGGCAAGATCACCGGGTTGCAATGCCATGTGACGGCGGATCATGGCGGCTTTGACGCCTGTGCGGATCCGACCAAGTTTCCGGCCGGGTTCATGAATATCTGCACTGGGTCCTATGACATTCCCACGGCCTATCTTGAGGTGGACGGCGTTTACACCAACAAGGCCCCGGGCGGCGTGTCCTATCGCTGTTCGTTCCGGGTGACCGAGGCGGTGTATTTCATCGAGCGCATGATCGAAGTGCTTGCGATTGAGTTGAACATGGATGCAGCAGAGCTGCGCCGGATCAACTTTATCAAGAAAGAGCAGTTCCCCTATACGGCCGCCCTTGGGTGGGAATACGATAGCGGCGATTATCACACCGCATGGGACAAGGCGCTCAAGGCCGTCGATTATGATGGGTTGCGGGCCGAACAGGCGCAGCGGGTCGAGGATTTCAAGGCTGGCAAGACGCGCAAGCTGATGGGAATTGGTCTGAGCTTCTTTACCGAGATTGTGGGCGCTGGCCCTGTGAAGAACTGCGATATCCTCGGGCTTGGCATGTTCGACAGCTGCGAAATCCGCATCCACCCGACAGGGTCCGCGATTGCACGGCTTGGCACCATTTCTCAGGGGCAGGGCCACGCGACAACCTTCGCACAGATCCTCGCCTCCGAGATTGGCCTCCCGGCAGACAGCATCACCATTGAGGAAGGTGACACCGACACGGCCCCCTATGGCCTTGGAACCTATGGATCGAGATCAACCCCGGTAGCAGGGGCCGCAACAGCGATGGCAGGGCGTAAAATCCGTGCCAAAGCGCAAATGATCGCGGCCTACCTGCTCGAGGTTCACGACAACGACGTGGAATTTGATGTCGATCGTTTTGTCGTCAAAGGGGCGCCTGAGAAGTTCAAGACGATGAAGGAAATCGCCTTCGCCGCCTACAATCAGGCCATTCCGGGAATCGAGCCGGGTCTTGAAGCGGTCAGCTACTATGATCCGCCCAACATGACCTATCCGTTCGGGGCTTATGTTTGCGTCATGGACATCGACGTTGATACTGGCGTGCCGGAAATCCGCCGCTTCTATGCGCTGGACGACTGCGGCACGCGGATCAACCCGATGATCATCGAAGGCCAGGTGCATGGTGGTCTGACCGAAGCACTCGCCGTCGCCTTGGGCCAAGAGATCGCCTATGACGACATGGGCAATGTCAAGACGGGTACGTTGATGGACTTCTTCCTGCCAACCGCTTGGGAGGTTCCAAACTACGAAACCGACTTCACCGTCACGCCAAGCCCACATCACCCCATCGGGGCCAAGGGCGTGGGCGAAAGCCCGCATGTGGGCGGCGTGCCGTGCTTCTCCAACGCGGTGCAGGATGCGTTCCGCCCGTTTGGCAACCGGCACACCAATATGCCGCATGACCACTGGCGGATCTGGCGCACAGCCAATGAGCTTGGTCTGCACGATTGATCCCAATGATAGGGCGGGGTTCTGCCCGCCCTAGACGGAGCACCAATGACTTGGAATGACCTGAAATCGGCCCTTGCAGGCGAAGGCTATGTTGCCTCGGACGATCTGGCTGTTGCTTTGCAACTGGCGCTGTCGCTTGGCCGCCCGCTGTTGCTTGAAGGCGCGGCAGGTGTCGGCAAGACCGAGATCGCCCGCACGCTGTCCAGGGTGATGGATACGCGCCTGATCCGGTTGCAGTGCTACGAAGGGCTGGACGCAGCGCAAGCGATTTACGAATGGAACTACCAGCGCCAGCTTCTGACCATCCGGGCGGCGTCTGAGGCGGGAGAAACCGGCAAGGCGGTTGAGGACCGGATATTCTCGCGTGATTTTCTGCTGGAACGCCCTTTGCTGGCGGCGATTACCCAAGACACGCCCCCGGTTCTGTTGATCGATGAAATCGACCGGGCGGATGAGGAATTCGAAGCCTACTTGTTGGAAATCCTCTCGGATTATCAGGTTTCGATCCCCGAACTTGGCACGATCGAGGCGACAAGCCGCCCCGTTGTGATCCTGACTTCAAACGCTACCCGCGACCTGTCTGACGCCCTGCGTCGCCGCTGTCTTTATACCTACGTCGAGTACCCTGACCGGGGGACGGAACTGGCGATCCTCAAGGCCCGCCAGCCAGACGTCGAAGCGCGGCTGGGTGAGCAGATTGTGGGGTTTGTGCAAAAGCTGCGCGAGGAAGAGCTGGAGAAAACCCCCGGCGTTGCCGAAATGCTGGATTTCGCCGCGGCGTTGATGGGCCTCGGGATCGCCGATTTGACCGACAACCCAGCGGTCCTGCAATCGACGCTGACGACGTTGCTGAAAACCCAAAGCGATCAGGCCCAGATCACGGCAGAGGTGGCAGGGCGCATCGCAGGCAAGGCCGCATGAGCCGGGTCACGAAATTCGCAGGACGCGACCCCGGTCCTGCCGCTCGGGTCGCGGGCTTCATTGCCCATCTGCGCGACAACGGGCTGCGGCTTGGGGTGGCAGAGGCAGACCTGGCCTTGGCGGCCTTGGCGGAGGTGGACGCGGTTCGGTCTGATGACAGCCGCCGCGCGCTACGAGCGGTTTGCACGGGCTGCAAGGAAGACGCTGAACGGTTTGACGATCTGTTCGACAGCTATTGGATGGACATGGGCCGTGTGCGGCAGAAGATCGTTCCAACTGTGCCCACGCCTCCCAGTGATGACGTTCATTCATCTCGCGATGCCAAAGGCGAGGACGCTGGCGCGTCTGGAACTTCGACTGCCCCAGACGACCAAGGAGGGGAGGCCGACAGCGACGGAACCGGAAAGCTAATCGCGACCGAGCAACGTAATCTCAACCGACGTGATCTGCGCGACCTTGTTCGCCCGGAAGAGATCGCTGAGGCAGAAGACGTAGCACGCCGCATTGGGGCTGCCTTGCGCGACACGCGATCCCGCCGCCGCATAGCCGCACGGAAAGGCGACAGGCTGCATTTCCGCAAGACCATCCGCCGCAGCCTTGCAACGGGCGGTGAACCGCTGCGTCTTTTGCGAAAGAAGCGCCCGGACCGGACTCGCAAGATCGTGGCACTGTGCGATGTGTCGGGGTCAATGTCGGTCTACGCGCAGGTTTTTCTGGCCTTCCTTGCCGGGCTGTTGCGCGCGGATGCCGCCGCCGACGCCTATTTGTTTCACACCCGCCTTGTGCGGATCACAGAGGCCCTGCGCGACAAGGACGCCATGCGCGCGATTGGCCGGATGTCTCTCATGGCTGATGGGTTCGGCGGGGGATCGAAAATCGGACCTTCGCTGATGCGGTTCGCCGATACCTACGCCAAACGCTTTGTCGATGGGCGCAGCGTCGTGCTGATCTTGTCGGACGGCTTTGACACCGAAGCGCCCGATATGATCGCCGCCGCGCTGGAGAAGTTGCGCAAACGGGGCTGCAAGGTGATCTGGCTCAACCCGCTGAAAGGCTGGGCCGACTACGCACCGGTGGCCGAGGGCATGGCGGCGGCACTGCCTTATCTGGATGCCTTCAAGCCGGCCAACACGCTTGGCGATCTGGCAGCACTTGAACAGGAGTTGGCGAGCCTATGACTCCGGCTGAAATCCTTTCAACCGATCTGGCCGAGGCCGCACAGGAACTGCGCGATAAGGACGAACCATTTGCCTTCGCCACCATCGTGCGCACGGCTGGATCCACGGCGGCCAAACCGGGGGCCAAGGCGCTTCTCAGCGCGGATGGGACAATTCTGCAAGGCTGGCTTGGCGGCGGCTGCACCCGTGGTGCCGTCAAACGTGCAGCACTACAGGCGTTGCAAGATGGGGCTCCGCAGCTTGTATCGGTCGCGCCAGAGGATTTGCTTGCCGAAAAGGGCGTGGCTGCTGGCGACGAAGTAGACGGCACGCGGTTTGCCCGTAACGGCTGTCCTTCGCGCGGGACGGTCGACATCTTCATCGAACCCTGCCTGCCGTCTCCCCAACTCGCCGTCATGGGCGCATCGCCCGTGGCCCAAGCGCTAAGCAATCTTGCCCCACAGTTTCATTGGTCGGTGACGTCGACCCCACAAAACAACAAACCGCATCTGCGGTCATTCGTGGTGATAGCGACACAAGGCCAAGGCGATCTCGACGCATTGAAGGCCGCGCTGAATGCTCAGGCAACTTATGTGGCCTTCGTCGGAAGCCGTCGGAAATACGCCGCACTCGCAGAAAAGCTCCGGGCAGAAGGGTTCGAGCAATCCGTGATTGACGGTGTCAAGGCCCCTGCAGGTCTTGACCTTGGCGCGGTGACCCCTGAGGAAATCGCGCTGTCGATACTGGCCCAACTGGTCCGCGATCGTCGCGCGGCGGTGATGAAGACCGATGCGTGATGTGACGGCAATCATACTGGCCGCAGGGCTGTCACGTCGCATGGGTGCGCGGAACAAGCTGCTATTGCCCGTTTGCGATGTTCCGATGATCCGTCACATGGTCGGTGTATATCGCGCGGCAACGAGCGGGCGCGTCGTCGTGGTTACGGGGCATCAGGCCGAAGAGATCGAGAATGCGCTTGAAGGCAGCGGTGCCGAGACACGTTTCAATGCCGATTTTGAGCAGGGGCGGCCCACCTCGGTTGCGTGTGGATTGCGCGCCGCAAATGGCTCTGAAGACATTCTGATCGGCCTCGGAGATCAGCCGCTATTAACAACTGATGATATCGGGTCATTGCTGGCGGCGCATGCGGCCGCTGACAGGTCGCGCATCTCCATTCCGGCATTTGATCAGCGGCGTGGCAACCCGATTTTGGTGCCCGCAAATCTGCGCGCACGGCTCCTTGCTGACCCCAGATCACCGGGGTGTAAGAAATTCACCCGCTCGCATCCCGAACATGTCCAGTTTCACCAATTGGCCTCGCCTGGCTTTTACATGGATGTGGACACACCCGGGGCCTACACC
>Ga0316197_10003318_pt1 | contig 11470 bp, 2 predicted proteins | sample OudBiesiAoxic_MG_FD_204939 | JGI IMG/M metagenome (GOLD analysis project Ga0316197, IMG submission 204939) | Coastal sediment microbial communities from Oude Bieten Haven, Netherlands - site A oxic | ecosystem: Environmental > Aquatic > Marine > Coastal > Sediment | place: Netherlands...
CCAGCCGCCTCAATCCGCGCGAGGACGAAATTGTCGATCGGGTGCGAGGGCCAGCCGGTCTGTTGAACGGCGGGCGGTTCCGGGCTCTGGACAGGTCGCCAGCACCAGTGTTCCTCGAAACGTCCCTCGAGATTGAACTCTTCTACGAGGGTGACCTCAGATTCCACTTTCGGGCGTGGATCGGGGGCGCCCATTTTCACCCACTGCTCCAGCTTCGAGATCGCGTCGCTGCTGAGGATCGACTTGGGGGGCATCGCATCGACGGTGGTCTCTGTGCGCCGCACTGCGTCGATGAGCAGCGATGCGTCCAGCTTGCCGGGAATGATGGCCGCGCCAGAGTCGCCGCCGGTTTCCCAGCCCCACTTCGAATCAAGAAGCAGTCCGCCCTTCTGCTTGCCCGCTTGGACGGAATGGCATTCGTAGCAATGTTCGTGAAGGATGGGACGAATCTCGCGTTCGAAGAACTCGAGCTGCGCAGCTTCTTCGCCCTGTGCGGTTGCCGCCGCTGGAAGGAGCATGAGGCTGAGGGAGGCTAGTGGATGCCATTTCATGTGTTGCAGGAAATCGTAGTCTTCGTTTTCGAAAGAACCATCCAGAATGATCGATGATCCCGGTTGAGTTACCAAACGATTCGGTTCCGACACTAGCACCCTTCATCAATGGGAGCCAGTGGTTGCAGGGCGGGATTCTGAGCATGGATCGGGGTTCGTTAACAAATGATGTGGAGGCAAGGTGATCTGCCCTTCCAATGCACGTACCATGGGTTGATAGAGGGTCGGGGTGACAGGATTCGACGCTACGATGGATCAGTCGCGCCACTTGAATGATGTGCTTAGCGCCTGTGTCTTGTGGATGGTCAGGAAATCGCTTCTCTTTTCTTCACCGACGTCGAACGTCGCCCAGCGGGAATCGCTGATCATTTCCGCCCACCTGAACCTAGCCACGCTGTCTTCTCTTTGGGCTCAATGCGCAGGCGCAGGCAGGCTTCTTGTTGCATTCGATGCCTCGACTAGGCAGGGTGTTGTGAAGTAACCCCGATTTGTGAATCCGCCTTGCGTAAGCCCGTGCGCGCCCCTTTACCCTCCCTACCAATGCCAGTGCGTCGTCCGACCAAGTTTCCTGTGATTGTCAGTCTGTGCTGTCTCGCGATTTGTGGCGTCTTCGGGGAGGCGGCCGTCGCCGGCATCGTCATCAACGAGATTCACTACCAGCCCGAAGACGAGCTCGGCACGGAGTTCGTCGAGTTCTATAACGACGGTGCGACCCCGGTCGACCTGGGGGGGTGGCAGCTTTCAGAGGCGGTCGATTTCACTTTCCCAGCACAGGAATTGGCGGCCGGCGCGTATCTCGTTGTGGCGGCGGATCCGGTGGCGCTACTTGCCGAACATGGCGTGGCGGGGCTCGGCCCCTGGGTGGGCAAACTTTCCAATGATGGCGAGCGCATTCTTCTGTTGGACGCGCTTGGCTCCGAGGTCGATCGCGTCGACTTTGGGACTTCGTTCCCATGGCCGACCGCAGCAGGTGGGGAGGGGCAGTCGATGGAACTGATCAACCCCTCGCTCGACAACGACCTTGGTGGATCGTGGCGCAGCGCGGTGCCGCCAGACGCGGTGCCGAAACAGTTCCTGCTCCCGGCCTCGGGCACGGGCTGGCGTTGGCGGCCCGGCAGCAGCGAGGCATCGTCGCCGGTGGGCGACTGGCGCGAGACCGGCTTTGTCGAGGACGAGACGTGGAACCCCGCGACGCTGCCGGTCGGTTTCGGGTCGGTTACAGACATGACTTTCAAGACTTTGATCAGCGGGATGCGCAACTCCTACCTCTCTTTGTATCTCCGCAACGAGTTCACCATCGCTCCCGGCGAGATCCCACCAGCGCTCCAGTTGCGCTTCATGCTCGACGACGGGTTCGTGTTGTGGATCAACGGGGTCGAGGTGCATCGCGAGAACCTGCCGGGCCAGCCAGGCGACGCACTCAGCCTCGACGATGAGGCTAGCAGCAATTATACCGAGGGCCTCAGTGTGATGGAGAACCTCGAAGTCGACGACTACCTAGTCGAGGGAACCAACACGGTCAGCGCCCGACTTTTCAATGCCAGCGTCGGCAGCAGTGATCTCGGATTGGATCTCCAGCTGATCCGCCCCGCTACGGGTGTGGGGCAACCGGCGCTGCCTACTCCGGGCGCGGAGAACTCGGTGTTCGCAGCGGACGCGCCGCCACAGGTCCGGCAGGTGTCCCACTCGCCGCGGCAGCCAGCGACGGGACAGGAGGTCTTGGTCACCGCCAAGATCACCGATCCAGAAGGGGTTTCCCGCGTGAGCCTCGAATACCAGTTGGTCGAGCCAGGCAGCTACATTCGTAAGACAGACTTCGCCTACGACACGGAGTGGACGGCGATCGCGATGGGCGACGACGGCAGCGGTGGCGATCTGGTGGCGGGTGATTCGATCTTCAGTGTCACCATCCCGGGGGCGCTGCAGGAGCACCGGCGGCTCACGCGTTACCGCATTGTCGCCACCGACAGCAACTCGACCACAGTGACGGTGCCGTATCGCGACGACGCATCGGCCAACTTCGCCTACTTCACCTACGACGGTGCCCCCGCTTGGCAGGGCGCCTACATCCCAGGGCAGACCGAGACCATCTCCTTCGATGAGACGCTGACAAACTCGCTGCCCATCTACCATCTGATCTCCGATGCCGACGATGTCTCCAACTGCCAGTACAACCCGGCATTCAACGATGATGTCTACCGCTGGGAGGGAGCGCTCGTCTACGATGGGGTAGTTTACGATCATATACGCTACCGCATCCGAGGTGCCGAGTCGGCCTACAACACGGGCAAGAACAAATGGAAACTTCGCTTCAACCGCGGCCATTATTTCAAAGGGCGCGACGACTATGGCAAGGCTTACAAGGAGAAGGTGCGCACCTTGAACTGGAGTGCGCTGGCGAGTCCGTTGAACCCCGCAAACCGCGGCGCGGCCGGTCTCGACGAGGCGCTGGCCTTCCGCTTCTGGAAGCGGGCGGGCATCGTCTCGCGCAATGCCAACTACTTCCATCTGCGGGTCATCGATGGTGCCGCCGAACAGGACGAGACGGATCAGTTCGGCGGCGACAACTGGGGGCTCTACCTGGCAATTGATCACGCGGACCGGAGGTTCCTCGACGAGCGCGGGCTCCCGGATGGCAACACCTTCAACATGCACTTCAATAGCAGCAGCCTCATCAACGAGGCCGCCGGGCAGCCTCACGACCGCAGCGACCTGTTCGCCTTCACCGGCACCGGGGACGATGGTTACAACCGCAGCCCCGTCCAGCCGGCAACATGGTGGGATGCGAACATCGACTTGGACAGCTATTTCTCCTACCGCTCGGTGGTCGAGGCGCTCAACCACTCAGATCTGCGCGACCGGGAGAACTCGAACCTCTACCGCAATCCGCTCACGGGGAAGTGGACGATGATCCCCTGGGATGTCGATTTGATGTTTGAGGAATTCGACCGCTGGGGGCCGGGTGGCGTGGAAGGCTCAGCGGAACTCGAGCAGTTCCGCAAATGCCTGACCCACCCGGAGTTGAACATCCGTTTCCAGAACCGTGCCCGGGAGTTGCGCGACTTGCTACTCAACGACGACCAGGGGTGGACGCTTGTCGACGAGTTGGTCGCAACCCTCGCCGGCGCTGGCGGTGCGACCGGATGGGCCGAGTTGGACGCGGCGCGTTGGAACCAGGATCCGCGCACGGCGAAGATCGAGGGCACCGGCGGCAACGAGGGGATGCTTTTCTTTATGAACCCTTATACCTCGACGCGATTCCCGCAGCAAGGCAGGACGCTCAGCAGCGCCGATTTCCCCGGTTTGGTAGATTGGGTCAAAGACTTCATCGCGCCGTCCGGCTACGGCGGCGGGCGGCTCGCCGCGATGTCTGACGATCCGCGGATTCCGGCCACCCCGCTGATCCAATACACCGGGACGGCTGGCTTCCCGACCGATGGATTGAGCTTCAGTTGCAGCGATTTCGCCCCAGGCAGCAGCGGCTCCGACTTTGCGGCCATGGAGTGGCGAGTCGGCGAGATCCACCATCCCGGCAGCGCGGGCTACGTGCCGGGGGAGCCCTGGCTCTACGAGATCGACTCCTTCTGGACGAGCGGCACCATCGACACTTTCTCTAACAGTTTCACCTTACCGCCGATCGCTGTCAGAGAGGGGAGCCAGTACCGCGCACGCGTGCGCCACCGGGGCAGCGATGGCCGTTGGAGCCACTGGTCGGAGCCTCTCGAGTTCGTCGCCTCTGCGCCGGATCTCACCGCTTACCTCGATGGGCTGGTGGTCAGCGAAGTCATGTACAATCCGGGCGGGGGAGCGGCGTTGGAGTTCGTCGAAATCAAAAACGTCGGCCCCGTGGCTCTCGACCTGAGTGACGTGCGTTTCACCAAGGGCATCGATTTCGACTTCGCCGGGTCCGCGATCACCAGCATCGACCCTGGTGCGTATGTGTTAGTGGTCGAAGACCTGGCCGCCTTCGAAGCGGTGTATGGGGGCGGGTTGCCCGTCGCGGGCGAATACCGGCTCTCCTCCTCAAATAGTCTCAGCAACGGCGGCGAGCGGCTCAAATTGTCTTTCGGCGCCGGTACGACGATCCGCGATTTCGTCTACGACGATGAGCTGCCTTGGCCGACCCCGCCCGACCTCAGCGGCCACTCGCTGGTATTAATTGGTCCGGAGCGCCTCCCCGACCACAGCGTCCCGAGCAACTGGCGCAGCAGCACCGGGCCGGGAGGCAACCCGGGATCATCGGACGCCGCGCCGCCGTTCATCGGCGATGCCGGAGCCGACGATGACAACGACGGCCTAGTCGCCCTGCTCGAGCATGCGCTCGGTGGGGATGATAGTGATCCCGCCGCCGCCGCCTACCCCATTGTCTCGGTGGAGCCCTTGGAGGTTGGCGGCGCCACCGGCGACTACCTTTTTATGCGGATCCAGCGCGATCTCGCCGCCGAAGACGTGATCGTCAGCGCCGAAATCTCCTCCGATCTCGTCAATTGGGAGTCCGGCGCGACAGCGGTCGTCCTGGTCGACGAGACCGCCAACGGCGACGGGACATCCACTCTCACCTACCGCTCCGCACAACCGGCGGCTCCCGGCTCGAGGGCCTTCATTCGAGCCCGCGCCGAACAGAGGCCGTAGCCGAGTCAAACTGCTCGCTTAGGCGGAAAATCCTGATATGCTCAGAAACATGTCCCTTTATCACGGTCGGTTCCTTGGCACCATCGTCTCCCTGACCCTCATGATGGCTGGGTCACACGCGGACGAGTTGGCGTCGACCATCACTTCTGTCGAACGCAGTCCCGGCGGTGTCCTGGAGCTCACTTTGGATCTCCCCGAGACCCGCTATGCAGTCATCCAGCGGAGCAGCGGACTGTCTGGGCCGTGGAAGTCGATCGCCATCGTGCGAGGTGCCCCAGCCCCGGTGGTGGTCCGCGACAACGCCCCGCTCGGCAACTCCGGATTCATGCGCGCGGTCCTGCATGACGTCGCCTCCCCAGTCGACACCGATGCTGACGGCGTTGACGACATCGCCGAGCTCGAGTCGCCCGGAACCCTCAACCCTCTGAACCCAGCGCCGGCCATCACTGAGCGCAACGGAGCCACGCAGCTTCCAGACCGTGACAGCTACGAGTCGCTCTCACATCGGGACAACTTCCCGGGCGCCCAGAACATTCGCGAGGTGAAATTCGTGATCTTTGGGGTCGATACCGATTCGCCGGAACTCTACTTCGTCAATAGCAACACCCACATCTACCACTCTGCCTTTGCCATGGGCGTGGGCAGATATAGTAGCAACTCGGCATTCTCCAGAGATACCTATTTCACCAACACCAACCGCCGGAACCTCGCCGGCAGCATCGTCGCCCATGACAACTACCTCGATCCTGAGGGGCGGCAGGGAATCTACACCTTCGAGTTTTGGCCGACCGATCCGGTCGCCTTCCGCTTTGTCGAGAAAGCGTTCTGCCTGATCACTGCGGGAATGCCGTTTCTCGATGGCAACATTGCCTATCATCCGGCAAGTGAAACCCAACGGGCGCTCCTCCAGTCGGAAGCATCCGAGTATGCGCAGACCAATATCAGAACGATTTTCGCCGAAGATCTGTTTGGCAACGTCACCTACTCGGCGCTCAATCCAGGCGAGTGCTTTGGGCGGCTGCGCCTGATCACTGGGACGGAGACCGTGTCCATCCGTGACATCGTCATCCTGCGCACCATCCCGAACGATCTCTCCCATGTCGCAGGAATTCTCACCGAGACCCAACAGACGCCGCTGTCCCATATCAATCTCAAAGCCAAACAGAATGGCACCCCGAATGCCTTCCTGCTGGAGGCATCCAGCCATCCTGAGATCGCGCCGCTGCTCGGTCAGAACGTCTACCTCAGTATCGGCCCGGATGGATTCGAAATCAGGGCCGCGAGCCAATCCGAAGTCGACGATTATTTCGACGCCATCAGACCGGATACCCCACAGACCCCCATCCGCGACCTCAGCCACACGACGATCGAACCGCTGTCGGAAATCGGTTTTGAGGACGCGCCCGCATTTGGATCGAAATCTGCCAACCTCGGCGAACTGCGCAGCTTTCTACCGGCGGTGACGCCCGATGGCTTCGCGGTGCCATTCTATTTCTATGACGAGTTCATGAAGTTTAACGGCTTCTACGAAGAGGCGGAAGCGATGATGGCCGACGCCATCTTCCAGACGGACCCAGCCACGCGTGAGGCCGTCCTCGAGGCGTTCCGCAAGCGCATCAAAAAGTTCGGCGTTCTCCCTTATTGGATGAGCACCGCCCTCAGCGATGTCCAGGAGACGTTCCCCGCCAGCCTTTCGATTCGCTTCCGTTCCAGCACCAACAACGAAGACCTCGAGGGGTTCAATGGTGCCGGCCTCTACGATTCCTATTCCCATCATCCGGATGAGGGGCATTTTGCCAAATCAGCCAAACAGGTATGGGCTGGTCTGTGGACCTACCGCGCTTTCGAAGAACGTGAGTTTTGGCGGATCGACCACGCGACGGCCGCCATGGGTATCCTGATCCACCCGAACTACTCGGCGGAGGAGGCCAACGGGGTCGGGGTCACGAAGAACCCGTATCTACCCGGGCCGGGCTGGGTCGGGCATTACGTGAACGTCCAAGTTGGAGAGAACCTCATCACCAATCCCGAACCGGGCTCGCTCCCAGACGAGTTCACGATCGCCGACCTCTCCGGAGCCAGCAGCTTCGAGATCCAATACATCCGCCATTCGAACCTGATCCCCGAGGGGGAAACGGTGATGTCCCGCGCCCAGGCGCTGCGACTCCGAGGCTACATGGCGACACTCCACAGCCGCTTCAGATCCCTGTACAACGGCAACTCCAGTTTCGCCATGGAGATCGAATTCAAGATCACCGCTGCTGGTGAGATCATCATCAAGCAGGCCCGTCCCTGGGTCGATTGAAGCAGAGCCAGGCGCCCGAACTCAGTCCGGGCTCTCCGGGGGGAGCGACGCGTTGGCTCCGCTTCCGATCGCCGATGCCTGCTCCACCGTGATCCCGACCAGAAAGGGCGCCGCTTTCTTCCCCGCGGAAATGAAATCGATGTGGGTGATCGTTTTTTCCGGGTGAGGGTTGGGCCAGGATTGCCGGGTCAAGAGGAGTTGGATGGATCCCCAAGGAGTTTTAGAATTTTGCAGCCAGGCGACATGCGAAAGACCTTGCAGTTGGTAGCGGGCATCCGAGCCAACCCAGAAGTCCATCATGTCCTTCCCGTAGACGACCGGCACGTCCTCGGACTTGCCATCCTCGTAGTGGACCACGTAGGTGGCGACCATCTCTCCCACCTCGGCTCTGCCCCAGCGACAGGAATGCAAAAAGTGGATGGACTGGCAGCGACGCCCCACAGGAATCCCCTCGACCCTGGATGGATAGCTTGATCCGGTGCGCTCGTTGACGTCCATTCCGGCGATGCTCTTCTCTTGGTCGTAGACTCCGCTGTTGAGCTGGATCTTGCCCCGGAGATCAAATGAGATCCCGTCTTTGGGCTCAAAGGTTTCTGCCAGGCGCTCCCAGTGGAACGCCACCTCGTTGAGAGCAGGGGCTTGTGGAGCAAAGAAGCTCTCGTTGTAGTTCTCCGATAAGTCGATCCTGTTGCTCTCGAGAGCGGGATCACGCGGCGGAATCGCGCTTACCTCTTCCCGCAAGAGCTTGGCTTCTCCATCACGTCCTTCCCGTACCAGCAGGGTCGCGTTCAAACGTAGCAACTCCCTGGATCTGCGAACGTCCCCTGGATCATGGGAGGAAGCACGGAGTCGGAGCAGCCGATTGAGAGCGGTGATCGACTGCTCCAGCCGCCCCAGATGGGCCTGGACATAGGCCCGGAATTTCCAGGGATACGGCTGCTCCGCAGCGCTCGCCGAGGCGAGGAGATCAGTGTCGACCATCGGAGCGAACGCAAATCGCCAGTAGGGTCGAGACTCCGCAAAGAGAGTCTCCGGCATGGTTGCCGAAAGATTCGACAGAAGCCGCTCGGTCTCTCCCCAGGAAACGCCATCCAGGATCCCGGGCACAGGCGGGTGCGAGACCAGCTCGAGGTCAAAGCTGACATCGCTGCTCGCCGCGTTCGACTGGTGGACTTCGACTGCCAGCGTGTTGGAGCCGGAGCGCAGTGTGGTCGGATCCAGAAGAAACTCCTGAAATCGTTGCTCCTCGGGACCCCCAATCGTCGAGGAGGCAAGCGTGTCGGGTCGGACCGGACCCGCGGGCATGTTGATACGGAAGCGCTCCATGCCATTGAGGTAGACCACGGCACCGTCGTCGCACTGGAGCTTCAGCGTCATTTGAGACGGCTTGCCGCTATCTCCCGGCGCATCGTGCACTTCGAAGACGTGTCGGAAATAGAAGGAGATGGCGCTCAGTTCGGAACCCGGAGTTTCGGCGCGCTCAATCCGGGTCACCGGTGCATCGGCAAAGCCAAGTTCGGCTGCACCGGATGGCCACGCCATGTCATCAAAGTCGGGATCAACCCATCCGGGACCGGGAATCTTTCCCCCATCGAGGTAGCGCCACTCCGAGCCCCGCGCGACCAGGATGTGCTCGGGCATCGCATTTCCTGAGTCATCGCTCTCCTGGGATCTCAGCTGCAGGGTACGGTCGAGCCAGGCTGCCACCTCCCTCGTGTCTCCCAGATCGTCCTTCGTGGCCGCAACGATTGCCCGGCCAACGGCGGCGGTTCGCAGCGCCATTTCCATCGCCCGCATCTCCATGTCAGAGCCGCCATGCCCCTCCTTCCTCTCCCATGCCAGCAGGGCATCACTCCATTCGGCCTCATCCCGGATGGAACGGATCTCGGCGAGAACTTGTTCTGCAGAGCCGCCACCGCCCTGGCGCCGCAGTGCCTGGCGCGCGTAATACTCGGCCCGGCGCAGCCCCGCCGGACTCTTGCTCCCATTGATCTGCGCGAGCTGCCCGGCCAGCATGATCAATGCCTGAACGTTGTCAGGATCCACGCGCACCGCTTCCTCAAGGCTGTCGATTGTGCCAGCGCCAAGCTCAGCCTCGACAAATTGAGAAACGGTCAGCTGAGAGAATGGGGTGATCCGCCGGGTTTTTGGGTCGGAATGGAACCACCGGACGATGCCCTCGAAGATTCCCCCGCCATTCCGCTCCCGGGCAGCTTCCCGCTGCAACTTCGCCTGCCGCCAGTCCACGCCAGTGACCGTGCCCTGCCCGCTCACTTGCTTGCCTACGATTGATTCCGCCCAGTCACAGAACCAGTCTGGGATCGGGGTTGGTATCGAGGGAACTTCCCAGACTCGAGCGGTCCCATCGTTCCCCGAAGTCACCAACCTTTGGCTGTCCGGGCTGAATTCCGCATGGTTGACCCAATGGTGATCGTGGCGCAGCGGTTCGCTCACCGGCAATCCCGACGCGGCATCCCAGACCCGGGCGGTGCCATCGTATGACGTCGTCGCGATGCGTCTCCCATCGGGGCTGAATACGACTGTGGTCACGGCAGCAGCGTGGTGCATCGCGGCAGCCCGCGGAGCTCCTGTCCCCGCATCCCACAGGCGTGCGATGCCATCACCCGCCCCGGTGACGATCACTCGTCCGTCGGGGCTGAAGTTCACGCACTTGACCGAACTCGGATGAACCAAGGCCGGAGTGAGGATTTGCCCAGAGTCCGCATCCCACACCCGGGCATCGCCGTCACGGGATCCGACGACGATCCGCCCACCGTCGGGGCTGAACTCGAATGCTTCAACCACCCCGTCGTGGGTGAATGGTCGACCGACCGGTGTCCCTGTTTCGAGGTCGTGGAGCCGAAGCGCGTTTTCGCCAGTGGGAGCGAGAATGAGACGTTCGTTTTTCTCCGGCGACGGTCTGAAGCGAGCCCAGTTGGCACGCAGGGTGTCACCGTCCGATGGCAGAGACGCGCCGCCGCCCACTCTAACTTTCTCTTCAGGCACGCCGTCGTTCACCTTCCAGACATGCGTGGTGCCATCGCGATTCGAAGCGAGAAAGTACTCCCCATCCGCGCTAAACTCCGTGTAGCGAAAGTGGCCATGATCGATCAGTTTGTTCGGCGGGACTCCCGGCTCCTCGAGATTCCAGAAGGCAACATGACCGAGGCCGCTTCCCCCGCCTTGCCGCTTGGTGGTGACCACGTAGTTCCCACCGGGGTTGAACGCCGCAAAGGCACCATAGGCACCGTATCCAACCCATCCCCCGAGCCTCGGCCCGATGGGGTCACCGCTGAGGGCATCCCAGATCTGGACACCATCAGTCCTGGTGGCGGTCATGATCGTTTTGCCATCGGGCGAAAACCGGGCACAGCGTAACTTCCCACCCATGATCGCCCAGCCGTGCCGGAATCGGTGTCGCAGGATCTGGCTCGGAGGACGGTTAGCGGGAAGCCTCCAGACTCCTGCATCTGCTCCGAGACTGATCGTGAGAACATGTTCTTCATCGGGACTGAACTCCACCCTAGTGATGTGGTGTCCGTGATAAAAGGGGCTGCCCACCGGGTGGCTGGTTCCCACATCCCATACCTGGGCCAACCCGCCAGCCGTCCCGGTGATCAATCGGTCCCCCTTCTCGTTGAAATCCAGTCTCCAGACATAGTGGTCATGCTGCATCGGATCCCCCATTGGCAAACCGGTTCGGACATCCCACAGACGAGCCGTGTTGTCCATTGACCCCGTGGCCACAATGGTTCCATCCGGACTGAATGTCCCTCGGTTCACCCTCCCCTCGTGCTGGAGCACAGCGCCGACGCGCGTCCCTGTGGCGACGGACCAAACCTGCGCGGTATGGTCCGTTCCCCCGGTCAGGACGTGGTCCCCGTCGGGACCGAACTCCGTAAGCCTCAGTGAGCGCCCATGCACCAGTGGATCGCACACGGACTTGCCCGTCCGCGCGTCCCAGACCCGCGCCGTCTGGTCA
>Ga0316197_10003320_pt1 | contig 11466 bp, 10 predicted proteins | sample OudBiesiAoxic_MG_FD_204939 | JGI IMG/M metagenome (GOLD analysis project Ga0316197, IMG submission 204939) | Coastal sediment microbial communities from Oude Bieten Haven, Netherlands - site A oxic | ecosystem: Environmental > Aquatic > Marine > Coastal > Sediment | place: Netherlands...
GGGCCCCGATCTCACCCACCAGATAGCTGTAAACGAGGTCCTCGTCCAGCTCGCGCTGGACCGGTTCCGGCTCGGGGAACGGCAGGATCACTTCGGTGGGCGGGGCCTGCCCGTCTGCCGTCAGTTCCTGTCTTTGCTTGATACTCTGACAGCCCTGGGCGGCAAGCAAAGACACCAACCCCAGGCAAATGATCAAATTATTCACGGCGTGTAGATTAACGGATCAGGGTTCACGCGGAAACGTCCGCTGCCAACCCCCGATGCGTTCCATCCTGCCAGGTGCAGGCTTGCATTCAACCCTTTGATATCTCAAAATTTCCAGATACTCCCAACTGCGGCCTCGGTTCAAATGCCTCTGCTCGTCATCGGACTCAACCACACCACGGCCCCGATAAACATCCGTGAACGCGTGACGTTCGGCCCGGATATCATCGTCGGCGCGCTGCGCAGTTTGACCGAACAGCCCGGGGTGCACGAGGCGGTCATCCTGTCGACCTGCAACCGCACCGAGGTCTACTGTCACGCCGAAGCCGATGCCATGGAGTCGACCCGTGACTGGCTGGCCGGGTTCCATGGTCTTGCGGTGGAGGACATCGCACCCTATCTGTACAGCCGGGAAGGTCGCGACGTGATCGAGCACCTGCTGTGCGTCGCCAGCGGCCTCGACTCGCTCATCCTCGGAGAGCCACAGATTCTCGGCCAGGTGAAGACTGCCTTCCAGACCGCGAGCGATGCCGGACGAACCGGCAAGCTGCTCACACGTCTTTTCCAACATGCTTTCGGCACGGCCAAACAGGTGAGGACCGATACCGCGATCGGCGATAGCCCGGTTTCGGTCGCATTCGCGGCGGTCAGCCTGGCACGGCAGATTTTTTCCGACCTGTCCGAACAATCCGCGATGCTGATCGGCGCCGGCGAGACGGTCGAGTTGGCCGCACGCCACCTGGTGCAAAATGGCATCGGACGGGTGATCGTCGCCAACCGCACGATCTCGCGGGCCCAGGAGTTGGCGCGGCAGTTCGATGCCTACGCCATCAGCCTCACCGAGATCCCGGCGCACCTGCCAGAGGCAGACATCGTGATTGCCTCGACGGCGAGCCCGGTCCCGATACTCGGCAAGGGAACGGTCGAAAGTGCGCTGAAACGGCGTCGGCATCGCCCGATCTTCATGGTCGACATTGCCGTGCCGCGCGACATCGAGGCCGAGGTCGCCGATCTCGAGGATATTTACCTGTACACGGTCGATGACCTGGACGAGGTGATTCAAGGCAATCTGCGCTCGCGCCAGGATGCCGCCGAACAGGCGCGCGAGATTGTCACCTTTCAGGTTGACGAATTCCTCGCCTGGATGCGGTCACTGGATGCCGTCGGCCTGATCCAGGACTACCGGCGCCAGGCTGGACAGATCCGCGATGAGGTGCTTTACAAGGCACAGCGGATGCTGGAATCCGGCAAGCCAGCCGAAGATGTCCTGAACTTCCTGGCTCAGACCCTGACCAACAAGCTACTTCATGCACCCAGCACCCAGCTGCGCGAGGCCGGCAGCAACGGGCAGCACGAACTGCTCGAGGCGGCCAACGCGCTGTTTCAGCTCGGCCAGGGTCGATCGGGCATCGAATAGCTGACGGGGCCCGCTATGAGCCGCCGCGGCATGCGGCCCTGACCCACCCGATCAACCCACCGCCCGGCGACGGCCGCCCCAGATGAAACCCAGCCTCCGCAACAAGATCGAACAGATCAACGAACGCTTCCAGGAGCTCTTGGCGCTGCTGGCCGATCCCGAGGTGCAGGGGGATGCAGGGCGTTTTCGCGATCTGAGCCGCGAGTACGCCCAGGTGGAACCGTTGAGCCGGTGTTATCAGCGTTATGTGGACGCCGAGACCGAACTGCACGGGGCGGAGGAGATGATGGTCGACCCGGAAATGGCCGAGCTGGCCGAGGACGCCTGCCGCGAGGCGCGCCAGATCCTCGACGAGCTCGGGCCGGAGTTGCAGCGCCTGCTGCTGCCACGCGACCCGGACGATGAACTCAATGTTTACCTCGAGATTCGCGCCGGCACCGGCGGTGCCGAGGCCGCGCTGTTCGCCGGCGATCTGCTGCGCATGTACCTGCGTTACGCCGAATTGAGGCACTGGAAGACCGAGACGGTCAGCCAGAGCCTAGGCGAACACGGCGGCTACAAGGAGGTGATCGTGCGCATCATCGGCCAGGACGTATTTTCACGCCTGAAGTTCGAATCCGGCGCGCACCGAGTGCAACGGGTACCGGAGACCGAATCGCAAGGCCGCATCCACACATCCGCCTGCACCGTCGCGATACTGCCCGAGGCCGACGTGATGGAGCACTTCGACATCAATACCGGCGACCTGCGGATCGACACGTTCCGATCCTCCGGGGCCGGCGGCCAGCACGTCAACACCACCGACTCGGCGGTGCGCATCACCCACTTGCCGACCGGCGTCGTGGTTGAGTGCCAGGACGAACGCTCGCAGCACAAGAACAAGGCGCGGGCGATGTCGCTGCTTCAGGCACGGCTGCTGGCGGCTGCGCGGGACAGTGCCGCCGCCACGCGAGCGGAAGACCGGCGTTTGCAGGTCGGTAGCGGCGACCGTTCCGAGCGTATTCGTACCTACAACTTCCCGCAGAACCGCCTGACCGACCACCGTGTCAATCTGACCTTGTATAAACTCGACGAGATCATGGCGGGCGTACTCGACCAGGTCATCGATCCGCTGCTGCAGGAGTATCAGGCGGAGCAGCTGGCCGCCCTCGGGGCGGATTGAATGGAGTGCATGCACCGCATGAGCAGCGTGCGTGAGCTGCTCGAGGACGCTGCCCAGGAGCTGGCGTGCGCATCGGACCAACCCCTGATGGAGGCCCAGATCCTGCTCGCCCACGCCCTCGGACGAGATCGCAGCTGGTTGTACGCCTGGCCGGAGCACGTACCCGAGGCATCCAGGGCCGTGCGCTTCCAGCAAATGGTTGGGCGACGCGCGCTTGGCCACCCGATCAGCCATCTGACCGGAGAGCGTGAGTTTTGGTCACTGCGCCTGACGGTTGGCCCCGACACGCTTATCCCGCGACCCGAGACCGAGCATCTGGTCGAGACCGCGCTGCAACTCCGGCTACCTTGCGACGCCCGGGTGCTCGACCTCGGCACCGGTAGCGGCGCGGTCGCGCTGGCCCTCGCCAGCGAGCGCCCAGCCTGGCGCATCACCGCGACTGACCGGTCCGCGGCTGCGCTCGATATCGCACGCCGCAACGCCGCGCGACTCGGGCTGCACAAGCTGCGTTTCCTGCAAGGCGACTGGTTCGATGCAGCGGGCGCGCTTCCGGCCTTCGACCTGATCGTCGGCAACCCGCCGTATGTGGCTGCGAGCGACCCGCATCTGCAGCGCGGCGACCTACGCTTCGAGCCGCTTGGCGCTCTGATATCGGGGCCGGACGGACTGGACGACATCCGGCGCATCGTCGCGACCGCACCTGCCCATCTCCAGCCCGGCGGCTGGCTGTGGCTCGAGCACGGCAGGGACCAGGCGTCGGCCGTGGCGGAACTGTTGCGCTGGCACGGCTTCGCGCAGATCGGACTGCGTCGCGACCTCGCCGGCAACGATCGTGTGTCGGGAGGGCAGAGGCCGCCCGCAGCAACGTCCGGCCGCTGAGGATTAACCCACTTGACCGACACGGTTTTTGGGCACAGCATTGGCGCCATGGAGACGCCCGGCGACAGTCTTTACAAGAAACGCGAAATCGTTTTCTGTACCCTGCATCCGGACCCCGATCAGGCGGGTTCGGCCGCCGCGCTGTTGATCGAAATCGAGGGCGTCGAGCACGTGGAGGTGGTCAACGCCGGGGCGCTGGAGATCCACTATCAACTGCTGGCGGTCTGTCTGGCAGACATTGAGGGGCTGCTGGAACAAAACGGCTTCCATCTCGACAACCGCCTGGTATATAAAATCCGGCGCGCGCTTCACCACTACACCGAAGAGACCCAGCGGGCCAATCTGGGATGCGCCAAAGGCGAGGCCAACTGCACCCAAAAGGTCTTCGTCAACCGGTATCGCAATCGGGAGCACGGCTGCCAGGACGACCGGCCAGACTACTGGCGGCGCTACCTCTAGAGGCGTGTGCACCCGGCCGCTGCCGGGCGACGCCCGAACCCCTATCATCAACCCCTTTCGGTCTACCGAATGGACGACGCCGAACTGTTGCGCTACAGCCGCCAGATCATGCTGCCGGAATTCGGTATCGAGGGTCAACGGCGCCTGCAGGCTGCGCGTGCACTGGTGATCGGCCTTGGCGGGCTCGGTTCACCGGTGGCCATGTATCTGGCAGCTGCCGGCGTGGGCACGCTGGAGCTGGTCGATGACGATCGCGTCGACCTCAGCAATCTGCAGCGTCAAGTGCTGCACAGCACCCCGAACATCGGGCTGAAAAAGAGCGTTTCTGCGAAACTCGGCCTGCAGGCGCTCAATCCAACAACGGAACTGGTCCTGCACGACACCCGCCTACAGGGCGATGTGCTGCGGGACGCCGTGCGAAACGCCGACCTGGTGCTCGATTGCAGCGACAACTTTGCCACCCGCTTCGCACTGAACCGGTTCTGCCACGAACAGCAAACGCCGCTGGTGTCGGGTGCGGCTATCCGATGGGACGGCCAGGTGACCGTGTTCACGGGTCAGCCCGGCGGTCCCTGCTACCGCTGCCTGTACACGGAGGAAGGCGAGGAAGAACTGCGCTGCAGCGAGAACGGGGTGATCGCGCCCCTGGTGGGCATCATCGGCGCCGTGCAGGCGCTGGAGGCGATCAAGCTGTTGAGCTCGGTCGGTCAGCCGCTCGCCGGCCGCCTGCTAATGCTCGATGCGCTGCGCATGCAATGGCGGGAGGTACGCCTGAGGCCCGACCCGGCGTGTCCTGTGTGCTCCCGGCAGGGCGCCACATGATCCTGTTCATCCATGGCTTCGGCAGCTGTGGCTGGGGCGAGAAGTCGCTGACACTGCGCCGGTACTTCGGTGTGAGCCAACTCCTCGCGCCAGACCTGCCGTTTGATCCGGAAAGGGCGATCGATCACCTGCGCGGCATGCTGGAACGCCATCCGGTGCGCGCGCTGGTCGGGTCATCGCTCGGGGGTTTCTATGCGACCGCGCTGAATGCGATCACGCCGCGGCCGACCATCTTGATCAATCCTGTGATCAGGCCGCACGAATTGCTGGCCGACTATCTGGGTCCGCAAAGGCGCTGGTGCGATGACGCACCATTCGACGTCGGACCGGACTGCCTGACGGCCCTGACCCGACTGCAACGAAGACACCTGGCGCCCGAGGAGCGCTATATGGTCCTGTTACAGACGGGCGATGAGGTCCTCGACTACCGGCAGGCAGCAGATTTCTACGCCAGCAAGGACGTGATTGTGGCGTCCGGCGGCAGCCACCGCTTTGAGCACCTGGGGCACGAGTTGCCCCGGATTAGCGAATGGCTGCAGCGTAGAACCAGCACCGAACACCAGGGAAAGTGACCGGGTGACCCGACGCGACGCCGTGGAGACATCCCTGCAGGCCTTGCGGCAGCATGGCCCGCCTGTTACCCCATTGCCTGACCTCACCGGCAGGCAGGTATTGAAACGCGCTCGGGCGTATTGGATTCCGGGGCGCCCGCCCGGCGGCCGAGCCTCCAGGGACGGATTCACGGCGTCCCGCGGGTCGAATTCGCCGGGGCGCAAGTGTCCAAGTCAGTGCCGTACCTTTTATTCGACGAGTCGAACATGCCCAAGACACCCAGACAACCACTCGATCTCGACCGCCTGCGCCAGGACATCGTCTTCCAGGACACCCTGCTGGGACACGACCTGACCTTTCACACCACCTGGGGCCTGTTTTCGCCGAAGGCCATCGACGAGGGTACGCGGCTGCTACTGGATCACCTGGAGGTCAGGCCGGACGACCGCACCATCGATCTCGGCTGCGGCTACGGTCCGCTCGGGCTGGCGATCGCAAAAGCAGCACCGCAGGGCAGTTGCCTGATGGTCGACAAGGACTTCGTCGCGGTCGAATACGCGAACGGGAATGCCCGCAGGAACCGGATCGACAACGCGCATGCCATGCTCAGCGACGGCCTGCGACATATCCCCGAGCAGACCTTCACGCTCGCAGTGACCAACCTGCCAGCCAAGACCAGCAAAGAGCACTACTACCTGTTCTTTCACGACATACGGGATCGCCTCGAGCCCGGCGGCCGCTTCTACGTCGTGGTCATCAGCGGCCTGCGCCAGTTCATCGCACGGGCGTTCGTAGAGGTCTTCGGCAATCACCGCAAGATCAAGCAGGGCAGGCAGTACACGGTGGCATCGGCCGAACGCCCGGCCTGAGTCCCCCCCTGCAAGAAGGGCCTGGCGGCCCACTCGGGCATTAAAGTTATCTTTGTCTCAACCGATAGCGGAGGGGTCACCGGAGGTAATGTTGCTGTGCTGCAAAAACAAAAGGCCATGGCGTCCGTTGCAAAAACGCCCGATTCCGAGAGGGCAGCCGAGTACCTGCGCCTCGCCCTTCCCCTGATGACCCGACATGGGGTACCAGTAACGCCGCAGAACTATGCCATCTGGTATGACTATGTTAACGGCGACAACCCCGAACTGAATGCTGAAATCGACCGCCTGATCGGCGAACAGCGGCAGTTCACAGAAGTCATCAACACCCAGTTGTACCGCCAGTACGTCGCCGAGCACGACATCGACAACGTCGACCAGGTGCGGGCCGGCCTGCACACGATACTGTCCGAACTTTGCACCTCTCTCGGTCAGGCGGGCAACGACGCGTGTGCGTACGAAGGTGCCCTCGGCGGCCTCGTCACCAGTGTCGCCACCAAGACCGATCTCGATGACATTCGCCAACTGCTCCAGTCACTGGTCAGCGAGACTCAGACGATGAAGACGGCGACCAACAGAATGCAGTCGCATTTCGAGACCAAATCAAGAGAGATCGAGGAACTGCAGGAACAGCTGGAGATGGAGCGCAAACGGGCGATCACCGACCCGCTGACCGGCCTGTTCAACCGCTTCGCGCTTATGGACCATCTGAACGTGGCGATCGTCGAGATGCCGGAGAGCAAACCTCCGTCTTTGCTGATGATCGACGTCGACCACTTCAAGGCGATCAACGACAACCATGGTCACCTGATTGGGGACCGGGTGATCCGTTTCGTTGCACAGACGGTGCAGAAGAACATCAAGGGCCAGGACATTGCCGCACGCTACGGCGGCGAAGAGTTCACTGTGCTGCTTCCCTCTACCGGGACCAAGGGCGCCGAGGCCGTGGCCGAGGCCATTCGAATTGCCGTTGCCGGCGCGCAGCTGGTGCGCGCGGATAACAAGAAGCCGCTCGGACAGATCACCGTTTCGGCGGGCGTCGCCACCTACCAGCCAGGCGAGGACATGATGGACCTGATCAATCGCGCCGACCAGGCACTGTATCGAGCGAAAAACGCAGGACGCAACCAGACCAGCCTCGCCGACTGATCCCGGCCTCGCGCTGGCTGCATCCCTAGGCCTTGCGCGGCCGGTCAGGCAAGCCCTCGCGCCAACCACGGTCCAATCGCCCGGCTGACACCTACCGGCAGCTTCTTCCAGGCATTGATGAACAGCCGGTATTTGGGATTGTTCGGATTCAGATCGGGCATCTCGGATGCGCGCACCAGATGGTACTCATAGTTTAGCGGTTCGGGCTCGAACCCCCAGTGCTTCTTGAAGCTGTAAGAACCTGTGTCCACCTTGCTGCGCCCGAAGTCAAACACGCGACAGTCGCGCTCCACCGCACGCCGCATCACTTCCCAATACATGAAATCGTTGGCAGCAAGGTTACGGGCCGTTGCGACACCGCCGCCGTAGAAGGGCAGCACCTGGTCGCGAAAGTAGTAATTCATCACCGACGCCACCACAACGCCCTCGTGGCGCACGGTAACCACGTCGACATCGTCGCCGAACTCTGCGCGGATCGCCCGAAAATGCGCCTTGGGGAAAACCGGCGTACCGAGATTGCGGACACTCTCCGAGTAGGCCAGATACAGGTTGTCGATGCCCTCGTCCAACTCGCCGACCAGACCAGCCTTGATGCCCTTACGCACCATCGCCCGCTGCTTGCGTGGGATAGCGTTCATGTTGGCATCATGGTCCTCGCTGATCGCGCGCCTGAAAGTCACGTACAGGCCATCCTTGCGCAACCAGTCGTCTCGCACCGGCCACTGGTTGCGGGCCTCGAGATAGTCGACACCGAGATCCGTGGCCAGCCGGGTCGCATCGACCTCCAACGCCTCGCGCGCCTGGTCATCGTTGGCCAGCACACCGCCATACACGCAGAAGGGGACCGAAACCAGGGAATGACCGAACAGGAGATGTTTAATCTCGCCCAGCGGGAAAACCCCGCACAAGGCCCCGTCGCGTTCGGCGAGCAGATAGTGTCCCGGATAGCGGTAGGTAGATTCGATCAGGCGCTTCCAGCCATAACGGTGGAAAAACGTCCCATGCGGATGTGCCAGGACATACGCATCCCAGGCAGCGGCGTCATTCTCGGACGCCGCGCGGATCTTTATCTCGTCAGGCACTTACAAACTCCAGTGGGGAACCCCATCGAACAAAGCGGCGCTCGGGAAACGGCGAGGCATGCATCCCTGAATTCACCGGGCTGCGAGGACAGGACCATGGCGTCGCGCCGCCGATTGCTACGCATCGTCGCCCCCCCGCACATTCCTATCGCAACAATCAGCCAAGCTTCTTGCGCAACAACGCATTCACCTGCTGCGGATTTGCCTTACCTTGCGACTTTTTCATGATCTGACCGACGAAGAAGCCCAACATCTTGGGCTGCTTGGCAGGGTCGGCGCTGCGGTAATTCTCGACCTGCTCGGCATTCGCCGCCAGCACCTCGTCGACCAACGCCTCGATGGCCCCGGTATCGGTGATCTGCCTGAGACCTTTAGCCTCGATGACCTGGTCCGCGCCGCCCTCGCCACTCCATATGGCCGCAAACACGTCCTTGGCGATCTTGCCTGAGATGGTATTGTCCCTGATGCGCGCCACCAGTTGACCCAGGGACCCGGCATCCACTGGGCTTTCGGTGATGTCGAGCCCCGCCTTGTTGAGTGCGGCGGCGAGTTCGCCCATCACCCAGTTGGCGGCCAGCTTTGCATCCCCCCCGGCCTCGGCGACTACCTCGTAATAATCCGCCTGGGCGCGGCTGCTGGTCAGCACATCCGCATCATAGGCGGATAGTCCATAGTCGGATTCGAAGCGCGCGCGACGTGCATCCGGCAACTCCGGCATGCCGGCGACGACCTCGGCGATAAAGTCTGCATCGATCGTCAGCGGCAACAGATCGGGGTCCGGGAAATACCGGTAGTCATTGGCCTCTTCCTTCGTGCGCATCGAGCGCGTCTCGTCCTTGCTGGCGTCGTAAAGGCGAGTTTCCTGTATGACCCTGCCGCCATCCTCGATCACCTCGATCTGGCGTTCGACTTCGAAATTGATCGCCTTTTCCAGGAAGCGGAAAGAGTTGATGTTCTTCAATTCGGCGCGTGTGCCGTACTCGACCTGGCCTTTCGGTCGAATCGAGACATTGGCATCCATGCGGAAAGAACCTTCCTGCATGCTGCCGTCGCAGATGCCGATGTAGGTCACGATCTGATGAATCTTCTTGGCATAGGCTACCGCCTCCCTCGCCGAACGCAGGTCCGGCTCGGAGACGATCTCGAGCAAGGGCGTGCCGGCGCGATTCAGGTCGATACCGGTCATGCCATGAAAGTCATCGTGCAGGGACTTGCCAGCATCCTCTTCGAGATGTGCACGGGTCACGCCGACGGTCTTGGTCGAGCCGTCCTCGAGCACGATCTCCACGACACCCTCGCCGACCACCGGCAATTCGTACTGACTGATCTGATAGCCCTTGGGCAGATCGGGGTAGAAATAATTCTTGCGCGCGAATACTGAACGCTCGGCGACCTGTGCTCCTATCGCCTTGCCGAAGCGCACCGCCATGCGCACCGCGCCTTTGTTCAGCACTGGCAGCACGCCCGGCATGCCCAGGTCGATCAACGAGGCCTGTGTGTTCGGCGCCGCCCCGAAGGCGGTCGACGAACCTGAAAAGATCTTCGACTTTGTGGCGAGCTGGGTGTGGATCTCGAGCCCGATGACGGTTTCCCATTGCATGAGGAGTTTCCTATTCAAAGCCCCCGGGCTTCTGCCGGTGCCAGTCGGTCGCGAGCTGCAGCTGGTGCGCGACGTTCAGCAGACGCGTCTCGTCGAAGTAGTTGCCGATGAGCTGAAGCCCCACCGGCATGCCGCCGCTGGCCGCGGCCGGAATGGACATGCCAGGCAGACCCGCGAGGTTGACCGCGATGGTGTAAATGTCTGACAGATACATCGACACCGGATCGTCGGCTTTCTCGCCGAGGCGGAACGCCGTGCCGGGCGCGGTCGGCCCGACGATCAGATCGCACTGTTCGAAGGCCCTGCGGAAATCGTCGGCAATGAGCTGACGCACCTTCTGTGCCTTCAGGTAGTAGGCGTCGTAATAGCCAGCCGACAGCGCATAGGTGCCGATCATGATGCGCCGCTTGACCTCGGGCCCGAAACCCTCCGATCGCGACCGCTTGTAGAGATCCTCGAGATCCTTCGGATCGTCACAACGGTGACCGTAGCGCACGCCGTCGAAACGCGCCAGGTTCGACGAGCATTCTGCCGGGGCCACCACGTAGTAGACCGGCACCGACAGACCGGCGTTGGGCAGGCTGACCTCGACCAATTCGGCGCCGAGCCGCTTGAGCTCTTCGAGCGCCGACTCTACCGATGCACCGACGCCCTCATCCAAGCCGTCGCCCATGAACTCCCTGACGACGCCGATGCGCACACCCGCAATGGGTCTGTCCAAGCCACCGGCATAGTCATCAACCGGACGCTGCGCACTGGTCGAGTCGCGCTCGTCGAAACCCGCGATGCCGGCCAGCATCAGCGCCGCATCCTCTGCGGTGCGGGTCATCGGGCCAGCCTGGTCGAGCGACGAGGCGAAAGCGATCATGCCCCAGCGCGAGCAGCGCCCATAGGTCGGCTTGAGACCGGTAATGCCGGTCAATGCCGCCGGTTGGCGGATCGAGCCACCGGTGTCGGTACCGGTGGCCGCTGCGCACAGACGTGCCGCGACGGCCGCGGCCGAGCCCCCGGAAGAACCCCCGGGTACGGTTTCAGTATCCCAAGGATTGCGCACCGGGCCGAACCAGCTGGTCTCGTTCGACGATCCCATCGCGAACTCGTCCATGTTCGTCTTGCCCAGCATTACCGCACCGGCGTGCCGCAGTTTGTCCACGACCGTTGCGTCGTACGGGGCGATGAAATTCTCCAACATGCGCGAACCACAACTGGTGCGCACATCCCGGGTGCAGAAGATGTCCTTGTGAGCGATCGGGATGCCGGTCAGCGGACCAGCC
>Ga0316197_10003321_pt1 | contig 11465 bp, 12 predicted proteins | sample OudBiesiAoxic_MG_FD_204939 | JGI IMG/M metagenome (GOLD analysis project Ga0316197, IMG submission 204939) | Coastal sediment microbial communities from Oude Bieten Haven, Netherlands - site A oxic | ecosystem: Environmental > Aquatic > Marine > Coastal > Sediment | place: Netherlands...
CAGCTTGAATGGCCTCGCCCCGGTTTTCCGCCGTGGCCCCCGACTCGAACATGACCGCGTAACTCGCGGGATCCTCGCGGGCAAAGGCGAGATAGGCGCGCCCCAATGCCTCGAAGGCTGAAAGCGGTGTCGGGATGCCATTGTTCCAAGCCGCATCCAGGCGTGCCGCGAAGCGCTCGAACCCGGTGCGCGCAACCTCGGCGAGAAGCGCATCGCGATCACGGAAATGACGATAGGGCGCCGCGGGGCTCACCCCGGCCAACCGTGCCGCTTCCGTAAGGCTGAAGCCAAAGGCGCCGTGCTCCTCGATGAGCTTGCGCGCGGCTTCCAGCAGCACCTCTTTGAGGTTGCCGTGATGGTAGGAGCGCCGCTGCCAGCGGCGGCCGGAATTATTCATGTAAACGGCTATTACATAAAAGCCGCCCGCTCGGCTAGGTTCGCCGTCAGCGACCCCCTTGTTATTCGGACATCAGAATCAGTCGATGATCGCCACCGCGGGGCGTTTAACAGAGTGGGCCATGGTGGGGAAACCGCCGCGTCGAGACTTCATGGACAAGCATGTCCTGTTAAACGCCATCGCGCCGGCCGTCGGCGGCGGCCTCACGACCCTGATCTTCGTGGTCTTCGGGGCCGACCTGATGTCGAACCTCGGGAATCACCTCAAGTCCACGCCGCTCTTCGTTTCGCTGTTCGCGGTCATGATGTGGTGCGCCTACGCCGTGATGCAGCATGGCGAAGCCGTGGCCGAGGAGCTAGGCGAGCCCTATGGCACGCTTATCCTGACGTTCTCCATGATCATCATCGAGGTGGCCATGCTGGTTTCGATCATGCTGCAGGGTGAGAACAACCCCACGCTCGCGCGCGACGCTATGTTCGCGACCTTGATGATCGTCTTGAACGGCATGGTGGGCGCAGCTCTCCTTATGGGCGCCCTGCGCTATTGGGAGCAGGATTACAATCTTGCCGGCGCGCGCGCCTTTCTCGTCTTCCTGACGGCACTAGCGGTGTTTGCTCTGATCCTACCGAACCACACGGAAATACCGCCCGATCCCGTAAAAGCACCTGCGAAAGCCGTCCTGTTCGCAGCCATCACCCTACTGTTTTACACCGCATTCGTGATCATTCAGACCATGCGGCACCACGCCTTCTTCGACGAACCGGAACAGAGGGCGCAGGACGCCCAGACGAGCAGCGCGCGCGGACGAGAGCCATGTCCCGGGACAAAGGCAAGAAAACCCACTCGCTGACCTTCCACACTATCATGCTGGTGCTGTGCTTGCTGCCCGTGGTGATCCTTGCTGAGTCTCTCGGTGAGATCGTCAATTTCGGCATCGGGGACATAGGCCTGCCGGATGCCCTTGCCGGCGTGTTGATCGCCGTCTTCATGCTAACGCAAGAGGCCTTGAGCGCGTTCTCCGCCGCCCTGTCGAACCGCCTGCAGCGAACCATCAATATCTGCCTCGGCTCGGCCTTGTCGACCATCGGCCTGATCGTGCCGGCGGTCTTGGCAATCGGCATGATCACCGGCCGCGACGCCGAACTCGGCCTAACCCAATAGGAAACCGTGCTGCTGGTTCTGACCATGTTCGTGAGCGGCATGACCTTTGGCGCAGAGCAGACCAATGTCATCAACGGCGTGGTGTACCTCCTCCTCTTCCTCGTCTACGTGATCTTGATCTTCGGCCTCTAATTCGGTTCGGAAGGGCTGTTCAGGAAGCCTGCATCCCAAAAATTTCCCGGTTTTTCTTCCATTCCGCAGAAAAAACATTTGGTCTATGATTGGGAAAATTGCCTAGGGAGCAGGTAGACTATGCAAGATTGCGGCAGCGTGTTTGCAATGCACTGGCGGAAATTCTGGGTTGCTGGCATTGCGGCAGCGGCCGTGGCGGGTTCGGCTTTTGTTGCGAGTGCCGAAGATGCCGTCACGCCCGAGGCGAAAAAAGCCCCTTGCACCGACGACGCCATGATCGTCTTCGATGCCTCTGGTTCCATGTCGGGCAATCAGGTCCTCGGCATTCCCAATTCCAAGCCCCGTATCGACGAAGTACGCTGGGCCTTGCGGCAAGTGCTTCCCAGCGCCACGCGATACCGCCGTGTCGGCCTCGTGACCTACGGCCCCGGCCCCTACAATCAGTGCAACGTGTCGCTGGCCATGAAGCCGACCACCAATGCGGCCAAACCAATCATGCGCGCGATCAACCGGATCATTCCCGCTGGCAAGACGCCGCTCACGTCCGGTGTCGAGAAAGCCGCCGAGGCGCTCGACTATCGCAACAATCCCGGGGTGGTCGTCGTTGTGACGGACGGCGAAGAAACCTGCGGCCGTTCGCCGTGCGAACTGGCCAAACGGCTTCACGACAATGCCGCGCAATTGACCGTGCATGTGATCGGCTTCCGCTACAAGGGCTATTCCTGGACGGGCGGCAACAGCGTGATGGATCTCATGTGTCTCGCGGATCAGAACAACGGTCTTTACATCAAGGCCAAAGACGAGCAGGAGCTCGTCGAGGCGCTTGAGAAGACCTTAGACTGCCCCATGATCTCCCACGCGCCGCTCAACCCCATTCGCTGACGCGCCTCTGTCTCCGATCTTTTAATTGACGCGATGCGCGCAAGTGGCTCAAGAAGCTGCTCCTCGGGTTCTACGGGGTTGGGACGACAATGTTTCTGATCGGACGGACTATATGTGCCCTCGGGATCGTTTGGGCAAGCGTCGTGCACGCTGCGGCGGACGATCGCCCCGATACGGAAAACGCGGCCTCCACGCTGCTGTCCCGCTGCTGGAGCGAGGCGGCACTCGCGGGCACCGAGAAGGAGCGGCAATCCACCCGGAACAAGACACGGGTGGATCTCGACGTCCTTCGCAAGGTGACGAGGCCCAGCCGCTCTCCCGTTTCCGCAGCCCTGCGCGGTTCGATCCGTAGTGTGAAGCTCAACGAAGACCAAAAGCTGATCGCCCTCACCTTGGATTTTTGCGAGAGCAATGGCCATCGCACGGGCTATGACGGGCAGGTCATCGACTACCTGCGCGACGAAGACGTCAAGGCGACGCTGTTCGTGAGCGGCAAGTGGTTCGAGAGCCATCCCGAGCGCGGAGCGCAGCTCATCGCGGACCGGCGGTTCGAAATTGGCAGCCATGGTCTACGCCACCGTGATTTTTCGAGGGCCAGCAAGGCCACACTGCACGACGAGATCCATTTGGCAGAGTCCGCCTTCCTGCGTGCCCGCGGACGGCTGATGAGGAAGAGCTGCTCTTGGAATGTACAAGAGATCCTCTCCCTTCAAGACGAATTGACCTTGATGCGTTTTCCCTATGGCTGGTGCAACGCCCGAGCCTTGTCCGCGGTCGCTGACGCCGGGCAGCTCGCCATTCAATGGGACATCGTGACCGGAGATCCGGACCCGAATTTGTCGGTAAAGAGAATTGCGAAGGCCATTGTAGGCCAGGCCCATCCCGGTGCGATCGTGATCGGCCACGCGAACGGCCATGGCCACAACACGGCCGAGGCCCTAAAGCTGGCGATTCCTAAACTGAAGGAAGAGGGCTATCGCTTCGTGACTGTGAGCGAGTTGCTCGCCGCCGGCGAACCCGTGATTGCGCAGAGCTGCTACACGGAGCGCCCCGGCGACCAACGCCGCGTGGCTCAGGTCAAGAAGCGCCGCCGCGGTCTAAAAAAGTGACACCGTCAGCACTCCCCCCAACAGCTGACCTCGGCGCTTTGCATTTGCGCCCTCTGGCACCCGACGCGCATCGGAGGCTGGCGGAAGCGCTCGCGGCGATCCCGCCCTGGTCGACCCTAGGGAGTTCGGCGGATATGCTGACGGAATTTCTGCAAGCCGAGAAGCCAGGCACACAGCGCTACGCCATCGTCGTGGACAGCACTCTGGCCGGAGTCTTGTCCGTTCGTCTCCCGTGGCTCAAAGGCCCCTATATCCAACTCCTGGCCATCCTTCCGGGCTTTCAGAGACACGGGATTGGCACAGAGGTGCTCTCATTCGTGGAGGCTGAAGCAAAGCGGCTTGGCAAGCGCAACGTGTGGGTCTGCGGATCGCAGTTCAATAAGGATGCGCTGCACTTCTACAAGCGTAACGGCTTTTGCGAAGTCGCGAGCCTACCCGATCTCGTGACGGACGGTTTTGCCGAAACGCTTCTCAGAAAGACTCTGACATAGCGTAGAGGGAAGCGGCTTGGCGCATTGTCCATTTATGACGACGCGCAAGGCATCACCCCGCTGCGAACGCCAGACTTTTCCACATGCTGTGCTCCGGCGGCTGCGGAACGATGCCGCATCCCGATGGAATCAACACAGGCGTCAATCCGGGGCGGAAATCCAAAAAAATGTTCTTTGTGCGAACGGAAATCCTCTTGACGCGTTGATTGCCAACGTGTGTCGCGTCCATTCGCTTGTGCGGCGCAACAAGAAAACAGCTTGGCACATAACACGGGGAGTTTGTAAAATGGTAACATTGCAAAACGGGCACCCCTCCAGTCGGAAAGGAGAGCTTCCGATGGAATTCACAGCCAAACTGACCGTGGCTTCGGTCGTACTATCGTTCGGCTTCCTCGCTGCTGTCATTCTCGGAATGATCTAGGGCGAGTGCATTGGGCCTTTAGGCCGCCAACAACAAGTCAGCAAAGCAAAACGCCGTAGACGCACGACCCCGTCTTGGCGCTCCCTCTGCTGTGTTGGCTCTTACGCCGCGGCGTCGGTGGTCTGTTTGGGATCGTAGCTGAGGATAGGTCCAAGCCAACGCTCGGCTTCCTCGAGCGGCCAGCCTTTGCGCGCCGCGTAATCGGCGACCTGATCGCGTCCGACTTTGCCGATACCGAAATAGCGCGCATCCGGGTGCGAGAAATACAGACCCGACACGGCAGCGCCCGGCCACATGGCACAGGATTCGGTGAGCTTCACGCCAATCTCGTTTTCCGCGTCAAGGAGACGGAACAGTGTGCGCTTCTCCGTATGGTCGGGCTGCGCGGGATAGCCGGGCGCGGGACGGATGCCCGCATACTTTTCGGCAATGAGCGCGTCATTCGACAGGGTCTCGTCCGGCGCGTAGCCCCAAAGCTCGCGGCGCACCATCTGGTGCATCGCCTCGGCGAAGGCCTCCGCCAAACGATCCGCAAGCGACTTTACGAGAATTTTCGAATAGTCGTCATTGGCGAGATCGAAGCGCCTTGCGATATCTTCCTCACCGATGCCCGTGGTGACCGCAAATCCACCCACATAGTCGGCGACACCTGAATCCTTGGGCGCGACGAAATCGGCCAACGCTAGATTAGGCTTGCCGCCACTGCGCGCCATTTGCTGGCGCAGCGTGTGGTAGGTCGCAAACGGTACCTCGCGAGTTTCGTCCGTGTAGAGCTCAATATCGTCGCCGACTGCGTTTGCAGGCCAGAAGCCGACCACTGCATTCGCCTTGAGCCAGTTCTCGCCGATGATCTGTTTCATCATGGCTTGCGCATCTTCGAAGAGCGGCCGCGCCGCCTCGCCATATTTATCGTCGTCGAGAATGCGCGGGTAAGTCCCTTTGAGCTCCCAGGCATGGAAGAACGGCGTCCAGTCGATATAGGGTGCGAGTTCGGCGAGATCGTAGGAGGTGAAGGTGCGCGTTCCTAGGAAGGCCGGCTTTGGCGGCGTGTAGGCCTTCCAATCGAGTTTGAGCGCGTTGCCGCGGGCCTGCGCGATCGTCGCCCGTGCCTTGTCCGCCTGACCACGTGCATAGGACTCGGCCATCTGCTTGTATTCGGCGCGAACCTTGGCGATCTGATCGTCGCGCCTCTCCTTGGAAATTAACCCCGAGACAACGCCGACCGCACGGCTTGCATCGGTGACGTAGATCGCCTGGCTGCGCTGGTAATTGGGGCTGATCTTGACAGCGGTATGCACACGGCTCGTGGTCGCACCGCCGATCAGAAGCGGAATGTCGAACCCTTCGCGCTCCATCTCGGCGGCGACGTGGCACATTTCATCGAGGGACGGCGTAATCAGGCCCGACAGCCCGATAATGTCGACGTTGTTTTCCTTTGCGGCCTCGAGAATGACTTGCGAGTGCACCATGACGCCGAGGTCGATCACCTCGTAATTGTTGCACTGGAGCACGACCCCAACGATGTTCTTGCCGATGTCGTGAACGTCGCCTTTCACCGTGGCGAGCAATATCTTGCCGGCAGCCGCTTGTTCGACGAGACCGAGCTCCTCCTTCTCCTTCTCCATGTAGGGCATGAGATAGGCCACGGCCTGCTTCATAACGCGCGCGGACTTGACCACCTGCGGCAGGAACATCTTGCCTGCGCCGAACAGATCGCCAACCACGTTCATCCCCGCCATCAGCGGACCTTCGATCACATGCAGCGGCCGATCCGCGCGCTGCCGCGCCTCTTCGGTGTCTTCTTCGACATAGGTGCCGATACCGTGCACCAGAGCATAGGTCATGCGCTCCTCGACCGGCTTCTCGCGCCAGGAGAGATCTGCTTCTTTTTTCTGTGACGCACCGCCCTTGTAGCGCTCGGCAGCGTCCAGCAAGCGGTCGGTCGCGTCGTCGCGGCGATTAAGGATCACGTCTTCGACGAGGTCGCGCAGTTCCGCGTCGATGTCGTCATAGACGCCGAGCTGGCCCGCATTGACAATGCCCATATCCATTCCCGCCTGGATGGCGTGATAGAGAAAGACCGTGTGCATGGCTTCGCGCACGCGTTCATTGCCGCGGAACGCGAAGGAAAGGTTCGAGACGCCGCCGGAGATATGGACGTAAGGCAGTTCCGCCTTTATACGCCGCGTGGCGTCGATAAAGGCGCGGCCATAGTCGTTATGTTCCTCGATACCGGTCGCAACCGCGAAGATATTGGGATCGAAGATGATGTCCTCGGGCGGAAAGCCGACCTCTTTCGTCAACAGATTATAGGCGCGCTTGCAGATTTCGAACTTGCGCTCCGCCGTATCGGCTTGGCCGGTTTCGTCGAATGCCATCACGACAACGGCGGCACCATAGCGAAGAACCTTGCGCGCATGTTCCAGGAACGGCTCTTCGCCCTCCTTCATGCTGATGGAGTTCACCACCGGCTTACCTTGCACGCATTTGAGCCCCGCCTCGATGACAGACCATTTGGACGAGTCGAGCATGATCGGAACGCGCGAAATGTCAGGCTCCGACGCGATGAGACTAAGGAAGGTCTGCATCGCCTCCTCCGAGTTCAGCATGCCCTCGTCCATGTTGATGTCGATCATGTTCGCGCCGCTCTCGACTTGCTGGCGCGCGACCTCGAGTGCTGCCGCGTAGTCGTTGGCTTCGATGAGCTTGCGGAAACGGGCGGACCCCGTGACGTTGGTCCGCTCGCCAACCATGACGAAATTCTGCGCTGCGGAGGTTGTCATTCAGTCGAATTCCAATTCTTGTTGGCGGGAGATGTACAGGCGAAATTTCCTTAGGCGAAGGCAAGGCAGCCCTTGATGGCCGGTCCGCGAAAAATCGGCGTAATGCGTTCAAAACCTGCGCTCGTCAGCAACTCTTCCTGACGCTCTACCGACAGCGCTACCTTCTTGAAGTTTTCCGCACTGGTCGCCGTAACGCCATTTAGTACGGCGCGCCGCGTCCAAATACGCCGCAGAAGTTCGGTTTGAGGTTCGCCCTCCACGCCTACACCGTCGACGACCGCGAGCGGGGTACCCGGCTTCATGCGTGCCCGGATGGCAGTGAAGAAAGCCAATTTTGAGCTGTCATCCGGAACGAAATACGCTGTGTGAATACAGGTGGCGGCATCGAAATTCTTCTCGTCGAGGTCGTCGATTGCCGTTGCCTCCACTTGGGCGCGGTCACCGGCCGGCGTTTCGGCAAGATGCCGGCGCGCCAAGTCGACCATGGGCTCGTAGCTGTCTACGCCGACGAACGACCAGTCGGGGTTATCCGACCCATGGCGCAGAATTTCCTCACCGCCACCGGCGCCGACCACCAAGACGCTGACCGGACCTTCGGGAACGAGTTCAAGAAGCGATGCTTCGACGATGGCAAAGATCGCCCGCCGGCCCGGAATGAACTGCTTATCTAACGTGGCATAGTCGTCGAGATTGGGAATTTCTTGATCTTCAAACTTCAGCGCTGTCATACGGTCACCCGTGCACGAACGGTTCGAGTCCGGAGAGGCGGAGCTTGTGCTCGACCTGCGGAATCGCCCGGGGCGCATAGGGCGTCACGGCGTCCGCGATAGCACGGATGTGATCGGGCGTGGTGCCGCAACAACCGCCGACAATGTTGATCAGCCCGCTCTTAGCCCAGTCCTCCAGCAGCACGGCCATCTGTTCGGGCGTCTCATCGTACTCGCCCATTTCGTTGGGGAGCCCGGCATTAGGATAGATGCTGACATAGGTGTCGGTCACATGAGCGATCTCGTCCACGGAGGGCCGTAGCTGTTCGGCACCGAACGAGCAGTTAAACCCTATGGAGAACGGCCTCAAGTGCCGCATGGAGTACCAGAAAGCTTCGGGGGTCTGGCCCGACAGGTTGCGCCCGGAAAGATCCGTGATCGTGCCCGAGATCATGATCGGCAGTTTCACGCCCATCTCGTCGAAGACCTCCTCGACCGCAAAGCCGGCCGCTTTCGCATTCAACGTATCGAACACCGTCTCGATCAGGATCAGGTCTGCACCCCCCTCGATCAGTCCGCGCACTTGAGTGGAGTAGGCTTCGACCAGAGCGTCGAAGTCCACGTTCCGGAAGCCGGGATTGTTGACGTCGGGCGAGATGGACGCGGTGCGGTTGGTCGGGCCGATAGCGCCTGCCACATAGCGCGGCCGGTCCGGCGTTTTGCCCCCCCACGCATCGGCCGCTTCACGCGCGAGCTTTGCCGCGACAACATTCAGCTCGTAGCTCAGATCTTCCAGACCGTAATCGGCCTGGCTGATGGACTGCGCATTGAACGTGTTCGTCCCGATGATATCGGCGCCCGCTTCCATGTAGGCGCTATGGATGTCGCGGATAATGTCCGGCTGAGTCAGGACCAAGAGGTCGTTATTGCCTTTCAGGTCGCGATCGAAATCCTTGAAGCGTTCGCCGCGATAACCTTCCTCGTCCAGCTTGTGCCGCTGGATCATGGTGCCCATGGCACCATCCAATATAAGGATGCGCTCTTTGACCGCCTGTTTGAGATGCTGAATACGCTCGTCGCGGGTCATGACGCCACCTTTGCAATCTTAGTCGGCTCGGTTCCCTCCGCTGCCTTCTGCGAAAATGCCTTGGCCGGCCGCAGGCCGAGCAGATGACAAATCGCATAGACAAGATCCGCGCGGTTCAGAGTGTAAAAGTGGAACTCGGTGATGCCCTGATCCACAAGTCCGAGGACCTGCTCCGCCGCGACCGCCGCCGCCACCAGGTGGCGCGTCTCCTGATCCTCTTCCAGCCCTTCAAAGCGCCGCCCGAGCCAGCCGGGGACGCTCGCACCCGACCGTTGCGCAAAGCTGGCCGCCTGTTTGAAATTGTGAATGGGAACAAGACCCGGAATGATCGGAATGTCGATGCCCGCGGCCCGGACGCGATCCAGATAACGAAAATAGACGTCATTATCGAAGAAGAACTGGGTGATCGCTCCCGTCGCACCCGCATCGACCTTGGCCTTCAACATATCGATGTCGGCTTCGACCGAAGGCGACTCCGGATGCTTTTCAGGATAGCACCCAACCGAGATTTCGAACGGCGCGATTTTCTTGATACCCGCCGTCAGGTCCGCGGCATTCACGTACCCGCCCGATGTGGGCGTGTACTTGCTGCCCGCGCCTTCCGGCGGATCGCCGCGTAGCCCCACGAGGTGACGCACACCCAGATCCCAGTATTCGCGAATGATCTCGTCGACGTCGTCCTTGGTTGCGCTCACGCAAGTGAGATGGGCGGCCGGCTTGAGCGTGGTTTCGCTCAGCAGTCGTGCCACGGTGGCGTGCGTGCGCTCGCGCGTCGATCCGCCCGCGCCGTACGTGACCGAGACATATTTGGGGCGCAGCGGCTCCAGCCGCCGGATGGAGCGCCAGAGCGTATCTTCCATCGCCGGGGTGCGCGGCGGGAAGAACTCGAATGAAACGTCGATGGCACCACGACCGAGAAACCGGCGCTTTGGCGGCTCCTGGCCCTGAGAGTGTTGACTTGCAGGCATTATGCGGCGACCTCCACCTTGTCATTCAGTTTTCTTGTTTTGCCTGTGGCAGCCGGTCTTTGGCCGAGCCACAGCGATACCGTCAACTTGCCTTTCGGAGATTTGCCTTCCGGAGACTTCTTATCCGAAGCTTTCTTGTCCGCGACATGCGGGTTCAGATCCCTAAAGCTCAAGAGCTTGAGCCCCGCGGCCTCCAGCATGCGGCCGAGCTGGGCCCGGCTGAAACCCAGCCTGCGATGGGCCGATTGTTCTCTCAAGAATTCAAGCTCATGCGGTGCGAAATCGACCACCAGCAGCTTGCCGCCCGGGGCGAGAAGACGCGCGGCTTCGGCCACCGCGGTCGCCGGATCGTCGAGAAAGTGCAAGACCTGGTGCACGACGACCGCGTCCGCCGCGCCGTCAGGCAGCGGAATGTTGTAGAGATCGCCATGACGCACCTGAGCCTGGGACAGACCCACCCGTTCCAGCTTGGTGCGGGCATAGGCGAGCATGTCGTGATTGAGGTCGAAACCCAAAGCTTTGTCCGCGCGGGGTCCGAACAGCTCGAGGATACGGCCTGTGCCCGTTCCGAGATCGACAAGAAGCTCGAAGGGCCCCCGCCCGAGCGCTTCGTCCATCGCCGTCTCGACCTGGCTTTCGGCAACGTGCAGCGTGCGGATCGAATCCCATTCGGCGGCATGGGCCTTGAAGTAGTCCTGCGCGGCTTCGGCGCGTGCCTGCTGAACGGCCTCGGCCCGCGCCCGGTCGCGCACCAGCGTCAGGTCGGACGGATCGAGACTGGCGACAATCGCCCGCGCCAAGTCCCCTTCGGGTCCGGTGTCGGCGATGCGGAAGAATACCCAGGAGCCCTCGCGGAAACGGGTGATGATCCCAGCCTCGGCCATGAGCTTCAAATGCCGGCTGATCCTGGGCTGGCTCTGGATCAGGATCTGCGTGAGATCCTTCACATTGTGCTCGGACCCGGCCAGAAGCGCGAGAATACGCAGGCGCGTCGACTCGCCAGCCCCACGCAGGGCCGCAAGGACATGCGCGCTGGCCAAGCCTTGCCCGGCGGCTACGTCTTGAGCGGCGGTGCGGCTGGCGACCTTGGCCGAAGACGGCTTTTGCAGCTGAGCGGTTTTCTGAAGCGCATCTGACATAAAGATATGTTTATGTCTTCTTGCCAAGCGTTGCAAGCCCGATTGCTGTGGCTTGGTGCAAGCGCTAGCGCCAGCGATCAGGCCCGCGCGAATTTCTTGTATTTGATGCGCTTCGGCACGATCGAGTCTTCGCCCAGACGGCGCTTCTTATCTTCCTCGTAATCCTCGAAATTGCCTTCGAACCACTC